>Ga0335074_10017435_pt1 | contig 10129 bp, 11 predicted proteins | sample Lox_Sample_23_FD_206715 | JGI IMG/M metagenome (GOLD analysis project Ga0335074, IMG submission 206715) | Soil microbial communities from Loxahatchee National Wildlife Refuge, Florida, United States - Lox_Sample_2.3 | ecosystem: Environmental > Terrestrial > Soil > Wetlands | place: USA...
TGAAGATGGGAGTTTCACGCTGGAACCTCCTTTGTTGCCGCGGCGAGCTGGAGAATGAGTGCTGCAGCATCCCGCGCGGCGTCCGGGCGCCCATGCCGCCCTGCTGCAGTAATCATTCGCGCGCGACGCGCCGAATCCGTTAAGATTGCCGTCAACGCGTGCTGCAAGTCCGATGTCCGGCGTGCCCGCAGTGCGACACCCCAATCGGTCAATACGCGCACGTTGCGTTCTTCTTGTCCCGGCAGCGGCTTGAGCAAAACGATCGGGATCTGCGCTGCAAGTGCTTCGGCGGTGCTCAGGCCGCCCGGCTTGGTCACAAATGCATCTGCTGCGTGCATAAAGTCGTAGACGTTGTCGACGAAGCGCACCACGCGCACCGGATAACTTACGCTTTCGGCGGCAGCTAGCACGCGGTGCTCCGCGCGCGCATTGCGCCCGGCGATCACAACGGCGGCAATCGGCATCCCCTCCATCGCGCGTAACGTGCGTCCTAGCGGGCCGATCCCGAGCCCTCCACCCATGACCAGCGCGATCGGCCGATCCAGCGGCAGCCCCAGCCGCTCGCGTACCGCATTCACCGGCTCATCAACCCGTGCAAAGCGCGGATCGACCGGAATGCCGGAGACAGAGATACGCTCGGCCGGTATACCGCGTGCAATCATCACGTCGCGCATCGCCTCGGTCGCAACGCAGTAGCCATCGATATTGTCGTGGATCCAAAATGCATGCACCGCAAAATCGGTGACGATGCCGACTACCGGCGGAGCGTCGGAGTACAGACGTTTGTATTCGGCCATCGCGCCGCACGGGAACGCGTGCGTGCAGACGATCACGTCGGGACGTTCTTTTTCGATCAGCGGCCGCAGATTGCCGGCGGTGAACTGCTGCGCCCAGGTGCGGAAGGGGCCGACCTCGGTTGCGCGTTCGGCGCGATCGTAAATGTAGCGATACATCTGCGGGATCGTTTTGACCATGCGCAGATAACCGTCCGAAACGACCCGCGAAACGACCAATGCCGCGTATTTATAGGAATCGACGACGAGCGTGCGAACGCCGGGTTCCGCTTCGCGGAGAGCGACGCAGACCGCATTCGCGGCTGAAACGTGCCCGACGCCGACACTCGCCGAAAGAAACAGGACGCGGATTAGCTCTCGCCGCCTTCCTCTCCCGCTTCTTCGGCAAACACGAGAAATTCGTCGAGGATTTCCTGTGCAAGAACATCGTCCTCGAGCAGATTGCCTTCGAGATCGGTCACGATGAACTCGCTTTCCGCCTCGTCATCTTGCGGCTCGTGCATAAGCACGGCATAGGAGGTTCCGTCATCTGGATCTTCGAGAATACCCACTACCTCGAACGGCAGCTCACCGCCGTCCTTGGTTTCGATGTAAAGCACCTCGCTCAATTCGAGCGGTCCGCTCTTGGTTTCACCGTTGTTGGACGACATTTGTGCTCCTTGAATCTTATTTAATGAAGACAGCGTTCGACGTTGGCTTGGTGCTCAGCAAGCGTCTTCGCAAATACATGATGCCCATTCCCGCAATAAACGTAATAAAGGGCATCGGTCTTTGCGGGATGGAGTGCGGCCAGGAGGGAGGGCAGGCCAGGGTTGGCGATCGGGGTCGGCGGCAGCCCCGTATGCTGATAGGTATTATACGGTGAATCGACCTGCAAGTCGCGCAGTGAGAGCGCCGATTTATGCTCCGGAAGCGCATATTCGATGGTAGCGTCCACCTGCAGCGGCATATCCAGCCGTAGCCGGTTGTAAATCACGCCGGCAATCAACGGACGGTCCGCTTCGACGAGCGCCTCGCGTTCCACGAGGGACGCGACCGTCACCGCCTGCGGTACGCTGACGTGAAGCGCGCGCGCGCGCGCCGCAGCGTCGGGCGGCAATTCCTTGGCAAACTGGTCAAGGAGCATGTGGGTCACCTGCGACGGCGTCGCCGCCAGCGGCACCAAGTACGTGCTCGGAAACAGATAGCCTTCGTGTCCGCGAAACGCGCGCTCGAAATTCGCGGCACGTCCGATACCTAATGCTTGCAGCCGATGCGCGATCTGCGCCGCAGTGAATCCCTCCGGGATCGTTACCCAGGTTGCGATTTGCGCGCCGCCGCTGCGCAGCTGCTCGAGAATCTCCGACTGGGTCTCGTGCGGCGCAAACGCATAAGCGCCGGCACGCACGTCTTCGTCGGCGTGTTGCATCCGCGCCAAGACGCGAAAAGCGAACGCGTTGCGTATGATGTAGCGCGACTGAAGCAGCGCCGCAATGTCGCTCAAGGTCGACCCGCGGGGAATCGTGACCTGCGTATTCGACGAGGGCAGCGACCGATCCAGAAAGACCAGCGCCGTCCACGCCGCGCAGACGCCTGCCACAACCCCGGCCAGCAGGGCCACCGACACCGCGATGAGCCGCGACCGGTTCACGAACCGCCCAAACGCCGGCGCGCGAGAAACGACTCCAGAATGAGAGCCGCGGCCATCTTATCCACGACCTGCTTGCGCTTTTTCCGCGACACGTCGGCAGCGATGAGCGTCTTGGTCGCTTGCGCGGTGGTCATGCGCTCGTCCACGCGGTGGATCGTTCCACCGAAAACCTTCTGCAGAGATTCGACGAAGTCGTCCATCTTCTGCGCCGCAATGCTGCGTTCGCCCGAAAGCGCAACGGGATCGCCAACCACGAGTTCAGTCACGTTGTAGGATTCGAGCAGTTCGCCGATCCGTTCGAGATCGTCGTGGAGCGTCGTGCGCGCGATCGTATCCGTCGGCAACGCAAAAGTCTCGGTCGGGTCGGCGATCGCCACGCCGATCCGTTTGCTGCCCACGTCGAGCGCCATGATCGCTATGATGCCGCCTTCGGCTTTCTGCCGAGGTGATGCACGATGATCTCGTCGATCGCCGTTGCCACGCGTGGGCGCGCCTGCAACGCCGCCGCCCCCTCACCGCGCGGCGTGCGCAGACCCAAAAGATTGCGCAGATCCTCGGCGTCGAGTTCGGGCAAGTCGCGCCAGTTCTCACGGCAACGCACGCAGATGAAGCCGCCCGCCTCCGAATCGACCCAGGCGCTATCTGCTTCGAAGTCTTTCGTGCAGCGAATGCAGGCGTCGACCGGGGGCTCGATGCCAAGCGATGCGAGCAGCCGCAGCGAGAAGCGCGGCACGAGTGCGCGCGGCGCATCGGTTGCCGCAATTGCCGCGAGGACGCCGGCAAGCAAGTCGTAGACCTCGGGCACCGCGAGGTCCGGTTCGCAGAACGCGTCGATCAGTTCGGCCACGAGTTGCGCCGTCGCAAAGCGATCCGGTTCGACCAGCCGCTCCCAGGGGGCGCGCACGATATCGGCGTTCACGATGACGTCCAGCGAGCGGCCGTGATGCATCTGCAGCTCGCATTCGTTTCCGAACTCCAGCCGTCCGGCGAAGTGACTCTTGGCACGGCGCACGCCTTTCGCCACCGCGTCGAGTTTTCCGCGTTCGCTCGTGAAGAGCCGGATGATGCGATCGGCTTCACCGAGCGGGCGCGCGCGCAGCACGATGCCGCGCGTTTTATATGAGCGGGCCGAAGGAATGGGGAAGCAGCTCCGCGATCGTGGTCGTGACCGCGCCGTCGGGCGTCGTGTAGACGACCGTCATGGTGGGATTGAATTCGGCGAGCACTTGACGGCAGGCGCCGCACGGCGCGGTCGCCACGCCGTCCGGACCGGCGATCGCGATTGCCGTGAACCGGCGATAGCCCGCCGTGATCGCAGTACCAACTGCGACACGCTCGGCACACATGGTGAGTCCATAGCTGGCGTTCTCTACGTTGCAACCTAAAAACACCTGGCCCTCGCCGCTATCGAGGGCCGCGCCGACGGTAAAATGCGAGTAAGGTGCATAGGCATTCTCACGAGCATCGCGCGCCGCCGAGAGCAGCGCTTCGTGCTCACTGAGCAACGTCGTGCTCACTTTCCAGCGCCGCATCGTCGTGCGCGATGCCGTTGGGGCTGATAAAGACACGCACCGAGAGAATGCGGCGTCCGCGTGTGCGTTCGACCTTCAGGCGCGTATGCGCGTCGGCTACGATCTCTTCCCCTTCGCGCGGCAAGCGCCCGAAGAGGCCAACGATATAGCCGCCGATGGTTTCAAAATCTTCACTCGGTATTTCCGTTCCGAGTTTATCGTTCACGTCCTCGATGTTGGTGCCCGCTTCAACTACCGCCTCTTCGTCGGAGACGACGCGAATCGGCTCTTGCTCGTCTTCGTCGTGCTCATCGCGAATCTCCCCGACGATCTCTTCGAGCAAATCTTCCATCGTCACAAGTCCGGCGGTTCCGCCATATTCATCGACCACGATCGACATCGAGAACTTGTCGCGCTGCATCTCTCGCAAAAGCTCAGCAATTTTCTTGGTTTCGGGAACGTGCGACGCCGAGCGCATCAGCGAACGCAGGCTGGTTTGCGCGAGCGTACCGTTGGCAAGGGCGATCAGCAGTTCGCGGTCGTGTACGATGCCGACGATGTCGTCCTTCGACTCCTGGTAGACGGGCAGTTTGGAGTACCCATCGGCGATCACCACGTCGAGCGCGCGGCGCGGAGAATCGTCGATCGAAACCGCTATGATCTCCGGCCGCGGCGTCATGACTTCACGCACGATCGTGTCGCCGAATTCGATTACGGAGTGAATCATCTCGCGCTCTTCTTCTTCGATCACACGCTGCTCGGCGCCGACGTTGACCAGGGCGCGAATGTCCGCTTCGGTGATGTACATCTGGTGCGTCACCCGAATGCCGAATACTCGTAGGATGCCGTTAGCCACGAAGGTGAAGGCGTTGCTGATTGGACCGATCACGACGGCTACGATGCGCAGAGCCGGTGAGAGCACGAGCATCCAGCGGTCGCCGCTCCCCGCGGCCAGCGTCTTGGGAATGATCTCGCCGAAGAGCAACAGCACGACGGCCATCACGAAGGTCGACCAGACGGCGGCTTGCGGTAAGCCCATTTCATAGGCAAGCGCGGTCGCAAGCGAATCAGCTGCGAGCAAGGCGATGGTATTGCCGATCAAGATCGAGGTGAGGACGTGGCTCTTGTCGTCGACCAGGGCGACGACGCTTGCGGAGCCCCGGAGCTTGGCGTCTTGGAGGGTACGGGCGCGCACCCGTCCGACCGAGACCAGTGCGGTCTCCGAAGCGGAAAAGAAAGCCGAGGCAAGCACCAGGACGATCAGGGTGACGACCTCCAGCCAGTTGGTCGGTTGGGCCGCCGTCATGGTGCCGGACTTCGGTCAGGGTCGGTATTCAAAACGGCGCCATTATAGCACAAGGTGAGAGCGGGCCAGCAGGTAGAGCGCGAGTGCGACCACGGTCCCGAGGACCGAGCCGGCGAGAACCTCGCTCGTGCTGTGAATCTTGGCCTCCACGCGGCTCTGCGCCACCAGGAAGGCCACGAAGTATGCCAGGAGGGCTGCCAGTGGCCGTTGGTAGAGGAACGCCAGCAGGGTCGCCGCCGCGAAGGCCAGGGCCGCGTGCCCGGAGATCGCCCCACCCTGGAGCGCCGATCCCCGGCCTACCCACGCCTTGGCGAAGATCGTCGCAATCGCGACCGCCGCAAGGGCCACGAACGCGATATTGCTCGGAACGTTCGCCACCGCCTGATAAACCCGCTGGCCGCCGTTGATCACGCCCTGGTAAAAGACGAGGTAACCGACCACGACCGCCGCGATCGAGGCGATCAGGACTGCCCCCGCCGCCGCGTCTTTGGCCGTTTTGGCCAGCGGATGGTGGGTGACGGTCAGCAGATCGACGATCGATTCGACCGCGGTGTTGAGGAGCTCGAGCGCGAGTACGACCGCGATGACGATCACGAGGTCGATCACGTAGTCCCGGCCGATGCGCAGGATCAGCGCCGCCAAAATCACCAGCAATGAAATGATTAGGTGCGTCCGCATGTTGGGTTGTGTGCGTGCCGCGTACATGATGCCGGCAAAAGCGTGATTGAACGAACGCCAAAAGCGCACGAGGATTACCTAGTTCTCATCGTAGGGCCAGGGCATGCCGATCGCTGCGGCGAGGCGACGCTCTTCGGCTTCCATCTCTTGCCGTTCGCCCGGTTCCATATGGTCGTGTCCGAGTACGTGCAAAAGGCCATGAATCATCAGCCGTTCGACTTCGCGCTGCAGCGTCGCGTCATAATCCGCCGCTTGGCGCCGCGCCGTTTCAAGGGAGATCACGATATCGCCCAGCAACTGCTCCTGTGCGAATGGTTCGGGTTCGAGCGGAAACGAGAGCACGTCGGTCGGTTGATCCTTCCCGCGATGCTCGCGATTGATCGCGCGAATCGCCGCATCGTCGACCAGCGTCAGAGAGATCGCCGCGTCCGTGCGATCGACGCCGGCAAGCAGTTTCCGCATGGTACTGCGGATCGCGCGCGCATCGATGCCGCTTCCGCGTACCTCATTGCGGTAATGGATTTTCATATGCCTTGATGATGCGCGCCACCAGCGCATGACGCACAACATCGGTTTCGGTCAACTCCACGGCTCCGACGTCGTCGAGCGCGCCGATCCGGCGCGCTGCGTCACGCAGTCCGCTACGCCCGCCCGAGGGAAGATCGATCTGCGTAACGTCACCGTTGATGACCATCTTCGATCCCGCGCCAAGGCGCGTCAAGAACATCTTGAGTTGATCGGACGTTGCATTCTGCGCTTCGTCGAGAATGACGAAGGCATCGTTGAGCGTGCGACCGCGCATGTACGCGAGCGGCGCGACTTCGATCGTACCGCGCTCGAGGTAGCGCGCCACCACTCCGTCGTCGAGTACGTCTTCGAGCGCGTCGTAAAGCGGACGCAGATACGGATCGACTTTTTCGCGCAAATCGCCGGGGAGAAAGCCGAGCTTTTCACCCGCTTCGACCGCCGGCCGCGAAAGGATCAGACGCGAGACCTCACGGTTCTTGAGCGCGCGGACGGCCATTACGACCGCAAGAAAGGTCTTGCCCGTGCCGGCGGGTCCAATGCCGATGGTCAGCGTGTTGCGCTCGATCGACTGCACGAAGGCGCGCTGCCCGGCTGTTTTAGGACGGATCTCCTTGCCGCGCTGAGTGCGAATCAGCGTGCCCGGCAGGGCACGGCCGTTTTCGCGTTCACCCGCATCCGCGATCGCCAGCGCGACGTCATCCGGTGTGATCTGTGCGCCCTCAACCGCTGCGTCGAGCATGCGCCGCACGGCCTGTTCGGCACGTTCCACGTTGCCGGCGGAGCCCGCAAGCGTCAGGTGGTCTCCGTCGGCGCGAACGCTCACCCGCAGTCGATCTTCGAGTGCCGAGAGATTCTGATCGAATTGTCCGAAGAGACGAACGCGATCTTCGAGATCGCTTAAATCGACGGTTCGCTGTGACGTGGACTCCAGATCGATTGCTCCTGCGATGCTTTAGGCGGGCCCAACACCTCGGCGGCAACAATCGCGCGCACGAGGGTGGTGCTCCCTCCGAACATACCACGAATCGGCGAGGTTCCAACCCGCGCCGGCGTGTGAAGGGGGAGCGGCACCGGCGGCCGAGGCACCGTCACCACCACGCGCCCAAGAGGCGGCGGCGGCGCTTGGGTCGCCGGTTGTGACGGTGGCGGCGCCGGCGGCACTGCCATCGTGAGTTGCTGTCGCCCCGGCGCTGCTTGCCGTGGCGGCTGCACAGCTTGCGGCGCGCCATCCCGTTGGGCGCGACGTGCCCGCTGCGCGTTTTTGCGGATGCTCGACACGAGCCCGATTAGGATGACGAGGACCCAAATGAGCGCGCCGATGTCGTGCATCGATTACCTCGGCGGCGGCGCTTGCGGCGGCGGTGATTGCGTAGCGTCCTGCTGCGGCCCTTCGACGCTGCCGCCGATCGCATCGCGCATCCCGGTATCGGCCTGCAGATTCTTCAAGCGGTAGTAGTCCATGACGCCGAGGTTCCCGTTGCGGAACGCATCGGCGATCGCAAGCGGAATCGAGGCTTCGGCTTCCACGACCTTCACCCGCATCGCTTGCGTCTCGGCCTTCTGCTCTTGTTCGGCCGCCATCGCAGCGTACTGGCGTTCCGAGGCCTTGGCCTGCGCGATCTTGCGATCGGCATCGGCTTGTGCGGTTTGGAGTTCGGCGCCGATGTTCCGGCCGACGTCGACGTCGGCGATGTCGATCGAGACGATCTCGAACGCCGTTCCCGCGTCGAGCCCCTTCGCAAGCACGGCCTTCGAAATGCGGTCGGGATATTCGAGCACTTCTTTGTGATCGACGGCCGCGCCAACCGCCGCGACGACACCTTCGCCGACACGCGCGATGATTGTCTGTTCGCCGGCCCCGCCGACATAGCGATCGAGGTCGGTGCGCACGGTCACGCGAGCTTTGACGTTGAGCTGAATGCCGTTTTGCGCGACGCCTTGGAAGATCGGGGTCTCGATGACCTTTGGGTTGACGAAGACCTGCAGCGCCTCGACCGGATTGCGCCCGGCAAGATCGATCGCAGCCGCGCGCTGCCACTCGAGCGGAATCTGCGCGCGCTGCGCGGCGATCATCGCCAAAGTAACGTTCTCGACATTGCCGCCGGCGAGATAGTGCGACTGCAACTGATCGACGGTCAGGTTCAAGCCGGCCTTACGTCCGCGCACGTAGTTGGTCACGATGACGCCGGGCGGAATACCAATCAGTCGCATCCGCACGAGGGTAATGATGCCGAGCGGTACCCCGGCCGCAATTGTGCGGATCCACGTAGCGATCGGGAAATAATACAAGAACACGAAGAATAGGATGATCGCAACGAAGAAGACGATCACCGCACCGGTAACAGCGAGATCCACGCTATTTAGACTCCTTTATTTATAGCTCGGAAGGGTAACCGGCTCGACGAAGACGCGCGGGCCTTCCACGCGCGTGACGCGGACGGGCGTTCCCGCCGCAATAAATTCTCCCTCCGTCAGAACATCGATGCGCTTGCCGTCGATCTGCGCGACACCGGCCGGCCGGAGGTAGGAAGCCGCAACTCCGGTCATACCACGCAGCGCCGTAAAGTCTCGGCTCGCGACGTAGTCGGGACCCTGCGCTTCTGCCAGCGCCAGCCGGCGCATCCACGCGTTTTCCGGAAACACGCGCGTCAGCATCGCAAAGCAAATGGCCGTCAAGATAATCGCGGTAGAGATCGTTTCGACCGCAATAAACGTGAACGGCAAGCCAAATGCGAGGAAGACGGCGGCGAGCAGCGCAAAACCGCCTAAAATCCCAGGAAGACCGTGACCTGGAACCACGTGCAACTCCCACAGAATGCCGAGCAGGCCGGCGATCGCAAGCGCAATCACGAGTCCGTTAGAAAATCCGGCGTAGATATGCGTACCGAAAAACAGCGCCAATGCGAGCACCCCGATCGTACCGGCTATGCCGTGCAGCGTCTGCATCTCCACAATCAATCCGAGCGTGCCGATGGTCAGCAGCAGCGCCGAGATCTCGAGCGAGTTAGCAAAACGCGCCAAATCCTCACCCCAGGTGTACGTAGCCGTCTGCCGCGGCGCGTCGGCGAGATGCACCGCCCCGAGCGCGGCATCCAGCGACGGTTCGATGGCATTAGCCATGCCGGTTTTCACCGCGTCTTGGGCGGGGAGCGTCAAGAACGTTCCCGGCGTCTTATATCCGGGCACGTCGATCGATTTATCTACGAAAGCGGCAGCGAGCTTGACCGGACGATGGTTACGCTGCGCCGTCGACACGAACAGCGCTTTGAGCGCTGAGACCGTCTCGGGCGTGTCGGGATGCGGCTCCGCGGAGCCGATTGCCGATCCGGGCGCCATGTAGATGCGCGAGGTCGAGAGCGTAATCAGCGATGCAGCCGAAAAGGCGCGGCGATCCACAAAGGCATAGACCGGTTCGTGTGCGGCGAAGATCGCGCCGCGAATATCTTGTGCCGCTTCGACCAATCCGCCATCGCTATCGACGTCGAGGATAACGGCGGCAGCATGTTCGCCGTCGGCTTGCGCGATCGCGCGCTGCACCAAGTGCGCCATGCCGTCGTCGACCATGCCGCTGATCGGCACTACGACGACCGGCGCGCTGGGCGCGAAGGCAGCGGCACGGGCAAAACCCACCAAACCCGCCGCAAGAAATGCGAGCGAGAACGCGACCCTGACGTACGGGGAA
>Ga0335074_10017436_pt1 | contig 10128 bp, 11 predicted proteins | sample Lox_Sample_23_FD_206715 | JGI IMG/M metagenome (GOLD analysis project Ga0335074, IMG submission 206715) | Soil microbial communities from Loxahatchee National Wildlife Refuge, Florida, United States - Lox_Sample_2.3 | ecosystem: Environmental > Terrestrial > Soil > Wetlands | place: USA...
GCCACGCACGTCAGGGCGGGGACAGGCTATGGGCACTACCCGGATTACGTCCCTGGCATCAGCCAGCCTCCTTCGACGCACTCACTCAATACGTGCGACAACGCGTCGCAAAGCCGCACCACATCATTCCCCGCGCCCAGGGCGGCCCCACCAGCCTGGCCAACCTGATCTTGATGTGCACCTTCCACCACCTCATCGCGGTGCACCGCTGGGGCTGGAGCATCACCCTGCACCCCGACGGCACCGTCACCGCCACCAGCCCCGACGGCAGCAAGACCCTGCACAGCCACGGGCCACCACCCGCCGCAGCCGCCTGACCGCGGTCTGGGACTAATCGGGATAAAGTACGGCGGTGACTTCTGACGCGTCCTCCACCGAAGAGGATCTTGTCTCCACCGCTGGAGAACGGGAACTGCTGGAAGGGTTCCTCGAGTATCACCGGCGGGTTGTCAGCGGGAAACTCCGCGGTTTGTCCGAGGAGGATGCCCGCCGGCATCTGGTGCCGTCAGCAACCACGCCGATCGGCCTGGTCAAGCACGCCGCCGCCGTGGAGCGCAACTGGTTTCAGCATCATCTCGCCGGACGGCCACGCGAGCAGATCGCGGGCAACTCCCGTGGTGACGCCCCGAGCTGGGAAGTCGGCGAAGACGACACCATCGCCGACGTCATCGCCGAGTACCAGGAATCCTGCGCGGAGTCGCGGCGGATCGCCAAGGGCTTCGCGCTCGATCACACGGTGCCGCACGACCAGCTGGGCCGGGTGTCGCTGCGCTGGATCTACGTGCACATAATCAGGGAGCACGCACGGCACATCGGGCACGCCGACATCATCCGCGAGCAGGTTGACGGGGCGACCGGCGACTAGCTATACCAAGGCTCGCCGGCCCAGGCGGGCGCGGGTCATCGTGGACACCTCGCGAAGTTCGCCGATCTTCAGCACCCGCCCGGCCAGCCAGTAAAGCAGCAAGCCTCCGGCGCCACCGATGACGACGGTCGCCACGGCGGCCAGCATCCCGGGCTGCGCCACATTGTTGATCAGCACCGACACCGCGATCGCGAAGATCATGCCAGGGACCGCCGCGAGGTGCATCCTCAGCAGGGCCGAGTTGATCCGGCGGTTGTCCATGCCGCCTACCCTGCGGCCGAGCGCAAGCCACAACCCCACCATCATCACCAGGTTCGAGATCCCGAACCCGGCCGCCACCCCGGCCACGACGTAGCCAGGCGGCAGGATGGCCAGCGCGGTGAAGCTGCAGGCGATCCGGACCGCCATCGAGATCGCACCGATGACCGCCGGGGTGCGGCTGTCCCGCATCGCGTAGAAGACCCGCAACTGCAGGTTGAACAGCGTGTACGGGAGCAGCCCGAGGGACAGCACGCCGAACACCACGCCCAGGTACCTGGCGGACGCCACCGATGTGCTGCCGTGCCCGAACAGCGCCTGGGCCAGTGGCGGCCCGAGCACGGCGAGGATCAGCGCTCCGGGGACCACGAGAGCCGACGACAGCCGGGTCGCGGCGGAGAAGTCCCTGGTGACGAGCCCGTTGGAGCCCTCAGCCGCATGCGAGCTCATCCTTGGCAGCATCGCGGTGATCACCGAGACGCCCACGATCGCATACGGCAATTGGAACATGGTCCAGGCGTTGGCGAAGGTAGCGTACCCAGCGCCGGCGCAGCTGGCGCAGACCCGTGCGCCTGCGTTGTTGGACACGATCGTGGTCACCATGAACGAGATCTGCGTGGTGATCACGTAGCCAAGCATCCAGCCACCCATCCGGCCGATCTCGCCGATCTCGGTACGCCGGAAGTCGAACCTGGGATGCCAGCGGAACCCGACCGCGCGCATCGATGGGATCAGCCCGGCCGTCTGCAGGGCCAGGCCGAGTGTGGTCCCAATGGCGAGCAGCTCAACCTCGCGCGAGGAGAGGCTGGCCGGGGAGCGGTTCAGGCCCGCGATGGCCACGAACGCGATGCCGACGCCCATAACGACGATGTTGTTGATGATCGGCGTCCACATCGGCGCGGCGAAGCTGCCACGGGCGTTCAGGATCGCGCCGGCCAGCGAGCCAACCCCGTAGAAGAAGATCTGTGGCAGGAAGAAAAACGAGAAGATCACCGTCAGGTGGTACGTGGCCGCGTTCGTTATCCCGTGCCCGTAAACGGCGGTAATGGGCACCGCGGCCGCGGTCGCGATCGCGGTGATGAGGCCGAGCGCAAGCACGCCAAGGGTGAACATCCGCTGGTCGTAGGCCTCGCCACCGTCACTGTTGCGCTTGGCCGCGTGGACCAGCAACGGCACCACCACGGCGGTGAGAATCCCGCCGACGGCCAGGTTGTACACCGCGTTGGGCACGGAGTTGGCGACGTTGTACGCGTCACCCAGATCCTTGGTGCCGAGCGCGTAAAGCAGCACGAACGTGCGCAGGAACCCGGTAAACCGCGAGGCCAGGGTCCCGGCCGCCATGACGCCGCTGGAGCGGACCAGGCTGGCTCGGCGGGCGGTGCTGGGCGCTGGCTCCGGCGCAAGGTCGGTGTTAGTGGCGGGCTCGGACTCGGTGCGGCGATCCGCCGTGGTCATGGGCATCCCTGGGGGGACAGGCCAGGTACTCCACGCCGTCGCGCACTCCCCCACCTGGGCCCGGCGGCGGGCGGCCGCAGCGTGACGCGGGCCCGGCGGCCGTGGGTGGCGGCCCAGGCGCGCCGTAGGGCGATCTGGCGGGCAGCGCGCTCGGCCTCGTCAGCCAGCGGCGGCAGTTCCGTGTCACGATGGCGCCGCATCACCGCGGCGCCGATCAGGAAGTCCGCCAGGGCCGGGTTCTTCGGCAGGCAGGGACCGCGAAGGTGAGTGCCGATCGCGTTGCCGAGCCGGGCGCCCTCGCTGCCGTCACCGTTGTTGCCGAAGCCGCTGACCACCTGACCCAGTGGCTTGGCGGCCGGCCCCAGGTAGGTGCCTCCCATGTGGTTCTCGAACCCGACGAGCAGCTGGTCACCCCACCGCACGACCAGATCTCCGATGGCACGGTCCGCTCTCGCCTCACTGAGCGTGTCGTAGTGGTCGTCGAGGATCGCGCGGTGCCCGATGGTATAGGCGTCGAACAGGCCCGCTCCGGGCAGCTCCGCCCCGGCTCCCGGCTGGTAGAGGCGGCCGAACAGCTCGAATCCGCCACCCACGGCCAGTGCGGCGGCCCCCTGGGCAACCGCCTCCCGTATGCCCGGTCCCTTGATCTTGTGGAGGTCAGAGGCAATCAGCCGTTGCTGGGACTCGCCGCCGCCGCCGATGACGATGAGGTCAAACTCACCCGGCTCGAACCGGTCGCCCAGCCTCAGCTCCCTGACTTCCGCCGTGATGTTCCGCCATTCGCAGCGGCGCAGGAGCGTGGCAACGTTCCCACGGTCGCCGTAGGTAGACATGATGTCCGGATACAGGCATCCCAGCGTGATCTTCATGACGGTCACAGAGTCACTCCAGGCCGCTGATCCTGCTCTTGCCACGCTTCCCTGACGAATCCCTGGTGCCTCAGCCAGCGCCGGACCTGCTGCAAGACGATGGATGTCGACACCAGCCAGAGCGGTTCGCCGGGCGGGGTGCGAGCGAGGGAAAGCTGGAACGCCCGCACCGGGTCTGGCTCGGTGGTGAGCGCTGTGGCCTTGGAGGTGCCAAGCCATCCGGCGTACTTCAGGCGCACCGTGAGGTCGTGAGCACGGTTGCCGGTGATGACCGGTGAGGGGATGAGCCCGCACAGCGAATCGAAGTCCACATCCCAGATCCACGAGGTGTCGGGCTGCTTGCCCGCGCAGTCGTTCAGGCCGAGCATGATCCGCTTGGGCTGCCCGTCGCTGAGCACGGCACGAAGCACCTCGGTATACCCGTTGGCGTTCTTGGCCAGCGTCAGGTACACGTCGTGCCCGGCGACTTCCACCCGCTCCATCCGCAGCTTGTTCGGGGTGACCCGCTCGATCGCGGAGAACGCGCGGTCCGGCAGCCGGCATGCGGTGGCAGCGGCGAGCGCGGCGGCCGCGTTGTAGGCGTTGTACAGCCCGGGTAGCGGGATATCGAGCACCATCTCGGCGGCGTCCGTGGTGGCCTGAACCCGCGAGGACGCCGATCCGAGCAGGTCAATCTTGGTGAGCCGGACTCGCGGCTCGGGGCGAGCCAGGCCGCAGCCATGACACGTCCAGTGGCCGAGATGGGCGTAAAAGACGCAGTCGTAAGTGAGCTCACCGCCGCAGCGCGGGCATCGGGGAAAGTCCGAGGTTGGGTCGATGCCGGCGCGGCCATGACGGGTGTCCTGGATGCCGAAATAAAGCCGGGGGTTCTCAAGCTCAGGCCCGAGATACGCGACCCGTGGGTCATCGGCGTTCAGAATGAGGGTCGTGTCGGCGGGCAGGTTCCGCATTGCTCGCTCCAGCACGGACATAAGGTAAGCGGGCTCCAGATAACGGTCGAGCTGATCACGAAAGACGTTGGTGAAGACCAGCGCACTCGGCCGGGTGATCTGCTTGATGATTCCGGGAAACGATCCCTCGTCAACCTCGAACAGTCCGATGGCCTGGTCATCGGCTGGCAGGTGGCCGAAACGGCCGGAGCTGGCCACCAGCGAGGTGGCTAGCCCCGATAGCTGGTTCGAGCCCTCGCGGTTGAGTATCGGGCGCAATCCGGCGGCGCGCATCACCTCGGCCAGCATCCGGCATGTGGTGCCCTTGCCATTCGAGCCGGTGACCAGCACCGCTCCGCGCGTAATCTCGGCGACCAGGCCGGCCAGCGTGCCCGGATCGATGGCCAGCGCCACCGCTCCCGGGACGGCAGACCCGTCTCCCTTGCCGAGGCGACGGCTTCCGCCGCGCACGGCTTTGCCCATCGACACGGCGAAGGCGCGGCGGGCCGACGCGACCGAACTCATCTGGGCAGCCTTAATCGCAGTCAATGGTGATCGCATCTCCCCCGAATATGGCTACCGCAAGCAAATATCTAAGTGGCGGTCCGTTTCCGGCCTTAATCGCCTGGGCTGAGACCTTCCCTAGAGCGACCGGACGGAAGCCGACCGTCCCTTCCCTTTAGCAGGATTTTGCTGAACGCTGATGGTCCTGACTACCGCCGGATCGGCCTGCCGATCGTCACGTTCAGGCTCGCGGTGCCGGAGCCGTGTGCAAGGCGCGCAGGGCAGCGGCCAGGATTTCGTCGCGGTCGCCGGGGGTGAGGCGGCCATTGCCGGTGGCCATTGCGGCGAGCGTCGCCTCCTTGCCGACCGCGAACGCCGCGTGGGCGCGCCAGTTCCCGGTGGCCTGACCGCCGACGCCATGGTTACGGGCCGGCTGTATTGCGCCGCCAGAGCAGTGGGCCATACCGCGCCCTGAAGGACAGCCCATCTGCCGCGCATCGCAACAGCTCAGGGTCCATCCCCGGCGCGTCAGCCAACGCCGCAGGTCATGGCCTCGCATAGGCTCAAAACCTCGGGACACCCCCTCAGCTAAGGATGGGAATTCGTGGTTGACCTGCTCATTGTCGGCGTTGTCGGTGCGGTGCCCGTCCTCTACGCGGCGGATCGCATCATCAAGGCGCGGGCGCAAGCCCGCCGAGTGCGCACGATGAGCGAACGGCTGGCCGCCGCCACCGTGAGAGCCGACGAGCAACAGGAAAAACGGCAGGAGGTCGCGAAGTTCAGTGCGGCCCTGACCTCCGTCATGCCCGCGATCAAGCGGCCGCCGCTCAGCCTGCCCGACGCGTCGGCGCCCGGCGCCCCACTGCCCGGCGAGTCGTCAGAAGCCGAGTCATCGGACGCCGTGCCGTCGCCCGGCACCCCGTTGGACGCCCCAGCATCGCCCGCCAAGGCAACGGACCCCGCGCCATCGGACAGCGAGGCATCGGACCCCGCGCCATCGGACAGCGAGGCATCGGACCCCGCGCCATCGGACAGCGAGCCACCACGCAACACGGGGCCGCACAGCACGGGCCCGCACAGCACAGGACCGCACAGCACAGGACCGCATGGCACGGCGCGGCCCAGGACCGGCCGCGCGCACACCGGGCCGCAGGATCACTCTCCTCGCCGGCGGTCTCCCCGCACCGGCGAGCACGCGGTCCGTTCCACTGGCTGACCGCGCCGGAAGCCGGTAAGTCACTGACTGTGACCAGAGTCTCACTGCTGTTCGCTGACTGTCCGGTTCCGTCGCTGGACGGCCCGGACTGACGGCATGGCAGACTCGTATGTCATGATCGATTCATTAGCGAAAGAGCACCTTCATGACCATTTGCGCTGGGTACGCGAGGCGCTGGTCTGGAAGCTCGACGGGCTCTCCGAGTACGACATCCGCCGTCCCCTGACCTCCACCGGGACCAACCTCCTCGGCCTGGTCAAGCACTCGGCGATCGCGGAGGCCAGGTACTTCGGCGAGGTCTTCGGCCGGCCGTTCCCCGAGCCGCTGCCCCGGTGGGACGACGAGGTCGCGGGCGAAGCCGCATTCTGGGCCACCGAGCACGAGACCCGCGACGACATCGCCGGCCTCTACCGGCGCGTGTGGGAGCACTCGGACGCGACGATCAACGCCCTCGCCATCGACGCTCCCGGCTACGTGCCCTGGTGGCGTGAAGAAGTGAAGCTGTTCAACATCATGGTCCACGTGCTTTCCGACGTCACCCGGCACGCCGGACACGCCGACATCCTGCGCGAACAGCTCGACGGCGCAGTCGGGCTGCTCGCGCAGAGCGACCCCTCGCACGGACACGACAGCGCCTTCTGGGAAGCCCGGTGCGCGCAGATCGAGCAGGCGGCCAGGGCCGCTGATCCAGCCAACGCCGCACCGCAACCGCGCTGAACCGCACGCCGCAGCGCTCTCCGCCACTGCTCACCGCTCTAGGATCGCTGTATCCCGGCCAGCAGCGGAGACAGCCGGCCGGCAGCGGAGGCGACCGGGGCGATGGAAGGTGGGCGGCGCCGTGGTGAACGTGGTGATCACCGGAGGGGCCGGCTTTCTGGGGTCGCGCCTGGCCCGCGCGCTGCTGGCGGCTGGCCCTCTGGAAGTGGCGGGTAGCCAGGCGCGGCCGATATCCCAGCTGACCCTGGTCGACCGTATGCCGGCTCCGGCCGATCTGGCCGTGGACGAGCGGGTGGCCGCGGTCTGCGGCGACCTCACCGAACTGCTGGAACCCGGATTCCCCCGGTGGAACGGGCTCGCCGACGCTGACGTGATCTTCCATCTCGCCGCGGCGGTCAGCGGCGAATGCGAGGCAGACTTCGATCTCGGCATGCAGGCGAACCTGCGCGCCACCGAGTCGCTGCTGTCGACATGCCGCCTGCTCGGGACGAACCCGGTGATGGTGTATTCGAGTTCGGTCGCCGTGTTCGGGGGCTCGGAGGAGCACCCGCTCCCGGCGATCGTGACCGATCAGACCCTGCCGAACCCGCAGACCAGCTACGGAGTGCAGAAGTTCATCGGCGAGCAGTTGCTGGCCGACTACACCCGGAAGGGGTTCCTGCGCGGCCGGGCCATCCGCCTGATGACCGTGACCGTGCGCCCGGGGCGGCCCAACGCGGCGGCGTCCGGCTTCCTGTCCGGCATCATCCGCGAGCCGCTGGCCGGCCAGCGCGCGGTCTGCCCAGTCGACCCGAAGACCGAGGTGGCGCTGAGCTCGCCGGCCAAGGCCATCGACGGCCTGCTCTGCGCGGCCACCTCCTCCGACCAGGCCTGGGGTGGTCGCACCGCGGTCAACCTGCCCGCGCTGACCGTTTCGGTCGGGGATATAGCCGTTGCCCTTGAACGGGTAGCCGGGCCGGACGTGAGTGCGCTAATCGACTGGGTTCCGGATCCGGTCGTGGAACGGATGTTTGCCACCTGGCCCGGAAGGGTCAGCTCCGAGCGGGCGGCCCGGCTGGGCCTCACCCCGGATCCCGACGTCGCCACCATCATCAGCCTGCACCAGGCCGAGTCCGCCACAAGTCGGTAATGGCCAGCCCGAGGTCGGCCAGCATCCGCCGCAGCAGCGGCAGGGACAGCCCGATGACATTGCTTGGATCACCGTCGATGCCCTCGACGAACGGCGCTGCGCGTCCGTCGATGCTGAACCCGCCGGCCAGCGACATCGGCTCACCGCTGGCGACGTAGGCGGCCAGCTCGGCTTCGCTCGGCGATCCAAAGCGCACCACCGTCCGGCCGACGCCGCGCACCCGGCGGCCGCCCGGCTCGATCAAGCAGTGGCCGGTGAACAGCGTTGCCTGCCGCCCGGACAGCCGGCGCCACAATTCGGCCGCCTGCCCGGCGGAGCCGGGCTTGCCGAACGCGTTGCGGTCCAGGTCAAGCAGCGAGTCGCAGCCGAGCACGAGCGCGTCCGGGCGCTGGGCGGACACGGCCGACGCCTTGCGCTCGGCCAGGATCTCCACGACCGTGGCGGTGTCCAGGCCCTCGTCGGCCGTCTCGTCGACCCCGCTGACCAGGATCTCGGGATCTATCCCGGCGCCCTGCAGCACGCGCAGCCGCCCGGCCGATCCCGACGCCAGCACGAGGGCGGGTGTGGCGGATCGCGTCACCCGGATGAGCCGGGATAGCCCCGGGCCACGGTCCGGGCCAGGATGCCCAGGGTGGCTCGCAGGGCGCTTTCCGGTATGACCGGGAAGATCCCGGCCTGCTTCCAGGCCGGGTCCACGGATGACCAGTCGTAGTAGGAGGTGACCAGGGTGCCGTCGGCGGTGGGCTCGAGGACGTAACCGTAGACGTGGCCGATCTGCGGGCGGATCTGGCCGAGAATCGTCCAGGCGATCTCGCGGTCGGGCTCGAACTTGCTGATGTTGACGGTGACGTCGTAACGTCCCAGGTCCGGGTAGTCGTTCAGCGCCTCGCGGTCCATGTGCACGAGGAAGCTGTCGCCGACAGCGGCCACGGGCTCGCCCTCGGCGTCCATCAGCATCCCCGAGCTGTCGATGGCCACGTGTCCCTGCGGGTCGCACAGCACTTTGAAGATCGCGTGAGGCTCCGCGGCTATCGTGCGCTGGACCTCGATCCGCTCGTTTTCCACGCCTTCATCCTGCCATCGGGCCACCGGCCCGGACTGGTTTAGGCTCATGCTGATGAAGGCCCCGATGCCAGGCGAGACGTCGACCGGCCCGGAGGTGGCGCGGCGGCTGCTTGACGACGGCTACGCGATCGTCTCCGGCCTGATGTCCGCCGCCGATGTGCAGTCGGCCTCGGCGGATCTGGGCCGGGTGCTTGAGGCCATACCGACCGGGCGCAACGCGTTCGAGGGGCTGGCCACCCAGCGGGTGTATGCCCTGTTCGCCAAGACCCGGACGTTCGACCGCGCGGCCGTTAACCCGCTTCTGCTCGAGGTGCTCGACGAGGTTCTCGGGCACTACCAGCTCAGCGCGCCGGTTGGTATCCGCATCGGGCCGGGCGAGCGCGCCCAGATCCTGCACCGGGACGACGTGGTGTATCCGCTGCCGCAGCCCGGCCCGCCGGTGGTGGTCAACACGATGTGGCCCCTGGATGCGTTCACCGAGGACAACGGCGCCACCAGGTTCATCCCGGGCAGCCACCGCTGGGAACCCGGGCGCGCGCCGACGGCCGACGACCCCGTCGTGACCGTCACCATGTCACCCGGCTCGGTCATGTTCTATCTCGGCAGCCTCTGGCACGGTGGCGGGGCCAACCGCACCGGCCGGCCGCGTCTGGGCGTGATCCTGGAGTACGCCGCCGCCTGGCTGCGGCCACAGGAGAACCACTGCCTCGCGGTGCCGCGCCGCATCGTCCGGCAGCTGCCGGAGCGCCTGCAGGAACTCCTGGGCTACAACATCTACCCGCCGTTCCTGGGCTATGTGGACGGCGTCCACCCCCGCCGGGTGCTGTCGGCCGACGAGTAACCGGCCCTGCCCGGCATGTATCTACGGCGCCGTTCGGTGCTCTTGGCGACAAAGGGGCGTTTGACGGGGCTTTGACATTGAACGGGGGCCATCGATGGATGCCGACATGATGTTCCTGGACTGCCCGGCGTACCGAGACCGGCAGGGCACGGGCAGGTGCGGGCTGCCCGCCGAGGTGGAGTACTGGTACACGCTCGGGTCAACCGACGGGCCTCTGGACTGCGCGAAGATCCGGTGCCCGGCCGACCATGTGTTCAACGGCCCGCTCGAGTCGCTGACC
>Ga0335074_10017437_pt1 | contig 10128 bp, 9 predicted proteins | sample Lox_Sample_23_FD_206715 | JGI IMG/M metagenome (GOLD analysis project Ga0335074, IMG submission 206715) | Soil microbial communities from Loxahatchee National Wildlife Refuge, Florida, United States - Lox_Sample_2.3 | ecosystem: Environmental > Terrestrial > Soil > Wetlands | place: USA: Florida...
GCGGTCGGCCAGCTCGGGCGGCTCGAGCACGGTGATTGGGAAGCCGAGCGTGGCCGCGTGGAAGGCGATCGCGTCCAGCGAATCCGACCCGGTCATCAGCACGCACCGTCCGGCCCCGGCCGGCTCGATGACGCCGACGGTCGGCGGGACGAGCCGGGCAACCTCCTCGGATGGCCCGTCCACCAGGATCCGCACCTGATGCCGGTAGGGGGCCGTGGTGACCGACCGAGCGGCGAACGCGGCCGCATCGGGCGGATCCCGGAGCACGAACCTGACGCCGGTGAGCCGGGGAGTGTCGATCCGGTCGGCCCTGAACGTGCGCCAGTCTGACCGGTTCACGTCACGCGCCACCAGGTACCAGCGGTATCCGGCCTGCACCAGCCGGTGCGGCTCGACCAGCCGCTCGGTCATCTCGCCGTCGTGGTCGCGATAGCTGAACGCCAGCCGCTGGCGGATGCGGCAGGCCTGCGCGATCGCGGTCAGGGTGTCGGCCGTCACGGTCGGCCCAGGACCGGCCAGCGGCACCGTCATCTGGCCGATCGCTGCTGCGCGCTCCCGCAGCCGGGACGGCAGCACCTGGTCGATCTTGGCGAGTGCCCGCACCGACGCCTCGCCTACTCCGGCCACGGACTGGGTCGCAGCGGACCGCAGGCTGAGCGCGACCGCGACCGCCTCCTCGTCGTCGAGCAGCAGTGGCGGCAGCGACGTGCCCGCTCCGAGCCGGTACCCGCCCGCGACGCCCGGCACCGCGTGCACCGGATAGCCGAGGTCGCGCAGCCTGGTGATGTCGCGGCGGACCGTCCGCGGCGTGGTGCCGAGCCGTTCCGCGAGGTCCGCTCCGGTCCAGTCCGGCCGGCTCTGCAGCAGCGAGAGCAGCCGGAGCAGCCGGGCCGACGTTTCCACCACAATCTTCAGTCTGGCATGAATTGAGGACCGGAACTGTCCGCATTGAGGCCTAGCGTTGCCTGCATGGATACCGACAGGTACGTAGAAATCGACTGGAGCACGGAGCTTGTCAACCAGCTTGACTGGCACTGGACGCATCAGCTCCGGCCTCGGCTTGAGGGGCTGACCGACGCCGAGTACTTCTGGGAGCCGGTCCGCGATTGCTGGAGCATCCGCCGCCGCGGCGAGAGCAGCGCACCGATCGCGGTGGGCGCCGGTGAGTACACCATCGACTACGCCTTTCCCGAGCCCGATCCGGCACCGGTCACCACCATCGCCTGGCGGCTGGCGCACATCATCGTGGCGTTGTTCGCCTCCCGGACCGCCACGCACTTTGGCGGTCCGGCCGCCGACTGGCCGACCTGGGAGTACGCGGCGACCGCCAAGGAAGCTCTGCGGCAGCTTGATGAGACCTACGCGGCCTGGCTGGCCGGCCTGCGCGAGCTCGGGGAGGCTGGCCTGGCGCGGCCAGTCGGCCCGGCCGAAGCCGACGGCCAGTACGCCGACAGCCCGATGGCGGCGCTCATCGTGCACATCAACCGCGAGGCGATCCATCACGGCGCGGAGCTCGCGCTGCTCCGTGACCTGTACCAGGGGAAGGGAACGAGCAATGGCCTATGAGTTCCAGGTCGCGGTCGACTGCGCACAGCCGCATGTGCTGGCCGGCTGGTGGGCGGAGACGCTCGGCTGGAAGGTCGAGGAGCAGGACGCGGACTTCATCCGGAAGATGATCGCCGAAGGTTATGCCACTGAGGCCGACACCAGCATGCATAACGGTGCGCTGGTGTGGACGAGCGGAGCGGCCATCTATCACCCGGACGACCGGCGCGACGGCCCGCGCCGGCGGATCATCTTCCAGCAGGTGCCCGAACCGAAGACGGCGAAGAACCGGTGGCACCTGGACGTGCGGGTCGGCCAGGAAAACGTCGACAGCGAGAAGCAGCGGCTCGGCGCGCGCGGAGCCAGCTACCTCCACGACGGCCAGCAGGGGCCGCACTCGTGGGTCACTATGGCAGATCCCGAGGGGAACGAGTTCTGCATCCACTGAAAGCTCGTCGCGCCGCCGCAGGGCCTTCACGCCTCCGCCGTGGCTGGCTAGCATGTCGGCCGTGGGCATCTCGGTACCAGCGCGTCAGATCGCCGTAGATAAGGCCAAAGTAGAGCGGATGCTCGGTTCGCCAGAGCTCGGCTGGCTCGTCGACCGCATCCGGTCGCGGCTCGAACGCGGTGAGCCGATCGACGGCACGATGACGCTCGTCGGCGCGACGCCCGCGCAGCGCAAGGCCGCGGCCCGGCTGCTCGGGCACGGTGTCGGCCGGGGTACCTCGCTCAGCGTTCCGCTGCCGGCCGTCGCAGCCGAGCTGTGGCGAGCGGCAGCCGCACCGAACCTGGTCGCTGCGATCGAAGTACTCGGCGGACCGGTCCGCGACCTCGCCGCCGAACGAGCGGCTGACCTGCAGCGCTGGGGCGACTCACTGAGCGCAGCCCGGTCGAGCTGGCTCTCGCACCTGGCCTGGTACCGGGCGTGGCTCGACTCGATCGGCCGGGACGGCAGCGTGACGAGGCTGATCCGGCAGGGTCACAGCGACGCCATCCAGCAGGCGACCGCGGTGCTGGAGCGGCTCCATGCCGATACCGACGACGGCAGCATGCTGATTACGGCACTCGCCGAAGTGGCGACCGGCGATGAGCGCGCGCTTGCCGAGGGCGGCCCGGTCGCCTCACTCGTGCTGCGTGCGCTGGCGATCCGCGAGGGAATCCAGCCGCCAGCCAGCCGGGACGCCGAGCAGGCGCTGTGGAGCGCGGCCGGCGTGGTGTCGGATGACCTGGCCAGTCAGGTCATGGTGCTCAACCTGCGGGCCAGCGGCGAGCCCGTCGGCCGCTGGCTGGGTGAGGCAGCCGATGCAGGCCAGCCGTTCCGGCTGACTCTTCGTCAGCTTGCCGCCGCTCCGGTGCTCCCGCTCGCACTGGATATTTACGTCTGCGCGAGTTCGGCGCTGATGCGGGCGGCCGCCGACACGCTCGGGGTCAACTGTCCGGCGCTGGTGTGCACCGAGGGAGCGCCGTCGGTCGCGTGCACCCGGCTGCTCCAGGCCGCCGCTGGCAGCGGGTCGGCAGTGCACTGGCATGCGGATTTCAGCTGGAGCGGGCTGCGCAGTACCGCGACGGCGCTGCGGCGGCTGCAGGCGCAGCCGTGGCTGATGGGCGTTGCCGACTATCAGGCCGCGCTGCCGGGCGGCGGCCAGTCGCTGACCGGCCAGCCCGAGGCAAGTCCCTGGGAACCGCAGCTCAGCGAGCTGATGCGGGTGACCGGCCGGGCCGTCGGCGAAGAGCGGCTGGTCCCGGAGCTGCTGGCCGAGCTGACCGAGCATGACGCGATGAGCCCGCGCCGCTAGCAGCGCTCACGTACCAGCAGCGCTCACGTACCAGCAGCGCTCGCCTGCAGCAGCGCAGCTAACAGCCGGGCTCAGGCCAGCTCTGAGCGCAGCTTGCGCAGGAACGTCCTGGTCCGGGCACCGTCTTCGCCACGCGCGTACTCGCCCGCCACGAAGTCGGTCACCCCGGCGTCGGCAAGCGCGCTGATCTGCGTCGCGACAGCGTCCTCGCTGCCCACAATCGCGACGTCGCCCGGTCCGGCCGCGCCCTCACGGTCCAGCATGGCGCGGTATGACGGCAGCTGCCCGTAGATAGCGAAGGCCTTCCCCGCGTCGGACTTTGCCTGCTCCGGATCGTCGGTCACGCAGACCGGCAGAATGCACACCACTCGCGGAGCGGCCCGGCCGGCGTCGCGAGCAGCGGCGGTGATCGTGGGCACGATGTAGTCGCGCACAGTCGCGGGACCGGTCATCCACAAGATCGTGCCGTCCGCGCGCGTGCCCGCCAGCCTGAGCATCTGCGGCGCCAGCGCGGCCAGGAGCAACGGCAGCTCAGAATCGTGCCGTGGCACCGAAAGGCCAATGTGCGCTCGCACGGTCTCGCCGTCAACGGCGACCGGCTCTCCGGCCAGCAGCGGCACCAGTACGTCGAGGTACTCGCGCATGTGGCGAGCCGGGCGGCTGAAGTCGTATCCGTACATGTCCTGAATGACGATCTGGTGGGACAGGCCGATGCCCAGTGCGAGCCGCCCGCCGAGCGCCAGGTTGGCGGTCAGGGCCTGCTGCGCCAGCACGGCCGGGTGCCGCGGGTAGGTCGGGACGACCGCCGTGCCGAGTTCGATTCCCGGCACCCCGCTACCCGCGACGGCCAGTGAGGTCAGCGCCTCCAGGCCGAAGATGTTCGACATCCAGGCGGACGCGAATCCGTCGTCGGCCGCGGTCTTCAGCTGATCAGCGAGCCTGGTGAGTGCGTCAGGTCCGCTGGTCTCCGACACCGACACGCCGATCCGCATGCGAGTCTCCATTCGTCCCGACGGCCCCGTTTCCTTGGCCTGATCCTTGCGGTCGGACCAGGGGAGACGCAAGTGCCCGCGCGGGCAGGCCAAGCGCGCGCGGCCCTCGGCTGAGTTTGGGAGTCAGTCCGTTGAGACCAGCGTGGCGGGGGACAATAGGGACGTGGAACCAGCCGCTCCTCGTCGTCCGAGACCCTCAGAGCGCCAGGCAGCGGCCGATCAGCAGCGCAAGGAAGCCGCCGAGCGCGCCCGTCAGCACCAGCTTGCCGCCGCACGGGCACGGGCCCGCGCGGCCGCACGCGAACAGCAGGCCGCCGCGCTGGCCGGCCAGAAGCCGCTGCCCAGTCAGGCCGGTCCCGTTCTCGTCGCGGGCGAGCGGGCCGAGTCCAGGCCGGCCAGCGAGCTTGCTGAGCTGCCGCCAGACCGGTACCTGGACCGGGAGGACAGCTGGCTGCGGTTTGCCCAGCGGGTGCTCGAGCTTGTCGAGGATCCGGGCGTTCCGCTGCTCGAGCGGGTCAGGTTCGCCTCGATCTTCGCTAGCGGGCTGGACGAGTTCTTCGGCGTCAGGATCGCCGGCCGGATTCGCCGGATGGTCACCGGGCTGCCGGTGGAGAACGCGACCGGTGCTCCGACCGAGACGATCCTGGAGAACGCGCTGGAGGTAGCGCGCGATCTGTCGGCGCGCAACGCGAGGATCTTCACCGGGACGCTGGTCCCCGAGCTCGCGGCTGAGGGCATCGAGATCCTGCGCTGGAAGGAGCTGATTCCGGACGAGCAGGCGCAGCTGGAGAGGCTGTTCAGGCGACGCATCTACCCGGTGCTGACCCCGTTGGCCGTGGACCCGACGCACCCGTTCCCGTTCATTTCCGGCCTGACGCTCAGCCTTGCCGTGACGATCGCGGATCCGGTCACCGGAGTGACGACGTTCGCCCGGGTGAAGGTTCCGGAGTTCCTGCCGCGGCTGCAGCAGGTGTCACCCAACCGGTTCGTGCCGGTCGAGGACGTCATCGCGGCGCACCTCGACGAGCTGTTCGTCGGCCTGGACATCGTCGAGCATCACGTCTTCCGGGTGACCAGGGCAACCGATCTGGAGATCGACGAAGACGTCACCGAGGACCTGCTGAAGGCGCTGGAGCACGAGCTGACCAGGCGCCGGTTCGGGCCGCCGGTTCGGCTGGAGGTCGAGGAATCCATCTCCGACGACGTGCTCGAGAGGCTGGTCACCGAGCTGGACGTGGACACCCGCGCCGTCTACCGGGTGCCCGGCTTCCTGGACCTGGCAGGCCTCGCGCCGATTGCCGACCTGAACATGCGGAAGCTGAAGTACCCCAGGTTCGTGCCCTCCGAGGCGGCGCTCCCGTATGACGTGAGCGTGTTCAGCGTGCTGGCCGAGGAAGACGTGCTGGTGCATCACCCGTACGACTCCTTCACCGCCAGCGTGCAGCGGCTGCTGGTGTCGGCGGCTGCCGACCCGCGGGTGCTGGCGATCAAGCAGACGCTGTACCGCACGAGCGGCGACTCCGAGATCGTGGACGCGCTCATCGACGCGGCCGAGGCTGGCAAGCAGGTCGTGGTCGTCATCGAGATCAAGGCTCGTGGCGACGAGGACGCCAACATCGCCTGGGTGCACAAGCTCGAGGAAGTCGGCTGTCATGTCATCCGCGGCTATCGCGGTCTGAAAACGCACAGCAAGATGGCGCTGATCGTGCGCGAGGAGCCGGATGGATCGCTGCGCCGGTTCTGCCATATCGGCACGGGTAACTACCATCCGAAGACGGCGCGCGTGTACGAGGACTTCGGCCTGCTGACCGCGGACCCTGAGGTGGGCGAGGATCTGACCGACCTGTTCAACCACCTGACCGGGCTGAGCCGGCGCAGCGAGTACCGCCGCCTGCTGGTCGCGCCGGCCGGTGTGCGGACCGGGCTGATCGAGCGCATTGAGGAGCAGGCCGAGCTAGCCAGAGCCGGGCTGCCCTCGCGGGTTCAGCTGAAATGCAACGCGCTGATCGATGAGGCGATGATCGACGCGCTGTACCGTGCCTCGAACGCTGGCGTGCCGATCGACTTGTGGATCCGCGGGATCTGCGCGATCAAGCCGGGCGTGCCGGGGCTATCGGAGACGATCAGAGTGCGGAGCATCGTCGGCAGGTTCCTGGAGCACTCCCGGATCTTCGCGTTCGGTACCGGGTCGGCTGAGTCGCCGGGCGAGGTCTGGATCGGCAGCGCTGACCTCATGCACCGCAACCTGGACCGGCGGGTGGAGTTGCTGATCCGCGTCGCCGACGAGGGCCAGCGGTCGGAGTTGCGCGAGCTCATCGACCTGGCGATGAACCCGCGGGTCGCATCCTGGTGGCTCGCCGCCGACGGCACGTGGACCCGGCATCACCTGGACGACGATGGCGCCCCGCTGGCTGACCTTCAGGAACTGCTGATCAGTACCAGGCGGGGCCGGACCGGCGATGCCTGACCCCGAGGCGGACCCTAATACCGGAGAACTGACACCGATACGCGCCGCCGGGGCTGTCGTGTCGCGCCCGGCCGGACCCGGGGTCGAAGTGGCACTGGTCCACCGGCCGAAGTACGACGACTGGAGCTTCGCCAAGGGCAAGCTGCTGCCTGGCGAGCACGTGCTGCAGGCAGCGGTGCGGGAGGTCGGCGAGGAGACCGGAATCCTGGTCAGACTCGGGCGCAGCCTCCCGCCTGTCAGTTATGTAGCGCGCGGCGCGCCTAAGCGGGTCGACTACTGGGCCGGGACGGCCGACGCGGAAGCGCCCGAATTCACCCCGAACAACGAGGTGGACGAGCTCGCCTGGCTGCCGCCTTCTGAGGCCGAGCGGCGGCTCAGTTACGAGCACGACGTCGGCGTGCTCGCCGCTTTCCGGGCCGGGCCGGCGCGGACCGTTCCGCTGATCCTGCTCCGGCACGCGTCGGCCGGGAGCAAATCGGAGTGGCCAGGAAAGGACGAACAGCGGCCGCTGGACGCGGACGGTCAGCGGGATGCGGAGCGCCTCGCTAGCCTGCTGCGCTGCTTCGGCGTGAGCCGCGCGGTTAGCTCACCGTCTGAGCGTTGTATTGCCACGCTCCGGCCGTACGCAGCGGCGACGGACGGCGAGGTCGAAATCGAGCCAGCCTTCCGCGTGGCGAAGGGCAGTCCGCCGATGCCGCGAGAGGTCGCGCGGGCGACGGCCCGGCTGGTCGCGGCCGGAGAGCCGGTCGTGATCTGCGGCCATCGCGAGAATCTCCCGGTCATGCTCGGGGCTGCCTGCGCCGAGCTCGGCGCTGAGCTGCCCGCCATCGGGCCGCTGCACAAGGGTGAGTTCCTGGTGCTGCACCGGGCCGACGGAAGCCTGGCCGGAGCTGAGTGCTACCACCCACGGGAGTTCGAGTTACCGGCGACCCTCATGATCGCGGAAACCTGACGCCTGCCGGTATATCCTCACCGGCCGCGATCATGGCCGGCCGCACCCGGATGCCGCATGACTGTCGCTGGGCAGGCGCGTCAGGAGCGAACGGCGGCCACGCCCAGGACCGCGCTGGTGCCGGCCACCGCGCTGGAGTCTGGCAGCAGGACGCTGGCGTGGGCTTCGGAGAAGCTCTGGGCGGACACCAGCGTTAGCCGGGCCGTGCCGCGGAACTCAGCCAGACTGACCGACCCGCAGGACACCATCGTGGCCCTGAGCTTGGCGATGGTGAGCGTGAGGCCGTCGCGCAGGTCACCCGCATAGGGAACGAGCCCGTCCACGCCTTCCTCGAAGGCCAGTTCGCAGCCGCCGTGGCCGTAACGCTGCCAGTTGCGCGCCCGGCTCGTCCCCTCGCCCCAGTACTCCTTCACCACGCCGGCTGCTGTCACGACTCTCGCGCCGGGCGCCTGGTCGAAGCGGGCGAAGTAGCGGCCCATCATGACGAAATCCGCGCCCATGGCCAGTGCTAGCGCGATGTGGTAGTCGTGCATGAGGCCGCCGTCGGAGCAGACCGGGACGTACTGGCCGGTGCGCTCGCAGAAGGCGTCTCGCGCGGCTGCGACGTCCAGCAGGGCACTGGCCTGGCCGCGGCCGATGCCTTTCTGGTCCCTGGTGATGCAGATCGAGCCACCGCCGACGCCGACCTTCACGAAGTCGGCGCCGGCCTCCGCCAGGAACGTGAACGCCTCGGCGTCGACGACGTTGCCAGCGCCGGCGCCGACCTCGGGGTAGTGCTGCTTCGCCCAGGTCAGCGCGGCCAGCTGCCAGTCGCTGTAGCCGTCCGACGAGTCGAAGCAGAGCACGTCCGCGCCGGCCGCGACGAGAGCGGGAATGCGGTCGGCGTAGTCGTGCGTGTTGACGCCCGCGCCGACCGCAACCGGCTTCGCGCCGCCGTTGCCCTTGACCTGGCGGACCTGCGCCGCCTGGTCCGCGATCGGCTGGTTGTGGTGCAGGAACCCGAGGCCGCCGCAGTCGGCCAGCGCGATCGCGAGCTCGGGGGAACTCACTGCCTGCATGATCGCGGAGGTGAACGGGAGGTCCAGAGTCAGGCCGGGCGCTTGACCGGCCTGGTGCCGTAGCAGCGCCGTGCTGAGATCGACCGACTCCGGCAGGCAGTCAGTCCTGGTCCGGTTCGGCAGCAGCAGGAACTCGTTGAACGTGCGGGATACCTCGGGGATGACCAGCGCCATTGCCTCTCCTGAGCGATGTCGTTGAGCTGTTATGCGGGCTCCATAGGCTGCCAGTCGAGCGTGGGCGGGAGCGCGCCTTCGAGAATGAGGAGCCAGCGCTTGACCTCCACGCCGGCGCCGCCGCTATAACCGCCGAGCCCGTCGCTGGCCAGCACCCGATGGCACGGGACAATGACGGGGATGGGGTTCGACCCCATGATCTTGCCGACCAGCCGGGCCGGGATGTCACCGCTGGCCGTCAGGCCATCATCGGGGGCGAGGCCAGCGCGTTCGGCGACAGCGCCGTAGCTGACCGTCTGTCCGTAGCCGACCGAACCGGCCAGCACCTTCAGAACTTCGCGCTGTGGCCCGGCCGTTCCGGACCAGTCAATCGGCACGTCGAATGCGGTGCGCTTGCCGCGGAAGTAATCCGTCAGCTCAGCAAGCGCCTGGTCGGCCAGGTCACGGCTCGCCTCGTCGCTGTCGCCAGCCAGGTCCGGCGCGCCGTAGCGGACGCGAGCAACACCATCTGCACTGCAGCCGACGGACACCTGGCCGACCGGTGTGCTCAGGCTTGCCCACCACAGTGTTCTGCGCGACTGGGCCACCATCTCAGCATTCTGCCGGGTGCGGGGGCGACCGGGCCAGCGACCATGCCGCAATTGGTGGCACCGAACTGTCAGAGGCTCGCGATACAACGGGCTTATCTCAGCTCAGCTACCCGGCCTGCGATGAGCGGGTCCGGTGGACGTGCAGATCATGAGAGAGGCGGGAGTGAACGATGACCGACAATATTGCCGACACCGTCGAGGCCGAGCTCCTGGCCCTGTCGGGCGTGCTAACCGAGCCTGCTGAGCGGGAGTGCCTCCGCTGTTTCCTGCTCAGGATGATCAATGAGTTCGGCTGTGACGGCTCGCACCGCTGGGCGGCCAGGTGGCGTGACCAGCGTGCGCCGCGTGCTGTCGGCCTGCTCGGCAGGCTCGCGGAGCTGGGCGGCTGCTGTGACTGCGAGATCATGCTGAACGTCTTCCCGAGTTATCCGCAGGGGGCGGGATTGCTGCCGTGCGCCGGACAGCCGCGAGCCGGCTCGGCGGTGCCGTGCGACCTGCGGGTGCTTCGCCGCACGGCATGACGCTTTAACCGAGATCGGCGGGCATCAGAGCGC
>Ga0335074_10017438_pt1 | contig 10128 bp, 5 predicted proteins | sample Lox_Sample_23_FD_206715 | JGI IMG/M metagenome (GOLD analysis project Ga0335074, IMG submission 206715) | Soil microbial communities from Loxahatchee National Wildlife Refuge, Florida, United States - Lox_Sample_2.3 | ecosystem: Environmental > Terrestrial > Soil > Wetlands | place: USA: Florida...
CTGCAACCAATGCCTGCAGATGCTGCTCGTCTTTGAAGCTCTCGGCGTAGATTTTGTACACGGCTTCAGTGCCGGATGGGCGCGCGGCAAACCAACCGCTGTGGGTGACAACCTTCAGGCCGCCTATAGGGGCGTCGTTCCCGGGCGCTCGGGTAAGTTTTTGAGTGATCGGCTCGCCAGCGAGGTCCGACGCACTGACTGCCTCGGGCGCTAGACGTGACAGACGCTCCTTCTGCTCCGGCGTTGCTGGTGCATCGATGCGCGTGTAGTAGGCCGTGCCGAATTCCTCGATGAGCGCGTTGTGGTGCTCGCCGGGGTCTTTGCCGGTGCGTGCAGTGATTTCGGCCGCCAGCAGATTCATGATCAGCCCATCCTTGTCGGTAGTCCACACGGTGCCGTCGCGACGCAGGAAGCTGGCGCCAGCGCTCTCCTCGCCGCCAAAGCAGTACGAGCCATCAAACAGCCCGGGTGCAAACCACTTGAAACCGACGGGTACTTCAGAGAGTCGCCGATCCAGCTTTTTCACGACCCGGTCGATCATGCTGCTGCTGACCAGGGTCTTGCCAACTGCCGCCGTCGCGGGCCAGTCGGGGCGGTGCGTCAGCAGGTACCAGACGGCCGCAGACAGGTAATGGTTGGGATTCATGAGCCCGGCGGTCGGTGTGACGATGCCATGGCGATCGGAATCCGGGTCGTTGGCGAACGCCAGGCGATAACGGTCTTTCAGACCGACGAGGCGGGCCATCGCGTAAGGGCTTGAGCAGTCCATACGGATGACACCATCGTGGTCGACAGTCATAAACGAAAAGGTGGAATCGACTTGCGAATTAACGACACTGATATCCAAGCCATAGATAGTGTTGATCGGTTCCCAATAGTGCACGGCGGCACCACCAAGCGGGTCGACCGCGAGGGTAAGATGGGCTGACCGAATGGCGTCCATGTCGACGACATTGCGCAGGTCGTTGACATAGGGAAGCATCAGATCTTCCTGGCGGGTTGTATCGGCGCCCATGGCGACCTTTAACGGCACACGCTTCACCGCCTTATTATCGGCCTTTAAAAGTTCGTTGGCCCGCCGCTCGATCCATTGGGTCACGTCGGTCTCCGCAGGCCCGCCGTTGGTGGGATTGTATTTGAACCCACCATCCTCGGGCGGGTTGTGCGAGGGCGTAATGACAATGCCATCGGCGAGGCGGTCGCTACGCGAGCGGTTATGGACGAGGATGGCGTGCGAGACGACCGGCGTCGGCGTGAACCCGTCCTCTCGCTGAATAATCGTGAACACCTCATTGGCGGCCAGGACTTCGAGCGCGGTACGCTGGGCCGGACCAGACAGCGCGTGCGTGTCCTTGCCCATGTACAGGCGGCCAGTGGTCCCGTGGGCGCGCCTATAGTCGCAGATGGCCTGGGTAATCGCCAGGATGTGCGCCTCGGTGAACGAGGCATGCATCGGCGAGCCGCGGTGCCCGCTGGTGCCAAAGCTGACCCGCTGGGCGGGGTCATCTGGATTGGGCCGGCATTCGAAATATTCGCGTTCGAGACGCGCTGGATCGACCAGCATCTCTTTCGGCGCGGGCTTGCCGGCGAGCGGCGAAATCGTCATCTGTGTGCGCCTCTCAAGGTACAGGGCAAGGTTTCGCGTTCCAGATTTCCGCCGCGTACTGAGCGATGGTCCGGTCGCTGGAGAATTTGCCCGAACCTGCCACGTTCAGGATCGTCTTGCGGGTCCATCCGTCGCTATCCGCATATAGGTCGCACAACTTGCGATCAGCGTCCAGGTATGAGGTGAGATCCGCGAGGTGCATGTAGTGATCCCCATGCGCCAGCAGGGCGTCGCGCAACGGAGCGAAGGCGCCACGCTCATACTGACTGAAATAGTCGTGGGAGATTAGGTCCAAGGCGGCTCGGGTTTCGGGTTCGTTGTTGTAGTGCCAATACGGGCTGTACCAGCGACTGCTGCTGGCGACCTGTTGTGCGCCAAGCCCGAACAGGAAAAAGTTCTCCTCGCCTGCATCTTCGGCCATTTCGATTGTCGCACCGTCTCGCGTACCGATTGTGAGCGCCCCATTCATCATGAATTTCATATTGCTGGTGCCACTCGCCTCGTAACCAGCGGTCGAAATCTGATTGGAGACGTCGGAGGCTGGTATCAGACGCTCGGCGAGGGACACACAGTAGTCGGACAGGAACACAACTTTCAGCCGGCCGCGCGTCACGGGGTCACCGTCGATCGTGCCTGCCAGGTTGTTAAGGAACTTTATGATGAGTTTAGCAAGCTGGTATGCAGGTGCGGCTTTCCCCGCAAAAAAGAAAGTTCGTGGGGTAATGTCAAGGTTTGGGTTTGCCTTCAATCGATTGTAGAGCACGATGATGCGAAGAGCGTTCAGCATCTGCCTCTTGTATTCATGGATGCGCTTGATCTGGCAGTCGAAGATGCTGTCTGGGTCCACCGTTTCCCCGGACGTCGCTTTCAGCCATTTGGCAAAGTGCGATTTCGCATCCCGTTTTGCGCGCTTGAAGGCGCTGCGGAAAACGGCATCAGCCGCGAGTGGCTTCAGCTTTGCCAGCTGGCTGAGATCGGTGATCCAGCCATCACCGATCGCATCGGATATGACGCTCGACAGCTCCGGGTTCGCCAGCAGCAGCCAACGTCGGGGCGTCACACCGTTGGTCTTGTTATTGAAGCGATCGGGAAACAGCTCTGCTAGATCCTTTACGGTCATCGTGCGTAGCAACCCGGAGTGGATCGCGGCGACACCGTTGGTGCTGTGCGAACCGACGATTGCCAAATTCGCCATTCGAACTTTCTTCTCTGGGCCTTCCTCGATCAGGCTAACGCGGGCGACACGCCCATCGTCGTTCGGATAGCGCTGCCGAACGTCGGCAAGCAAACGACGATTGATCTCAAAGATAATCTCGAGATGCCGTGGCAGAATCTGAAGGAAATAGTGTAGCGGCCACTTCTCGAGAGCCTCGGGCAGCAGTGTATGATTTGTATAGGCCAGGGTCTGTTTCGTTATATCCCAAGCTTCGTCCCATCCGAGATGCCCATCGTCGAGCAAGATACGCATGAGTTCGGGCACGGCCAATGTGGGATGCGTATCGTTGAGCTGGATTGCAACTTTGTCGGGAAGGCTGCGCCACTCGGCATTGTTGCGTCGGAACCGGCGGATAAGATCGGCGAGCGAGCAGGCGACCAGGAAATATTCCTGCACAAAACGAAGTTCCTGACCCATCTCGGTCGAGTCGTCTGGGTACAGCACGTGGGTCAGGGTATGGGCAGCTATACTGCCGACCTGGGCGCCCACAAAGTCACCTCGGCTGAATTCTTCAAAGTGGAAATAGTCGTGGGATGCGGCATTCCAGAGGCGAAGCGTATTGATGGTTTTGCCGCCATAGCCCACTACCGCCCGATCGAACGGGGTACCGGTGATAGTCGAAGGCCGACCAGGCACGACCTCCAAGTTCCCGTGATGCATCTCAAACGAGCAGCCGAGCCTGACTTCGACAGTTTCGTTGGGACGTGCGACTTCCCAAGGGTCTGGGCGACTTAGCCAATTGTCCGGACGTTCACGCTGCCAGCCGTCTTCGATGATCTGACGGAACATACCGTATTGGTAGCGCAGGCCGTAGCCCATCGCCGGAAGCTGCATCGTTGCCATTGAGTCGAGGAAGCAGGCAGCGAGGCGTCCCAAGCCGCCGTTCCCAAGGCCGGCATCGGGCTCCTGTTCCAGCAGGCTAAACCAGTCAAGGCTCATTTCCCGCGCTGTACGCTCGACGAAAGGGGCGAGCAAAAGGTTGGTTACATTGTTAGCTAATAAACGACCGATCAGAAATTCCATGGACAGATAATAGACCCGCTTCAGGTTCTGTTCATCATAAGTGCGCTCGGTCTGCACCCAACGCTGCGACGTCACATCCCTGACGGATCGGGCGGCTGCTGCAAATTTCGCCCGGTCGTTAGCGGTCTTCGGATCGATAACGTCGTCGAACAAGAGATGACGTTCGTAAAGCCCGTCGCTGTGTCCAGACAACTTGACTGGACCGCAACCATATTGCGCGGGGAGATTCTGGCTGGTGGCGACGTCGATTGCTTCATTCATTGCAGCGTCCTCCTCAAAGCTGTTTCAGACTTTCCCCACCGACAATCTCAATCGCTATTCGACCCGCTAGACGATGGGACGGTTTCCGTCGCGTGGCCGCGTGCGATTGCGCTATCCGCGCGTGCCCCCACTTGCCTCAAGCGTTGCTCTAGTTCGCGGGCCCATCCTCGAATATCAGCCGGCCGATCGTCAATTGATGAACCTTTTCTGACCAGCCGGCCGTACCAGGCATCACCGAGCTTGCGTAGAGACATCAAAATGTCATCTATCGGTACTGGATTTGCTTTATGACGGATCAGTGCACAAAGGGTAGTGTGACGTCAAACGTGACAGGCAACTCGGGATATTGACCCCCTGGCTGCGGCTCTGGCTGGAAGACGACCGAAGAGCTGGAACAGGAGATTGATGACAATCGGACGCCGGCCGAACAACATCGGCTGTTGCAGACTCATAAGAGCAGTAGCATCTATCTTGGCATCTATTTTCGTGAATCTCTTCGGTTACAAGGTGAACTTGTCAAGCTGCAGGACTGGGTTGTGCATAAGGGCTCAACAGTCACGGATGAAGACATACCGCACGAGCCAGAGCGGGTATTCGATCCGCATTACGAACGGCGGACTCTTCGGGCCGAGCTTTACGGGCCAGAGCGGTACTAGGCAAGCGCCGGCACAAAGGCGCCCGAAAGTTTCCACGAAGTGCCAGTGGCGCTCTTCCAAACAGCGGACCAGCGCCCCTAAGCCCTATCCGCTCTGGCCCGACATGCTCTAGCGTCGGCAATCGCCAGAGGACAATGCAATGCTGCGTGAAGAGCTGATCTTCGTCGCCACCTGCGACATCTCGGGCCACGCGCGCGGCAAGGGCTTCCCCGCCCAGGAGCTACACGCTCGCCGCACCAAAGGCATCGGCTGGACGCACAGCAACCTGATGATGTCGGCCTTCGGGCCGATCTGGGATACGCCCTTCGGCACCGGCGGCGATCTGATGATCGTGCCGGATCAGTCGGCCGAGGTGCGGGTCGATTTTGCTGATGGCTCTCTGCCCGAGCATTTCTTCCTGGGCGATATCCGCACCACCGACGGCGCCGCCTGGGAATGCTGCCCGCGCGAGTTCCTGCGGCGCGCGGTTGCGTCACTGCAGGCGCAGGACGGCCTGTCGCTGGTTGCTGCGTTCGAGCAGGAGTTCGTCTATACTGGCGCCGAGGACTGGCCGGGGGACGCTTACGCGCTCGGTGCGTTCCGCCGCGTGCGCGGGTTCGGCGAGTGCTTCGTCGCCGCGCTACGGGCCGCAGGCGTGGTCCCGGATTCCTTCCTGGCCGAATACGGCGGTCGCCAGTTCGAGGTGACGGTTGCGCCCGCACCGGCGCGTGTTGCGGCCGATCATGCGGTGATCACGCGCGAGATGGCGCGTGCCGCCGCCCATCGGCTGGGGCATCGCGCGGTGTTCTCGCCGAAGCCTGATCCGGAGGGAGTGGGCAACGGCGTGCATATCCATATGAGCCTGCGCGACGCCGCCGGCGCGCCGGTGACGCATGACGCGGACCAGCGGATGGGGCTCAGCCAGGTGGCGCAGCATTTCGCGGCTGGTGTGCTTGCGCATCTGCCGGCGATCTGTGCCATCACGGCGCCTTCGCCGGTGTCGTATCTGCGGCTGACGCCGAACCGGTGGGCGCCCACGGCGATCGACATCCAGCTTCAGGATCGAGGCGCAGCGCTGCGCGTCTGCCCCGTGTTTGCTCCGTCCGGGCCGGTGGAGGCTGCGCGGCAGTTCAATCTCGAATTCCGGGTGAGCGATGGGGCGGCGAGTCCGTATCTCGCGCTTGGGGCGATGATCTTTGCCGGGGCGGACGGGGTGCGGCGAGGGCTGGCGTTGCCGCCGGCGGGGACGGAGGCGCCGGCGCTGCCGCGTAGCTTGCCACAGGCACTCGATACGCTGGAGGCGAGCGAGGCGGCGCGGGAGTGGCTCGGGCCAGTGTTCTTGAATGCGTACCTGCGCCACAAACGGGCGGAGGCCGAGCAGGTGGCCGCACTAGGTCCGGAGGAGTTGTGCATGAGGTACGCTGAAGTTTACTGACTGCAATCAGCCAACGGGCCGTGCATCGCCTTCGCTGGGATGCGGCCAAGACGGAGCTCATGGCAGACCGCTCGCGGCAGCCGCAGGCTTTACCTCGCCGCCCAGCCGTCGGAAAATCCCAGCCGACATTTTGCCAGGGGATCACAACTCAAGCATGACCGCCGCGGTGAGGCATTCGCCGACCCGGCCTCAGTAATCGTCCACGGAGGCAGCATGAAGATCGAACGCCTGGAGACTTTGCGGGCCGATGCCGGCTGGCGGATGTTCTCCTATCTGAAGGTCACCACCAGCGACGGCATCACCGGCTGGTCGGAGTTCAACGAGAGCTTCGGCAGCACCGGCCTTGCCGACGTGATCAACGGCCTGGCACCGCTACTGACCGGCCGCGACCCGCGCCGGTACGAGGCAATTACCGCGCATCTTCACGTGCTCACGCGGCAATCGCGCGGCGGGATCAACCAGCAGGCGATCGCGGCGATCGAGAACGCGCTGCTCTGCGCGCTGTTCGGCGGCCCGGTGCGCGAGCGCATCCCCGTCTATTGGTCGCATTTCGGCACCTATCGCGTGCGCAGCGCCGCGCTGATGGGCGTGCCGCCACTCCACAGCTACGACGATCTCGCGCGCCACGCGGCGGAGGTGAAGGCACGCGGTTTCAAGGCGCTGAAGACCAACATCCTGCTGTCGGACGGCAAGACGCTGGCGAGCTTCAGCCCGGGATTCGGCCGCACCTCCGGTTGGCCGGAGTTGAACTGGGACAACCGCGTGCGTGATGCCGCGACGCGTCAGCTTACTGCCATCCGAGAGGCGATCGGCCCCGAGATGGGGCTGATGCTCGACATCAATTTCCACTTCAAGACCGAGGGGTTCCGCCGCATCGCCGAGGCCGTCGCGCCGGCACGACTGACCTGGCTGGAGGTCGATACGCATGACGCGCCGTCGCTCGCGCTGATCCGACGCGATGCACCATGCCCCGTGGCCTCGTGCGAGACGTTGCATGGCCGGCGCGAGTTCAAACCGTATTTCGAGAACTATGCACAGGACGTGGCAATCATCGATGTGATCTGGAACGGTCTGGCGGAGTCCTTAAAGATCGCCGCTATGGCCGATGTGTATGAAACCAACGTCGCGCCGCATAATTTCTACGGCCATCTGTGCAGCGCGATTAGTGCGCATTTCAGCGCTGCGGTGCCGAATTTCCGGATCATGGAGATCGACATCGACAGTGCGCCCTGGCGCGACGAATTCTACGATGCGGCTCCGGCGATCGAGAACGGCGAGTTGGTGTTGCCGTCTAAGCCGGGTTGGGGCATCGAGGTGAACGAGAAGGCGGTGCGCGCGCGGCCGCCAAAAGGCTAGGGACACAGGAGACTGTCAGTATGGCGAAATACAAGATCGCGACCCCGGCCGGGGCGAGCTTCACTGTGGCCGGGGGCGGCTACGACTATGAGATGGAAGCGCTCGAAGGCATGAACGCCGAGATCGTCGAGGGCCCGGCGACCGAAGACGGCTTCGTCGCCTTCGCCCGCGATGCCGATGCCGTCTATGTCAAAGGTATGCGCTTCACCAAGAAGGTGATCGACGGCCTGGAGAAGTGCAAAGTCCTCTCCCTCGGCTCGGTCGGCGTGGATAGCGTCGACATCGAGGCTGCCACCGCGCGCGGCATCCCGGTCACCAACTGCCCCGACACCTTCATCGAGGAAGTCGCCGACCAGGCGATGGCACTGTTGCTTGCCGGCTTCCGGCGCCTGATCGAACAGGACCGAATGGTGCGCGAAGGCCGCTGGCGCGAGGGCCGCCCGGCGCTGCTGAAATTCCCCCGCCTGATGGGCCAGACGCTCGGCTTCATCGCCTTCGGCCACGTCGCCCGCGCGGTCGCCCGCCGCGCCAAGCCGTTCGGCCTACGGATGATGGCGTATGATCCGTATATCGAAGAGCTGGTGATGATCGAGCACGACGTCCTGCCAGCCTCGCTGGAAGAAGTGCTGCGCGAGTCCGACTTCGTTTCGATGCACGCACCCGCCACGCCCGAGGCCGAAGGCATGCTGAAGGAGAAGCACTTCCGCCTGATGAAGCCGAACGCGATTTTCGTGAATGTCGGCCGCGGTCCAACCGTGCAGGAAGCCGGACTGATCCGCGCACTGGAAGAAGGTTGGATCGCGCATGCCGCACTCGACGTGCTGGAAACTGAGCCGCCGGGGCATAACAACCCACTGCTGAAGATGACCAACGTGACGCTGTCGGCGCATGTCGCATCGGCGTCGTCCCGTTTCGATCCGGCGCGCAAGCGTCATGTCGGTCGGGAGTTGGCGCTGGTGCTGTCCGGCCGCTGGCCGATGAGCTGCGTCAACCCGTCAGTCCTGCTGCGCTCCGACCTGCGCCGCTGGCAGCCCGTATCGATGGAGCGCGGACCAAATAGCTGAGGCGAGCCCAGTCCACCTCTCCCGCTCTGCGGGAGAGGCCTGCCCTCGGGCTCCGACCCGAGGGTCCCCGCGCGCAGCACAGCGGGTGAGGGTGCGCGGCGCCCAGGCGCACGTCACCCGATTGCGTGACGCGATCCGCGGAGCATGACCGGTGATGCTGCGTGCACTGTTTCTCGGACTTCCTGCCGTGGTTTTTGTCCTGGGGATTCCCCTTGCTCTCCGTTGCGTGCCGCCGAACCGTCTCTACGGATTCCGAACATCGACCACGTTCTCCTCTGTCGATGCCTGGTATCGGATCAACTTCGCCACCGGCATGGCGCTCATGGCAGCCGGGGTTCTGAGCGGCGTGGTGGTTGTCCTGCTTGACCGCGGCGTGATCGCCCTGAAGCCGGAACCGCGTTATCTTATGGGGATCCTGCTGACCGGATTGCTCCTGTTGGTGTTCTTGCTTCCGGTGGTGCTGTACTCGAACCGGTTCTGATCAGAATCCTCCTTGAGCATGCGCCGTCAGCCCCCTGCGCGGCGGCGGCGACGCGGCGCGGGAACCGCGAGCGCCTCCTCGTCGGGACTGGCCAACGCCTGCAGCAGTGCATCCCGCAATTGATGCAGCTTCCGATCGTTCTCCACCTTCAGCCCGAACACGTCCTTCACATAGAACACATCGACTGCCCGCACGCCGTACGTCGTGACATGCGCCGACGTGATCTGCAGCCCCTGCTCGCTGATCGCGCCGGTCACGTCGTACAATAGGCCGGGACGATCGCGGCCGTTCACCTCGATCACCGTATGCGTGTGGGAAGCGTGATTATCGATCACCACCCGCGGCGGCACGTGGATCGCATTCAGCCGTCGGCCAAGCAGCAGCTTGGAGACGCGGTGGATTTCGGTCTCCAGCCGAAGCCGTCCCGACAACGCCTGTTCGATCAGCGCCGAAAGGCGTGCCAGCCGGTGCGGTGCATCGAATGCGCCACCGGCCGCATCCTGAATCCAGAACGTATCAAGCGCCATTCCGTTAGTCATCGTGTGGATCCGCGCATCCACGATCGACGCACCGGCCACCGCCATCGCCCCGGAAATCTTGCTGAACAGCCCCGCATGGTCAGCGCAGTACACTGTGACCTCGGTCACCGCGCGCGCCGGCAGCGGCTGCGTATCGACGGTCAGCGGGGCGTCCCGGTGCTCCGCCTCGCGCATCAGGCGGGCGTGCCGCGCATGCGTTTCGGGATCGAAAGACAGCCAATAACCCGGGTAACCAAGTGCTGCGAACCGCTCGATCTCCGCCGCGGGCCAATCGTCCAGCAAACTGGCCGCGGCTTCTTTGGCCCGGGCCACCCGCACGTCGCGCTCAGTGGTGGAAAGCGCACCCTCCAACACCTCGATCACCCGCGAATAAAGCTCGCGCAGCAGCGTCGCCTTCCAGCCGTTCCACACTTTGGGCGAGACCGCGCGCATGTCGGCCACTGTCAGTACCAGCAGCAGCCGCAGCCGCTCCGGCGACTGGATGGTGTCGGCCAGGTCCAGGATCGTCTTCG
>Ga0335074_10017439_pt1 | contig 10128 bp, 10 predicted proteins | sample Lox_Sample_23_FD_206715 | JGI IMG/M metagenome (GOLD analysis project Ga0335074, IMG submission 206715) | Soil microbial communities from Loxahatchee National Wildlife Refuge, Florida, United States - Lox_Sample_2.3 | ecosystem: Environmental > Terrestrial > Soil > Wetlands | place: USA...
TTGTTTATGGCTTCGGCGGCGTGATGGTCGTGCACCACGAACTGACGTTGGGGACCCTGGTGGCCATGACCATGTACCTGGCCCGCCTCTATGGCCCGCTCACTTCGCTGTCCAACGTGCAGGTCGACGTGATGACCGCGCTGGTGTCATTTGACCGGGTTTTCGAGGTGCTCGACCTGCCTCCCATGATCGCCGACAACCCCGGCGCGGTCGAACTTGCCCGAGGACCGGTGGAAGTTCGCTTCGAGCATGTCGGTTTCCATTATCCCCGCCCGGACGAAGTGTCGCTGGCTTCCCTGGAGGCGGTAGCAGTCATGGAGCGCGGCAGCAGCCAGCAGATCCTGTTCGACGTGTCCTTTGCCGCTCCCGCCGGGCACCTTGTCGCCCTGGTCGGCCCGTCCGGCGCCGGCAAGACCACGATCAGCCATCTGGCCGCGCGGCTTTACGACGTCAACGAGGGCGCGGTGACGATGAATGGAATAGATATCCGCGACGTGACCCTCAGCTCGCTCCAGTCCGTCGTCGGGGTCGTCACCCAGGATGCTCATCTTTTCCACGACACCATAAGGGCGAACCTTCTCTACGCCCGGCCCGATGCCACCGAGGCACAAATGGTCGACGCACTGCGCGACGCCCAAATATATGACCTCGTCGCCTCGCTGCCCGACGGCCTGGACACTCTGGTGGGGGACCGCGGCTACCGGCTGTCGGGTGGCGAAAAGCAGCGTGTGGCCATCGCCCGCCTCTTACTGAAAGCCCCCGATCTCGTCGTGCTCGACGAAGCCACCGCCCACCTGGACTCAGAGTCCGAGGCGGCGGTGCAACGGGCGTTCAAGACAGTGCTGGCAGGCCGCACTTCCATAGTGATCGCCCACCGGCTGTCGACGGTGCGCGAAGCCGACGAGATTTTGGTAGTGGACGGAGGCCGGATCGTCGAGCGAGGCCGCCACGCCGAGTTGCTCGAGGCGGCGGGGATGTACGCCGAGCTCTACAACACCCAGTTCGCCGACCAGTCCGATCTGTCGGGCAACGGCGCCAAAGACGCAGCGGTAGCGCTGGGTGCCGCGGCGACCGATCCCAGCGCGGCGCGCCCCTAGCGGCGGGGCAGTCGCGAGCGGTCGGGTTGCGGGCTTAGCCACTGGGCAGCCTGCTAGCAGGGCCGCGAGCCGCGGGGCGGCGTCGGTGACCGATAAGGCTAGGTTGCCGCTGGGAGCGCTCCGGCGTCTAAGAGCTGGCCGCGGGCGGCCTGGCGGCGGCTGAAGCAGGAGCCCCGGCGCGAGCGGTGGCGGTCGCGTCAGTGGCGGCCGAGGCGCTCTCCGAAGCCATGTACGCGGCTCCGGCGATGCCCGCCTCGTTCTGGAACCGGGCCGGCACAATGGGCGTCTCGAGCACCAGCAGCGGCAAGAACTTTTCGGCGCGCCGGCTCACCCCCCCACCGACAACGAACAGGCTGGGCCGTAAGTAGAACTCGAGCGCTGAAAAGTACCGTTGCAGCCGCTTGGCCCATTTCTCCCAGCTCAGCGCCTCGCGCTCGCGGGCCGCAGCCGACGCTCTCGGCTCGTAGTCCTCACCTTCGAGCTCGATGTGGCCGAGCTCACTGTTGGGCACGAGCACGCCGTTGTGGATGAGGGCGGTCCCGATGCCGGTGCCCAGAGTGACCACGATGACGAGGCCCCTGACACCTCTGGCCGCTCCCCACAGGCTTTCGGCGATGCCGGCGGCGTCGGCGTCGTTGACCGCGGTCACCTGTAGGCCGGTGGCCTCTCCGATGATCTTTTCGATGTTGGTGCCTATCCAGCTCTGGTCCACGTTGGCCGCCGTGCGGGCCACTCCATTGTCCACGACTGCCGGGAACGTGCAGCCGAGCGGGCCTTGCCATCCAAAGTGGCTGACAACCTCGGCCACTCGGCCGGCAACCGACGCAGGTACCGACGGTTGTGGGGTCAGGACTTTGTAGCGCTCGCTGGCCAGCGCACCCGCGTCAAGGTCCACCACCGCGCCCTTGATGCCCGAACCGCCTATGTCGACGCCGAAGCCAAGCATCCCCACCCGCACAGCCTAGCTGTCCTGGCGGTCCTGAACGCCGTTGCCGGCGGGCGGCGCGGCGGTGACCAGATAGGGTGGCGCTGAGCAGATAAGGGGACAACGCCGGTACTGTTGGGCGCGTGCCTGAAGAACCCTGCACTCGTAGCGACGACCAATGGCGCGCCGAGCTGAGCCCGGAGCGCTACCAGGTGCTCCGCCACGCGGCTACGGAACGACCGTGGTCCGGCGAGTACGTCCACCATCACGCCGATGGCACCTACCGATGTGCCGGCTGCGGGGCGGTGCTGTTCGACAGCGGCACCAAGTTCGACTCTGGCTCGGGCTGGCCGAGCTTCTTTGAACCTGCCGCGTCGGAGGCCGTCGAACTGCGAGACGACAACACCCACGGCATGGAGCGGACCGAAGTCGTGTGCCGGGCTTGCGGCGGCCACCTGGGCCACGTTTTCGAGGACGGCCCCGACCCGACCGGTCTGCGCTACTGCATAAATTCGCTCGCCCTCGACTTCAAGCCCAATTAGGGCGCAATCATGATGGAGCTGGCCGAGGTGGGGGTGGAGGCCGCGCTGGCGGCCGGGGCGCAGTACGCGGACGCTCGCGTGATGGCTATCTCCGCCGAGTCGATGTCGGCTCAAAACGGCGTTGTCGAAGCCCTGAACCAGTCCGACCGTGCGGGCGTCGGCGTGAGGGCGCTGACGGGCTCGTCGTGGGGCTTTGCGGCCACCACCGACCTTTGCGCGGCCGGCGCACGCCGGGCGGGCGAGCAGGCTGCCCTCACCAGCCGGGCATCGGCCCGGGTCCCGGGGCCCGCCCTCGAGCTGGCAACGGTGCCCGCAGTTACAGACCATTGGGAAAGCGCTTGTGAAGAGGACCCGCTCGCTGTGCCTCTGACCGAGAAGGCCGACTTGCTCGTCGAGCTGACCAACACGCTGAGGGCGGCTGGCGCGCAGTTGGGCAAGGCGTCGTACCGCATCTGGGACACTTCCAAGTGGCTTGCCACCAGCGAGGGCGCGCGGCTTTCGCAGCGCATCCGGGAGTGCGGGGGGTTAATGTCAGCCACGGCCATCGGCGACGGGGAAACCCAGGAGCGCAGTTACCCAGGCATCCGGGGCCAGTACGGGACGAGCGGGTGGGAGCTGATGCGCCACCTCGATTTCCCCGGTAACGCCCGACGCACCGGGGAAGAGGCGGTTGCCTTGCTTTCGGCCCCCCTCTGCCCGGAACGACGCTGCGACCTGATTATCGGTTCGGAGCAGATGGCTCTGCAAATTCATGAATCGGTCGGGCATGCCACCGAGCTGGACCGGATCCTCGGGTGGGAGGCGGCGTTTGCCGGCACCTCGTGGCTGGACCTGAACCAGATGGGGTCGTTACGCTTCGGGTCGCCGCTGATGCAGGTCGTCGCCGATGCCACGTTGCCGGGTGCGCTCGGCTCATTTGGCTACGACGACGAAGGCACGCCAGCGCATCGCGTAGAGATTGTGCGCGACGGCATATGGGTGGGTGTCCTGTCTGGCCGGGACTCGGCCGCCCTGGCCGGTATCCCCGCAGGCGGCATGGTGCGTGCCGACGGGCACGACCGGATCCCGATGGTGCGCATGACCAATATCGGCCTGCTGCCGGGTGAGCATTCCCTCGAGCAGATGATCGCCGAGACCGAGGACGGGATCTACATGGACACCAACCGTTCCTGGTCGATCGACGACCGCCGGCTCAATTTCCAGTTCGGTTGCCAGATCGGCTGGGAAGTAAAGAACGGCCGCTTGGGGCGGATGCTGCGCAACCCTACTTACACGGGGATAAGCCCGGAGTTCTGGGGATCGCTCGACATGGTTGGCGGTCCAGGGGAGTGGAGGTTCTGGGGTACACCCAATTGCGGCAAGGGCCAACCAATCCAGATCGGACGCACGGGCCACCCCGCCGTGCCCTGCCGCTTTCGCAACGTACGCGTGGGGGTGCGGGGGTGAGCGAGCCTGACTTGGCGGCCCTCGCGGACGAGGCTATGGACCTGGTCGGTGGCCGTGCGCAAGCCACAGTGTCGGTGGCGCGCCGGCGGCAGGGCTTGACACGCTTCGCCAACTCCTTTGTACATCAAAATGTAGTGGACGAGCACACCGACGTCACTCTGACGGTCTCGGTGGATGGCCGGGTGGCTACAACGGCCAGTATTGCCGTGGACGGCCAAGAGCTCGGGAGCGACGAGTGGGTATCCGGGCGAGCCGGGCAGGCGCGGGCGCGGGCGGGGGGCGGCGATGGCCATGGCTCGGGTGGGGGCGGGCGCGAGGGCGGGCGCGGGCGCGAGGGCGGGCGCGGGCGCGAGGGCGGGCGCGAGGGTCGCAAGCTGGCCGACCTGGTCGAGCGCGCCCTAAAGGCCGCGGCCGTATGCCCGCCTGACCCCGGGTGGCCCGGTGTCGCTCCGCCGGCACCCCAACGGGCCGCGCCCGACCTGCACTACGACGAAGCCTGCGCCCTGGCGGGCCCCGCCGAACGGGGTGATGTCGTGGCGGCATTCGTCGCCGCCGGAGAGGGCCTGTCATCGGCCGGCTATTGCAGCTCGTCGGTGGAGGAGGTCTTCTTCGCCAACTCGGCGGGCCAAAGGCTCAGCGGCCGCCACACGGGAGCTGCTCTCGACGCCATCCAACGCGCCGGGGGGTCGGATTCGGTAGCCGCCGTGTTCTCGTCACGCCTGGCCGACATCAATGGGAGCTCCCTGGGCCGGGCCGCCGCCCAGCGGGCAAAGGCCGGCGTCGACGCGGTCGAGCTCCCTGCCGGGAGTTACGAGGTGGTGCTGCTGCCGCGCTGCACGGCCAACATCCTGTACTTCTACGGCGTCTACGGGTTCAATGGCAAGGCGTCGAACGAACGCCGGTCGTTTGTCTGGCCGGGGGAGGCGCAATTTGACGCCGCGCTTGACATCTGGGACGACGCCACCGACCCGCGCCAGTTGGGCCTCGGTTTCGACATCGAGGGCACACCCAAACAGCGTCTGGCGATGGTCACGGCCGGGACATCTGGCGCAGTAGCCCACGACCTGCGCTCTGCCGCGGCGGCGGGCGGGGGTACCGTATCGACCGGCCACTCCCACCTCGGCAGCCACGTGTTCGGGCCGGCGGCCACCAACATGTTCCTCGCCCACAGCGCCCGCGCCGAGGCACGGCCCGTGGCCGAGTTGGTCGCCTCCGTCGCCCGAGGGCTGCTCGTCAGCGACCTGTGGTACACGCGCGTGCTCGACCCCAAAACGTTGGTCGTCACCGGCCTGACCCGCAATGGGGTTTTCCTAATAGAGGGCGGCCAGATCGGCCCGGCCGTCACCAACCTGCGGTTCACCCAGTCTTATCCCGCTGCGCTGGCCCCCGGGCGCGTGCTCGGGATCGGCAATGATGGCGCCCTGCAAGGGCAAAACTACGGGGCCAACGCCTCTCACGCTCCAAGCCTGCACCTGTCTGCTTGGCACTTCACCGGCAACGCATCGGCGTGAGAGAAGGGGCTGGCGCGCCGGGGCGGCGGGCGCTGGGGCGGAGGCGTGGCGCTGCGGGCGGAGGCGTGGCGCTGCGACCGGGCGCAGCCTCGCGCTGTGCCGTGCGCACCACGCTGATGTCAGACAGTTGATGTCAGAAACTCGGCATCGTCCCTGGTACCGTCCCGCGCCGCCTTCCGCTTTGCCGACTTTATGTCGAAAAACGGCAGAAAGTCGGCAAAGCAAAATGGCTCGTGTCAGAAACTCGGCAAAGCCCGGGTCTCTGCTCACCCCTTGGCCGAGGTTGATGTTAGAAACTCGGCAAAGCGCAAGAAAGTCGGCAAAGTAGCGCCCTCGGGTGCAGGTAACAGCGACCGGCCGTGGCCCGCAGCTCCCTGCCGTCGACGAGGCCGTGCCCGTCGGCCCGATGCCCGTCGGCCCGATGCCCGTCCCAGCCCTGGCCGCTCCTGCTACCGGCGCCGGCACAGGGCGGCAACGCCAGCCCCGCGGCCACCGCCGCGGCTACAGCCGTGGCCGCAGCGGCTAAATGGCGACCGACCGTTCCGGCGACGAGCAGTACTCCGACCACGAGCCCGGGTAGAGCCGGCCCTCGCCGAGCCCGCAGTGCTCGAGCGCGAGGAGATTGTGGCAGGCGGTCACGCCCGAACCGCAATAGGAGACTACGGCCGAACCGTCAACCACCCCCACGGCCGCGAACCGGGCGCGCAATTTCTCGGCAGCAAGGAACTTACCATTGGCATCGAGGTTTTCCCGGCACGGCAGGCTCCGGGCACCGGGAATGTGGCCTCCCCGGGGGTCGACTCGCTCGTCCTCGCCACGGTAGCGCTCGGGGCTGCGCGCGTCGAGCACGAGGTTGCGCGAGTCGGTCGCTTCCTCGATCCCCGCCAACCGCTCGCGTGGCCACGACCGTGTTGTGAATGTCGCAGCCGGGCGGGTTACCGGCCCAACCTCGAGCGGCCCTGCGTAAGCCTGCAGGCCCCCGTCAAGGAGAGCCGCGTCGTGGCCGGTCACCCTCAGCATCCACACGAGGCGGGCGGCGATCACTCCGCCTTGATCGTCATAAGCGACGACGGGCGTGCGGTCGCCGATACCTGCCGCCGACATCCCGGCCGCGAAGGTCTCTGGTCCAGGCAGAGGGTGGCGGCCTCGGCCGGCGCGTGGGTCGCCGGCGAGGAACCGGTCGAGGTCGACGAACACCGCGCCCGGCAGGTGCCCTTGGAGATAGGCCTCGTGCCCGGAGCGGCCGTCCAGGTACCAGCGCACGTCGGCGACGACGGCATCTGGGCGCTGCTGCCACCAAACAACGTCTACAACCGGGGGGAACATGGCCACCACCCTAGGCACGCGGCGAGGCGAGACCTCCCTGCCGGCCCACGGCGCCAGCCCACGGCGCCGCCCCGCCTGCACCCGCGCGCGGCGTGCTCGCGCCAGACGCCGGGAACAACCGCCCGAGAACTACCTAACCGTTGACCCGCTGGCGCTCGGCCTCGATGAGCAGCAGGACCCGCTCGGTCTTGATGGCGCTCGGGTCGTAAGGGCGGCCCACGTACTTCTCGCTCAACTTGTCGATGTGGGCACGCGCCTCAGGCCCTTTGACCTGTTCGGCGACCCGGCCGCGCACTTCGGCATAACGGTACGGGTTGGTGGCGTCGATTATCGTCACGGTCACCCGGGCGTCGCGGGCCACGTTCTTTTCTTTCTGCCGACCGACTTCTGTGTTGATGAGAACATGCTCGTCGTCGGCATCCACCCACATCACATGGGTCATCGGCTGGCCGCCGGGCAACAATGTGGTCAGGACGGCAAAATTCTTACCGCGCGCGAGTGACTTGACAGCGTCTTCGATCATGGAGAGAGATTACGGGACCGGGCGCGCGAACCGCGAATTGCTGTTGCCAAATCACTGCCGAAGGTTGCCGGGACAGCTACCTGGCCGCGGCCGAGCCACCTAGTAGCAACTCTTCGATCGGGCAGGCCTCGGCCGGCCTGGGCGGCCGGCGGGCCAAGGGAGGGGAAGTGGCGGGGTTAGTCGAGCTGGCCAATCGCCCGTTCGGCGACATTGCGTTGGTGCCAAAGGCGGCGCCGCCGCTTCCAAAATGCCGTTTTCCATACCTTGAAGCCGCCGCGGCGACCCGGCGCCGGCGCTTCATGGGGCTTGGATGAAGGCTTCCGCCCTACGTCATGCGCCACGACGGGCAGCACGGCGTCGTCGAGGGCTTCCTCGTCCAGCGACGCCACGTGAAGGTGGCTTCGCACGGCGTGACGCGTGGCACGGCTGCTCTGCCGCCGCCGGCCTTGCGCGTCCTCGAGGAACGGAGTGTCCATCACTCGGGTCATCTCCTACCTCCGTTGCTCACCGGTCGATCCGACAACCGGTTAACTAACCATGGTGCCACGCCCTTCGGGCAATGGCAAAGATCTTTCCCTAAATATTGCTGAACGCCAGAACTTCAGTTCCTCCACACTTTCTTTGATATCGTCCAAAGCTCGGTGGGCGCCCTGCTTGCGGGGCGCGTTGGCATAAATTTCGGGGTACCAACGCCGGGCCAGCTCCTTGATCGTGGACACGTCCACGCAGCGGTAGTGCAGGTGGTCCTCGAGCTCAGGCATGTAGAGCGCGAGGAACCGCCTGTCCGTCCCGATCGAGTTCCCGCACAGGGGGACCTTGTGGGCTTCGGGGACGTAACGGCGCACGAACGCCAGGGTTTCGGCCGCGGCCTGTTCGAGGGATGTACCCGAGGCGGCGATGGCGGCGAGCAGGCCGCTGCGGGTGTGCATCTGGCGCACGACCTCGTCCATGGCGTCCAGGACATCGGGTGGGGTGGCGATGACCAGGTCGGGGCCCTCGGCGACGAGTTCGAGCTCATCGTCGGTAACCAGCGTGGCTATCTCAACGATGCGGTCGCGAGCCGGGTCGAGACCCGTCATCTCGAGGTCGAGCCACACCAGCATCTCCGGACTTTACTGGAGTGCTCGCCTGCGACGCTGGGACCCCGGCGTGCGCTCGCTAGCGTTGAGCCCATGAACGGCGACGGCGTGGTCCGGGTAGAGGTCCGCCGGCTCGACGCTGACCTGGAGCTGCCTAGTTATGCCCGGCCCGGCGATGCCGGAGCCGACCTGCGTGCGCGCAACGATGTCACCATCCCCCCCGGTGGCGGGCGCGCTCTCGTCCCTACGGGGATCGCAGTCGCCATCCCTCCCGGTTACGCCGGCTTTGTGCAGCCCCGGAGCGGTCTGGCAATGCGCCATGGTGTTACTGTCCTGAATGCCCCCGGCCTGATCGACGCTGGCTACCGGGACGAGCTGCGGGTCCTGCTCGTCAACACCGACCCTGAGGCGCCCTACCAGGTGCACCGGGGCGACCGGGTGGCCCAGCTGGTCATCAAAGCCGTAGCGCAAGCCGAGTTCGTGGCCGTCGCCGAACTGCCGGAGTCCGAGCGCGGGGTCGGTGGCTTCGGCCATAGTGGTCGCTGAGGGGGTTGTAAGGCTTGCCCGAGCTGCCTGAGGTCGAGGCGCTGGCCCTGTTCGTGGGCGAAAAGGCTAGCGGCACCACCATCGAGCGGGCCGAGCTGGCGTCGTTCTCCGCACTGAAGACGTTCCGGCCACCCATCGAGGCCTTGGTGGGCCGGACCGTCGTGGGGGCCACCAGGAGGGGGAAGTACCTCTGCACTGACACCGCGGGGCTGTGGCTCGTGGCGCACTTCTCCCGCGCCGGTTGGTTGCACTGGCGCGAGCCGGTGCCTCCGGCTCGGGCGCGGCCGGGCAAAGGGCCTTTGGCACTGCGCATCGGGCTGTCGAGCGGAGCGGGTTTCGACATCACCGAACAGGGCACGGAGAAAAGGTTGGCCTTGTGGGTGGTGGCCGAGTTGGAGGAGATCGATGGGTTGGCGCGGCTGGGCCCGGATCCATTGGCCTCCGGTTTTGACCAAGCTCAGCTGGGCAAGGTCCTGGCGGCGACGACGGGGCAGCTCAAAACCGTACTGGCCGACCAATCAGTGTTGGCCGGGGTGGGCAATGCTTACTCCGACGAGATCCTGTGGGCCGCCAAGCTCTCACCGTTCAAGGCGGTGGGCAAGTTGAGCGACGATGAGCTCGCTCGGCTCTATGCCGCGTTGCGGTCGGTGCTCGCCGATGCCGTCCAGCGCAGCCTGGGCCAGGCGGCTAAGGAACTGAAAGACGCCAAGCGAGCCGGTATGGCCGTGCACGCCCGGGGCGGGCTCGCCTGCCCGGAGTGCGGCGATACAGTGCGTGACGTTTTCCTGGCCAACCGCAGCTTCCAGTACTGCCCGACCTGCCAGACGGGGGGCAAGGTCCTGGCGGACCGGCGCCTTTCGAGGTTGCTGAAGTGACCCGCCCGAGCGACGACGCCGAAGCGGGGGGCGAGGAGCGCAGGCGGCGGGGCCCGGCGGGCTCCAACGGGGCAGCGGGAGAGCTGCCGGAGGCGGACAGCGGGCGCACCGGCCCGGGGCCAGGGCGCTCAAAGGGCGCGGGGCGTGCTCGCGCGGAGGCCCTGGGCGGGACGCCTACCCCAGGCGCACCGGCGGCCGGGGCGCAGCCCGCCGCCGTCACAGACGAGGTCGTTTACCGTGGAGTTCGCTGGCGGCGCT
>Ga0335074_10017440_pt1 | contig 10128 bp, 9 predicted proteins | sample Lox_Sample_23_FD_206715 | JGI IMG/M metagenome (GOLD analysis project Ga0335074, IMG submission 206715) | Soil microbial communities from Loxahatchee National Wildlife Refuge, Florida, United States - Lox_Sample_2.3 | ecosystem: Environmental > Terrestrial > Soil > Wetlands | place: USA: Florida...
AAGAGGTCCTCGGGATGGCTGCGCGCCGCCGCAGCCATGTGCGTCACGACGGGCTCGTAGCGGTTGATCGTCTGCAACATCAGGAAGTCCGCGATCTCCGCCGAGCCGCCGCGCCCCGTTGCCACCGCGCGCGCGGCGAGAGCCTCCCCCCTCTGGTGCAACAGGCCCTGCAACTCCGACAGGAAGGTCGCGAGGCGCGGCGCCGCGCTGCACGCGAGCACGGTCGGGATGAATCGATCATCCAGCACCACCTGTTTGTCGGCGCGACACTCGACGACGAGCGCGACGGGAATCTGCGCGAAATCCTCGGCCGGCTCGCTCTGCGGCATCAGGCGCGCGCTGAGCGAGGCGACCTCCAGCTCGACGACCGAGGCCACATCGGACATGACATCTCGCGTTTGATGATCGCGGCTGCGGTAACGGGTCGCCTCGGTCGAGCCGGCGCGGGCCGTGAGCGTCGCGCCCGCCTTGTGCAGCGGCACGGCGAGATGCACGACCTGGTCGCGCAGCTGCGGGCCGATCTCAAGTGGCGCGGGCAGCGGGTCGACGTCGGGCATCGCGAACGGAGTGCCGTCCGGGAACACCCCGCGCGCCCGCCGCAGGCCGAGCTTGCCGATCGCGAGGAGATCGCGCTCGATTTCGAGCTCCATGAGGCCCCACGCATCGGTGCGCAGGCCGGCGGCGCGACCCTCCACGTAGGCTTCGAGATAGCGCTCCTGCTGCTGGAAATGCTGTGGCCGCAGGAACAGCCCTTCGGACCAGACGATTCGGTTCTTGTCGGACATCGGTCACCAGTCCTTTCGCGCGCTCGCCCCGATCGCCTCAGTCCGTGACGGCGATACCGACTGCATTCTTGTCCACCTTCACCGTGACGCGCCGCTTGGCGAGGAGCTTGAGCAGAGACTTCTCATGAACACCGACCAGTGCGCGCCAGCGGCTCGAGCGGATATCGCGATAGGCGGCGGCGACCCCGAGGAAGCGAGCATCGGGAGACAGTGCCAGGTCGAGCTTGACGCTCTGCCCCGGAAAGAGCGTGCGCTCATCGCGGAGGATGAGGCTCGAACCGAGGGTCGCCTGCTCCATGTCGTACAGCGCGAAGAAATCGGCGCCATTGAACTCGGCGTCCCCTTTGAGCTGATAGATGCGCACGACGACGGGCGATGCCCGGCCGTCCGAGTCGGGATTCACGTCGGCGCTCGCCGCAATGGTCGCCTGGGTCGGCGCCGGCTTGGGCGGCTTCGAGGCGCAGGCGCAGAGTGCGAGCGCCCCGCACGCAAGCAGCGCAGCGGACCAACGAAGCGCACCGGACAGACGATTCGAGTTCATGGTCTCCCCCCGGCGGGCCGCGATGCGTCCGCATCCGGCGCACCGTCCGTTTTTTGAAGCCGCGGCGCGCCCATCATAAGCGCGGCGGCCCGCTAGCGCCGCAGCTTACTGTTACTTCGCTTCAAAAGTTCGAGCTGCTTCTCGTAAGCCGCCGCGAATTCTTCGGCGAACAGGCGGCGGAAAGCCCGCTCCCGATCGCCCGCCAGCTCCTGGAACTCCTCGGCGAACTGCTCCCAGTAGCGCGATTTCCCGCTCATCGAGAGCAACCCGCCGCGCCGGGCATGTTTCTCGAAGCCCTCCTGCAGGCGCTCCGGGTCGAAGCGGTTGAGGACGTTGTCGAAGCCCGCGCGCATGCCGGCGAGCATGGCGAGCTGGTGGAAGCGGATGTCGTCGAACGCATCCTCGAACGCCTCGACCGGCGGCAAGTAGGCCGGATTGCGCCGGCCGAGCAGCGAGCCGAGCGCATCCTCCGCGTTCACGGCGAACTTCAGCGGATTGTTCTCCGCGGTTTTGACGACCGTCTGCGAGAGGCGAAACTGCTCCTTGATCTCCGTGCGGGCCCGCAGCACATCGATCACGCCCTGCACCACGGATCGCAGGATCTGGCCGAGCGCGCCAGCCGTCTCCGGCGGAATGCTTGCCGGGTCCACCCCTGCGGTGGCGAGAAATGCGGCGATATCGAAGCCGCCGGCTTGCACGGCGCCGGGCCGACCGAGGGGGGCAGGGGCCGGCGCAGCGGACGGAAGCGGCCACTGCGGTCTGGGCACCCCCGATGAAGGCGGGGGTGCCGGACCCGCCGGCGGAGCGGACACGAGGGGCGCCGGCGAGGGATTCTGGGTCAGCGCCGGTCGGCCCATGACGCGCGTTCCCGGGTCGGTCGGCCGAGGTGCCCCCGCTGGAGCGCCGGCCATACCACCCGAAGCAGGTGGCACCGGTCTTTGCGGCGCCGGAGCCGCTCCGGAAAATGCCGGGCGCCCCGGGGCCGCGGAAGGCGTGGGGACACGTGGCATAGCCTCGCCGGGTGCCTCCGACTGGCTTGCCGGCGGCTGCCTCAACGGAGGCTGGGGTGCCGGCGCTGGGGCGCGTGGCGTCGGCGGTCCGCCCTTGAGCGAGAAATTCGTCTTGTCCCAGTCATCCGGAATGGCACTCCCGCTCGGGGCGGCGCCGGGCGGCGGCGGGGATACCCCTCGGGGCGCGCTTCCCGAAGTCGGCTTGGTGCGCCCGAACGTCGTTTTATCCCAGTCGTCCGGAATCACCGAAGGGGCCGCCGACGCCTGCGGCGGGGTGAAGTGATCACTGACGCCGGGCGTGTGATTCCAGCTTGCCTCCCGCGGAGAGGTCACGACCGGCGAGGCGCCCCGACCCCCAAGATTCTTGAGGGGGTCGAGCTCGTCCTGCGCCGGGTCGAGTGGGTCGACCAGGGCACGCGAGGCGCGCGTCGGTCCGAGATCGAAAGGGTCATCGGCAGGGACGAAGGCCCCAGCCGTCGCACCCGCCGTGGGCGCAGGAGCCGACTCGCCGACCACACTGTCGAGGCCGACCACGACCTCGTATTCGTCGATGAAAAGGCGATCGCCGTGCTTGAGCGCGCGGCGCTCGAGCTTGGGGAGCGTCGCCTGCGAGGTGCCCATCGCGACGCCGTTCTCGCCCGTGCTCTCGATGTAATAGGTGCCGCTGATCCACCTGACTGTGGCGTGGTGGCGCGAGATGTACGGGTTCGGCAGCACCCATTCGCAATCTGGTGCGCGTCCGATGCGGCCACCCTCGGGCCCGAATACCTTGCGGCACGCGGGGCCGAGGGAGACGCCGTTGGGACTAACCACTTCTAAGGTCAAATTCATGCGACGAGCCTGGCGGTTCAGTATGCCGGGGAACCGTTCACAGGTAATGTATGCATGTTCGTTTGCTCGCTGCAATGCTCGATGAGCGATCAAAATGGAAATTGGTGAAGCAGTCGCGGTGCCCGTCCCCGAGACGAGCGCGCCGGACGCGAAGGCGCTCCGTGTGAGCTTCGGCGAGCATTCAGCGCGCTGCGGGGATGAAATTGACCTCTGGGCGGCCACGGATAACATCGACGACGGGGAGAGTGTCAGCCTCAAGGTGATGCAGTCAGGCAGCGCCGTGCTGACCCAAGATGTGAGCCTGCATGCGGGCTCGGCCAATCACCCTTGGGTCTCGCAGGCGAAGGGCAGCGACAAAAGTTCGGAGCCACCCTTCGACCTGCAAGGGTCCGCATCCGGGTTAACGGCCACGGACGCCGAACAACTCTTGCTCGAACGATATGCAGACCGATCCACCTCCACGCAGACCTTCCTGTGCAAAAGCGGTCCTTACCAATGGACCGGAAAATTTGACATTGCTCTGAAATCCGGCGAAGTCATCGTCACCACGCGCATCAAGCTGGTCAACTATCTCGGCACCAAGCCGGCGAGCGCCTCGGATCCTCTGCCGCAGGTTGGCCCTGCCGTCGACGCGGTGTTCAAGGCCGAGGCGAAGGCCGATATCGAAGAAAAACTCTCCCGTAAGCATTTTCTCCATCGACAACGATGCAAACGAGCCAAGGATTGTTCGTGTCCCCGCGATCGGGCCTGCTGTGCGATCACCGTTCGGGTAGTCGTTGAGTTCGTCGAGTCGAACGAACAGCACCTCGTCAGTCTTTTCGAGGGAAGCGGGCGAGCGAACGCGGCGCAGTGGACGCGCGTCAAGACACGCGCGAATAGCTGGGCGCACGAGACGGGTCATCTGCTCGGCTGGTATGATGAATATGCGTCCGGTGCGGTCGGCGCTCCTCCTCGATGGAAGGTGCAGGGCGGCGTGGTCATGGACGTGGGCACCGAGGTGCCGCACGAGTACTATTGGGATTTTCGGGACTGGCTCGCGGCGATCACGGGAGAGCCGTGGGACGTCGTCAAAATCTGACTCGCTGTCGACTCCGTCGCACTCTCATATGGCTCGGCGCCGCCGCGTGCATGCGCGCGTGGAGTGCAACCCCTGCACAGGTGAGTCACCCCGTTATGACATTCGAAACCCTGTATTGGACGAACCGAAACGACGACGCACATCCTACCGAGTTGCAAGTCTCGGCCGAGCACGGCGCGGTGCTGCGGGTCGAGGCGAACGCTGAAGGCTCGTCACCTCAATCGGTCGGGCTGTTCCGGTCGTCTCCACCAGCGAGCGAACTCGCCCGACTGTGGGATATCGTTTCGACGGCCGCCTTTCAATCCGAGCGCAACGCCTCTGATATTCTGCCGGGCGAGGTCGTGCGAAGGATCACGGTCCGGATTCCGGGGCAGCCGGATGTCGAGCGGATTGCCTCCGAGGGCGGACTGGACCCGCGTGGTTTCGTGGATGCCGAACGGATACTCGTGCATCTTGCCGAGCTGGCGCGTGCTCAGCCGCAATACGCGACGGCGATCGCCCTAGGCACGCCGGCGGCAGCACTCGATCGCGCTGGGGGCACCGTGAGTCTGAGTGTGAACGTACGCAACGTTGGCACGACACCTTTGGCTCTTCCCGGGCCGGTCTCCTGGGTCGCCGAGAAAGTGACCTTTACCGTCTTCGTATTGCGGAGTGATCTACCCACGGCCCAGTTGCGGAACGAGCACCAGAGGATTCTGGAGCTCGAACCCGAAGATGTCGAAGTCGCGAGGCCATCGGGCGGCGGCACCCGACGTGAACGTCTGTACCTTGAACCCGGCTCATCGCTCCAGCTTCATCTCAGTCACCGGGTCGGTGACCTGCCTCGCGGAAAGTATGACGCCTGGGCCGAGATTGCATTGCCGATCCGCGAAGCGGACGGCTCCCTGGTCCTGCGCTGCCTGATGCGCAGCACGCACGTCCACCTGAGCGGCGTACTCGAGCCCTGAAGGCCTGCTTTCAACCCATCCCGTTCTTTTCGTTGTGGAACAGCGGGTCGGCAAGCCGGCACACGTTCTTTCCTTCGAACTTCACGTCGAAGGAGTACATCATGAACTCGCAGGCCCCTTTGATCTTGCCGCTCATCACGCCCATTGCCGAACCGGCCTCGTCTCCCGAGGAGATCATGTACTTTGCGCCCTTCGTCATGGGCATCTGACCGTCCGTCGTGACGGTGGTCGGTCCCGCGGAAGTGTTCGACGATTGACCGATGTTCGGGTAAGGGATGGGGACCGGTCCGCCAGGCGTCGGGGTCTTACATACATCGGGGAATACGGTGCTCATCCCGCCGCTTCCCTTGTGAGCGATGCCGAGCATATTTGCGAACACTGTTCCGGGCACGATGCCTCCTTACACGCTCATTGTTCCGTGCTCGACACTACTGCACAGGCGCGAGATTCGCCATCCGACGCAGCCCACACAAGCGCCGGAGTTGCGCGCTGCCTGGCGGCAAGCGCGCGCGCAGCGAGCGACACGAGCAGCGCCCCCATGGCAGCTCCGGCGTCCCCGAAGCAGTCCGCCGGGTGCAGGGACGTCTCATCGGGTGCGAAGAAATCGGTGTGCCTCAATCGCGCGACGCCCCATTGCTTCGCGTCAAAGCTTTCGCCGTTCAGCCCGGCGAAGGTAGATTCCACTCTCGTACCCTTGTCGACCAATCGCCCGCGCAGCTTCTCGATGGCCGCGGCGAGACCTTCGCCCCGCGCGGGCTCGGGTCCGTGGCGGTGGCCCGGATCCTGCGCCGATGCGGCAGCTTCGATGACGATTCCCGGATTACGCTCGGGTGCGACCGACGGGTGAGTGAGCACGAGGAATGAGGCCCCTTCTCCAGGAATGAATCCGTCACTCACCCTGGAACTCAGAATTCGGCCATCGGCATCGAGCTCGGCCAGAAGCCGGCGGTCGAAATATGTGTCGAGGCCGCCAACGACGACTGTTCTCTTCGGATCGCGGTCGAGCGCGTCGAGCGCCATTTCGAGCGCAACCAGCGCCGAGGCCCTGCCAGAGGGTACGACGCGGCAGTTGGGGGCATCGAGCGTCGTGCCCGCCAGCTTTGCAAGGTACATCGGGAAGCCCTTCATCCATGCGGCTTCAGCAAGACTGAGCTGTGGGAGACCCAGATATAAACACAGGGGCGGCTCTCCTGCGGCATTCAACACCGATCGGAGAGCCGGCGCGCCGAGCCTTAGCATTCGGCGGGCCCTGGGAGGCAGCGGCAACAGCTGGATCTCGGGCGGCAGCTCGGGTTCGAGCGCGCTCTCGGGAACGAGACCCATCCGGATCGGCTCGAAATGCCGATTCATGACGTGCGAGTTCCCGATCCGCGAGAGGCCACATCGAACAGATGCCCAGAGTTGCTCGACACCCCGCCCGGCCGGGCAGATCGCGCTCATTGCTGTGATTCGCGCAGGCATCAGCTGGGGGCTCCCGCGCGCCGTCGCGCGACGGTGACCTTCTGCACCTTCAGCACCTTGCGATCGCAGGGCAGCGCCGCACGCCAAGTGAGCGACAGCCGGTTATCGTCGGGCTCGATGAGAACCGTCTCGAGGTGAGCCGAAGGGCGCTCCACCGATCCCGCAACCCGCACGCCGATATCGAGATTCGCTGCGGGCAGGATGAAGGCAATCTGCCCTTCGGGCGAGGCGCCGTGGACCTCGAGCGGCTCGCCGCCCTGCAGATAATGGTCGAAAGTGATCTCCGGGGCGGCGCATTGCAGGAACCTGGGATCGAAATCCCTCGGCAGATACGGTGCTCGGGTCCGCTGCCATTGCTCGTCATAGGTTCCCGCGAATCCGCGCCGCGGCAACCAGTGTGGCGCCGTCGCCGCGAAGCAGACCGGAGGGGGCCTCTGTCCGAGCTGTGTGAGCGGCGCCGAGGGGTCTTCGAGGTTTGGCACTGGCTGCCCGGCCATCTCCTCTGCCCCGCGCTTGCCGGCAAATCCGACGCCGATCGGATTGCGCTCCTCGGCGAGAACTCGCTCCTCGAGTGGGTGCGTGCCTCCGAACGCGCGCTCCCATACGAGCGGCATCGCTTCGAACGGCTCCGGAACCGAGGGAGTGCCGTCAGGCTGCCAGACTCGGTCGCCGAATACTCGGATCGTCTTCTGCCTCTCACCCGCGCGCACCCTGACGAAGGTTTCCCGGACCGGCTGACCTTGCGGGCCCCAGGCTCGCCCGACGAGCAGGACGTCGGTTCCGGGCTTGCCGATGTGGATCTCGGAAACGGACTTCAGACTCGAGTCGCTGGGATCGCCGAAGTATTCGTCCGCGAGGCATACGGGCAGCTGCTCGGGCGCGAGCGAGAGCTTCGGACGCAGCACGAGAGTCGCTCTGACGATCACGTAGAGCGTATCGATCGCATCGAGACTCGGCAGCACGGAGAGCATCGCGCGGAACGGTGTTTGATTGTCGATCTGCAGCATTGTTCAGGGCGCCGTCGGCCTCGCGAGGCGTGCGCGGGCCGCTCGCATCCCAGCGCGCTGGATCGGTGTGAACGCGCGCGGCTCGAGGTCGAACCGCCCCTCCGTCCGCACCGCAAGCTCGTTCACGAGATCCTCGCGCCGGTGCATGGGCCCTCGCTCGACCGCATCGAGCAAGGTGTCGAGATCGACGACCCTTCCGCGCCAATGACGTACCCCGCCGCCGTACCGGCCTTTGACGCTCGCCCAGTGTCGGCGGACCGCATCGAGATCGGGACGCGGCCACCGATCGGACGGCTCCGGAACGAGGTCCGCATCGAGCGCGTCTTCCGCGAGCGCAGGCAGCGAGTCGCCATCCGGCGGCTCGGGCGCTGCGAGACCGTCGCGTGCGAGCTCGGCGCCCGTGATCGCGCAATAGGCTTCCCCGGCCCATCGGGCGAGTTTCTCATCGCGCATACCGGCCAGGCAGATCTCCGCAGCCTCGGGCGTACCGATATAGCCCAACGCGAACAGACCTCGCCGCTGCAGCGCCGGCTCGCGCAACGCAGAGATAACGAGCTGCTGCTCGTGAGGTGAGCCAAGCGCAGCAAGTGAAGGCAGAAAATGCGCACACTCCGGGTCGCGGCGCTCGGCGAGCTGGACCGCGGCGTCCCAGGCTGCAGGAAAGCCTCTGCGCAGGCCTGCCTCGATCGCGGCGCGTCGAACCTCGGCACTGTCGCTCCTCAACCCGCGGTCCAGATGCCGGGAGAGAGATTCGTCCGCCGCAACGCGCAGGGCGCGGAGCGCCTCAGCCTGCAGCCGTGGCACATTTGACTCGAGTGCGACGAGCAGTTCTCGGCCGGGCGGCGAGCGCCGAAAAGCCTTGATGCGGCAGAGCGCTGCGCTGTGATCGGGATCGCCGGCCGCAAGTACCATCGTGATCGGGGCGAAGCTGGAGTCCAGGACTGCCGTCTCAATCCCCCGGGCAATCGATTCCAGCTCGGAGCCTCGCGCTTCGCGAATCGTCGCAGCGAGCGCCTCGCGCGCTCTCACGGGCGACTGTCCTGCCAGCACGTGCGCCGCGACCGTTCGCGCGGAGGCGTCCTTGCCATGAAGGGCTGACTCGGTGATCTCGACGATGCGCTCGCCCGCGACTCGCACGCCATCGAGCGCACCCTGCAGGCGGTCTTCAGTCCACGACCAGACCTCGTCGAGGTTGCGCGTGAGACTCCCGAGGTCAGTCTCCCAGCGCGTCCAGAGAAAAGCGGCTTCCTCCAGGCTCTGGTCTACCAGATCCCAGAACGGCTCGACGGTGGTGCGTGGCGCCGTCATGGGCGCCTCAGTTGATGCGCACCTGCCCGCCCTTGATCCGATTGGTTCCCTCGGAGTACGTCTCGACGTAGGTGCCGCGCACGACCACACGCCCATTTCTGCGCAGGGTGATGGAGGCGCTACCGCATTCGAGCACGATCTCATCCTGGGCGACGATGCGCACGCGCTTGCCGTCTACATTGGCCTCAATGACCGCGCTCTCTTCCTCGACAGTCGGTCTCGTGTTATCACTCGCTGCCCTCGCAGTCTCGGCCGCTTGCTCGGCGATCGGCGGCTGAATGATTCCAATGATTATCGGCAGCTCAGGATCCGCATTCTCGAACGTTAGGACGACGGCGCGGGATGCCTGCAAGGCCGCGATCAGGTCGTCTTGGGACAGGGGGGCAGCTAGACGAGCCGCGCGCGCGCCTTCCGCGCCCGGCAGCTGCACGCTCACGACTCCGTCGGCCTCTACGCTTACGATCTTTCCGAGTACCACGGCAGCGGCGGCCACCCGAGCGCGCCACAGGGGAGCGCGGAGCAGCGAGCCGAGATCGACGCCTGGTTCCGTATCCGGCGCTGTGTCTACAACGATTTCCTCTGGCTTCACGCTCATGGCTGGTTCAGTGCTCCCCCGTGTGCCGTCGCCACAGGCTTCAGTTCTGCGTGACCTTGCTACCCTTGATGACCACGTTGCCGCCGGCCTTGATGGTGATGTCCCCATCGCCCGACAGCGTGATGTTGTTTCCCTTCACCGTGATCGTCCCATCCTGCTTCATTAAGATGCTCGCGGAGCCGGTGACGATCTCGATCTCCTCCGCCGCATCGATTGCCAGCTTCTTGCCCACGGAGAGCGTGTCCTTCTCGCCGATGCTCTGCGATCGATTCTTACCGATGTTCACCTGCTCGTCCTTGCTCACTTCGTCGGTGCGGCCACCGGTCACGGAAATCGACTCGTCTTTCGTCACCGAAAGCGTGCGGCTCCCGCTGATGCTGAGCGAGTAGTCTTTGCCGATACTGATCGTCTCGCCGCCGCTGACGCTCTCCGTCCGATCCTTGCCGATCGTGATCGCCTCATTGCCACCGACGGTCTCCGATCGGTCCTTTCCGATGGAAGTCGTCTCGTTGTGACTCACCGACTTGGTGCGATCGTGACCGATGCTGTGGTTCTCGTCGTTCTC
>Ga0335074_10017441_pt1 | contig 10127 bp, 5 predicted proteins | sample Lox_Sample_23_FD_206715 | JGI IMG/M metagenome (GOLD analysis project Ga0335074, IMG submission 206715) | Soil microbial communities from Loxahatchee National Wildlife Refuge, Florida, United States - Lox_Sample_2.3 | ecosystem: Environmental > Terrestrial > Soil > Wetlands | place: USA: Florida...
AGAGCCAGCGCTGCAGCCACTTTGGTGCGGGCGAGCGATAGCGCGTCAACACCGCGCCCACGACCATACCGCCCGACGCGGTCAAGGAGTTGCGCAACTCGGTGGCCACCGGCGCGCGGGTCTTGCCGGACTCCAGCACCAGGATATTGCCGTCCACGAAGCGCGACAGCAGCACACCCATCGGTGCATCCGAAGCCGCCGGCGAAGCGATCACGACCAGGTCGAACGCCTCCCGCAGGCGACCGAGGAAATCCGGCAGCCGCTTTACCGTTGGCGCCAGATCCAAAGCGCCCCGCATGCTCGGCATGGTCATCCGATACAGATCTAGCCCGACCACGCGCGTGATCGTGTTCTCCACATCGTCGAATTCCTGATCGTGCGTCAGCGAAGGCTCGCGGCGGCGCGTGGCATAATGGTCCTTCGGATCGATCTGCATGCCGGTGCCGTTGACGAACAACACGCGCTTGCCGAGCCAGGCGGCACTGATATAGGCAAGGTCGTAAACCACGTCCTCGGTAGCGGCGCCACTTTCGGGTGCAAGGAACTGGCATACCACGCCGCCGCCGGTGTTCAGCGATTCCGCCAGCGTGTGATGCAATTTCACCAGTTCGCCGGTGGACAGCCCGTGCGGCCGGCCATCGCGCAGCTTCGGGACCGAACGCCGCGTCGGTACCGGCAGAGTACGGCCGTTGGCGGATTTCCTCAGCGCTGTACGTGTCATTTTCCCCGTCTCCGGCCTTGCGTTGTGGCGATCAGCTTTCGAGGAAGCGTTCATACATCCCCCCCGAACGTCGCCAGTACCGGCAATCGCAGTATTTGTGCCACGTCATTTGGGCTGCGCAGACGGTCATCAAAGGCCTCGAAACCAAAGATCGCGGCGCTGGCCAGAATAAAGCCCGCAATAACGGTGCCGAGCGCGATCAACTTGCGGCGAGGCCGCGCGGGCAGATCCGGCAGCGACGGCGCAGCGATCACAGCAGCGGCCGAGATCTTCTGCGCGTTGCGATTCGCTTCGACGGTCGCTTCCTCGGCACGGATGGCCAGTGTGCGATAGGTATCATCCTGGATGCGCACGGTCCGCTCCAGGTTGTCATTCTGGGTCCTGAGCGAATCCAGCCCGGCCAGCCGCTGATTGATCTGATCGAGCTGCGTTGCCAGAATCTGCGCCGGCTCTTGCGCACCTTTCGCTTCTGCCGTCGCGCGCATCAGGTCGGTCTTGATGTTCTCATACACCAGGTTCGGCGTCGTACTGGTACGCCGGCGGTCCGCCGCTTCGTTCCGCGCTGCGGAGTGTTCCAATGAACTCAGCGAAGCATTGATCGAATTGAAAATCGGGCTGCCCGGCCGGTAGGTCGCCGCCATCTGGTCCCGCTTTGCCTTCAACTGCGCAATCTGCTCTTGGACGACGTCGATGCCCTGGTAGGTGTCGCCATTGGCCGACGTCGTCACCAGTTCCGGCACGGATGACAGCAGTTCGTTGTACGCCGCCTCCTTCTGCTGCGCCTCCAGCACCTGAGCCTTCGCCAGCGCCAGCTTGCTTTCGACCGCGGTGCGTTGCTCGAGCAATTGGTTGATCTGGGCGTCCATGTCGGAAATCTTGTTCTCCTGCCGGAATTGGCTCAGAGCCAGTTGCGCCGCGGCCAGCCTTTGCTCCGACCTTTGCGCTTCCGCCTGTTCGAACTTCAGCTCCGGGTTTGCATAGATCACCGCTTCCGAGGAGTAGAAATGGGCGAGCAGGGACTGGATCGTCTGCTGGGCAATCTTCGGATCGGGGTTGAGGAAGGAGATGTTGATCACGTCGCTTTGCAGGCCGACATCGATCAGCATGTCGCTGGCGAAGGACTTCACCGCCGCATCCATCTTGCTGCGCAGGGAGTGATGACCCGCGGCAATCTTCGGATAGATGCGCGCCAGACCGACTGCCTCAATGGTGTCGCGCGCCAGGTCAGGACTGCGGAGAATATCCGCGTCCGAATACAGGATCTCGCGCCGCTCATTGGAACCGAGCGGCTGCTGCGGCGTGCGCGTCTGGTCGATATCCGGCACGGTCTGCTGGTCGAACCGCAGCACGAGTGCGGCATTCGACAGGTACATGGGCGTCTTGATCAGCAGGTAACCCGCACCGGCAAGGCAGACCGCGCCGAATACCAGCAGGAACGTGAACTTCCGACGGAAATACGAAAGGATCGTCTCACGGAAGGAAGGCTGAACGATCATCTGATTGTCCCCGGTGTGTAACTGGTAATCGGCGCCGCGGTCATGCGCCTGGCATTATCGCAATCCGGCCGTCGTCACGGAGCCGTGGCGCCGGTCGGGGTGGTTATGACGCTCGTGGTTGGGTTGTTCACGATGTACGAGAAGCCGAAGCTCGGGTTCGCGAACTGCTGGATATACTGATTATACCATTTGTAGACCTCGGCAATGCCGCTCTTGGGCACGTACACGACGTCGTAGGGCGCCAGGCGCACGTCGGCTGACGGATCCATGCCATGCTGGATGTCGTTGTACCGGACGGAGAGGAATTCCGGCTTGTCGTCCGGGCCGCGGCGGATGATGAAGACATCGGTGTCGTCGCTGCTGAGCTTGGTACCGCCGGCGCGGGCGATCGCCTGCGACAGAGTCAAGGTCGGGCCGACTGTTATGAATTCGCCCGGATTGTTGACCTGGCCGCCCACATAGATGCGCGTCGGCGCGAAGGACCGTACCACGACGGAGACTCGGGGGTTCTGCAGAGTGCCCGAATAGTCGCTAACCAGTTCCCGATCGAGTTCCGGCACGGTGAGGCCGGCCGCCCGCGCATCGCGGACGACCGTCGTGGAAATGTGGCCATCGGGCCGCACGGTGACTTCCTCGTTCAGCTCCGGATTCAGGATCAGGCGTACGTCGAGCACGTCGCCGACCTGAATGCGGTACGGCGGCAGCGGCGCGGACGGGCCCAGCGCAACCGGCTCCAGCGGTGCCGGCGGCAGGTTGGACGTATTTGTGCACGCCGCCATGCCGATTGCGGCGGACAGCGCAACAACGCCGCGCAGAGCCGTCGAGGTGCGCAGGCCCTGGCGCACTCCCTGTTTTGCTGCGGAATATCCTGGAACTGTATCCATTTCTTGTCACATCTCCCGTTTCGACCACACGGTTCAGTGTCTGCTGAGTTTGCCTGGCTGGGCGGACGGCCGTGACGCGCTACTGCGCGCCACGCTGAAGGAACACGGCGGGGATGGTCTTCAACAGGATCGCGATGTCGTGCCAGAGCGTCCAATTGCGGACGTACCACACGTCGAGCCGGACGCGACGCGCATAAGATGTGTCGCTTCGGCCACTTACCTGCCAAAGGCCGGTGAGGCCCGGCTTGGTCTCATAGTAATAGTCGATGTCGTCGCCATAACGGGCGATCTCGGACTGAACGATCGGCCGCGGCCCGACCAGGCTCATCTCGCCGCGCAGCACATTGAAAAGCTGCGGCAGCTCGTCGAGGCTGGAACGGCGCAGGAACTGCCCGAGCCTGGTCACGCGCGGATCGTTGCGCAGCTTTTGCGTGGCGGCCCACTCATCGGCCGCAGCAGGATCTTCCGCCAGCACGCGCTGCAGCACCTTATCGGCATCCATCACCATCGTGCGGAACTTGAGGCAACCGAAGCTGCGTCCTGCGGCGCCGATGCGGCGATGACGATAGAAGGCAGGGCCGCCGTCCATGCGCGCGAGTATCGTCAATGCTGCCAACAGCGGAGCGAGCAATACCAGCAGGATCATCGCCACGAACTGATCGAAGGCCGCCTTGATGATACGGCTGATCGGGCGGGCCAGATTGTTGCGGCTGACCAACATCACCACATCGTGGCTGAAGAAGTGATGCTGGCGCAGGCCGACCACCGGCAGGCCTTCCAAGGCCGGCATCAGGGCGATGGATCGGCGCGCACGCCTCAGTGCACCGATCACGTTGCGCTCGGCTGCGATGTCGCCGGTACCGATGCCAACCACCACGAATTCCGCGCCGCGCTCGCTGATCAGTTGCGCAAGTTCGTCGTCGCCCAGAGTCGCTGCCGCCGCAAGATCGATCGCGCCAACCAATTGATATCCCATGCTGCGGTCGGACAACAGTGCAGCCCGGGCCTGCGCGTAGACCCCGGCATCGGCAATCACCAGCGTGTTGATCGTCCATAGCTTGCATACGCTCAGCAACTCGCGAACGCCGGCCCGCAGCAGCAGCAGGCAGGGACACAGGAAGACCCAGCGCAACAGGCCTTCCACCTCGACCGGACGATTATAGACGGCGACGGTCAGGAAGGTGTCGCATGCCAGGGCGATGGCGCACCCCATCACCACGTCGCCGAGCAACGTCCAGAACGGCACGCGCGATGTGTACTGGCCGCGCGCGGCGAAGAAACCAAGCAAGCTCACGAGTACGAGAAACGTGCCCCAGCCGTGCCAGGCAGTGCCAAGCTGTTGCAGATTACCAATTGCCCGCGTCAACGGCGATGGGACCGTGGCCACGACCGCGGCGAACGCCAGGAATACGGCAAGGGTAAACGCCAGCATGTCGGAACCCGCCAGCGCGATCGAGCAGATTCGCGTCGCCAGCGGATTGCGTGGCGCGCAAATCGTCTCGGACATCATCTCGCTGTGAGCGTCCGTCGCCAGATATCCCATCCGGTCAATTCGCCTCATCGGATACATGCGTCATCCTTCGCAGGGTCCCGGCGATCGGGCGCGGCATTGGCCCATTCGCCACAGCAATCCGCGTGCCAAGGCAATAACGCCGAGCGCGATGGACATAAGCACGCGTTGCAATATCCGCGACGCCGCTGCGGATGGCTGTCATCTCGGCACGGTGCTGAAAGGGACGTGCCGGTTTACGTACCAAGTCTGTTAAGCTGCGTCTGCTGCCCACCGCTGCAACATGCACGACGCAATCTGCTCTCATATCAGCGAGAATCACGCACGCACCAGTGAGTGAAAGGACATTGCCTTTGCTGCACGCCTGAGTCCGCGATGCGCGACCAATGGCCAGATCGAGGGATGGTGAAGCAACTCACGTGCCAGCCGGGCTGGCGTGGCGCCATCCGCTCGCAAACGGCTGACCTGCTGCAGCCGATGCAACCGCTGGAACGCACGCACGCGTCGTTGCAGCAGTGCTGCAAGGTCGGTCTTCCCGGCCGCGTGCATGGCTTTCATCATGTCGGCATTCGCTTCGGCAGCCGAGAGGAAGTTGTACCGCCAGCGGCCAGCTCCGGTTTCGGTCCAGCGGCGCGAGATCGTGCCGAATGCCTGCGCCCAATAGTACAGCGGCCGCGACACCAGCCAGCCACGTCCGCCGGCGGCCAGGAATTCCAACATGTAGAGGAAATCCTCCGACAATCGCACGTTTTCGCGGTACGTCAGGCCGGTGCTGCGAATGAAATCGGTCCGCACGATGGGCTTCAGCATGCCGAAATCGAAATCCGAGTATGGGTCGCTTCCCGCAATGAAGGCGGCCTTGTCCAGCGGCCGGTCGCCGCCGCTATCCGGCAATGCCGTTCGCACAACCTGCGCGGCACCCTCGTCGTAGAGGAACTGGTTATCGGCCACGAGATGCACGTGACGGCGTTCTGCCGCGCGGATCAGCGTCGACAGCCGATCGGGCGCGTACCAGTCGTCGGCATCCAGCACCGCGATCCATCGTCCGCATGCCTCGGCGACACCCAGGTTCATCGCGGCCGGCTTGCCTCGATTGCGCGGCAGTGAGATCGCACGAATGCGGGAATCGAGGCCGGCGCAACCCGCGGCCACGTCGGCGGTGTTGTCGCTCGATCCATCGTTCAGGATCAGAATTTCGAAATCGCAGAGGTCCTGCGCCAGGACAGACTCCACCGCGCGGCGGAGCGTGGCCGCGCTGTTATAGGCCGGCACAAGAACCGAAACACAGCAACCCGACGTCATGATGCTTCTTACCGTCTGCCTGCCCCGGCTTGCAGGCCGGCGAGACGATACCCGCCGGTCCGTCCCGCAAACGCCGGTCGCCGCTGATAGGTTCGCGGGCGGGCGGGTGCTTTCAACACCGCTCACGCGCGCGTGTCAGCGGAACGGCAAGGCGTGTTGCGGCAAAGCGGCAGCCAGAGTCGGAGACAGCTATCGGCGGGGAATCAATTGCGGCCTGGTACCGGAGTGTCGTGACGACCCGGCCTGATTGACAGGGATCCCAAAAACACCCCGCGAGCGCTGGACCAGGCGTGCCGCACGGCCGGAACGGAACCTCTTGCCGGGTGCAGGACCGGCTGCTCCTTCAGGCCACGAAAGAAGTTCTTGTGTTCGGCGCCGCCATCCAGGCTGGTGCCCGCGAAAGTATCTGCTCCGGATCGGACGATCAAATGGCGACCCGCTATTGTCATGCGCCTGGAGGAATCGGAATCGGAAAAGTAATATACGTGCCATCGGCAACGGTATGCCGCCATAATCTGCGGACTTATGGCAAAGTTCCGCTTCAATAGTGCATGATTGCAATACATGGCTAAAAGTTAATCTAAAATTACTTTCAGGACATCGCGTGAATGTGAGAGTAACCGAGTGGCGAACGAGACAATCGCGCCTACCGCAAAGTTACAGGAGTCTTTCAATTCTCGTGGAACCGACCGCCTGACGGCCACCCTGGCCGCCAGCCCTCCGACTCGTGCCGGTCGTATCGCAAACGTGCCGGTCTGCTGCCGTACCGCAACGACCATCGAGCCCACCCGCGCACCCGCTCCGCGGATCCTGTTCTTATTGCGAAATGTCTTCCCTGCCCTCTCGCTGAAAGTCCCATCGCATGGCAACCGCTGTTTCCGCGACTACCTTCATCGACACGCTCGGCGTCAATACGCATATCGGCGACGCCGGTGCCTATTCCGACACGTCCATGGTGGAGCAGAACCTCGAATATCTCGGGGTTACGATTGTCCGTGACAGCGTTGACAGCGCCAGCGAGGCTGCAGTCTGGGACCAGATCGCACAAGCCACCGGCGTCAAGTTTGACGACTACATGCCCGAGGGCGCGCCGGCCTGGGATCAATCGGCACTCGCCCTGGTGCCGCAATTGGCACAGGACGGCATCCTCGCCTATGTTGAAGGCGGCAACGAAGAGGACGATTCCTACGCCCAGGCGAACGGGAACTCCCTGGCCTGGACGGCACAGTTTCAGCAGCAGGTCTATGCGATGGGGCAGGAGTACGACCTGCCCGTCATCAACATGAGCTTCGGCTCGGGCTGGACTGCGGCGAACAACTGGGAAGGCGACTATCCGGACGTCGGCAACCTGTCCGCCTATGCGAACTACGCCAACGCGCACACCTATCCGAATGTCGGCCAGACGCCGGATGCGGCGATCGAGGCACTCAACTCGGATGCCAAGTTGGCGGCCAGCTCTCGCCCGGTGATCACCACCGAAATCGGCTGGCAGACCAGCTCGTACAGCGAGACCACGATCGCGCAATACGTCGTGGACGCCACCTTCGACGGTATCGCCGATGGCGACGCCGGCATGTGGTTCTATGGACTCTACGATGACAGTTCCGGCGATTGGGGATTGTTCAACTCCAACGGCACGCCTCGCCCCGCCGCGACCGCGCTGCACGACCTGACTACATTGCTGGCAGATCCCAACGCGCCCGCCGGATTCACGCCTGGCTCGCTCAACTACACCCTGTCCGGCACGCAATCCGGCGATAATTCGATCCTGATCGAGAAATCGAACGGCTCGTTCTGGATCGGCCTGTGGACCGAAACCGGCAGCCAGCACACGGTTACGATCACCCTGCCGAGCGCGGCCTCGGAGATCGAAGTGTTCGACCCGATCACCGGCACGACCGCGATCGCGAGCGCCAGTAATGCGGGCAGCATCGCGGTCAGCCTCGGCAGCGACCCGCTGCTGATCGAGGTCGTGCCCTCAGGCGCCAGTACGGGTTCCGGCGGCACCACCAGCTCCGGCGCGGGAAGCAGCGGCACCGGCACGGGTACCAGCAGCACCGGCACGGGTACCGGCAGCAGCGCCGGGTCCAGCGAATCCGGCACAGGCAGCGGCACCAGCAGCAGCGGATCCGGGAGTTCCACGACACCCACCGGCCCATCCATCGCGCTTCCGACCAGCGAAAGCGTCACGACGGGATCGACCAAGGCCATTACCGGCGTCTCTATCACCGACGCCTTTGCCGCCAGCAATCCCGGCACGCTCGCGCTGAATGTCAGCGCGAGCACTGGCGACATTGCCATGACCAGCGCGAACGGCACCGCACTGTCCGGCTCCGGCACGCATACCATCTCGGTATCGGGCACCCTGGCGCAGATAAACGCCGATCTCGCCACGCTCACCTATACGGCCGGCACCGGCGCGGGCTCCGATTCAATCAGTATCGATGTGTGGGACCAGGCCGGCCTGGAAGCGGACGAGAGCATTCCTGTCACTGTTACCGCCGCGACAGTCACCCCGCCGACCACGACAACAACACCCGCCGGGCCTTCCATCGCGCTGCCGGCCAGCGAAAACGTCCATGCCGGATCGACCTCGGCCGTCAGCGGCGTTTCCGTCACCGATGCTTTCGCCGCCGCCAATCCCGGCGCGATGGTGCTGAACGTCAGTGCAGGCAGCGGCGACATTGCCATGACCGGCGCGAACGGCGCGGCATTGTCGGGGTCCGGCACGCAAGCCATGTCGGTCAGCGGCACACTGGCGCAGATCAATGCCGACCTGGCCACCCTGACCTATACCGCAGGCAGCAGCGACGGCAGCGATACCATCTCGATCAATGTATGGGACCAGGAGGGGCTGCAAACCACGAAGACCATTGCCGTGACCGTGTCCGGCAACCCGCCGATCACCATTGCCGCATCCAACGCCGATCCGGTGGAACTGGTCAGCAACACCGTCATCACCGCGACGGCCGGCAACCACATGATCTTCATCGGCGGCACCGGCGATACTGTCACCGCGACCGGCGGCACCGAGACGGTGCAGGCGTTCGAAGGTCACAATACGATCACGACGGGCGCGGGCAACGACACCATCAGCTACGGCGGCAGCGGCAATACCATCAACGCCGGCGGCGGCACCAACATTTTGCAGGACAGCGGCAGCGACAACACGATCGTCATGCCCGGCGCCGGGAAGGGCTTCGACGATATATTCGGCTATGTGCTGCAGAACGGCGATACGCTGGATTTCCGGGCGGCGCTCGCCAGCACCGCGTGGACCGGGACGTCATCGACGCTGGGCAACTTCCTGCATCTGGGCACGTCAGGCAACAACGCGATCATTTCGATCAGCGACAGCAGCAACGGCAGCGCGTCGCAGGTTGCCGAATTGCAAGGCTCCGGCGCGGTAACGCTGTCCACGCTGCTGGCGCACGCATTGACCTGACGGCTGCGGCGGCGCCGCGCAGAACGGCCGTTATTGCGGCCGCCAGGCGCCGCCGTAGCCCCCGGCGTAGCCGTAGAACTGCGGTGCGGGGGCACTGGCGGCGCGTACCTCCGCCATGGCGCGATCGACGAATTCCAGCGCACCGCCGCTGTTCCCGGACCCCAGCATGTTGAGCGCGGAGGCGACGTCCCCGGCCACACGGCTGCCGCCAGACGGCTGGTCGTCCGCCGGCGTGACCGGACGGAATACGAGCTGTAACTGCGCTTCTTCCAGATACTGCCGGGCCGCATCGACATTGCCGGCGACGAGGGCAGCGCGCGCCAGGCCAAGACGCTGCCGCGGATCCGGTTGCGCCGGCGGCGCGTAAGCGGCTCGCGGCGGTGTCGGTGTGACCTGAGCCGGAGGCGATTCGGGTTGCGCGTACCCGGCGGGCGGAGGCTGGGCATCTGCATACGATCGTTGAGAGCCGGGGTACGGAGGCGGCGCTTCGGCCGAATTCTGCTGGCGCAGCCGTGCGATGACGGCTTGCAACGCATTGTTGTCGGCCTGGTCCGTCTGCCGCGCATAGTCGTCGGGTGGAGGCGGCGCCCCATGCGGCACCGGATTGCCAGCCGCGGTCTGCACCGGCACGCGAGGCCGGGGCGGCGGCGCGGGCGGTACAGGCGGAGGCAGCGGCAGATCGGGATTGCCCGCCTCAGCGGTCTGCACCGGCGCACCGGATGAAGCCTGCGTGGTCGTCGGGGCCGCTGGTTGCGGCTGGGATTGCGGC
>Ga0335074_10017443_pt1 | contig 10127 bp, 7 predicted proteins | sample Lox_Sample_23_FD_206715 | JGI IMG/M metagenome (GOLD analysis project Ga0335074, IMG submission 206715) | Soil microbial communities from Loxahatchee National Wildlife Refuge, Florida, United States - Lox_Sample_2.3 | ecosystem: Environmental > Terrestrial > Soil > Wetlands | place: USA: Florida...
GCCGATCTACAACATGGTGATGGTCGCGCTCGAAGCGCATAATGATGTCTTTACCGACAACATCTGGCCCCCCGATCCGTCGCTCAAGAGCTTCTGGATCGTCTTTACCCAGGGCTACTGGTACCTCGAATATTTCTGGCACCAGTACGAGAACAGCATCTATATCGGCTTCTGGACCGTGTTCCTGACGCTCGGTATCGGCTCGATGGTGAGCTACTCGATCGGCCGGATGCGCATTCGCCACGGTTGGCTTTTGACCAATGCGGCGCTGCTCACCTATCTCGTCCCGGCCTCGTTTCTCGCCATCCCGTTCTATCGGATGATGCAAAGCTATGGGCTCGGCAACAATGTGTGGTCGATCATCGCGGTCGAGGTCACCTTCGCGACGCCCTACGCCATCTTCATCTTCCAGCAATACGGCCGGAGCATCCCGTTCGAGCTCGACGAGGCGGCGCGGATCGACGGCGCCTCGCCGATCCAGGTCTATTTCCGCATATACCTGCCGCTGATGGCGCCGGCGCTGGTCGCGGTCGGCACCTACGCGCTTCTCCTCGCCTGGAACGAGTATCTCTACCAGTTCCTCCTGCTGTCCGATAAGCGCAGCATGACCGTGCCGGTGGCGCTCGCGCAGTTCCTCAACAGCGACGAGTCGCCGTGGAACTACATGATGGCGACCGCGATCGTCTACGCCGTGCCGCCGGTCGTCGTCTATTACCTGTTCCGCGGCCGCATGACCGCCGGGCTGACGATGGGCGGGGTCAAGGGCTAGGACTCAGCCGCCGCGCTGGCCGGGCGGTTCGCGCTCCGCCATGGCGCGCCGCTCGGGGTCCAACTGCTGCCAGATCTCGGCGTCCCGGCCGTATATGTCCGGGCGAAATTGCAGCTTGCCGTCGGCATCCGCGAACGCGGTCTCATACACCACGAAGACCGGCACGGGTTCGGACAGCTTGGTTTCGGTGGTGTCGCCGGTCGCGATCTGCTGATCGATGGCGTCGATCGGCTGCTGCAGCAAGAGGGCGGCCAGCTCGCGCGGCTTTTCGACCCGGATGCAGCCATGGCTGATGCGCCGGTCGTCGCGGGCGAACAGGCGTTTATCCGGCGTGTCGTGCAGGTAGACATCGAACCGGTTCTGCATCAGGAACATCAATTGCCCGAGGCCCGAGTTGGGTCCCGCCTTCTGCTGCAATATGCCGTCGGGCAGCATGACCATGTTGTGCTGCGCCAGGTAATTCGGGTCGTTCACGGTCTTCGGCAGGATCTCGTTGGTGGTGATGTCGGGCGGGATGTTCCAGGGCGGGTTGAACAAAACTCCGCTCATGGCGACCTCGAACTCCGGGCTTTGATTGCGCAGCTCGTCCTGACCGACGATGACCTTGGTCGAGAAAATCGGCTGGTCGTCGCGGTACAGCGTAACCCGCTCGTCGGCGACATTGACCCACACGCGGTCCGGCGGCAGCGGGCGCGGCAGCCAGCGTTCGCGTTCGAGGTTGACCTGGATCGCGCGCAGGCGCGCGGCGGCGGTCTTGCCGCTTGCCGGGACGCCGGCGCGGTTCAGCAACGCCTGGCGCAGCGCCAGGTAGGTCGGTGTCGCCGGGGCCAGCGCCTCGATCGCCGCGGCGGGGTCGGGACTGTCGATGACGGCGTCGAGCGCGGCGGTGACGTCGACCGGCCCGGGCGTCAAGGTCTCGTCGTCCCTGCGCAGCTCGACCGGCATGACCCCGTGAGCCAGCGCGCCGGCATAGGACAGGAAGGCGTCCGACAGCACCAATTCCCGGTAAAGCGGCGGCAGTGTCGGCGACAACAGCAGATTGGCATGAAACAGTTGAGGAGCGAGGCCCTGGTCGCCGGCGCGCAACACGGCATTTGTCAGTGCGCTCGCTTGCGCCGGCCGGCTCGTCCATACCGGCTCGAAGCCGTGACGCGCGTAGAAGCGTCGCAATAATTCGACATTCAGCTGCTCACCCGCGACGACGAACTCGGGCCCGCTGTCGAGCAGCTTGCCGAGCTCGGTGTCGGCGTATGCTGCCATCGAAGCGGGTGGCGCCGGTGCGAAGGCTGCTCCGGACTTCTGCTCCGCCGCGAGAGCCGGCGACGTGGCAAGCGCAATTACCGCGGCGAGCGCGATCGCGCCGCCTGAAATCGGTCCGACGAGCGGCAAAAAACCTTTCGTCGACAAGCTGCATGATGAAAACAAGATAGCCTCACCGAAAAGCGTGATCCCGACGCAACTTGCGCTGCCGCTGGTGGAAAAACGGCGGCGCGCCTTCGCGGTTCCGAAGCAAGGTTGGGCAAAACCTGCACGCGATACCTCGAGGACGAGCGATTGTGCCCACCAGAAAGCGGCTTCTTCAAGCGACAGTACAAGGAATATCCCCGTTTATCGACCTTCCGGCGTGGTTCGGCCGTCGGGATTTGAGCGCTGCGGACCCATGGTTAAAGTGCATTTTGGGCCCGCGCGGGAACTAATAACATCTCGCTGACGTTATTGCTTGCTGTCAATCGCTTTACGATTGCCGTATTGTGCGACTCTCTCAACCGTGGAGGAAAGCGAATGTCCGATATTGCCGAAAAATTGGCCCGGCGCAGGCAGTTGCGCAATGCGGCGCTGGTCGCCATCGTGCTGCCCGCGTTTCTAGCGGCATGCGCCCCGGCGCCCGCTCCGCCGCCGCCGCCGCCCCCGCCGGCGCCGATGGCTCCCATGCCCCCGCCGCCGCCTCCGGCGCCGGTTGTCCGCGGCTAATCGACGGTGCGGTTAGGCGCAGGGATCGATCCTCAAGGGTCGACCCGGTGCCCGACCGCCATCGACAGGGGCACAGGCGAACGTCAAGGAGGCGGGTCAGCGAGAGACGCCCGCGCTTTTGCCGTCGCCTGTGCCCTAGCGGCGGCGGCTCGGGGCGCCGCTTCATGCGCGAATGCCCTTCGGGTCGCCGGGGAACGGCTCAAGTACACCTCCAGATAAAAGACGCGGATGCCCGAGGGTTAGCGGCCCACAGGTCTCGACGACCGTGGGAACCCATTGAACCGGCTGGCGGGCTAAAATCGCGTGTGCCAGACCGATTTTGCGTATTCGCCGATCGCGCGGTCGGCCGAGAACCAGCCCATCCCGGAGATATTGCGGACGCAGGCGGCGGACCAGGCTTCCTGGTCGCGCCACATCTCGTCGGCGCGACGCTGGGCGCGCCAATAGGAGTCGAAATCGGCGACGATCATGTAGTGGTCGCCGTGGCGCAGCACCTGGGTCAGCGTCTGGAAACGGTCACGCTCGCCGGGTGAGAACACGCCGCCTTCGATCATCTCCAAGACTTCGTCGAGCACCGGAGAGGGGGCAATCGTGCGGCGGCCGTTGCGCGCCGCCTGGCGCAGCTCGGCGACCTCGTCCGCCAGCAGCCCGAAGATGAAGATGTTGTCGGCGCCGACCGCGTCGCGGATTTCGATATTGGCGCCGTCAAGCGTGCCGATCGTCAGCGCGCCGTTGAGCGCGAGCTTCATGTTGCCGGTGCCCGAAGCCTCCATTCCGGCGGTCGAGATCTGCTCGGAGAGGTCGGCCGCCGGGATGATCATCTCGGCAAGGCTGACATTGTAGTTCGGCAGGAACGCGATCTTGAGCAGGTCGCGCACCGCGGGATCGCGGTTGATGACCTCGGCGATGTCGTGCGCGAGCTTGATGATGAGCTTGGCGGCGGCATAGCTCGCCGCCGCCTTGCCGCCGAAAATCTTGACCCGCGGCACCCAATCCTTGGTCGGGTCGGCGCGCATTGCGTTGTAGAGCGCGACGGTCTCCAACAGGTTCAAAAGCTGGCGCTTGTATTCGTGGATGCGCTTGATCTGCACATCGAACATCGCGGCGGGATCGACCGAAAGGCCGAGCCGGTCACGGATGATGCGGCCGAGCGCGAGGCGGTTGGCGCGTTTGACGGCGCGCAGCTTTTCATGCAGCCGGGTGTCCTCGGCCATCCGTGCAAAACGGCCGATTGCGTCGGGGTTGTCGCGGATATCGTCGCCGCACGCCTCGTTCAGGAGGCGCGTCAACCCCGGATTTGACTGATAGAGCCAGCGGCGGAAGGTGATGCCGTTGGTCACATTGACGATGCGGTCCGGGTAATAGCTGTTGAGGTCGCGGAACAGCTCCTTCTTCACCAGCGCCGAGTGCATCGCCGAGACGCCGTTGATCCGGCCGCTGCCGACAAAGGCGAGATGGCCCATGCGGACATGCCGGCCTTCGCGCTCGTCGATCAGCGAGACCGAGGCCAGCTGCTGGGCGTCGACCGGCTGGGTTTTGGCGATGGCTTCGAGATGGCGGGCGTTGAGCAGATAGATGATCTGGAGATGCCGCGGCAGCACACGCTCGAACAAGGTCACCGGCCAGCTTTCGAGCGCCTCGGGCAGGAGCGTGTGATTGGTGTAGCGGCAGGTGGCGACGGTCGTCTTCCAGGCCTCGTCCCACGGCATGTTGTGGAGGTCGACGAGGATGCGCATCAGCTCGGCGACCGCGATCGAGGGGTGCGTGTCGTTCAACTGGATCACCGCGCGCTCGGGCAGCGAATGCAGCGTGCCGTAGGCCTTGCGGTGGCGCTGCACGAGGTCCTGCAACGAGGCCGAGACAAAGAAATATTCCTGGCGCAGGCGCAGCTCCTTGCCGGCCGCGGATTCGTCGCTCGGGTAGAGGATTTTTGACAGCGCTTCAGCGCGGGCCTGCTCATGCAGCGCGCCGATATGGTCGCCGCGATTGAACACATCGAGGCGCAGCGGATCGACCGCGCGCGCGGACCACAGGCGCAGCGGGTTGACGTGCCGGCCCTTCCAGCCGACGACCGGCGTGTCATAGGCGACCGCCTCGATCGTCTCCTCGGGGTGCCAGACAAAGCGGGTGTGGCTGCCGCGGCCGGGAACTGTCTCGACCCAGCCGCCATAGGCGACGTCGTAGGTGACTTCGGGCCGCTCGAACTCCCAGGGATTGGTGAAGGACAGCCATTCCTCGGGGTATTCCTGTTGCCAGCCATCCTTGACGATCTGGCGGAAAAGGCCGTTGTCGTAGCGGATGCCGTAGCCATAGGCGGGGATGCCGAGGGTCGCCATGCTCTCGAGATAGCAGGCGGCGAGCCGGCCGAGACCGCCATTGCCCAACGCCGCATCCGGCTCGGCGTAGCGCACACGGTCGAAATTGACGCCGAGATCGCCGAGCGCGCGGTTGACGATGTCGTCCATCTGCAGATTGCCGGCGACATCGTTCAACAGCCGGCCGATCAGAAATTCGAGCGACAGGTAGTAGACATGCTTGCGGCCGCGGGCGAGCGCGTCGCGCTCGGCCTCGAGCCAGCGATGGATCACGCGATCACGCAAGGACAGCGTCGTCGCGACGAACCAGTCGCGGTCCGACGCGGTGCCGGCATCCTTGCCGACGGCAAGCGTCAGCTTGGCCAGGACCGCCTTCTTGAATTCTTCAATCGCCTGCTCGGTCGCGGCGTTTTCCGGCGGATCGACCAGGCGCGGGCGACCCGGCTTCCGATTTTCCACACGCTCACTCGCTGTCTTCACTGCACCGCGTCTCCCCTTTACGCGACAACGGTTGACGCTTTCCTCATCCCGATTGCGCGGCGACAAGCCGCGGGCCCTCGCGCCGCTCGTCAAAGCGGGCGTGGGCTTCGTTGATCTGCGCCAATGTCGGCAAACTTGCCTCGTTCCCGAGATACTGGATCGCATGCGCCGAGGCCGCGCGCGCGAAACGGAAATGGTCTTCCCACATCGCGAACGGGTTGGCGAGGAAGGAATACATGTAGGCGCCGTGAAAAATGTCGCCGGCGCCGTTGGTGTCTATGACCTTGTCGTCGGGCACCGCGAGCGCCGGGATGAAGCGGTCTTCGCCTGCGCCCTGGTACCAGATCATGCCGCGCCCGCCCATCGTCACCGCGCCGATCTTGCAGCCGCGCGAGCGCAAATAGGCGAGCATCTCGGGCGGCGACAGGCGCATCTGCTCGCAGAGCCGCTCGGCGACCACGGCCACATCGATGAATTCCAAGAGCTCGTGCGTGTTGGAGCGCAAGCCGCCGCCATCGAGCGAGGTCAGGATGCCGGCCTCGCGGCAGGCTCGCGCGTAATCGATCGCCGCGTCGGGCTGATGCCCGTCGACATGCAGCGCGCGGCAGCCGGTGAGATGCAACGGCGGGTAGGGGTGTTTGTAGTCGTCGTCGCGGCAGCGGACGATGGCGCGCTGATGGCCCTTGGGCATGACGAAGGACAGCGATGATTCCGCGACTTTCCGATGATGCACCGAGATGTGGTATTTCGCGGCCATATCGATAAACATGCGGCCGAGCCAGTCATCGGCGACCGAGGCCAGCAAATCCGGCGGAATCCCAAGCTTGGCGCAGCAGAACGCCGCGGTCACCGCGTTGCCGCCAAACGACACCGCATAGTTCCGCGCCACTGTCTTGTCGTCGCCTGTCGGCAGCACGTCGGTGACGAACGTGATGTCGATATAGGCTTGGCCGATAAAGAGCGCTTGCATGGCGATTAGATAGTCGTCCAGCGCGCGGCACCAACCCGCCGGATGTTGCTGTCGCGCCTACGGAGTATATGCATCCTCCATGCCGCTCGGAGGCGATTGTGCGGAAGCTGCTGATCTTGTTGCCAGGCTTGCTGGCGCTGACCGGTGCCGCCGCGCCGGGCGAGTCGCCGGAGGGCTATTGGCTCACCGCGAAAAAAGACGGGATCATCCAGATCTTGCGCTGCGGTGAGGCGCTGTGCGGTAAGCTCGCCTGGTTCCGCATCTCGCCCAACGACCCGAACCAGCAGGGGCTCGACATCAACAATCCCGATCCCGCGCGCCGCAGCCGGCCGCTTTGTGGCGTCACCTTCATGAGCGGCTTCAAGGCCGCTGGTCCCGGCGGCTGGGAGGACGGCGCCATCTATGACCCGGAGAGCGGCAAGACCTATCACGCGACGCTCACGCTGCGACCGGATGGCACGCTCGATCTGCATGGTTATATTGGCATCCCGCTGTTCGGTCGCAGCGAAGTTTGGACGCGCTACACCCAGCCCGTGCCGACCTGCCCAACCCGATAGAAACCAGCCCGGAGGACATCACCATGGCGAGGCTCCCGCATATCACCAGCAAGGACCAAGTCGCCGCACAGCATCACGGCGCTTACGATGCGATCACCGCCAGCCGCGGCGCGGTGCAGGGCCCGTTCCTGATGTTCATGCACTCGCCCGAGGTCGCCGAGCGGGTCGCGCATCTGGGCGCCTATGTGCGGTTTGAGGGCTCGCTCGACATGCGGGTGCGGGTGCTGGCGGCGATGACCGTCGCCCGCGAATACCACGCGATGTATGTCTGGGGCGCGCAGACCGGCGGCGCGCGGCGGCTCGGCGTGCCCGAGGAGACGATCACGGCGATCCGCGAGGATCATTCGCGCGGCATTCCGCCCCTCGATGCGGAGATCGTCGAATTCACCCGCCAGCTCTTGCGCCAGCATCGCGTCGAGGAGGGGCTGTTCAAAAAGTTGCACGCCCGTTTTGGCGACGACCAGATGATCCAGCTCACCACGGCGATCGGCTACTACACGCTGCTCGGGATGACCGTGAACGCCTGCGAACTGGAGCCGGGCGAGGACGCCGAAGTGCTCGACCTGAGTTCTGTGCCGTAAAGGTTGCGATCCCTCGCCCCGTTTACGGGGAGAGGGAGGGCCCGTCGCGTAGCGATGGGAGGGTGAGGGGCCGGGTTCGCGGAATTAGCTGCCCCTCACCCCGGCCCTCTCCCCGCGCGCGGGAAGAGGGGGATCCTAGCGGCCCGGATTCAAAACCGGGACGGCACATACCAGGGAACATCGACCGCGCTATCCGCAAGCAGTTCGGGGAGCGCGATCCGCGCGATCTGCGAGTGCTGCACGCCCGACGCCTCGACGCGATAGCGGCGCGAAAGGGCAGGGCGCAGCGTGGGGTCGGCCTTGTCGATATGGGCGATGACCAGCTTCCCGACCGTGCGCGAAAACGGGCCAGTCTCGCGCTCGATAAACGGCACGCGCAGCGCGCCGCGGCGAGCCGGCTCGACGGCGAAGCGCGCGGTGAGCCAGCGATCGACGATCCCGGTTCCTTCGAGCGGGTCGCCCTCGGCCGGGTCGCGGCCGTAAAGCCCGTCAAAGATGTAGAGTTCGTCGGGCTGTGCCTGGCTGTCGGCGATGATGTCGATCGCCGGCATCCCGCCGCCCGAATGCGCGCCGAGGATGAACCGGTCGAGCGCTGTCGGCTGGCCGCGTTTTTCGGACAGCCAGTGCAGGCCAAAGGCGAGCAGCAGGTCGATACCGCCGCCGAGCAGTGCTGGGAAATCGTAATAATAGTGCCTGATCCAGTTGCCGCGCGGCAGCATCGCCAAGGTCGGCCGGGTGCGGCCGGCGAGGATCATCCCGCTGCGCTCGACTTTCTCGCTCAATCGCATCTCGCCCTTCGACTGCGAGAAACCGTGCAGGAAGATCACGACATCGACCGCGGCCGCCGCCTCCGGGATGTGGTTCCAGCGTAGGAACAGGTCGGGCTGCGTCCCGGCATGCGCCGCGAGCGCGGGCGTGTCGGACAGGAAGGTTTCGCTGGGTGAGAGGTCAGTCACGCCAGCTTCACGTATTCGAAATCGCCGGGCTTGCTGTCGATCCCGGCGCGCGGCGGGGCGATCCACGAGGCGAACCCGCCGGGCTCGCGCACCGGCCGCATCAGGCTCGCGACAAATGCATCGTCATCGGCCGAGGGCAGGAACTCGTCGCGCCGCCGCGCCCAGTCCGCCGCGCTCTGGATGTTGCCCGCAGGGTCGGCCTCGATCGCGGCGAACTCGCCGATCCGCCGGTTGAACGCGACATGCGGCAGCGTGATGCGGAAATCGATCCCCGAGCGCTCGATGATGCGGTTCCACCAGCGCTCGACGCCGCTCTGCGCGTCGGCGACATAATCGTCACGCAGCCGCATGTTGAGCGCCGACAGCGCCGGCACCGCTTCGTGCATGACAACACCATCGCGCAGTCGCAGCACCGGATAGGTCGCACCGGTCAGCAGATGGTCGTCATCGATCTGGTCTTCGAGGTAGCGGCCCTTGAGCCCGGCCTGGAAGGCGTTGGCGGCATTGGTCGAGAGCTCGCTGCCGAACAGGTCGAGCGTCGCCGAGAAATGGAAATTGGCGCGTTTCTGCATCGTCGGCAGGTCGATGACGCCGAGCGCGCGCACCCGCGCGATGTCATAGGGATCGTCGATCCCGACCTTCACCATCGCCGCGCAGGTCGCTTCGAGGACGCGTCCGATCCCCGACTGGCCGATGAACATGTGGTGCGCTTCCTCGGTCAGCATGAAGCGGCAGGTGCGCGACAGCGGGTCGAACCCCGATTGCGCCAGCGCGTGGAGCTGCATCTTGCCGTCGCGGTCGGTGAAGAAGGTGAACATGAAGAAGGCGAGCCAGTCGGGTGTGCGCTCGTTGAATGCGCCGAGGAGCCGCGGCGTATCGCGGTCGCCCGAGCGGCGGCGCAGCAGGTCCTCGGCTTCCTCGCGCCCGTCGCGGCCGAAATATTTCTGTAAGAGGTAGACCATCGCCCACAGGTGCCGCGCCTCCTCGACATTGACCTGGAACAGGTTGCGCAAATCGTAGAGCGAGGGGGCGGTGGCGCCGAGCTGCCGCTGCTGTTCGACCGAGGCCGGCTCGGTGTCGCCCTGCACGGTGATCAGGCGCCGCAGCATCGCGCGGTATTCGCCCGGGACTTCCTGCCAGGCGGGCTCGCCCTTATGCGCGCCGAAACCGATCGTGCGCCCCTCGACCGGCGGCGCCAGCAGAATGCCCCAGCGGTATTCCGGCATGCGGACATAGCCGAACTTGGCCCAGCCCTCCTGGTCGACCCCGACCGCAGTGCGCAGATAAACGAGGTTGTCCTGAAACCCGTCGGGGCCGCGCTCCTTCCACCAGTCGAGATAGGTCGGGTGCCAATTTTCCAGCGCCCGCCGCAGCCGCGGGTCGGCGTTGAGCCCGACATTGTTGGGGATCAGCCCGTCGTAATCGACCGCGATCTCAGCCATGGCTTGCTCCCTCGTGAGGCCTCTCTCCAGATTGTCATTCCCGCGGAAGCGGGAACCCATGAACACGGACTTTTGCCAAACTTGGC
>Ga0335074_10017444_pt1 | contig 10127 bp, 7 predicted proteins | sample Lox_Sample_23_FD_206715 | JGI IMG/M metagenome (GOLD analysis project Ga0335074, IMG submission 206715) | Soil microbial communities from Loxahatchee National Wildlife Refuge, Florida, United States - Lox_Sample_2.3 | ecosystem: Environmental > Terrestrial > Soil > Wetlands | place: USA: Florida...
ATGAGCTCCTGCATCTTGGCCTCCTTGTCGCGTGCGGCGGCGATCTCGCGGCGGAAGATCGTTTTGACGGCGCCCTCCGCGCCCATGACCGCGATCTCGGCGGTCGGCCACGCCAAGTTCACGTCGGCGCGGATGTGCTTGCTCGACATGACGTCGTAAGCGCCGCCATACGCCTTGCGCGTGATGATCGTGATCTTTGGGACGGTCGCCTCGGCGAACGCGTAGAGCAGTTTGGCGCCGTGCAGGATGATGCCGCCGTATTCCTGGTTCGTGCCGGGGAGAAAGCCGGGGACGTCGACGAAGGTGATCAGCGGCACGTTGAAGGCGTCGCAGAAGCGCACGAAGCGCGCGGCTTTGGTCGACGAATCGATATCGAGAACGCCGGCGAGCACGCTCGGCTGATTCGCGACGACGCCGACCGCCCGGCCGTCGACGCGCCCGAAGCCGCAGATGACGTTCTGCGCGAAGAGCGGCTGGATCTCCAGGAAATCGCCGTAGTCGAGCACCGCCTCCACGACGCGGTGCATGTCGTAGGGCTTGTTCGGCGAGTCGGGCACGACGTCGTCGAGCTCGGGCTCTTCGCGGCGCGGGTCGTCGTCGCAGGCGGAACGCGGCGTGTCTTCGAGATTGTTCTGCGGAACGTACGAGAGCAGGAGGCGCGCCAGCTCGACCAGCTCCGCCTCGTCCGCCGCGACGAGATGCGCGACGCCGCTCTTGGTCGCGTGCGTCATCGCGCCGCCGAGCTCTTCGAAGCTGACGTCCTCGCCGGTAACCGTCTTGATGATCTCGGGCCCGGTGATGAACATCTGCGAGATCTTCTCGGTCATGAGAATGAAGTCGGTGATTGCCGGCGAGTAGACCGCGCCGCCGGCGCAGGGCCCGGCGATCAAGCTGATCTGCGGAACCACGCCGCTGGCCTGGACGTTGCGCCAGAAGATTTCGGCGTATCCGCCGAGCGAGACGACGCCCTCCTGAATGCGCGCGCCGCCGGAGTCGTTGATGCCGATCACCGGCGAGCCGGTGCGCACCGCGAGATCCATCACCTTGCAGATCTTCTCGGCGAAGGCTTCGCCGAGCGAGCCGCCGAGCACGGTGAAATCCTGCGAGAAGAGAAAGACTTGGCGCCCGTCGATCGTGGCGCGGCCGGTGATCACGCCGTCGCCCAGAAACTCCCGCTCGTCCAAACCGAACGCGTTGGAACGATGGACGACGAAACGATCGAACTCGACGAAGGAGCCCTCGTCGACCAGCGCCTCGACCCGCTCGCGCGCGGTCAGCTTCCCGCGCGCATGCTGCTTCTCGACGGCTTCGGCGCCCGCCGGTTCGAGCGCGAGCTCGCCCTTGCGGCACAGCTCCTCGTACTTCTCTTCGTGGCTCCTCATCGCCGCGTTCTGCGCCGCCCCGCCAGAGCGGACCTTTGCAACGCGGCCGGCGCTCGCCTTACCGTAGGTTTGGAGGCGGAGAACTCGATGAGGTAGCTGACCGGCTTTGCGCCGGTCTGCGGTACGTCGAGCTCTTGGAGCCAGATGTTGGCGCCGTCGACGACGATGGTGCCGGTGCCGCCCTGGTACTTCGAGGGGACGCTGAACCACGTGGCTCCGCCGGCGGGCGAGAGCTTTCCGATCGCCGCGGTGGGCAACGACGTCGAGAACCAGAGCGTCTCGTCGGGCGCGAGCGCAATCCCGTTCACGACTTCGCCGGTCGGCGAGTCGCCGGCCAGCGTATATCTCCAGGATTGATCGGCGATCGAGAACGTCGCGATGTACGGCGTGTTATCGCCGCCGCCGCTCGGAAAGGCGGTGAGGGCGAGGCGCAGCGACCCGTCGTGCGCGATCAGGACGTTGCCGGGTACGATCGAATCGCCGGCGAGCGGCTTCGGCGACGGATACGCGGTTGCCACGCCCTTTGCCGTGACCTCTGCGAGCCCACCACCGCTCGCGACGTAGAGCGTCGTCCCGGCCGACGTCGCCGCTAGAAACGGCGCCGGCGACGCGATGCCCGACACCTTCGTCTGCGTTACGGTACCGCTCGCTGCATCGAAGGTGCACAGGTAGTTGGTGGTCGTGGCGTCGTTGTCGGTCAGCGTGTACGTGAAAAACTTCACGCCGGTCGGCGTGTGCGCGATGCCCGCGGCGTACTCGTTCCCGGGCGTCGGGACGGCGTAGGTGGTGAGCGCGCCCCTGGGGCCGATCTGCCCGAGCAACGCGCTCGCGCCCTGCGCCGCAAACCACGTCGTACCGCCGGTTCCCGCCGTCATTGCAACGACGCGATACGCCGCGCCGCTCGTCTTGTAGCTCTCGAGCTTGCCGTTGGCCGGATCGAAAGCGTCGAAGGCGGTCGTCGACGTGCCGTTTTTGGAGGCGACCGGGAACCAGAAGAGCTTGCCGTTCTGCACGAACGCGCCGGAGCCGGCCGGAATCTTGTATGCGTTTTCGACGCTGATCTGCGGATACGGCGACGGCGACGTGCTCGCATGCGGTCGCAGCGCGGGCGTGAGTTGCGCGCCGCCCGGGGCACCGGCGCGCGCGCCGGCGCATGCAGCCAAGGCGAGCAGCGCAAGCGCGCAAAACAGAGAATGGCGTAGACGCATCGTGGCGCCTTCAACGAGAGCCCCTCGCCCCCTTGTCGCGGCTACTCCATAGCGACGGCGGCCGGAACCGGAGCGGTCGCTGCGCCGCGCGAACGCAGCAGCAGGACGAGCGGCGTGAGCACCAGCGTCAGAATACCCAGAAAATAGAACGCATCGGCGAAGGCCATCGCGGCGGCCTGTTGGCTGACGAGCCCGTTTAGCAGGGCGAGCGGGGCGTGATGCTGCAGCGCGGCGCGCGCCGCCGGCTCGGCAAGATTGACGCTGGCGGAGAGGTCGTCTTGATGGAAGGCGCCGCGGCGGTCGAGCAGCGTCACCAGCAGTGCCGTCGCAACCGAGCCGCCGAGCTGCTGGCACAAGTTCATCAGCGAGGTCGCCTTTTGCGTGTCGCGGCCCTGCACCGAGCTCAAGATCGAGACCGAGAGCGGCACGAAGAGCATCCCGAAGCCGATGCCGCCGAGCATCAGCGGAAAAACGAACGTCCCGAAGTCGCTCTGCGTCGTGAGCACCTGCGCGGTGTTGACGTTGGCGATCGCGACGATCGTGAAACCGATCGCGAGCAGCAGCCACGGCTTGAGCTTGAAGCGCCCGAGCAGGATCAGGGTGACCGGCGTCATCAGCATGATCGCGATCGCGCGCATCAGGATCGACTCGCCCGAGAGCGTCGCGGTAAAGCCGAGCAGCGATTGCTGGAACTGCGGCGCGAGAATGACGCCGCCGAAGAGGCTGAACGCCAGCGTCATCGCGAGCAGGCAGCCCGACGCGACGCGCCGGTTGGTCAGCAATATCCGCAGATCGACGATCGGATTGCGCACCACGCGCAGCTCCCAATACACGAAGGCCGCCAATGCGCTGGCCGAAACGATCGCCGTCGCTAGGATGTTCGAATCGCCGAACCAGTCGTACCGCTCGCCTTCGTCGAGCACGTATTGCAGGCAGCCCAGGCCGGTGGCCATGAGCGCCAGGCCGACGCCGTCGACGCTGGCGCGGCCGTGGCGCGGCGGATCGCGCAGCAGCATCGCGCACAGAATCGCCGCGCCGACGCCGGGGATGATGTTGATGTAGAAGATCCAGTTCCACGAGAGCTGGTCGGTGAGGATGCCGCCCAGCGTCGGGCCGATCGACGGGCCGATAATCGCGCCGATCGAGGTCAGCGCTTGGCTCAGCCCGAGCTGCCGCGCCGGAAAGGTGTCGCGCATGATCGCCTGGCCGGTCGCGATCAAGCCGCCGCCGCAGAGCCCTTGCAGGACGCGAAAGAAGACCAGCTCGTCGAGCGAGGTCGAGACGCCGCACAGCGCCGACGTGACGGTGAAGCCGACGATCGCGGCGACGTAGTAGCGGCGCCGTCCGAGGAGCTGCTGCAGCCAGGGCGTGAGCGGGATGACGATCACCGCCGCGATGATGTAGCCGGTGATGACCCACGCGCCTTCGTCGAAGTTGGCGCCGAGGTTGCCCTGGATCGTGGGCAGCGCCACGTTGACGATGGTCGCGTCGAGGACCTGGAGCAGGGTGGCCGACATGACCCCGACCACGATCAGCCAGCGCCGCGTCCCGTATTCGACCAGTTCCGAATCCTGATGGTGCATCCGGGCAGGGCTCTCCTCAATCAGACCGAACGGTCGGTCTGGTGAAGGCTTCCAAGCGCCGCTCGGCGATCCTGGCGTCGGCGGCTCCGATCTTCAACCGGCGCGGCTTCGCCGGGACGTCGATCGCCGAGATTCTGGCTGCGACCTCGCTCGAGAAGGGCGGGCTCTACAACCATTTCGCGAGCAAAGAAGAGCTGGCGATCGCCGCCTTCGACTACGCCTGGAACGAGGTCAACGCGTACTTCGCGCGCGAGCTGCACGGCACCGCGCCGGGGATGCCGTACCTGCATGCCTACGTCGACGCCTTCGCGCGCTACGTCGAAAACCCGGTCGTCGAAGGCGGCTGCCCGCTCGTCAACGCGACGCTGGAGGCCGACGACGCGCTGCCGTTCTTGCAAGAGCGCGTTCGTGCCGGGCTCGCCCAGGTGCAATCGTTCGTCCGCCATCAGCTCGAGCGCGCCGTCGAGAAGGGCCAGCTCGCCGCGAGCCTCGACCTCGCCGCGGATGCCGATTTTCTGGTCGCCACCCTGCAGGGAACGATCGTGCTTGCGCGCGGACTGCGCTCGCGTACCGCCATACGAAACGCAACCGGCGCACTGCACGCGTGGTTGCACGCGCTGGAGCCGTCGTGATCGTTTCGCAAGATCTGCTCTGCCCGGCACGCGACGGCACGCCGCTGCGCGCAACGCTCGTCGAGCCGCCGCAGGCGACGCATGCCGTGATCGTCAGCGGCGCTACCGCGGTCCCGCGCGGATACTATCGCGCGTTCGCCGGCTATCTGGCCGAGCGCGGCGCGGCCGTGCTGACCTACGACTACCGCGGAAGCGGCGAGCCGCCCGCCGTGTTGCGAGCCTCGACCGCGCGCATGCGCGATTGGGGCGATCTCGATTTCTCGGGAACGGTGGCGTGGATGCTCGAGCGCTATCCCGCGTTGCCGCTCGGCGTGGTCGGGCACTCTTTCGGCGGGCACGCGCTCTGCATGGCGCCGAACAACGATCGGGTCGAGCGCAGCGTGCTGGTTACCTCGCACTCCGGCTATTGGGGCTACTTCACGCCGCTCGAGCGCTGGCGGGTGCGCCTCTTGCTTGCGGGCATCGGCCCGCTTACCACGAGCGCGCTCGGCTATCTCGCGTCCAAGCGAATCGGCTTCGGCGAAGATCTCGCGCGCGGCATTTTCGACGATTGGCGGCGCTGGTGCGGCTCGCCGAACTACTTCGACGACGACCCGACGATGGCGCCGATCCTCGCGCGCGAGCCGTCCTATTGCGCGCCGACGCTCTTGCTCGGGATGAGCGACGATCCGTGGGGAACGCGCGGTGCGATCGACTGGCTCGCGCGGCGCTTCACCGCCGCGCCGGTCGAGGTGCGCATCCTCGATCCGCGCGCGTTCTCACTCGCAGAGATCGGGCACATGGGATTCTTTCGCATGCGCAACGGACCGGCGCTCTGGCCGATCGCCGCGCATCACCTGGGCTTGATGGAGGTCGCCGCATGAAGGAACTCGTTCGAGAGCACACGTTCCGCTGGACCGATCCGCGGGCGATCCTGCGCTCCGCCGATGCCGAGATCGCCGGGCTGCAGTGGCTGCAGATGATGCAGGCGGGCGAGGTCGAGCCGCCGCCGCTGGCGAGCGCGCTCGGGATGACGATCGAGGCGATCGAGGAGGGGCGCGTCGTCTTTTCGATGCGCGGCCGGGAGTGGATGTGCAACCCGGCGGTCGTCATTCACGGCGGCATCACGGCGACGCTGCTCGACACCGTCCTGACGCTCGCCGTCGTGACCAAGCTTCCTGCCAAAAAATCGGCACAGACGATCGAGATGAACCTCCACTACGTCCGCCCCCTCTTGCCCGACGGCACGGCCTTCCGGGCCGAGGGGCTCGCGGTGCACGTGGGCGGCAGCATCGCGACGGCGGAGGGGCGGGTCTACAACGAGGCGGGCAAGCTCGTCTCGCACGGGACCGCCACGCTTGCCCTGCTCGACGTCACGGCGATGCTTACCAGATCCCCAGCATCACCTTGACGTCGTCGGAGGCCATGGTCCGCGGGTCCCAGGGTGGGGTGAAGGTGATCTCGACGGTCGCCGTCTTGACCCCCTCGACCGCCAAGACGTGGTCCTCGACGGATTTCTTGAACATCGGGCCGACGGGGCACATCGGCGAGGTCAGCGTCATGGTGACGGTCGCGTGCTCCCCCGACTCGCCTTCCACGGCGACGTCGTAGACCAGCCCGAGCTCCAGGATTCCGAGGTTGAGCTCGGGGTCTTTCACATCGGCGAGTGCGGTGCGTACTTGCTCGGCGGTCGGCATGGTGCTCCTCCAGAATGGCCGTTCGGGGATTCCGCGAGCCGGAAAGCAAACCCCTCGTGGCAAAAGGCAGCCGTGCGGGCGCCGTCACGAAACCTGCCGGCGGGAGTATGTAGTTAGAGGATGGCCCAACCGAAAATCGCTAGAGCGGGGGTGACGGCGAAGAAGAATTTGGGCGCGCGTAGCGCCAAGCGAACGGCGAAGCCGTTCGCCAGTCAAAAGAAAGACAATCAAGATGTCAATGTGGGAACCGTTCACCGAGCGCGCGAGACGAAGCATCGTTCTCGCTCAGGAAGAAGCGCAGCGGCTTGGGAACAACTACATCGGGACCGAGCACATCCTGCTTGGCATCATCTCCGAAGGTGAGAGCCTCGCAGCCAAAGTGCTCGAGTCGCTCGGCGTCAATCTCGCCAAGGTGCGCCAAGAAGTCGAAGCGATCGTCGGCCGCGGCGGCCAGACCGTGCAGCAGGAGATGGTCTTTACCCCGCGCGCCAAGCGCGTGATCGAGCTCGCCTTCGAAGAGGCTCGCCAGCTCAATCACAACTACATCGGCACCGAGCACCTGCTCTTGGGCTTGATTCGCGAGGGCGAAGGCGTCGCCGCACGCGTGCTGACCAACCTCGGCGTCGATCCCGCCAAGGTCCGCGTGCAGACGACCTCTTTGCTCGGCGCCGAGGGCCAGCCGCCGGCGCCCAAGGGCAAGAGCAAGACGCCGACGCTCGATGCGTACGGGCGCGATCTTACCCAGCTCGCACGCGAGTCGAAGCTCGACCCGGTCATCGGCCGCAATACCGAGATCGAACGCGTCATCCAGATTCTCGCGCGCCGCACCAAGAACAATCCCGCGCTGATCGGCGAGCCCGGCGTCGGCAAGACGGCGATCGCCGAAGGCCTGGCGCAGCGCGTCATCAAGGGCGACATTCCCGAGCCGCTGCGCGACAAGCGCGTGATCACGCTCGACCTCGCGGGCCTGGTTGCCGGGACGAAATATCGCGGTGAGTTCGAGGAGCGCATGAAGCGCGTCATGGACGAGATCCGCGGCGCTGCGGGCGAGATCATCCTGTTCATCGACGAGCTGCACACGCTGGTCGGTGCCGGCGCCGCCGAAGGGGCGATCGACGCGAGCAACATCATCAAGCCGGCGCTCGCGCGCGGCGAGCTGCAGTGCATCGGCGCGACCACGCTCAACGAGTTCCGCAAGCACATCGAAAAGGACTCGGCGCTCGAACGCCGCTTCCAGCCGGTGATGGTCGGGGAGCCGAGCGTCGAAGAGACCGTCGAGATCCTCAAGGGCCTGCGCGACCGCTACGAAGCGCACCACAAGGTGCAGATCACCGACGAAGCGCTCGCCGCCGCGGCAAAGCTGTCGGACCGCTACATCACGGACCGGTTCTTGCCCGACAAGGCGGTCGACCTGATCGATGAAGCGAGTTCGCGCGTACGCCTGCAGGCGACGCTGCCGCCGCAAGAGATCCGCGACATCGAGACGCAGCTGCGCAAGGTCATCTCCGACAAAGAGTCGGTCGTGAAGAATCAGGAGTTCGACAAGGCCGCTTCGATCCGCGATCGCGAGGAGAAGCTGCGCCTGGAGAAGTCGCGCTTGGAAGGCGAGTGGCAGGAGAAGAAAGCCTCCAGCGACCGCATTCTCAAGGTGACGGCCGAGAACATCGCCGAGATCGTCTCGGCGTGGACGAAGATTCCGGTCAGCCGCTTGGCGCAAGCCGAGACCGAGAAGCTGCTCAAGATGAAGGATCTGCTGCACGAGCGGATCATCGGGCAAGAGGAAGCGATCGAGGTCATCACGCGTGCGATCCGGCGCTCGCGCGCCGGTTTGAAGAATCCGACCCGGCCGATCGGATCGTTCATCTTCCTCGGGCCGACCGGCGTCGGCAAGACGGAGGTCGCGCGCAGCGTCGCAGCGTTCCTCTTCGACGACGAAGAATCGATGATCCGCATCGACATGTCGGAGTACATGGAGAAGTACTCGGTGAGCCGTTTGGTCGGCGCGCCGCCGGGCTACGTCGGCTACGAAGAAGGCGGCCAGCTCACCGAAGCGGTGCGGCGCCGTCCCTACGCCGTCGTCTTGCTCGACGAGATCGAGAAGGCGCACCCCGACGTCTTCAACCTGCTGCTGCAGGTGCTCGACGACGGGCGCTTGACCGATTCTCAGGGCCGCCAAGTCGACTTCAAGAACACCGTCATCATCATGACCAGCAACGTCGGCGCGACCGGCATGGCGACGAGCACCGACATCGGTTTCCGCCCGCAGAAGAGCAGCGAGGAGGACGAAGTCAAAGCCTACGAGCGGATGAAGAACAAGGTGATGGAGGAGGTCAAGCAGACGTTCCGTCCCGAGTTCCTCAATCGCGTCGACGAGGTGATCGTCTTCCATCAGCTCACGCGCGAGCAGATCGAGCAGATCGTCGGGCTCGAGCTCGAGAAAGTGCTGCGCGAAGTGCGCGCGCAGGAGATGGAGCTCAAAGTCTCCGAGGGCGCGAAACTCCTGCTCGCCAAGAAGGGCTGGGATCCGCAGTTCGGCGCGCGCCCATTGCGCCGGGCGATTCAGCGGATGGTCGAGGACGAGCTCGCCGAGGAGATGCTCAAGGGCAATCTCAATCCCGGCGACCACATTCTGGGCGATCTCAATCCGGACGACCCGGAGAAGCTCGCCTTCACGAAGATCCCGTCGATCGAGCCGCCGGCCGCGCCCCCGACGCCCGAACCAGCCGTTACGTAAGCGAAAGTGCGGCCCACCGGGAGGGTCAGCTTTCTCTTCACGGACGTCGAGGGGAGTACGACTCGCTGGGAATCGCACCGCGAGGCGATGCAGGACGCGCTGCGTCGCCACGACGCTCTTCTGCAGGCGGCGATTGCGGATCGAGGCGGGTACGTCTTCAAGACGATCGGCGACGCGTTTTGCGCGGCGTTTACGGATCCGCTCGATGCCGTGGAGGCGGCGGTCGACGCGCAGCGGCGGCTTGCGGCCGACGATTTCTCCGCCGTCGGCGGGCTGCGCGTGCGGATGGCGATTCACGCCGGCGAGACCGACGAGCGCGACGGCGACTACTTCGGGCCGCCGGTCAACCGGGTGGCGCGGCTGCTCGCGACGGGGCACGGCGGGCAGGTGCTCGTTTCGGGGTACGCGGGCGAGCTGATCGGCTCTCGCTTGCCGGCTGGGATGTCGCTGCGCCATCTCGGGACGCTGCCGCTGCGCGACCTCAAGGAACCGGAGCGCGTACATCAGCTCGTCGCCGAAGGGTTGGCGGCGTCGTTCAAAGCGCTGCGCTCGCTGCAGACGCCGCCGAATAACTTGCCGGCATCGGGCGCGGCGATTTTCGGGCGGTTGGAAGATAGCGGGCGCGTGGCGGAGATGCTGCGGCACGGGCGGTTGGTCACGCTCGTCGGCGCCGGCGGCATCGGCAAGACACGCTTGGCGCTCGACGTTGCGGGGACGCTGCTCAACGAGAGCAGCGACGGCGCGTGGTTCGTCGACCTTTCGCCGCTCTCCGACGGCTCTCACGTCGAGGGGGCGATCCTCTCGGCGCTCGGCGCCGAGCAGGGCGACGGCGCGCCGCTCGACCGGCTGGTCGCGTACTTGCGCAAGCGCAGCTTATTGCTCGTCTTGGATAACTGCGAACAGGTGATCGAG
>Ga0335074_10017445_pt1 | contig 10126 bp, 7 predicted proteins | sample Lox_Sample_23_FD_206715 | JGI IMG/M metagenome (GOLD analysis project Ga0335074, IMG submission 206715) | Soil microbial communities from Loxahatchee National Wildlife Refuge, Florida, United States - Lox_Sample_2.3 | ecosystem: Environmental > Terrestrial > Soil > Wetlands | place: USA: Florida...
GTCATTCAGGCTATTAAGCCGCTCGAGCCAGCCGATCTGGACAACGAAGTCGTGCGCGGACAGTACGGCGCCGGCCGGGTTCTCGACGTCCCGGCCCGCGCCTATCGGCAGGAGCCCGACGTGGCCCCGAATTCGACGACGGAGACATATGTCGCGTGCAAGCTCAACATCGACAATTGGCGCTGGGCCGGCGTGCCGTTCTACCTGCGCACCGGCAAATATATGAAGCGACGATCGACCGAGATCGCGATCCGCTTTCATCAAGCACCGTATGCGCTGTTCCGGGGCACGGAGGTGGAACGATTGCACCCGAACTGGATGATCCTTCGCATTCAGCCGGACGAAGGCATCGCACTCGAATTCGCGGCGAAGCGCCCGGGACCCACCGTGACGCTGGGCACGGTCAGCATGGATTTCGCCTATCAGACCTACTTCAAGGTCGCGAGCAGCACCGGATACGAGACGCTGATCTACGACTGCATGATCGGTGACGCCACCCTGTTTCAGCGTGCCGACACCGTCGAAGCCGGCTGGCAAGTCGTGCAGCCGATTCTCGATGCCTGGGCGAACAACCCACCACGCGGCTTTCCCAACTATGCCGCCGGCAGCGATGGCCCCACTGCGGCTGACGAGCTGTTGGCGCGCGATGGCCGGGCCTGGCGAAGGCCCGACTAAACGGGGCAGGAGGACCAATGGCAGCGAATGGCAAAATCTCGTTGGTGCTCGCGGATGTCGACGGCACGCTCGTTACCGAGGAAAAAATCTTGACCGAGCGGGCGCGCAACGCCGTGAAGGCACTGCGGCATGCGGGTATCCTCTTCGCCATAACCAGCGGCCGACCGCCGCTCGGCATGGCCATGCTGTTCGACGTGCTTGATATCGAAACGCCCATTGCCGGCTTCAATGGCGGACTTTTTGTCGACCGCCATCTCGCCATTCTGGAACAGAAGACGGTGCCCACCGAGGTCGCGCGCCAAGCGATCGATCTCATGCACACGCGCGGTCTCGATACGTGGGTCTACAGCGGCAACGATTGGTTGATCACCAAGATCGCCGCTCCGCATGTGGCTCGCGAGGCCTGGACCGTCAAATTCCAGCCCAAAGTCGTGTCCGATATTCGCCAGCATTTGCAGCAAGTCGCCAAGATCGTCGGCGTGAGTGACGATCTCGACAAGGTGCGGCGATGCGAAGCCGAGGCGCAGGCTGCGTTCGGTCAGCATGCGACAGCCAACCGGTCTCAACCTTACTACCTCGATGTTACCAACAAGGACGCGAACAAGGGGGCCGTGGTGGACTATCTCGCCAAGCACCTCGGTGTGCCGGAGCAGCAAATTGCGACCATCGGCGATCAGCCAAACGACGTACTGATGTTCAAGCGCTCAGGGCTCAGCATCGCCATGGGAAATGCTGCGGCCGACGTTAAGGCGCAGGCCGCGGCCGTCACCGCTTCCTACAATGACGAAGGGTTTGCCAAGGCGATGGAGACTTTCATTCTCGATTCGGTAAGGCAGCAAGCGCATGGATAAGACGATCGGGCGTGTTGAAATATTGCCGGACCCGCTCGCGCTGGCGCATCACGCGGCGGAGTGGATGACGCAGGCTGCGCTCGCGGCGCGCGGCCCGTTCCGCGTCTCGCTCTCCGGCGGTTCGACGCCGAAGAGGCTGTACGGACTGCTGGCGTCGGAAGAATTTAGAATCCGTTTCCCATGGCCGCGCGTTTCCTGGTACTGGGGCGATGAGCGCTTCGTGCCCTACGATCATCCGGACAGCAATTATCGGATGACCCGGGAGGCCATGCTCGCCAAGGTTCCGGTGCCGCCGGAAAACATTCATCCCATTCCGACCGACGGCACGCCCGAGGACGCGGCGCGGCGCTACCAGCGGACATTGCAGGACGCCTACGGCGCGGCGGCGCTCGATCCGCAACGTCCGCTCTTCGATGTCACACTGCTCGGGCTTGGTCCGGACGGGCATACCGCATCGCTGCTCCCCGGTGAACCGGTTCTGGATGAGCGCCAGCGTTGGGTGGCCGCGGTCGCCCACGGCCGGCCCGAGGTCCGCATCACCATGACTTATCCGGCGATCGACAGCAGCCGCCGCGTCGCATTCCTCGTGGCCGGCGAGGAAAAGGCCGAGATATTCGGCACGATACGCGCTGGCAACAGTGGCCTACCGGCGGCGCGTGTCCGACCGGTTGGCGAATTGCTGTGGTTTGTCGATCGAGCGGCAGCCGGCCGAGAGAGCGAGTCCCGTCGCAAAGTGGCACAGCGGCGATGAAGCCGGGAACGACCGCCATACTCGACACTCCGCCTGTCCGTCGGCGCGACGGGATGCCATCGATCATCATAGCGCCCTCTATTCTGTCGGCCTATTGGGTTGAGAGCCCGAGTTTGCCTAACTGATCCTGTCTGCACGCGCGAGACGGGCGCGGCGAAGGCAAGCTCTGCTGCAGGCGCCGGGGCCGGTCGGTGTGTCGACGGTGCAGTCGGCGATTTCTTTTTCGGTTTCATGCGGGACGATCGGACCGCTGCCGACCTACGGGGTCGCGGCTGTCGGCTCCCTTGTCCTTGATGAAACCGCGTCTGTGCGGGTTCGGTGAGCAGTTCGACGACTAACAATCACCACACTCGCGTGGAATTTGGCCCTCCCGTCGCACTCTGCGGGGGAGGCGCGCGGTGAACGCTCTGGCATTCTTTTGTCCTAGTACTGGCCGGGAAATCGACCCCGGGATTGAAGACGCCGAATCGATACCCGGCGCGGCCGCGGTGCGCTTCAGCGCTCTTCACGTGCGCTGCCCTCATTGCGGCGAGCATCACGAACTCCGGATCGACGAAACGACGCTCGACGAAGCGGCGGCTTAGCCGCTGCCTCACACCGGCCGTTCGCCCAACACCGTAACCCGGCGCATCAACCGGCGTTCGTCGTTGGAGAAATCGGTACGGGCGTGCAACGCGCAGCGATTATCCCACATGAGAAGATCGCCGACGCGCCAAACGTGCTCGTAGACGAAGGCGGGATTTTCCTGGTGCACAAACAAAGCATTCAGAAGCTCGTCGCTCTCTGCCTCGGGTAAGCCTTCGATAGCAATGGTCATCAGCCGGTTTACATAAAGCGCCTTCCGCCCGGTCGCCGGGTGCGTGCGCACGGCGGGGTGGGAGAAATGCGGCACGCCTTCCTTGATCTGCGTGCCGCGCTTCATGGAAGCATTGTCGTAGTCATAGGCGTGGAGCGCCTTGCGCCCATCGAGCCGCCGTTTGATATCGCCGTTGAGCGTTTCGTAAGCCGCATAAGCGTTGGCGAACAGGGTATTGCCGCCGACGCTGGGCACCTCGATTGCGTAGAGCATCGAGGCCATGGCGGGTTTTTCCTGGTAGCACTGATCGGAATGGAACTGCATCTCGCCGTCCGGCAGGGCGCCAATCTGCTTGCCGTTCTCGCGAATGTTGGAAATCAACATCACCGCCGGGTTGGCCGTCGTGTAGCGGCGGGTGTGGCTGATCGCGAGCGGGCCGAAACCTTCGGCGAAGCGCACTTGGTCCGCCTCGGTCAAATTCTGGTCGCGGAACAGCACTACGATGTTGTCGTGCCAGCACTGACGAATCTGTTCAAACAATTCATCGCCGATTGGTTCACTCAGGTCGACCCCGATGATCTCGGCGCCGAGCGCCGTCGACAACGATCGCGTTTTCAGACCGCCCGCGGACGGTTCTGCATCGGCTGTCAAAGCTGGAATCGGCATCGCCTATCTCCACTGTGGATGGAGATACTATTCCCGCCCGAACTGCCGGCGCAATTCAGTTTTGGCCTTTTCCAGCGTGCGCTTGCGGCTGGCCGGCAGGTTCTTGCCGGCGCGGTTGATATAGAAGACGAGCATCGACATCGCCGAACGATAGGGGTCGGATTTCCGCCGCCGGCTGCGTTCCGCCGAGCGCTTCAACGAGGCGGCGATGCGCTTGGGATCGCGTCCTTTGAAAACGCCGCCTTCGAGATCGAGCGCATCGCTTTCGCGCGTGACGCGCCCCGACCAGTAACGCGAACCTCTCCGGTTTGCCTGCCGACGTGATGACTTACGGGAGGATGTTTTGCGGGGAGTGGCGCTTTGAGCCATCGGCAGTCCCTTTGCGCAGTCCGTAAGGAAAAGCAGGCACCTGAAATTGGTTCCGCGCTTGCCGTGCCCCGCAGCAAGACTATTCGGCCGCGATTTTGTGTTCCGACCGCGACGCGATCTCGGCCAGGCATTTGCCAAGCGCTTCCCCTTCGGGGTCGAGCAGCGCCGCGGTGCGCGCGCTGGCGATCGCGTCAGCCGCTTGCCGCGGCGGCAGGGCGCCGGCCATCGCGGGGAGCATCAGCTCCTTCTCGATCAAACGGTAATTGCCGGTGCCGCGCTTATGGGTGTCGCCATACCCTTTGATGAGCCGGGCGCATTCGGCAATCTCGATCGCAAGGTCGCCCGACAGCGGCGCTGCCTGCGCAATGAGCCGGAGCCACGATTCGATCGCACCCTGCTCTTCGCGGTATCGGTACGACTTCGGCCGTAAGCCGCGCAGCCCGGCGAGCAGATAAAAGCGCAAATAGCCGAACACCGATGCGGTATTGATTTCCATGCCCCAATGCGCGCGTGCCAACACGGGGTGACGTTCGGCGTAAGCGAGTACGCGCGCCCCAAGTCGATGCGGCAGGATCGAGCAAAACTCCTCGATTCCGGGTTTGAGGAACTCGGTCACCGTGAACGGCTGATTGTCCTTGACGCTCATCTGTGCGGCGATCCGGGTAAATCGCGCTGGATCGATTTTGGCTTGCGCGACGCGGATCACGTCCTCGTACGACATGCGCACCGCGAGATGGCGCGCGGTTTCGGCGAGCAGTCGCCCGTCGGCTTGCGCTCTCGCATCGGCATCGCGGATCGGCGCAAGCCGGTCGAGATAGAGCCGGGCATAGGCAAGATCCTGATAGGCGGCGAGCCGGCGGAGGCCTTCGACCATGAAGCCACGCGCGCCCTCCGGCATCGACGCGATTTCGTTTTCCATTTCGGCGAGCGAAATATCCGCTGTATGCGCACGTTTGTCCGGACTGAAGCGAGGCAGTACACCCTCGCGCACTGCCGCTAGTCCGGCACGGAAGCCGCGCAAATTGGCCTCGACCGCCTTGCCGTCGGCGCGAATCGCCGCCTCGAAAGCTTCGGCGGGGATTGGCAATGCATCCGCCCCGGCGATAACGCCGAGCATCACGGCGTTGATCATGGCGCCGCTTCGCCGCGCGATCGCCTCGAGGTCGAGCAAAAGCGATTTTCGCGAATTTTTCTCAACCGCCAGGGTAAGCCGCTCCGGATCGTAGCGGCCGTCGCCCATCGCCATTTTCTCGACCACCAGATAGGAGCGGCTGGTTGAAGCGATCGTCATAGTACGGTCAGGCGTGACGAAGCCGCCGGCAACAGCGCGGCCGGCTTCCATCAGTTCGCTGGCAACAACGAGATCGACATCGCCGATGCCGGGCGCCAGCGCCAGAACCGGCCGGCGCGCATCCGCTGGCGGGAAGGCTTTAGGCACGAACTCGATATGATAGGTCGTCGCGCCGGTGCGCTGCGCCACACCCGGAATCGAAGTCGACTGCACCGGAAAACTCTGGCTCGCGGCCGCCGCCACGATCCAATCGGTGAGCACGCCGCCGCCTTCGCCGCCGAGCGCGGCGATGAGGACAGTAAGCGGGCGAACGTTTGTTGGTTGCTGCTGTTCTGTTCCCACTTGAGGAGGAGCATTAGGAAGGGAGACGGCTTTTTGCGAATCTGATTGACCGCCCTCCCGGTTGCCCCGGGCCGCCGGCCCGCCGTTCAAGGGCGACAGGGATCGAGTGTCGAGACCTCGCAGCCAGCCAATCGCCGTGCTGCGTATGCGATGCAAAGCGCGATCCCGCCAGGTCGGATTACTGATGACATCGGTGCGATAGAACGACGGGCACAGCACGGCCGCATGCGCGACCTCGCCGCACAGGCCGCAACCTACACAGCTTTCGATGACCGTCGCCACCGGATCGCTGCGCAACGGATCGGGATTGGGCTTGACCGTGAGCGACGGGCAGCCGGAAAGCCGGATGCAGGAATGATCGCCGGTGCAGATTTCGTCGTCGACGCCGAATCGCGTGGTGACGACGCGCTCGCCACTCTTGAGCTTTTCCGTGTTCTCCAGGCGCAGCCGCCGCTGGCGCGCCAGCATGCATTCCCCGTCAGCGATAATCACTTTGAGCCCGCGCTCGGCTGTGCGCATGGCTTGTTTCAGCGTGTCGACCATCTTCGACACGCGATAAGTCCGCACGGTGCGTAACCAGTTGACGCCGAGCGAACGTAGTGTTTTCTCGATGCTGATCCCGGTGGGCGTGCCGCTGCGGTTCGCCGCGCTCGATGGCAGATATTGCTGGCCGGTGGCCGAGGCGTAGCCGTTCTGCATGACGATCAGTACGCCGTCGCCTTTGTTGAACATGTTGGAGGCGACGCCGGTGATCAATCCGTTGTGCCAGAAGCCGCCGTCGCCCATCACAGCGATCGGCCGCTTCTCCATGTTCGGACCCACCGCGGCGGCGCTGGCGAGCGACATACCGTAGCCGAGAATCGAATTGCCGAGCGAGAACGGCGCGAACGTCGCGAACGAATGGCAGCCAATATCGGCGCTGATATGCGTAGGGCCGATCTCGCGCTGCATGAGTTTGATGGCGGCGAAAACCGGCCGCTCCGGACAGCCGGTGCAGAAATTCGGCGGGCGGGGAGGAATGTCGCCGAGGGCGGCCACGGCCGCCGGCTTGTGCGCGAGCAGGCCCTCGACGCGCGCCGCCACGGTGTCAGCATCGATGCCGGCGGGACGGACCTCGCTCAGGAACGAAGAAATTCCCCGCAGAAACACGTCCGACGTGTAATCGCCGCTTTTCGGCAGGCAGCCCTTTCCGAGAACGCGCGTGTTGATGTCGGCGCCGCGCAGAATAACGTTGATCTGCTGTTCCACGTAATCGGGCGAGCCCTCCTCGACCACGAGTACGGCGCGCTTCGACGCGCAAAACTCCTTCACCTCCTCGGGCACAAGCGGATAGGCCACATTGAGGACATAGATCGGAATGTGCGATCCGCCGAACAGATCGGCGAGATCGATCCGCGCGAGAGCCCGCAGCAATCCGTTGGTCAAGCCGCCGAGCACGATGATGCCGACCTCATCGCACGCGCCGGGAATCGTTTCGTTGAGCTTGCGCTCGCGAATGAACTTCTCTGCCGCGGGAAGGCGTTGTTCAACTTTCAGCCGCTCCTGGGTGAAGATCACTGGCGGGTGCGCGAGCCTGCCGTATTCGAAACGCGGAGGTCCGTCGAGCCGACGCCGGCCGCTATAGGCGCCGCTTTTATTGTCCTTGGCGATGAACTCGCCGGTGAGGTGGCAGGCGCGCACACGCAAATCGAGCATGACCGGCGCATGGCTCGCTTCCGACAGCTCGAACGCCTGTTCGACCATGCGCACGATCGTCGGCAAGTCCGGACGCGGGTCGAGCAGCCACATCGACGACTTCATCGCGTAGGCGTAGGAGCGCTCCTGGATGACGCTGGCGCCTTCTCCGTAGTCTTCGCCAAGCACGATGAGCGCGCCGCCGATCACTCCCGGCGAGGCGAGATTGGACAGCGCGTCGGCCGCCACGTTGGTGCCGACGATCGATTTCCACGTTACCGCGCCGCGCAGCGGATAATTGATCGAGGCGCCGAGCATGGCGGCGGCGGCGGCCTCGTTGGTGCAGGTCTCCACGTGGACCCCGAGGTCGGCCAACAGGTCCTCGGCGTCGACCATCACGTCGAGCAGATGCGAGACCGGTGCGCCCTGGTAGCCGCCCACGTAGCTCACGCCCGACTGCAACAGGGCCTTGGTGACCGCGAGGATGCCTTCGCCGCGAAAGGTCTCGCCGGCGCCGAGCCGCAGTGCATCCACTTCCTTCTTGAACGAGCGTTCCATCCTGGTGTCTTTTCCGCGGATCAAGTCCGAGGCCTGATATATCCGTTTTCCTCACAAAGGTCATTCAGGTCGATAGGCCGTCGCGGCGCGGCATCGCTCCGACTTGGTCTTCAAGCGCACACCAGCTAGGTTGCCGCCCGCCGGCGCCGGGTAACCAGCCCGGAGGGCAGGAAACCCAATGAGCGGCCAGGCGCAGATCGTCGTCGACAAGGTAAACCATACCTATCGGCCACCCCGTGGGCGGCCGGTCCTCGCGCTGGCCGATGTGTCGTTGGCGGTGCGGCCGCGCGAATTCATCGCCATCCTCGGGCCGTCCGGCTGCGGCAAGTCCACGCTGCTCTACCTCATTGGCGGATTCCTGCCGATCGAGACCGGACGCATCGCGGTCGAGGGCAGGCCGGTCGCTGCACCCGGCCCGGACCGCGGCATCGTGTTCCAGCACTTCGCCCTGTTTCCCTGGAAGACGGTGCGCGGCAACATCCTTTACGGCCTCGAACGGCAGGGTCTGCCACGCGCCGAACGGGAACGCCGCGCGCAGGCATTTATAGACCTGGTCGGGCTAGGCGGCTTCGAGGACAGCTATCCTTCGCAACTTTCCGGAGGCATGAAACAACGCACCGCAATCGCACGCACGCTCGCCTTCGATCCCAGCATCCTGCTCATGGACGAGCCGTTCGGCGCGCTCGATGCGCAGACCCGCTCGCTGATGCAGACCGAATTGCTTGCCATCTGGCAGCGTACGCCGAAGACCGTTATCTTCGTTACTCACGATGTACAGGAGGCGGTCTATCTCGCCGAGCGGGTCGCTGTAATGTCGGCGCGGCCGGGCCGCATCAAGGCGATCGTTGACACCAAGTTCAGCCATCGCGATCCGAGCATCATGCGCGAAAAGGCGTTTGTCGAGAAAGTCGACGAACTTTGGAACATGGTGCGTGTCGAAGCGCTCAAGGCGCAGGAGGATAAGGCGTCGTGAAAAGCGCACTCTTGCGCTACTCGCCGCTGCTGTTGCTGGCGCTCCTCTGGGAAGCGCTGGCGCGGTTCAATATCGTCGACTCGCTGGCGCTACCGCCGTTGAGTAAAATCGCCGTCGCCTGGATCGATTTGGTTCGTGACGGGGAACTCGTCAGCAACGGCGAAGCCTCGCTTTATCGTGGGTTCATGGGTCTGCTGCTCGCGGTCGTGGTCGGCGGCGGCTTAGGCATGATCATGGCGCGCTGGCGCATGCTCGACGTGTTTCTCAATCCGCTCGTCGAACTGTTCTATCCGCTGCCGAAATCGGCGCTCATTCCGGTCACGGTGATCTGGCTCGGCTTCGGCGATGGCTCGAAAATCCTGCTTATCTTTCTCGGCTGCATGATCCCGGTGACTATCGGCGCCTACAACGGCGCGCGCGGCAGCGAGCAGGCGCTTGTTTGGTCGGCGCGCAGCATGGGGGCGAGCAGGCTGCGCATGATGTGGGACGTGGTAATGCCGAGCGCTCTGCCGGAACTGCTCAACGGTATCCGCACCGCGCTGGCCCTAGCGTTCATTCTATTGGTCAGTTCCGAGCTGATCGTCGCGCAGCAAGGCTTCGGTTATCTGATCGGCTATCTCGGATCGACCGGCTCCTACGAAGGAATGTACGCAGTGGTGCTCACCGTCGCCTTCCTCGGCTTCGCCGCGGACCGGCTCTATCAACTCCTCATGCAATGGTTGCTGCGATGGCGCGAGTAGAAGAGCAAGCCTCACTGGCCGCTGCGGAGGCCGATCTGACGCAGGCCGCGGCGCGACGGCTCGACACAGTTTTCCGCAGCGGCGCCGCAGCCTTCTCGATCCTTATGCTGCTGATCGCCTGGGAGCTGTTCGCCCGCAGCGGCAAGGTGACGATGTTCATGCTGCCGCCGTTCACCGTAGTGGCCGAGACCATTGCCAAAGATGCCGCTTCCGGCGCGCTCTGGATCAATCTGGAAATGACGCTCTATCGCGCCATGGTCGGCTTTTTCATCGCGGCGGTTGGCGGCATCACGCTCGCAACCCTGATGTCGCGGGCGCGGATCGTGCGCTGGTTTTTCGATCCGATTATTTCGGTCGGCTTTCCGATGCCGAAGATCGCGTTTCTGCCGGTCATCATCCTGTGGCTCGGTGTGTACGACGTTTCCAAAATCTCAATCGTC
>Ga0335074_10017448_pt1 | contig 10125 bp, 7 predicted proteins | sample Lox_Sample_23_FD_206715 | JGI IMG/M metagenome (GOLD analysis project Ga0335074, IMG submission 206715) | Soil microbial communities from Loxahatchee National Wildlife Refuge, Florida, United States - Lox_Sample_2.3 | ecosystem: Environmental > Terrestrial > Soil > Wetlands | place: USA: Florida...
ACAAAGCTTTTTACGAGATTCGCGAGAAAGGCTCGGTAGCGCTTTTCAAGAGTTACCGGCCGGAGTTCGCGGATGGCGGACAGCGGCGCGATTTTCTATACGTGAAGGACGCCGTGGCGGCCACGCTGTTCCTGGCGGAACGGGTCGATGGCGGAGGACTGTTCAACATCGGTTCGGGCCAGCCGCATACTTGGCGGGATCTGGCCCACGCCATTTTCGCAGCTCTCGAACGTGAGCCGAAAATTGAATTCATCGACATGCCGGAAGAGCTGCGTGGCAAATATCAATACTTCACCTGCGCGCACATTCACAAGCTACTCGACGCCGGTTTCGACCGAAAGATCACGCCGCTTGAAGACGCCGTTCGGGATTATATTCGCAATTATCTCGTGCCAGGGCGGCATTTAGGTGACGAGCAAAGCGCGGATTGATCGAACAGATTAGCGCCGGCACGTTTCAAGTGAAGCCCGGCTCGTTGTTTCCCGCGCTGCATCGCATGGAGGAAGCGGGCGGCTTGAATCCTCCTGGGGCGAATCGGAAAATAACCGCCGTGCGAAGTATTATCGCCTGACCAAGACCGGCCGGCGGTAATTGAATGCGGAAGCCGAGCAGTGGGGCCGCATATCGCACGCGATGGCCCGCGCGCTCGAAGCGCAAGATGCCATTGACGGCAGCCGTTGTGGTGCTCTCGGTATTGGAAGTTGCGGTCATCTCCTATGAATATTGGCAGAAGCATTTCAGCGGCTCCACGGATGCACTCGGCCACAAGATCCGTGTCAACAATTACCTCTTGTCCGTGGTGGGGGCGACACCGGAGCAATTTCAAGGTACGGTGCTCGGACTCGACTTCAGCCATCTGGACTCCGGCGACGCTCGCGCCCGTTCTGCTCGGCAACCAGGCGGAGCTTGTCGATCGATCGCAGCGAGGCTATTCGGTCATGGGACGTCTCAAGCCAGGCGAATCGCCGCCGCGCAGGCGCAACTCAACGCGTTTCTACGCCGCATCCCTGCGCAGATGTTCGCCGTGCTGGGACCTTTGTTGCTCGTGTTGGCAGCCATCGGCATCTACGCCGTTGTGTCTTACTCGATTGCGCAGCGAACCACCGAGATCGGCGTGCGTCTCGCCGTCGGAGCGACCGTGCATCGTGTCATCCTGCAAATCGCCGGCGAGACCCTGCGCGTCGTCTTTAAGGGAATATTTATCGGATAGCTGATTGCAGTGATCGCTGTTATACATCTCAACCGGGGTGTCCTGTACCTGCCTATCTTTGTAGGTGTACCGCTGCTTCTCCTCTCGGTAGCGGCTTTCGCCTGCTGGGTGCCTGCGCGTCGAGCCGCTCGGCTCGACCCAATGGTTGCTCTCCGTCAGGATTAGAGATACCCAAACTACCTAAGGCAGAGTGCCTATGCTTTTAAATACCGGTTTGGCACGTTTCGCACTGGCGCCTTCGTACCATTTAGTTTCTCGTACAGATAGGCGAGATTGCTATAGATATCCGCTTCGCGCCGCTGAAACTGTTTGAGCAGGCCGCACTGCGTATAGGAGAATAACGTCACATCAAATAGCACCGTCTCCCAAGCAAAGCCGCTGCCCCACACCAAACCCTTCAATCGCACGTCCAACTTCGCGCCGAGCTTTGCTAGCGGCTCCATCATCGGACGACTATAGTTGTTATGACTGTTGACCGTGTGAAAGATCGGGGTGTGACCACCGAAGCCGTCGGCATCGACGGCGGCGCGAGCATTCACGTTTGCGCCGGCCTTGATCAAGGCCGCTGCGCATTTAAATGAGTTATATTCCGCGCAAATGTGCAACGCGGTAGTACCCTTCAACGGTGTGAAAGTGCAGTCCAAGGCGAACTTCCTCTCCGTTTTGAAACCTGGCTTCTTCATTAACTGCCGCAGCGTGACGACATCGTCCAACAATACGGCTTGCACAACTGGATCTTCAATCACAGCGCCCGCTTCGAGCATCACCCTCACGCAATCCCGAAACTGCGAAGAGCGCAGGTACATTTCGATCAAGCACTCCATGGGCGCCTTACCTTTGATCGGCTCTATTGGACTGTGGCCCCGCTTCAGCACGGCCCGGATTTTCTCCGGGGAATGTACCTCAAAGGCTCCCAGCAATTCGCCCTCAAGCGACATACTGCCTCCCTTGAGATTCTACGTTCTCCGCGCCGCGACTCGCGCTTCCTGCGCCAAAATGTACTCTAATGGCCGGTCACGAATGTTACCACTGCAAGCAATGGGTCGCGGAGGGAGAACCGCATGATTGCTGGAGCACAACAGAAGCTGCTCTGACGCGTCATCTCTCCGATGATCTTCGCGAGGCGTGGGAACGGCTGCGCGAAACGGCGGCTGCTTTCGGCCAGCAGCGTATCTACGCCTCGCACCACTCGATCATGTTCTCGCGGAAAACCTGCTACTTCTTCGTGCGTCCGAAACAAAAATATCTCGAACTGTGTATCTTCCTGGGACGGAGGCTCGAAGCTCCCCAGGTGCGGCGCGTAGATCAGGCCTCGAAATCGAAACTTTACCACCTGATCCGGATCACACATCGGGACGAGGTCGAGCCGCCGATCACCGACTGGCTTCAAGAAGCGTACATGCTCTCGAACGAACTCTCAAAGCCGTGCGCCTCAAAATCGACTCCCGAGGGGACACAGACTGCGTCACGAAAGCCCAAGAGCCCTCAGCAGCCGAATAAGGTTCAGCGGAAGGCAGGACCGCCTTCGAAACGCGGTCTGTAGAAGCAACTGGCCGGCGTTCGCAGGGAGTTATGGTCTCGCCTCCAGCGCTTCGGCGCGACGCCATACCTCGTAGGTCTCCAGCTTAGGCAAGGCTTCCACGTCTCCCAGACCGGCCAGAAGAGCCCTCAGGAACGGGATGTCGTTCTTGTCTAGACGCGGTGCCAGGTGGTCCAGCACGTTGGCGAGCTTCCACTCTGAATGTGACTCGGCGGCGGCGAGCGCTTTCCGCAGCACCGCCAGGATCGGCTGCCACTCGGCCCGATCGAGCATGGCGAACAGCATCTCCATATAGTAGAGGCGGGGCACCACGTACGGCCGGGCGCGTGCGATATGCTCCCAGGCAGCCTTAACTGCTTCCGCCGCTTCTTGATCCCGGTCCTGCATCAACAGGACACGCGCCAGGTGACAGTAGTTGGAAGCGGCCTCAAAGTCATATCGAATCAGCGTTCGCAGCAGGCGTTCAGTCCGGGCATAATCTCCGGCCAGGAACATGTTCAATGCCGATTCCCGCATGGTCTGCAGGACGGTTTGCGCACGGTCGTGGGGCAACTTGCCCAATCCCTTTTCCACGCGTTCGAACAGCGCGTCCGCTTCGACAATCTGCCCGAGGTTGGCCATTGCGGCGGCCACTGCCGCGCCACATTTCGCCGTCAGAGGGTCCTCTGGGCCCAGGACCTTCTCGCTCTTCTCCATCGCTTTCCTGCCCAACCGCAACGCTTCCTCGAATCGCCCCACGCGCAAAAGGAGTTCCGCCGCAGCACACTCGTTATCGATGGCCTCCGCCGATTGCTCCTGATGCCAACTCCGTTGAGCCTCGGCGACCTTGTTGCGCCACTCGAACGCCTCGACGTACTTGCCGCGGTTGTAAAGCAGGATCGCCAGCCCGAGCATCGCTTGCCGTGAATCGGGGTGTTCCTCGCCGAACAGCCGGACCTGCCGGTTCACGCCGCGCCGCATCATCTCTTCGGCGGCGGCATAGTCCTTGCTGTTGTTCGCTACGACCCCCACCAAAGCTTCCGAATGAGCGGTGAGTTGATCGTCCTGGCCGAATTCCTTCTCCGAAATCTCCAGGGCGCGCTGCACCAGGCCGCGTGCTTCCTCCAGGTTGCCGCTGACCACCACCATGAAAAGATTCAGCAGCAGCTTCACAAACGTCCGTTCGCTTGTGATCTGGCGTCTCTCGCAGATAGCGATGCCCTCTCTCAGATTGGTCTCCGCCTCGGCCTCGCGGCCTACCACTCGCAAAAGTAGTCCTAGGTAGTTCAAACATGTGGCCGTGTCGAGACTATCGTGTCCCGAGTGCTGTTCCCGCCAGGCGAGTGCTCGCCGGAACAGAACTTCGGCCTCCTCACATTTCCCGAAGGCCCGTAGCGATTCCCCATAGTTGATGAGCCTATCCGCAAGCTCTGAAGAATCGGCGCCGAATGCCGATTCCGCTATCGACCACGCCTGTTTCTCGTAAGCCAGCGAATCCTCGAACTGCGCCTTTCCAAAGCTATACCGGGCTAGCGCATCCAGCAATTGGATGCGCTTGGCAGGCGGCGCGTCGCCGACCGTCTCGTTCAGCAGCGCCCCGTGCCGGAACAGCGGAGTCCACGTCGACCATGTGTGCGGTAGGTCCGCCGATTCTGGCGCGAACGCAAGGAACAGATCGAGGGCCTGCAACCGGTAATCCTCCCCTGCCGCTGCGGCGCTCATTTGCTCGACTTTACGCAACAGGGGGTGCAGCGCGAAATTCTTGCCGTCCGAGTTGACCAGAGAGTACATTTTCAGGCTTCCTATCGCGGAATTTATTGCGAACTCCTCCGCGTCTGTGGCCGGTTCGTCGCCTTCCGGTCTCGCGCCCGCTCTCGTCCGAATCACATGGGCGCTCTTGGTAAACATCTGGATGGGAATCGGCGCTTCCGCGAGGCATGCGGCCAATTGCAACGAGACCCGCGCCTCCGGCTTCAACTTCGCCACCGTCGGTCGCCAGGTCGTGATCACGGAGTCCGGATACTCGGTCGATCCCAAAGCGCCGGCAGCTAGCAGTTCCGCTGCGGAGCGATCGAATTCCGCGAGATAGTCGCGGAAGCCATATGCCTCACCTTGCTGCTCGACGTACGCCGCCGCCTGTTCCATCGCTAGCGGCAGGCATCCCATCTTGTCCGCAAGCTCCCCGCACGCCTTCAACTCGTCCGCGGTGACGGTGCGGCCGACGCGCACCTGCAGGAATTCCACTGCCGCGATCCGGTCGAGTACAAATAGATACAACATCTTGATTGCGGATGACCAGCCCCCGTACCGCGACGTGATCAGCGTATGACATCCCCCGGTCTTCGGAATCCATGCCATCACTGACGCCTCGTCGTCGGCGTTATCGAGGATAAGGAGCCGGGTCTCAGGCCCGCTCAGCGCCCTGAGCGCCGCCTCGGCTTTTTGGGCATCTTGCAGACCGGCGACGGCCCGCTCGGCAAACAGCAGATCATAGAGTTGGGCGAACTCCGCAGTCAATCCGAGTCGGCAATCCACCCAGAAGATCTGCGTGTAGCAGCGCCAGAATTTCTCCGCATAATGCCGCGCCAGAGTCGTCTTTCCGACTCCGCCGAGCGCGGTGATCACCCGTACGCGGCCCTCCGTCAACAAACCCCTCGGATTTCGGTGCAGCTCTTCATGGATCCGGACCATCTCTTTTTCGCGCCCGACGAAATAGGGATTCGGCAGGTAATGGAGGTGCGTCACCCGGGTGGTCTTTCTGGGCATCGGCTGCGCCAGAGAGCGCCGTAGACTAGTCAGCAGACGCTCCCAGTTGAATGCCTGCGCTCCGATTTCCAGCCGCTCGGCCTGAAAACGCTCAAGCGGAGGGGTCGCAACCGCGCTCCACTCCCCCTCGAAAATGAGCGGCACGACAGTCTCAACGCCGTATGTCTCAAAGCGCGTCCAGTCGGACAGCTTCCATCGCGGGGTCAGAACCGGCAATGCGACGCGGCTGTTCTCACAGCCGCCTTCGATCTCGCGATGCCAATCGAACCCGGGCTCCAGTCGCGCTTTGTCGAACCACACGGTAAACTCAGCCGCGACGAGTCGCCGGTAGAGATCCTCCGCCAATGCAACGTCGAGCGACGCGTAGCTGAGAAAACAGTCATAAGGCACGGCTTTGACACATCCGGCTACGGGATCTCTTAAATATTACACTCCGTCTGTCGCAGCTTTGTCCCGGGGAACGAGCCGTTTGCGGTCTCTTAAAGCGATTGTTCGATCACGTTCATGGCGCCGTTCGGCCACACACCTATTTATGTAGGTGGGCCTTGCGTGATTGGGCAACTCGAAAGCCCCTAATCGGTAGAAAAGTTCCAGCAAGCAATTGGGAGTGCCTTAGATGATCGTCGATTGAACTTCAGTTGGGATTGCCGGAAGAGCACCCTTGAAGCCGTTCCGTTAGCCAATGAGGCTGAAGAAGGGCCGGATCTTGGCGATATCCAGCCTCGAGGGTTGAACCAGAGTTCTGGTTTGCCGAGCAGCCGACTCACTGGCTCCGGCGTCCTCGCTCCGGGGGCATGGTCGGCGACTCGGAAAGTGCCGGCCGGATACGGACCGGGACATCGGCTAGGGCCGCCTTAGCTGCGCCCTAACAATGGCATGATGCGTCAGCATTGCCGTCCCCTATTGTCAGGATGTCGCAGGCCGACGCCGGCGATACGTGCGGTTAGTTCGTTCGGTAAAAAGTCCGCTGCGCCCATGCCGAACGCCCATAGATCTCGATCACGGCCCGGCAAAATAATCCCATCCCCTCCTAAATCAACACCTTTTCTCACATCCACCAGGCAGTCCCCGCTCACCTCAAACGATACTCGTTGACGAAAACACCCGCGACATGCACGCACCGAAGAAAATTTTCCCGGCCACGATTCGCAGCCGAATCGGCCGCCTGACCGCCCCAACCACTCCATCGGCCCCATCACCCCCGACGGCAAAGCCAAATCCTCTATGAACCGGTTGACCCACGGCTGCCGCTCCGAGCGAACCGTCCTGCCCTTCGAAGACCCTGCCGAATGGGAGTTCACCCTCCAAAGCTGGACCTCCGCCTACAATCCCCAGGACCCCACCGCCGCCACGCTGGTCTTTGAAACCGCACGCGCCCATTGGATCTTCCAGCGTAACCAGCAACGGCTCGATGAAACCGAATCCGGTCTGCCCCCGGACGCCATCGAGTGGACCGAATATCACATCAAGCGCTACAACAATTTCAGCCGCTACAAAACCACCGCCGAGCGCGGTTTTTACCGCGCGTTTAATAACCTCGAAGCCTATTACAAACGTCAGGCCGACCGCACCGCCCAAGCCGAAAAAGCACGTGCAGAAATGGCCAAAATCCATATGCAATGGCTCAAGAAAAAAGCCGAAACCGCAGCCACAAGCGCACAGGGCGTATGGTGCCCGTTGTGCGCGAATGGGAATGACCTGTGCGCCCGCCAGTGGGTGCAAGTCGTCGCCAACCAGCAGGGCGAGTGCATCACCGCCTATGGGCCCACTAATGAACAGCTCGTCGCCCGCGCTGCCGAGTCAGACCAGCCGCCTGAGTTCGTCACTCGCATAATTTCCTTCGTCAACGGCGTCCCGCCCGCTTACGAGTGGGCCTATCCGAATGACATCCAGCGCTACGAACAAACCGTCGGGATGCAGCAGTTCACCTATTCCGGCTGGCTCCAGCAAATCGAGGCGGAAAAGGTCGCAGGCGACGGCCATGTCGCGCCTTACATCACCGCTCTGCTCGCCGAATCCCCCTGACCGGCTCATCTGGTCTGACCTTCTCAAGACAGTCGCACGTCTGCGTGGCCCCACCCCGTTGCGGCCTCGCGCCGCCGCCGTGCATCAAATCAGTACGCGGCTGGCCAGGCAGCTCTTGCCGCTTGCGTTGCGCATCCGCCCATGGAAATGCTTTAATAGAGGTGGAAGCGTCGAACGCTAAGTGGGCAGAAAGCCCACTTTTTTATTGCACCTGGTTTATTACACCTGGTTATTACACCTCGGAACGTCCATGCCAGCAGTCGAAAAAACCGGACTCCTACAGCGCATCACCGAACTCGGTGAGCAGGCCGCAGCGGGTACTGCGATCGAAATCGCCGAGGTCCAGCTTCGCGGCGCAGGCAAAGCCCGACTGCTGCGTGTCTATATAGACCGGCCGGGTGGCGTGACGCACGGGGATTGTGAGTTGATCTCGCAAAAATTGGGCAAGCTGCTCGACGACGAGGATGCAATCCCGGGCGACAGCTACACGCTCGAGGTCAGTTCCCCAGGCGTGGAGCGCAGTCTCTCCAAACCGCGCGATTTCGAGCGTGTCGTGGGGCAAAAGATCCGCTTGGCCGTGCGCGATCCAATCGAAGGGCAAACCCGCTTCGAAGGCAAGCTCGCGAACTTCGCGGACCAGGTGCTCGATCTGGAGATCTCTCCAGGCTGCCTGCTCCACGTTCCGCTCGAACAGGTGCACAAAGCGAACCTGAAGTTCGAGTGGTAGTTCTCGAAAAGTTTCACTCGCAGTAAAGACCCAGGGTTAACGTCAAGAGGTAATTACGTGGTTTCGATCTATCAGTCCATTGAGATGCTGAGCAAAGAAAAGGGCATCGACCCGCAAATCGTTCTCGACGCGGTCAAGGATGCCATGCTCGCCGCTGCGCGCAAACACTTCCGCTCGCAGGAAGACCTCGTCGCGGATCTCGACGAAAGTACAGGCAATATCCAGATCTACAGCGTCAAGCAGGTCGTCGAAGCGGTCGAAGATCCGCTCACGCAAATCACTCTCTCTGCCGCCCGGCGCATCGATCCCAATGCGCAAGTGGGAATCGAGATTCGCGACCCCAAACCCACGGATGCTCTGGGCCGCATCTCCGCGCAAACCGCCAAGCAGGTTATCCTTCAAAAGGTCCGCGAGGCCGAGCGCGACAGCGTTTACTCGGAGTTTCAAGGCCGCCAGGGCGAGTTGGTCAACTGCAGCGTTAAGCGGCTCGAAGGCCAGGACTATCTGGTCGACATGGGCAAAACCGAAGCGCGGCTGCCCAAGAAAGAGCAATCCCGCGTCGAAACCTTCAGCGTTGGCGACCGCGTCCGCTGCGTCATCAGAGGCGTCGAGCGCGGCGGCAAAAGCTCCGGCGTCGTCGTTTCTCGCGCCGCCCCGGAATTGGTCATGCGGCTCTTTGAACAGGAAGTGCCCGAAATCTACGACAACACCGTCACCATCAAAGCGTGTGCGCGGGAAGCCGGCGAGCGCACCAAAATCGCCGTCTTCAGCCGCGACCGCGACGTCGATAGCGTCGGCGCCTGTGTCGGCATGAAAGGCATGCGCGTTCAATCCATCATTCGTGAGCTGCGTGGCGAAAAAATCGATATCATCGAATACTCGGACGACCCTGTGCTGTACGTCACCAAGGCTCTCAGCCCCGCCAAAATCTCGCGTGTCACCATCGTCGATCCGGTGGAAAAGCACATGGAAGTCGTTGTCGACGATCTCCAGCTCTCGCTCGCCATCGGCAAGCGCGGCCAAAACGTGCGGCTCGCCGCCAAGCTGATCGGCTGGAAGATCGACATCAAGAGTGAGGAAGAGAAGCGCCGCGAGATGGAAGTCAAGATGGCCGACATGGTCATCTCAGGCGCACCCGTGTCCGTACTGCTCGATCATGGACTCGATGAGCAAATTATCGAGAAGCTGGTCTCGGCCGGCATCGGCACCGTGGAGCGCCTCGGTTCCATGACTCCCGAAGAGCTGGAAGCCATCCCGGATATTGACGAAACTATCGTCACTCAGATTCAATCGGCAGTTGTGTCATTTTACGGCGAGTATGATACTGAGGAGTCGGAGATAGCTCCGGCCGACGCGGAAGCAGTCGAAACCGTTTTGGACGCCGAGGCCATTGAGCAACCCACGGCGGAGGAATTTGCTGAAAGCGAAAGCCCGGCGGCGTTCGAAAACATCGAGACCGGGGTATTGGAACACGACTTAGCGCGCCACGAAACAGCACTGCTCGAGGAATCCGACGAAGGTGAGGTTTTGGATTTAGGGCGCATTGAGGGCCTCTCCGCGGCGCCATCCACGCTCCGCGATGTGGCCAGTTCGGATGAAACCGCTGAAAGCAACGTATCTGGTAATATGAAAAACGGCGAAGAATAGCTACAAATGGCGGTCACATAAGGAGTTAGCCGAGCAGTCTCTTCTATGAAGAAAATCAGAATCAACGAGTTGGCGAGGGAGCTAGAAGTGAAACCCGGCGTCATTCTCGATCTGCTGCCCGAATTAGGCGTGCAGGAGAAAAAGACGCATTCCAGCTCGATCGATGAAGACGTCGCCCTGGTGTTGCGGCATCGCCTGACCGGTTCCGATAGTCCTCGTGGCACGTTTTCA
>Ga0335074_10017449_pt1 | contig 10125 bp, 12 predicted proteins | sample Lox_Sample_23_FD_206715 | JGI IMG/M metagenome (GOLD analysis project Ga0335074, IMG submission 206715) | Soil microbial communities from Loxahatchee National Wildlife Refuge, Florida, United States - Lox_Sample_2.3 | ecosystem: Environmental > Terrestrial > Soil > Wetlands | place: USA...
CTCGGGACCTTTGCTCGCTGCCGTGGGCCCACGGTCTCGGACAGCATGCAAGGAATCAGCAACTTGCCGATGGTCAATACACCGGCCCAGACAGCGGCTGCGAGGTGTGCGACATGGCTCAATACCCCACTGATCATGCAGGGCTGGCGATCCTTCCGCTCGAAGACTGCCTGCGCCTGCTCGGATCGGTGCCAGTAGGACGAATCGGCTTCCATGCCGATGGCGAGCTGCTCGTGCTGCCGGTCAACCACGTTGTCGACGGCCAGAGCGTAGCCTTTCGGACTGCCAGCGGCTCAAAGCTGTCGGCGGCAGAGGGGCAGTCCCACGTTGTCTTCGAGGCAGACGACTACGATGCCGGACGCCGCGCTGGCTGGAGTGTGGTGATTAACGGCGATGCCCAGGTGGTTTACGACGACGCCGAGATCGAGTCCCTCGACGGACTTGGCCTCGACTCGTGGGCAGACGAGAAAGACCGACCGTGCTGGATTCGCATTCGGCCTGAGTCGGTGTCGGGCCGTCTGATCACCGGCCACCGGACGCCTGCCGTCAGCGATGTGTCGGCGCCACAGGTATTCGACGTGCTCCGAGGCGAGGCGAACCATGTCCGGTCGACGCCGTTCGGAGACGTAGGTACCGTCTTCTGCGGCCGCAGCATGGAACTGGTATGGGTGAGTAAGAAGGGCGACCCGGTAGACGACAGCTGGTTCCGGATGAAGGCCGTCGACCTGATTATGGTTCTTCAGGGCCAACTCAAGTTCGAGTTCGCATCGCCGGATCATGACGATCGTGTGCTCAGGGCCGGCGAACTCCTCGTCCTGCCAGCCGAGGCGCGCTGCCGCGCCTACCGGTGGCCACGAGACGCCAGCGAGGCCACGATCTTCGTTGCTGCCTATCCGACCGCAGACACCGGCGGGCACGCTGCCGGCTAGCAGCGATCAAGCCCGCCGTGTCGCGCAGCCAGTCCGCGTGCCAGGCTGCTGCCATGACAGATGGGATCACGCCGACCGAGTGGACCGGCCGAGTCGCCGTGGTGGCCTTTCCTGATCATGTCGATGCCGCCGCGGCCGACAGCATCATCGATCAGCTTCTGGCGGCACTCGGCAACGGCGCCGCGGTGGTGATCGCGGACATGTCAGCAACGGAATCTTGTGATCGTTCTGGCATGGATGCGCTGCTCCGCGCCTATCACGTGGCGGCGGTCAGTAATGCTGAACTGCGCCTGGTCGTCCGCACGCCGACGGTTGACCGGCTGGTCAGCGATGCGGGCCTGGACCGCCTCGTAGCCGTGTTCCGGTCGGTGGGTGCAGCCACGGCCGAGGATCCAGGCGAGTACCTCGTGCCGGATGATCCGGTGCTCCAGGCTTATGCAAAGCGGTGGCCAGAGCGCTCAAATGCGGGGCAATCCAACGGGTCGGGACCGGTGGAGCTGACTGCCGTGGTCCTGAGGCAGCTCATCGACACGCTGGATGACGGCATCCTGCTGGCCGATGACGACGGCAAGATCGTGCTTGCCAGCCGGCGGCTGGCGGCAATGTTCGGCTATCCGGATGGCGACCTGACTGGTCAGCCGGTGGAGGTGCTGGTGCCCGCTGACCTACGGCGCGTGCATCGGCAGGATCGGGCGGCTTACGCTCGGGAACCCGTGTCCCGCCCGATGGCGGGCCGAACTCGGCTGGTAGGCGTCCGCAAGGACGGCGCAACCGTGCCCGTGACGATTACGCTCAGCCCGGTTCCAACCGCGAGCAGCCATTTCGTCCTGGCCGTGGTCAGGGACGCCACGAGGGCTCCGCGTCCGGACGATCTGCTGAGCCTGGTCCGCGCCGCGGCATCCGATCACAACAAGTACAGCGAGGTGCTGCTAGATCGGGTCGTGAGCAGCCTGTTCCATGTCGGGGTCAGCCTCCAGGCCGCCATTGGCCAGCCCGCCGAGGTTGCCAGAGTGCGGATCACCGATGCGCTGCAGCGCCTCGACGAGGTGATCCACGAGATCCGCGATCACGTCTTCCGAGGACGGAGCCCAGGCACCGGCAAGGACGGCTGATGAAGGCTTGCCGCGGAGCGCGGACCGCGCACCGCGGACCACGCGGCGCCGGCACCGGGGCGCTCACGCCGGGACGTGCGGCCACGAAGATGGGACCAACGGCCGTAGAACTCGCGAGCAGCAGGCGCGTGTAATCCAGTGGTGTTCATCAGCGACGAGGTGCGAGCAGAGGTCAGCCTCCCGGCGGTCAGCACGCACACGGCCAGCCTGCTAGCCGGCCTGGCGCTGACAACGGCGTCGCGTGCCGCCTGGCGCGAAGGGATCGCGCGAGTCGGTCCGGCCGGCCCGCTCCCGGGCCTGTCCAAACTCGTGCACGTGCGGTTCACCGAACCCGTCCAGCGCGGAGCTGTTATCGTGCTCGCCCTGCGCTGGGAAGCAACCGGTGTCGGCGAACGACTTTTCCCGGTCCTGGATGCCGACCTGACGCTGATGCCCGACGGGAACGGCGCCACCCTGATCGGGCTGCAGGGCGTCTACCGGCCGCCCGCGGGATCGGCCGGACAACTGCTGGACCGGGTGCTCTTGCACCGGATCGCAGCCGCGACCGTCCGCTCGTTCCTGAACCGCATCGCGGTCGCCCTCGCCAGTCCGGGCTCTGGCCCAGCCGACGGGGACAGCGAGAGCGGGAGCGAGAGCGACCCTCCGCTCACCTGGCCCCCGGCCGAATCGGCGCCACCCAGCGGAACAGCCAGCTCCGGCTGCTAGCTGGCGGCGCCAACCAGGACGCTGCTGAGCGGCCGCCGCACACTGATCGCACTCTGGATCACGTTTCCGAGCCTGAACACGAGTTGGGGGTAGCTGCCGTCGCCCAGCTGAACCCGGATGATCTCGCGTAGCCAGCCAACCTCCACCGGCTGGCTGTGGAGAGCGGCCGCCGCGCCATAACTGGCAGCAGTCAGTAGTACCCGCTGCAGTGCATGCCCCGCGTTAACCCAGTCGGCCGGGGTGTCGGTCCGCGTCGTCAGCAGGCAGGCGATTCCGGCGTACCGCGTCGCCCCAGCGGGGCTGGAAGCCGGCAGGCCCCAGCCATGGCCGCGGGCGAAGTCCCGGCCGGGGAAGTCCGGGCTCGTACGTTCAGCATGCGCCGGATAAGACGACGGCGACACACCATCCAGCGTCAGCCTGCCTGGCGGCGGAGCCCAGGCGGCCAGCTCCCGAAGGTAGGCGTTGTCGGATCGCTGTACGCGCTCGGCCATCTCGACCACAGCCGCGAGCGCCGCCCTGCTCCCCTCGTCGCTGGCAACGCGGATCGCGGCACCGTCTCGCGCTGCCCCCTGGCGCAGGACCGCCAGAAGTTCTTCCGGCACCGGCACGGGCTCAAATCCGCCCCGGTGCGTCCGCCGTCGCGTTACCTGCCTGAACAACCGCAGCTCGAATGCTGCAGGCGCTGCCTGCCGCCGCCAGCGCAGCCTGGCGACCAGGAGCGGCTCGGCTGGGTCTGGCAGCACCTGGCTCTCGACTACATAACCGAGCGATCGGAGTGCGAGCTTGGCCGTAAACAAAGCGGCGCCGCAGCTCATCATCATCTCGCGGCCACCCGGATCGGCGACATTCAGCTGCCTGCCAGCGTCGGCGTACAGGGCGATTCCCGCGCCCTCGGTCGCGAACCACCACGGCTGGGTGTTATGCACGGACGGCGCCCACACCGCGGCGCTGACGACGTACGCCGCGATCTCCGCTCCAGTCAGCGGTCCGCGTCCTGAAACCCGCGGGCCAGGCGGCGTGACAACATCTGCGCCTCCTGCTGGCGGTGCAGCGGGCTTTCCCATCTGCCCACCAAACACCGGCAGACGCGCAGACGGCAGCAGCGGAAGTCCCGGCTTGCCGGGACCTTCGGACACGGGCGCAGTCAGGTTGGCCCAGTCGGATAACGGCGACCCGGGCGGCGAGCGGCCCGTCTAGGCTGGGATCGTGGCTGCCGGCGTTCCGGATCGCATCCGGGTGTGCCTGTTCGACCTGGACGGGGTGCTCACGCAGACGGCCGTCGTCCATGCGAAGGCATGGAAACAGATATTTGATGATTACCTGCGCCGGCGCGCCGACGACACGGGCGGCGCTTTCACGCCGTTTGATCCCGTCGCCGACTACGACCGGTACGTCGATGGTCGCAGCCGCGCCGACGGCACACGCGGCTTCCTGCAGGCCCGCGGTATCAGCCTGCCAGAAGGCACGCCGGCCGACCCGCCGGGCACTGACACCATCTACGGGCTCAGCAACGCTAAGAACGAGGTCCTGCTAGCGCTCCTCGCCGCGGAGGGTGTCAGGGCTTATCCGGGATCTGTCCAGTACCTAGACAGCGTTCAGGCAGGCGGGCTGCTGACGGCTGTGGTCTCAGCCAGCGAGAACTGTCGAGCCGTGCTGAAAGCGGCGGGCCTGGAGGGCCGGTTCGATGCGGTCGTCGACGGTCTGGTCGCTAAGCAAGACAAGCTGGCCGGAAAGCCCGCTCCGGATAGCTACCTCGCGGCCGCTAAGGAGCTCGCCGTCCCGCCGTCAGCCGCCGCAGTGTATGAGGACGCGATCGCGGGCGTGCAGGCGGGCCGGGCCGGCCAGTTCGGCTGGGTGGTCGGCGTGGACCGGGTCGGCCAGGCTGCCGAGCTGAAGTCGGCGGGGGCGGACGTCGTGGTCACCGACCTCGCCGAGTTGCTGGCGGCCGACCACAGTGCTAGCTGACCACGGGGCCCGCTGACCACGGGGCCGGCTGACTGCGCGGCCGCTGACAGCCGGGACGAATGAGCGGGAGGGACTCACCCGCTTCTCGCGGATCCAGATTCTGCGGTGTGCCGCCTCTTCCTGGCCGGCATCCCCGCAACTCCTTGGGTGGCTGGTCCCTCCCGCCACTTCAATAACAGCAGCACTCGCTCAGCGGCTCTAGGGCCGAAGGTCACGACCGGGCGGGACCATCCGCCGGTCGCGCGCCTCCGTTGCTCACCTCACCGACCGACTGCCGGAGCCACATCGGCCGAGCCGGACACGAACTCACCCGCGAGCACCGTTTCGGCTGCCGGGCTGCGCATCGGCACGATGAGGACGGGAATCGCGGCAATATGCAGCAGCCGGTTAGCCACGCTGCCAAACGGAACCCAGGGCAGGTCTGTGCGGCTACTGGAGCCGAGCACCAGCAGCCTGGCTTGTGCTGCAGTGGCAGCCGCGAGAATGGCGCGGGCCACGTGACCGAAGTCCGCATTCCTGATGAGGCCCTCAGCAGCCAGGCCTGCGCCGCGAAGGTCAGCGCAAACCCGGTCCACCAGAGTCTCGCCCTGGCCGTCGGCACAGTCCACCTGCAGCCGGCCGAACCGGCCGACCGCGAACTCGTGCACGTGCAGCACAATCACCTTGTCGCTGCTGTGCGTTATGTCCTTGACCATCTCAACGGCCGCTGCGACATGCTCGGCCGGTCCATGCCTGGCGACGTCAACTGCCAGGACGATCGTCTTGCTCATGCCCTCCTCCTGTCTGCGCCGGGCGTCCGGGGACAGACTCCCCGGTCGGAAGCTAGCGCGACGGGCCAGCGCCACGTAGGGCCTAAAGTCCGCAGGTGGATCACGACAGAGGTCCCCCGGATGACGGTCTCGTGGCCCTGCTTCCAGCTCAGTTGCCAGCGGCAAGCTCAGCACAGCAACCGACGTTGACTGGCCGGGTGAGCAGCCCGGAAAGGGAAGCAAGGAGAACGAAGATGCGCAGGAGGACGTTCGATGCCCTGGCGACCGTCGCCGGGTTCATTCTGACCGCGCTGCTGATTGTCGCTGGTGTACTGCTGGTCTGGGGCCACACGTACGCCAACAACCAGGTCAGCAGCCAGCTGTCGGCCCAGAAGATCGTGTTCCCGACCACCAGCAACCCGGAGTTCAAGATCCTGCCCAAGGCAGATCAGGCCGCGATGGCGCCGTATGCCGGGGAGTTGATGACTAACGGCGCTCAGGCCGAGGCCTACGCTAACCACTTCATTGCTCGCCACCTGTACCTGATCGGCGGCGGCAAGACTTACTCCCAGCTGTCGACGCTGTCGCGCGCCAACCCCACTAACACCAAGCTAGCGAGTGAGGTTCAGACCGTGTTCCAGGGCACCACGCTCCGGAGCATGCTGCTAGAGGCCTACGGGTTCTGGCAGTTCGGCCAGATCGCTCTCATCTCCGCGATCGCATCCTTCTGCGGCGCTGCGCTGATGCTGATCCTCTCCCTGCTCGGAATCGTGCACCTGCGCAGGACCCCGCCCGAGGCTGAGATCCTGCCGAGGATCGCGACCCGGGTCGAGCCGATGGCGACCTGATCAAGCCTGCGCAGTAAGCGCACCCAGCCACCTGAGTCCCGCCAGCTGCAGCTGGCGGGACTCAGGTTCTCCGGGTTGGGACCTAAGTCCCTCGGACATGTGACCCAGTGCACTAACCCGGCACGGGCCGCAGCCATGAGGGTCGCCTTACGCCATCCGCACGGATGACGCCCTGATGAAGGAGCCCGCAAACATGAACCCGCACACACTGGCGCAGGCTGCCTCTGCCATTAACCTCAATGCACCGGGCAGTTACTGGAAATCGGGGATCTTCGATATCTCCGTTGCAAACCTGGCTCTCATCGGCGCCATGGTGGTCATCTTCGGCCTCGCGCTGATCCTCCCGTTCCCGCACCGTCGCGATGCCACCGATCTGTCGCCCGGCAGCCCCGTCGGCCCCGACGCGGTGGCTCCCGACGACGCGCGGGCACACTCAGCGAGTGTCGACCAGACTGCCGATCCGGACGCCGACATGTGGACGAACCGGGTCAGGCGGCTCGCGCTGCGTCTGCTCCCCCCCGGCAAGCTGCTGCCGGACCGCCAGCCCGCCTACGTCTCCTCATGGATCTACGTGTTCGGAGTCGCAACGCTGGCCGCGCTAGTCCTGGCGATCGTGTCCGGGTTCGCGCTCGCCCTCGGCGGCCCGGACTGGTGGCACTACAACGCTGTCGGGCACTTCTTCAACAGCATGCACTTGTGGAGCGTCGAGCTCTTTATGGCGTTCCTGGTCATCCACCTCTGGGGCAAGTTCTGGATGGCCGCCTGGCGCGGTCGCCGGGCCATGACCTGGATCACTGGCGTCGTCGCGTTCCTCGCCTCGATAGTGGAGTGCTTCACCGGCTACCTGTCGCAGCAGAACTTTGACTCGCAGTGGATCTCGACGAGCGGCAAGGACGCATTCAACGCCGCCGGCGTCGGCGGGTTCTTCAACCTCATGAACTTCGGCCAGATGCTGATGTGGCACATCGTGCTGATCCCGATCGTGCTGATCGCCATCGTCGGGGCGCACATCCTGCTGGTTCGTGTCCGCGGGGTCAGTCACCCCCTCCCGGCCCGGCCGTCGTGGCGCGACCGTGCCGCTCGCAAGGCGACCGCCGCTGCCGACGCCGCGCCATGGCGCGGCCGCACCCGTCGCTACGACATCCTCAAGGAAGGCACGATCGCCGGGGTGGTGGCGCTGGCCCTCACCCTCGGTCTGGCTGCCCTGCTCTCCTCGCCGGACGTCCCGTCGGTGACCGTGCAGTCCTGGTCTCGCATCGCCCCGGCCGACTTCGTCGGCGCGGCAGCGAGCGAGCTAGCAGGCACCAGCGAGACCGCGACCTACGGCCCGCCTTACAACAACGTCGCCAACGCGTCGCAGCGTCTGCTTTTCTCGCCGCAGCACATGGCAGGCGTCCTGCAGCCAGTCAGTCCCGCGACGGCCTTCGTGCTGGCGCCGCTGAGCAAGCTGACGCCCGGCGATCCGTCCCTGGCCGCCGCGCTGGCGGCGTACCGGGCTGCGCCGGCCAGCCAGCAGATGGCATGGGCCACCGCCTACGCCAAGGTGGCGCCCAGGGCTACGTTCTCCGGCGGCACGCTAGCGGTGCCCAAGGCCAACGATGGGCCGGTGCCAACCCTGCTCGCCGCGGAGCTAAGCCTCGCCCGCAGCGGCGGGCTCGACACCGACCTGCTGGCCGCTCGCACCTTCTACGGCACGAACTACACGCTGCCGCTGCTGTTCATCGAGGACGGTCAGTACTTCGCCAACAAGGCCGAGGCCATGCACCTCGGCGGCGACCAGTGGGGCGTCATGAACGAGACCGGTAGCTACCCGGGTCAGCCATGGCTGTGGCTGTACACGCTCTGGTACAACATCCCGACGTTCGGGAATTCGGCCAACGCTGACCTGATCGCGATCTACCTGACCGGCCTGGCGACGATCCTGCTGTTGCTCGTGCCGTTCATCCCCGGGCTGCGCGACATCCCGCGGCTCGTCCCAGTCCACCGCCTGATCTGGCGCGGCGACTGGGACCAGCCGACAGCAACGCCGACTCCGGCCGCGACGGCGCAAGCCGAGCCAGGCGGAACCAGCCAAGCGCTGAAGTAACCGCCCGCAAGGCGTACCGCGAGACCCCGATGCGGGCGGGGTCTCGCGGTACTGTCCGTGGCTCACGGCGCTGCCGGCGCTAGCCGAATGCGCTCGCGGATTCCATCAGCGTCCAGTGCACCGGCGGCGACGGACATGGTGAGCTCGAACGCCTCTTCGTCGCTCAGATCCAGTACCCAGCCGTTGATCCGAAGGAACACGACCGTGGCAAGCAGGGCAAGCCGCTTGTTGCCATCAACCAGAGCGTGATTGCCTGCTAGCGAGTGCATGAGCGCGGCAGCCTTTGCGGGCAGCTCTGGGTACGCCGCCTGCCCGAAGAAGCTGGCTTGCGGACGGTGGCACGCAGAATCCAGCAAACCTAAGTCCCGGACCGGCCCGGCGCCCAGCGCACTCACCAGGTCCAGCAGGTCTTCCAGACTCAGGTACTCCGTGTCGGGCCCTGGATCTGTCACGCGCGACCAAGCCGGTCGAGAACGTCACCCCAGCGGTCGACCATCTCGGCTGTCGCCTGTCGCACGCGGTCGGTGTGTGCAAGCTCGCGTGCGCTACGGCGGATAGCACGCAGCGCGGCCTCGTGGAGCGAGACCTGCTCCGCCTCGGCCAGAGCCTTGAGCAGCGCACTGTCCTCATCGTCAAGCCGCAGGTTCATCGCCATGCATTCATGGTACCAAAGTGGTACTACTTTGCGTGGCCGGTGAGGCCGGGACCAGGCGGTAGCCGGTCACCATTTCCGCGCTGATCGAGATGATGTCCGTGGTCGCGCCGGCCAGCCATGGCCGCAGCTCCGCCCGGTAGCGGAGGGCCGCTGCCTCGCTCTCGAGCCGGGCGATCCCGACCACGATGACCGTCCAGCCCTGCCGCGTGCTCAGGTCAAGGGAGTCGGCCTCGTATGCCACGACCGTGCCGCCCTGACCGGTCGATCCCGCGATCGCCGATCCGGGCGTCAGGCCGATCACCACCTTGTCGTCCTCGACAAGGTGGTTGACCGGCCTGATAGCGGGCAGCGCCTGATAGGTGAAGACGAGCCGGCCTACCGGCACGCTGGCCAGCAGCCGCAGCGACTCCGCACGCGGCAGCTCCAGCATCGATCTCTCGTCAGTCACCGCACGCCCCTCCACCCGAAGCGGCCCATCCGTCCATCCTGCGCAGTTGCCTGACGCACTGTGAGTGCCGACTGGCCCGGCAGTTCAGGACCTAGGTCCCGTCCGTCAGCGAGCACTGCGGTGACTCGCGCAGATGGCGAAGGTCCCGCAGCAGCGGGCCGAATGCCGCTGCTGGGTCGGGCGAGCGTCAGGCAGGCTCGGTACAGCATCAAAGTCCGAGCCGAGGAGCCGTCCATGTATGCACGCGTAGGCGACCGGCTCGTCGTGTCAGACGATCCGGCGAGGCAGGCGCTCATCATCGGCGTGCCGCACCAGGACGGCTCACCGCCGTACATCGTCAAGTGGCTGGCCGACGGCCACATCGCCATGGTCTCTCCGAGCGCATTCGCCCGGGTCATCCCGGCCGAGCCGGGTCACCGGACGAATGCCCGACTCGCCTCCCAGCGTCAGGACCGGCCGGCGAGCAACTCTGCCACGTGATCGGGCACGAAGGTCTGCGAATCTCGCGGCGCCCGGACGTACCCGGTGGACTTCGGCCGGTGCGGTAGTTCCAGCGGCAGCCGCTGGACATCGTGATAGCCGACGGTGCTGAGCAGATGAGAGATCATGTTGAGCCGCGCTCGCCGTT
>Ga0335074_10017452_pt1 | contig 10124 bp, 9 predicted proteins | sample Lox_Sample_23_FD_206715 | JGI IMG/M metagenome (GOLD analysis project Ga0335074, IMG submission 206715) | Soil microbial communities from Loxahatchee National Wildlife Refuge, Florida, United States - Lox_Sample_2.3 | ecosystem: Environmental > Terrestrial > Soil > Wetlands | place: USA: Florida...
CTGCAATACGGTGTGCCGGCTCGCCGCGGGCTGTCAGCATCAAGACGGGCATCTGGGTCTGGCCGCGGATGGCTTTGGTGAGCTCCAGGCCGGATTCGCCGGGCATCATCACATCGACGATCAGAAGATCGAAGGCCATTCCCTTCATCAGCGCGCGGGCTTCAGCGGCGCTTGCCGCCGCGGTAACGCGATAGCCGTTCGAGGTCAGATAGCGTTGCAACAACGCACGCAAGCGCTCGTCGTCGTCGACAACGAGCAGATGGGCATCCTGGATTGCGCCGCTCACGATGGCCGCTTCACTTCGGGCAGCCGAAGATATAGACGAACCCCCGAAGGGGTCCATCCGTTTCCCGCTAAGGTCCTCTTCGGACGTCCATTCCGTTCTCCGACCGGCCGCAGGGTTGGCCGGCCCGCGAGGTGCTTTCATGGCCATTGTTCCCTTCGACGATCGCGACGGCTGGATCTGGTACGATGGACGCCTCGTGCCATGGCGCGAGGCAAAGACCCATGTGCTGACGCATGGCCTCCATTATGCGTCGTCGATCTTCGAGGGCCAGCGTCTCTATGGCGGTCGGGTCTACAGGCTCGCCGAACACACAGAGCGCCTGTTCGAATCCGCCCGGATCATGGGCATGAAAATTCCGTACACGGAAGAAGAAATCAACCATGCCTGCAACGAAGTGGCGAAGGCACAGGGACTCGACAACGCCTATATGCGGCCCGTGGTTTTTCGCGGCAGCGAGATGATGTCGGTGGCCGCGCCGAACTCCAAGATCCACGTGGCCATCGCGGTATGGCCCTGGCCCTCCTATTTTTCGCCCGAGGAGAAGCGCAAGGGAATCCGGCTCACCGTGTCGGAATGGCGACGGCCGGCCCCTGACACGGCGCCGACCAAAGCCAAGGCGGCGGGCCTCTACATGATCTGCACCATCTCCAAACATGCGGCCGAAGATCAGGGCTTCGCCGACGCACTGATGTACGATTATCGCGGCTTTGTTGCCGAAGCGACCGGCGCCAATGTGTTTTTCGTCAAGGACGGCGCGCTGCACACGCCGATTCCCGATTGTTTCCTTGACGGCATCACGCGCAAATCGATCATTGCGCTCGCCCGCGCGCGGCAGATTCCCGTCTTCGAACGTCATATCGAGCCTGCCGAGATGGCGGGCTTCAGCGAATGCTTTCTTACCGGAACTGCGGCCGAAGTGACGCCGGTTTCACAGGTCGGGCCGTATCATTTCTCGCCTGGCCAGCTGACGGAAGCGATGACGGAAGATTATGCCAAAGACGTGCGAGCGACGGTTATGATTGACGCCACCTGAGCGCGGCATTCGCGTCACTCTTCCGTACCTCAACCCAAGTGCCGCCTGATCCGCGCTCTTCCTGTTTCCACAAAGGTGCGCGTGTTTTCAGATAATCCATCAGGAATTCGCCCGCCCGGAATGCGGCTTCGCGATGGGCGCTCGCAACCGCGACAAGCACGATCCGTGCGCTGGGAACAAGGCGGCCGACGCGATGGATGACGGTCGTGGCCAGAATTGGCCAGCGCGATTCCGCTTCTGCGACGTGTTTTGCAATTTCCCGTTCGGTCATGCCCGGATAGTGCTCAAGCGTCAGTGCAGTCAGACCATCATCGGCGCGTACGCACCCGGTAAATGTCACCACCGCGCCGACATCCGTGCGAGCGCCGACGAGCGCGTCGCATTCTGCGCTCACGTCAAAATCGTCCGTCTGCACCCGAATGGTCCTCATCCGCCTGTCACCGGAGGAAAGAAGGCGATCTCGTCCGAGTCGGCGATTATTGTTTCGAAGGGCGCGTATTCCTGGTTGACCGCGGCACGCAACCGGTCTGGATCGCCGAACACCTCTGCATAGCCGCCGCCTCGCGCGCGAAGATATTCGATCAGCTGAGCGATCGTCATCACATGGGCGGGCAGGGATACACATTCCTCGCCCGTCCCGATTTTTTGCCGGACCCACGCGAAATAGAGAATGGTCAAGCCATTTCTCCGCGCCGGGACTGCGGCGCCGCTTGCACGCTGCGCAGATGCTCAAGACCCGCGCGGAAATAGGCGAGGCCGGTATAGACGGTGAGCGCGGCCGCGGTCCAAAGCAGCGCATAGGCAAAATCGATCGCCCGCGGCCAGACCTTTTCCGCAGAAGGCCCGAGGATCATTGCGCCGATCGAAATCATTTGCAGCACGGTCTTGAATTTGGCGATGCGCGTCACCGGCACGCTGACCGAAACGGTGGCCAGAAACTCGCGCAGGCCCGACACGAGAATTTCGCGGGCAAGGATGACGAGCGCGGGAATGAGTTCCAGTCCCGCAAGGACATGCCGGGCGACGAGCATCATCAGCGCGATCCCGACAAGTATTTTATCGGCGATCGGATCGAGCATGCGGCCGAATTCCGAGCTTGCCTGCAATTTCCTGGCGGCAAAGCCGTCCAGCACATCGCTGATACCGGCGACGCAGAAAATGACGAAAGCCGAAAGCCGCCCCGTTTCGCCGGGCACCATCAAGGCCAGTGCAAACACCGGCACAAGCAGAATGCGCAGGACCGTCAGGGCGTTGGGCAGCCGTAACATGCCCACAGTCTAGACAATTTCGCGCCGGGCGCGACCCCCGTCTTGCTAACTTCCCGCAGCACCCGGATGAAAGAAATCGTAAATCCGTCGTGCCAGCGCCGCGCTCACCCCCGCCACCTCTTCGAGGTCCGAAAGGCTCGCGCCGGCTACAGCCCGCGCCGACCCGAAATGTTGCAATAGCGCGCGCTTGCGGGAGGCGCCCACGCCGGCGATCTCGTCGAGCGGGTTGGCGCCGAGCGCTTTCGCCCGCTTCTTGCGGTGGCTGCCAATGGCGAAGCGGTGAGCCTCGTCGCGCAGCCGCTGGAGATAGTAAAGGACGGGGCTCTTAGGATCGAGTCGGAATGGCTCTCGGTTCTTCACGTAGAAGTGTTCGCGGCCGGCGTCTCGTTCCGGCCCCTTTGCGACTCCCGCGAGCAACACATCCTCGACGCCAAGGTCTTCCAGCACGCTCTGCGCGACTGCAAGCTGTCCAGGTCCGCCATCGATCAGCGCCAAGTCCGGCCATTTGGCCCTCGCATCTTCGGCTTCGCGCACCAGCCGCGAGAAGCGGCGCGTCAGCACTTCGCGCATCATGCCGTAGTCGTCACCGGGCGCGAGGTCGGCGGATTTGATGTTGAACTTGCGATATTCGCCTTTCTCGAATCCATCAGGGCCGGCCACGATCATCGCGCCCACCGCATTTGCGCCCTGGATGTGCGAATTGTCATAGACCTCGATCCGGCGTGGCGGTCCTTCCAGCCCGAAAGTCTCGGCGACGCCATCGAGCAGTTCGCGCTGAGCGCTGTTCTCGGCAAGCCGCCTTGCCAGTTGTTCGCGCGCATTCTGCAGCGCCATGTCGAGAATGTCGCGTTTCTCTCCGCGTTGCGGCACAAGAATTTCGACCTTGCGTCCTGCCTGGAGCGACAGCGCCTCGGCCAGCAGACCCTTCTGCGGCATCATTTCGGAAGCGAGGATCAGCGCCGGCGCCGTGCGCCCATCGTAGAACTGCCCGATGAACGACTCCAGCACCTCCGCCGTCGAGAGGTCGCGTTCGGCTCGCGGGAAATACGGCTTGTTCCCCCAGTTCTGTCCGGAGCGGAAGAAGAACACCTGTACGCAGATGTGGCCACCCTGAGCATAGGCGGCGAACAAATCGCCGTCCGTAAACGTCGCCGGATTGATGCCCTGATGGGATTGGACATGGCTCATGGCGCGCAGACGATCTCGCAGCCGCGCGGCGCGCTCGAAATCGAGCGCCTCCGAAGCTCCGTTCATTTCCTCCACGAGCTGCGCCTGCACCGTACGGCTCTTGCCGGTGAGAAAGGCTTCCGCTTCGTCCACGAGCTTGCGGTAATCCTCCGCGCTTATCCGCGCCGTGCACGGCGCGCTGCAGCGCTTGATCTGGAACAGCAGACAGGGCCGCGTGCGCGACTCGAATACGCTGTCGGAACAGGAGCGAAGAAGAAAAGACCTTTGCAATGCGCTGAGCGTCCGGTTCACAGCGCCGGCCGAGGCGAAGGGGCCAAAATAGATGCCCTTTACCGATTTCGCGCCGCGATGCTTCAGAATCTGCGGGAACGCGTGGTCTTCACGCAGCAGGATGTTCGGGAAGGATTTGTCGTCGCGAAAGGAAACATTATAGCGCGGCCTGAGCCGCTTGATGAGATTGGATTCGAGAAGCAGCGCTTCGGTTTCGGAAGCCGTGGTGACGAACAGCATCTCGGCGGTATCGGCAATCATCCGCGCGATGCGATCGAGATGTCCGCCCGTCTTCACATAAGACGCAACACGTTTCTTGAGGCTCTTGGCCTTGCCGACATAGAGGACATTTCCCTTCGCATCCATCATGCGATAGACGCCGGGCGTATCGGGCAATGTCTTCAGATAGGCCTGGATGCACGCCGGCCCGGTAAGGGGGGACATGGGCGCATCTTCATCCGTAGACGGAACGTCGCTCATAAGGCGATTATAATACCGCGTTCAGCGGCGGGCAGGGCATCGCTCGATTTCGACTCCGGCGGCTTCGGCGCCGGGAACGGCATGGAGCTTTTCCACCCGCACCCGTACCAGGCGCACGCGCTGGTCTTCGAGACAGCTTTCGGCGATCTGCTCGGCAAGCGTTTCCGCGAGTTTGATATGCCCCCTGGCGACCAGCGCGCGAATGCGCAACGTGATCGCCTCGTAATCGACGACTCTTTCGAGTCGGTCCTCGAGCGGGACCCTGTCCTCCACGGCGAGGTCGACATTGATGCGCACCGGCTGCTGCTTGGTGATCTCGTGTCCATGAATGCCGATATGCGCGAGGAGCTCGAGATTGCGGATGAAGACGTGGCGCAAGGCATTCTTGGCATCGGCGTAGCGTGGCGTTTCCGTGGTCATCCGGCACTCTTCATTCGACGACGCCCACGTCGGCTGTTCGCCAGATCAGATGCTGCCCGCCGTCCACCGCAATCAACTGTCCGGTAACAGCCGGGGCGGTAAGCAGATAGCGCACGGCATCGCAGACATCCTGCGGTTCGGCGCCGGCACCGAGAATGGTGGCCTCGCGCTGGCGGCGAAATTGTTCCTCGCTCTGACGCGCATTGATGATGGTGGGACCGGGCGCCACGGCGTTCACCCGGATGCGCGGCGCCAGCGCCTGCGCCAGCGTTGTGTTCAACCAGAACAGACCTGCCTTGCTGAGGCTGTAGGAGAGGAATTGCGGCGTGGGCTTGAGCACGCGCTGATCGATGATGTTGACAATGGCGCCGCGTGCGTCCGTGGAAAGCGCGCGTGCAAATTCCTGCACCAGCACGAAAGGTGCACGCATATTCACGGCCATGTGCCGCTCCCAGGATTCGTGCGTTGCGCTCGCCCATTCATCGCGCTCGAAGATAGAGGCGTTGTTGACGAGAGCGGAAAGAGGTCCCAGTTCCTTCGTTGCGCGGCCGATCAGCCCAGCGACATCGCCCTCCTTTTCGAGATCGGCTTCCAACAGCGTGGCAGTGCGGCCCATGTCGCGGATCCGCATCGCGGTCTCGCCTGCATCGGCCTCGGAATGGTTGTAATGCAGCGCGATATCCCAGCCGTGCCGGGCAAGGTCGATGGCAATCGCCCGGCCGAGCCGTTTCGCGGCGCCTGTTATAAGAACGGCCTTTCGCTCGAGCATGGGCTAAGCAACTTCCCCTGCCTTACCCGAATAGAGGCAGATGCGCGGCATCTTCACGAAACAAAACCCACGATGCGCTTCACTTCAGTCATGATCGGAGCAGCGCGCGCGCGAGCTTTTTCGGCGCCATGGTTGAGAAGATGATCGATCTCCACCGGGTCGGCAAGAAGGCGACGCATCTCGGCGGCAATCGGCACGATCTTCGCCACGGCAAGCTCTGCCAACTCGTTCTTGAATGTTGAGAATTGCTGTCCGGCAAAGCGCGCGATGACGGCTTCGCGCGACTCGTCGGCAATTGCCGCAAAAATGTTGACGAGGTTTTCCGCTTCGGGCCGGCCTTCGAAGCCTTTCTCTGAATCGGGCAGCGGTTCGGAATCGGTGCGTGCCTTGCGGATCTTCTGTGCGATCGTATCGGCGTCATCGGTGAGGTTGATGCGCGAATAATCCGACTCGTCGGATTTCGACATCTTCTTCGTGCCGTCGCGCAGCGACATGACGCGCGTCGCGGGGCCGGTGATCACCGGCTCCGGCAGCGGGAAGAATTCCGGCACACCAAAATCGTTGTTGAACTTCTGCGCAATGTCACGCGCGAGCTCCAGATGCTGCTTTTGGTCCTCGCCGACCGGCACATGCGTTGCCTTATAGGCGAGGATGTCGGCGGCCATCAGGTTAGGATAAATAAACAACCCGACGCTCGCATTCTCGCGGTGTTTGCCGGCTTTCTCCTTGAACTGCGTCATGCGGCCGAGCCAGCCCATGCGGGCAACGCAGTTGAAAATCCAGGCGAGTTCGGCGTGTTCGTGCACCTGGCTTTGGTTGAAAAGGATGGCGCGTGAGGGATCGACGCCGCTCGCCACATAGGCGGCGGTGACTTCGCGGGTGGCGGCAGTCAATGCCTTCGGATCCTGCTCGACTGTGATCGCATGCAGGTCGACGACGCAATAGAGGCAGTCCATCGTCTCTTGCAGCCTTACCCAGTTCTTGAGCGCGCCCAGGTAGTTTCCCAGATGCAGCGTGTTGGTAGGCTGCATGCCGGAAAATACGAGCGGTCTGTGCGCGGAGGTGGTCATGACGGAATCCGGTCGGGAGGGGGGTTATGGCCGGACGCGGCCGATGCATCAAGGGGCGCCCGATAACACTTGAATTAGCCGTACTTCGATGCGTGCGCGGTGCTCGCCGGGGGGCAGCTTGTTCCCGAAACAATCCCGGACATAGAAGACGTCCACGGCGCGTTCGCCATAGGTAGCCACGATCGCAGAGGAAATGGCCAGGCCAAGCTCGAAGAGCGCTCGCGCGATGTCGAAAAGGAGCCCTGGCCGGTCGGCCCCCTCCAATTCGAGGATCGTGGCGAGAGCGGAAGTTTCGTTGTCGAAATTGACCCGCGGCAGCACCTGGAATGCCGCTGCCCGCCTCGCGCCGGGACGCCTCACGGCCGCTGGTCGTGGCAGGGTTTCGCTCACAAGCGCCTGGGCAATCGTTCGGCGCAGGCGCTGGATTTGTGCCGGATCGCCCAAGGGTGCGCCCTGGGAGTCCTGGACGGCGAAGACATCGAGCGCGAGCTCGTCATCACCGGTGAAAGCCTTGGCCTCGACGATCGACCCTCCGCAAGCGGCAATGGCGCCCGCGAGCTTGAAAAAGAGCCCCGGCTGATCCGGCGCGCAGATGGCGATCTCGGAGACCGAACGGTGGTGGCTGACGTCGCAGCCGAGCGCGAAACGTTCTTCCGCATTCGCGACCCGGGCCCTCAGGCGGGCATTGCGTTCGAGTTCCTGCGGCTCAAAGGTCAGCCAGTAATTTTCGCCAAAATGCGCGACGGCATCGTCGCGCTCGGCTTTCGTCCAATCATTGAGATCTGCAAGGAGACGTTTTTTCGCTTCATTCACGCGCTCGCCGCGTGCCGGGACCGGCGTGCCGGACATCAGCGCGTCCGCTTCGTAATAGAGCTCGCGCAGCAACTGGCCCTTCCAGCCGTTCCAAGTGCCCGGACCAACGGCACGGATATCCGCCGCTGTCAGTACCAGCAGCATGCGCAGCAATTCCGGCGACTGTACTTCGCTTACGAATTTCCGGACCGTCGCGGGATCGGAAATATCGCGGCGCTGCGCGATATCGCTCATCAGCAGGTGATGGCGCACGAGCCATGTCGCCATCGCGGTGTCGGATACCGACAATCCCCAGAGGCTGCAAAGCGACCGGGCAAGATCGGCCCCGATTTCGGAATGATTGCCCGGTAGGCCTTTGCCGATATCGTGCAGAAAGGCTGCGCAGTAGAGCGCCTCGCGCGGCCTGATACGGTGCATCAGCGCGCTTGCGAGCGGATGGTCGTCCACCAGCTCGCCTCGCTCGATCGCGGCCAGATTTCCCACTGTGCGGATCAAGTGCTCGTCGACCGTGTAGTGATGGTACATGTTGAATTGCATCCGCGCGACCGCATGGGCGAAGGGCGGCACGAATGCCGCCAGCACCCCCGCGTCGTTCATTCGCCGCAGCGATCGCTCCGGATGGTGGCGGGAGCTGACGATTTCGAGAAACAGGCGATTGGCAATGGGATCGCTGCGCAGGGACTCCGTAATCAGGTCAAGCGAACGCGTGATCATGCGCAGGGCATGCGGATGGATGTCCGCGTGTCTCGCATCGGCGACGTGGAAGATGCGGATGAGATTCACCGGATCGCGCTGGAACGCGTCGCCGCGCGCGTTCACTCTTCCGTTCTCGAGAAAGATTTCATCCTGTTCGGCGCGCAGCCCCGGAACGCCAGGCGGCCAAGGCGCGGCGCCGGGCATCGGTTTCCTGTTTTGCTCTTCCAGGGCGGCGCAGAAGATGCGCGTCAGATCGCCCACATTCTTGGCCGTAAGGAAGTAATCCTTCATGAAGCGCTCGACGGAGCGGCGCGGAGTTTCTTCCCGATATCCCAGGCGGCCAGCGATTTCCGGCTGCACGTCGAAGGAAAGCCGCTCTTCGGCCCGACCTGCAAGGCAGTGCAGCTGACAGCGGACATCCCAGAGAAAGGCCTCCGCTGCGCGAAACGTCGCTTGCTCCCCGGGCGTGAAGACCCCTCTCCGGACAAGTCCGGCAGGATCATCTGCGCCATAGAGATAGTTTCCGATCCAGCATAGGGCCTGGAGATCGCGCAGGCCGCCCTTGCTCTCCTTGATATTGGGTTCGACCAGATAGCGGCTTTCACCCTGCTTGTGATGGCGCGCGTCCCTTTCGGCGAGCTTGGCCGCGATGAAATCCCGCCCGTTTCCTTTTGCGAGCTCCTTGCGGAAGTGTGAGCTGAACTGTTCGGCGAGAACAGCATCGCCGCAAACAAAACGTGCATCGAGCAACGTGGTCCGGACGGTCATGTCCTCCCGCGCGACCCGCATGCACTCATCCAGCGAACGCGCCGCATGCCCGATCCTGAGCCCCAGATCCCAGAGCATGAGGAGGACGAGCTCGATGATGCTTTCGCCCCACGCGGTACGCTTGAAGGGGCGGAGGAAAAGCAGATCGAGATCGGAATAGGGTGCGAGGAGCCCGCGTCCGTAGCCACCCGTCGCCACGATCGCCAGGTGTTCGGAGTCGGTAGGATTTTGGACCTGGCAGAGATGGGCGGCCGCGAACTCATAGAGAATTCGCGTCAGTTGATCATGCAATGCGCAGAGCGTCTGCGCCGCTTCGAATCCTGGGAGCGTTCTGTTCGTTATTCGCCCGTGGATTTTGGCGTGCGCATCGCGGACAAGCGGCTTGAGATAGACGAGCGCGGCCCTGCGGCAGTTTTCGACGTTGTTTCCGCGCCCGGCAACGGCTGCAAGGTTGTGCCGAAGGGCGTCGCCATCCAGAAGATCCTTGCAACGCTCGTAGCCCAACGCCGCATCCGCGAGAGATTTCGCGCGATAAGACGGCGCCGGGCGCGTGAAGGCAAGGCGCTACATTTCGGGAATGATCGTTGGTGTGTCGTCCGGAGCGAGCCAGCGATGGACGAAACCGGCCAGCGACCCGCCCACAAGCGGCGCAACCCAGAACAACCATAACTGCCCCACGGCCCAGCTTCCCTGGAAAATGGCAACGCCGGTGGATCTGGCCGGATTGACCGAGGTATTGGTGACGGGGATCGAAATGAGATGGATGAGCGTCAGCGCGAGCCCGATTGCCAGCGGCGCAAAACCCAGCGGCGCCCTGGGAGAGGTCGCGCCGAGGATGACCATCAGGAACATGAAGGTCATCACCACCTCGCAGATGAGGCAGGAGAGCAGCGAATAGCCCTGAGGCGAATGCTCGCCATAGCCGTCGCTGGCAAAGCCGTTCGCGGCATCGAAATTCGCGGTGCCGCTCGCAATGGCATAGAGAATGGCGGCTGCCACCAATGAGCCTGCGACCTGCGCGACCCAGTAAGGCAGGACGTTGCGGGCCGAAAACCGTCCGCCT
>Ga0335074_10017453_pt1 | contig 10122 bp, 9 predicted proteins | sample Lox_Sample_23_FD_206715 | JGI IMG/M metagenome (GOLD analysis project Ga0335074, IMG submission 206715) | Soil microbial communities from Loxahatchee National Wildlife Refuge, Florida, United States - Lox_Sample_2.3 | ecosystem: Environmental > Terrestrial > Soil > Wetlands | place: USA: Florida...
GGACCCGGCATCGAGTGTCAGCGAGCCGACCGGCGGGCCGAGGCGCAGCCGCGAGCCCGGGGTGAGCCCCCGCGCCAGCGCCAGGCTCAGCGCGCCGCCGTCGATGACGCGGACGTGGAATTCCAGCGTCGCGTCCTCGCGAGGCGGGTTGGCGATCGAGTAGAAGCGCCAGATCCTGGGGCGCATCTCGGACTCGATGGCCACCGACTGGCCGGACTGGAACTTCAGGGTGTCGAGCGTGACCACGCGGAAGACCGCGATGTCGAAGGTCCGCATTTCATGGGACAGGACCGTCCCGTCCCAGAACGGCGGGTTGATCTTCTCGTCCTGCGCCGCCGCCTCGGTCATGACCTTCGCCACGAGGCCGTAGGCCTCCACCCAGTCGGCGGCGAGCTCGGGTGTCCAGGCAGGCCCGCTGAAGTGGGCCAGGGTGGCGAGGAGGCTGCTGCCAACGGGCTTGTAGTGCGCGGCGAGCGTCCCGAACTTCCTGTGGTCGCGTCCTAATGCCTGGAGGAACTCGGTGAGCTGGCCGGCGTTCTCGACGTCCGAGACGATCGTGGCCAGGGCCCGCAGAAGGTGACCGCGCTGCTCCGCCATGGAGACCGGGAACATGTCCCTGGTCTCCGGGTGCCTGAGGAAGAGGTCGGAGTAGAAGTACAGCGCCACCTCGTCGCCGTGCATGGCAACACGGGCGAAGCTCTCCTTCAGACGCGCAGTATCCAACAAGCCTCCCCCAGGAAGGGACGAGCCTAACGCAATTTGCATCCGGCTACTTGCAGGATATATCGCCCGACCATCCGACTCATACATGTAACCGCAAAGTGACCGAGCGATTGCAGAAATTCGCCTTAGCGGCTCCTGCCCGGCTAGCGGCAAGTGCCCAGATACGCCCTGATGCCCGATATGCGCTAGGTGCCGATGATCGCGTCGACGAAGGCCTCGGGCTCGAACGGAGCCAGGTCGTCGGGGCCCTCTCCGAGGCCGACCAGCTTCACCGGCACACCGAGCTCGCGCTGGACCGCGACGACGATCCCGCCCTTGGCCGTGCCGTCCAGCTTGGTGAGCACGACCCCGGTGACGTCGACGACCTCCGCGAACACGCGCGCCTGGCGCAGGCCGTTCTGGCCTGTCGTGGCGTCGAGCACGAGCAGCACCTCGTCCACCGTTGCGTGCCGGGAGATGACGCGCTTGATCTTGCCGAGCTCGTCCATCAGGCCGGTCTTGGTGTGCAGCCGTCCGGCTGTATCCACGATGACAACGTCAACCCCGCGTTCGATGCCGGCGTTGACCGCGTCGAACGCCACGCTCGCCGGGTCGGCGCCCTCTCGGTCGGACCGGATCGTCTGGGCGCCCACCCGGTCCCCCCAGGTCTGGAGCTGGTCGGCGGCCGCCGCGCGGAACGTGTCCGCCGCGCCGAGCAGCACGGTCTGCCCGTCCCCGATCAGCACGCGCGCGAGCTTGCCGACTGTGGTCGTCTTCCCGGTCCCGTTGACGCCGACGACAAGCACGACGGCCGGCCGGTCACCGTGCCGTGCCGTGTGCAGCGACCGGTCCATGTCCGTGCCGACCTGCTCGAGCAGCAGGGTTCGCAGCAGCGACCTGACCGACTCGGGGTCCCTGGTGCCCTCCACCTTCACGTCGGTGCGCAGCTCGTCGACGAGCTGCCGGGCCGGCGCGACCCCCATGTCGGCTGTGATCAGCGTGTCCTCGACTTCTTCCCACGTCTGCTCGTCCAGGCGGTCGGAGGACAGCAGACCCAGCAGGGCGCCGCCCAGCGCGGACTGAGACCGCGCCAGCCTGCTGCGCAGCCGGACCAGGCGCCCGGCCGACGGCGGCGGCTTCTCGGCGGGGGGAGCCGTACGGGCGGGCGGGGCGGCGACGTCGGGTTCCAGCGGCGGCGCGGTGGCCGCCTCGCCGCGCTCGGCGGTGGTGGTGGCACTCGCCGGCCCCGCTTCCGTCGTTGCGGCGGCATCGCGGCCCGCACCGCGATCCAGGGCGGGAGGAGCGCCGCGGCGTGAGCGCAGGAACAGGGTGGTGCCGCCACCGCCGACGACCACCACGACGGCCACGATGATGATGATTAGCTCTGCCATGACCGCCCCAGTCTCCCAGACACCTACATAACCCGCGCCAAGCCCACCGCATCCACCGCGCAGGCAGGTCAGGCGCTCTCCGGCTCTCGCAGCCGCTGGCTCACGACCGCGGACACACCGTCGCCCCGCATGCTGATCCCGTACAGCGTGTCCGCGACCTCCATGGTCCGCTGCTGGTGCGTGACGATGATCAACTGTGACGTGTCCCTGAGCTCGGAGAAGATCTGCAGCAACCGCTGCAGGTTCGCATCGTCCAGCGCGGCTTCGACCTCGTCAAGGACGTAGAACGGGGACGGCCGGGCCTTGAAGATCGCGACGACGAAGGCAATCGCGGTCAGCGCGCGCTCGCCGCCGGACAGCAGCGACAGCCGCTTGACCTTCTTGCCCGGCGGCCTGCACTCGATCTCGATGCCCGTGACGAGCAGGTCGTCGGGCTCGGTGAGGATGAGCCTGCCGTCCCCGCCCGGGAACAGCCGGCCGATGATGTCCTCGAACTCCCTGGCCGTGTCCTCGTAGGCCGACGCGAACACTTCCTGGACCCGGTCGTCGACTTCCTTGATCACGGTCAGCAGGTCCCGCCGGGTCTTCTTCAGGTCCTCGAGCTGCGTCGACAGGAACGCGTGCCGCTCCTCGAGCGCGGAGAACTCCTCGAGCGCCAGCGGGTTGACCTTGCCGAGCTGATCAAGCAGGCGCTGCGCGGACGCGGCCCGCTTCTCCTGTACCGCCCGGTCGTAGGGCGCCGGCATCTGGCCCTCGTCGGCGCCGGGGATCTCGACGTCGGGGCCGTACTCCGCGACCAGCACCTCGGGGTCGATCGCAAACTCCTCCGTCACCCGCGCGGCAACCTGCTCCAGCTTCATCCGGCGGGCGGCCCGCTCCATCTCGGCACCGTGCGCGGTGCTCACCGCCGTCTCGAGCTCGGCGGTGAGCTCGCGGAGCCTGGCCCGCACGGCCTTGAGCTTCTCGTCGCGGCCGTGGCTGGCCCGCTCGGCCGCCTGCCGCTCCGCGTCCGCCATGGCCCGGGATCGCTCGATGGCGGCCAGGGCGATCGTGGCCCCCGATGCGACCGCCTCAGCCACCGCCGCTTCCCGCGCCCGCCGCTCGCTCCGTTCCCTGGCGCGCTGGATGGCCTGCCGCTCCGCAGCCGCCGCGGCGGCGAGCGCGTCACCTCGGCCCGCGACCGCGCGCAGCCGCTCCTCCAGGGTCCGGACCTGGAGCCTGGCCTCCATCTCCGCGTTCCTCGCCGCCATGGCGGCCGCAGCGAGGGCGTTCTTGTCGACCGGACCGCGCGCGACTGGCTCCTCGGAGCGTTGCTCTCCCCCGGTACCGGGGGCGTCGGGGACCTCCGCCTCGCACGCCGCGAGCCTGCCCTGCAGCTCGGCGAGCTGGGCAAGGTCCTTTTCCCGCGCACGCTCTGCCAACGCGATCGCGGCCGACAGCCGCCCAGACTCGTCCTGGGCCGCGCGAGCGGCCCCGGACAGCGTGCCCAGCCTGCCGGACGTCGCCGCCGTGGCGGCGTCGGCCTCCTGCAGCGCGGCCACGGCCTCGGCCAGCGCCTGCCGGGCCGAGCCCTCGTCCTCGCCTGCCTCGGCAAGCTCCCGCTCGGCCCGCTGGCATCGGCGCTCGGCCTCGGCAAGCTGCCCGGCCGCGTCCTGGGCCGCCGCGCTCAGCCCGAGCAGGCTCGGCGCACCGGCCGATCCGCCACGGGCCCAGTGCGCGCCGATCAGGTCGCCATCCCTGGTCACCACGCGCAGCCGAGGTTCCTCGTGCACGAGATCGAGCCCCTGGCGGAGATCATCGGCGACGAGGATCCCGGCGAGCAGTGCCTCAACGGCCTCGGCCAGCTCCGCCGGGGCTTTAACCAGGTCAAGTGCGTAAGGAACGGAATGCCGCGCCGCGCTCTCCCGGGCCCCGGCCCAGGCATCCGGTCCCTCCGGCCGGCCAGGCCGCGATCGGTCGGCGGCGATCATCAGCGCCGCCTGCCCGGCGTCGTCGCCCTTCAGCGTGGTGAGAATCTTCACGGCGGCGTCGAGGTCGGCAACGGCCACGGCCGTTGCCGCGGTGCCAAGCGCCGCCGCAATCGCGTCGGCCGCTCCGTCCTGCACGGTCAGCAGGTCGGCCACGGAGCCGAGCACCCCGGCGAACCTGCCCGGCTCGGCCAGCAGCGCACCCGACGCGTCGGCGCCACGCCGGATCGCCTCCTGCAAAGCCTCGGTGCGCGCACGCAGCGCGGCCCTGGCGTCGCTGGCCTCGTGCTCGGCGGCACGCAGCCTCGTCACCCGGTCGGCGGCCTGCGCCAGCGCGGCCGTCGCCATGTCGTGCGTGGCGGCAAGGTCGGCCCTGCCCTCCGCACGGCCGGACACGACGTCCTGCAGCTCGGCGTGAGCGCGCTGGGCCTGCTCGGCGCGCGAAAGCGCCTGCTCGTAGGCCGCGTTCAGCCGGCCGGCCTCCTCCTGCGCCGCCGCCACCCTGCTGCGGGCGGCACCGACCTGGTTGCGCAGCTGGGCCAGCCGCTCCGCTCGCTGCGCGGCCGCCCGGGACTCGGCGGCCAGCCGCCGCTCGGTCTCGGCCAGGGCCGCCTCGGCTGCCGTGCGCTCGGTCACCACCTCGCCGAGCTGATCACGGCTGACGTCAAGCTCCTCGCGCAGCCCGGCTTCCTGCTCGCGCAGCGTTACGGCCTCCGCGTCGAGTTCGTCCGGATCACGGCCGGGGCGCTGCGGCTCCGGGGGAGCGGAAAGGTGCCGGTGCCGCTCGCTGGCCAGGCTGAGCACGCCGCGCAGCCGCTCGGACAGGCTGGAGAGCCCGAAGAATGCCTCCTGTGCGGCGGCGAGGCGCGGTGCGTGCTGCTGCTCTGCGGCCTCCAGCTCGGCCTCGCCGGTGCGGGCCTCGGCCAGCCCGGCTTCCAGCTCCGCCCGCCGCGCCGCGGTCGCTGCCTCGTCGGTCTCGTCACGCTCGAGCTCGGCCGCCAGCGTCGCGTAGTCGTCGGCCAGCAGCCGCAGCTTGGCGTCGCGCAGGTCGGCCTGGATCACCGCGGCCTTGCGGGCGATCTCCGCTTGCCGCCCGAGCGGCTTGAGCCGGCGGCCGATCTCCGCGGTCAGGTCGACAAGCCGGGTGAGGTTGGCCTGCATGGCCTCCAGCTTGCGCAGCGCCTTCTCCTTGCGCCTGCGGTGCTTGAGTACCCCGGCTGCCTCCTCGATCAGCGCACGCCGCGCGTCGGGCCCGCTGTTCAGCACCTGGTCCAGCTGTCCCTGGCCCACGATCACGTGCATTTCCCGGCCAAGGCCGGTATCGGAGAGCAATTCGGCCACGTCGAGCAGGCGGCACTGGTCGCCGTTGATCGCGTATTCGCTCTGGCCGGACCGGAACAGCAGCCGGCTGATCGTTACCTCGGCGTAGTCAATCGGCAGCGCGCCGTCGCTGTTGTCGATGGTCAGTGAGACCTCGGCCCGGCCCAGCGGCGGCCGGCCCGCGGTGCCGGCGAACACGACGTCCTCCATCTTGCCGCCGCGCAGCGGCTTGACGCCCTGCTCGCCCATGACCCAGGAGAACGCGTCGACCACATTGGACTTCCCGGACCCGTTGGGACCGACGACGCAGGTAATTCCCTGCTCGAACCGCAGCGTCGTGGCGGAGGCGAACGACTTGAACCCACGCAGAGTGAGCGCTTTCAGGTACACCTGGCAGCTCTCCTCCTCAAGTGGTCGCCCCGTCCGCGCGCCCGTCCGCGCCGCCGCACCGGCCGTGTTTCCCTTTGCCGGCAGCGCTGCCGATCCCGCCCGCCACGGCGCGGCTCCGCTCGCACCTTACCGCGAGCCGCTGTCGCTCCTGCGGATTCGAGCAGCAGGCTGCCCATGACCGGTCATCTTATGTACCATTCTGCGGCCAAAACGCGGCACGGCTGGCCAGCCACGCCGACCCAGGCCGGCCTGGCGCGCCGGCGGCATCCACACACGCCGAAGAGCCCATGTTTCACGATCGGTGTGCAGATGACGGATATCACGCCGGTTATGGGTGTGGATCATGGAATATCTGGCCAGGGCAGCCAAAGAGGGACGCCTGATACAGGCGTCCCTCCGTACGTGCGGCCAGCCGGCGCCCGTCAGGTGAGCGCAGGCTCGCGAACCGGAAGCATCAGGTCGTGCCTTACCTCCGCGGCGAGCACGTCGTTCTCCTCGTGCAGCCGGGCAAGCTCGGCTTCGAGATCACGTACTCGCTGTTGCAGGCGGCGCATCTCAGAGACCATGCGCGGATCCGGGCCGCCGACGTGGCCATATATAGCCTTCGCCATTTTGTGAGGTCCTCCACACTGAGTGACCAGAGTGGGCGCGCATGCTCAGACGCGGAGAAAGCGCAGCCTTGCGCGCGGGTAACGATATCCATGGTCCCACTGCGACGGGTATCCGGTCAAGTTGACAATTATGCAGGTCAGGCGGCCGCTAAATTGCAGCGCGCGGCCGTCACCGCTCGGAGAACCCGCTGAGGCCACCGTGCGGCTCGTCCCACCGATGCGTGACCCGGACCACGCGCCCCGGGGTCTCCGTGCCCTCGAGCAGGGACAGAAGCTCGCCGCACGCCGCTGAGGCGCCTTCGGCGATCACCCGGACCCGGCCGTCCTCGAGGTTCTCCGCCCAGCCCGCGAGGCCGAGCTCCAGCGCCCGTGCCCGCGCCCACCAGCGGAAGCCGACGCCCTGGACCCGGCCCTCCACCCAGGCGGTGAGGCGGGCCTGCTCTCCCGGAGTCATGCCCGGGCCCGCGGGCGTGGCTGGCACCTGGGGCAGCTGAATGCCGACCTGTTCATGAACGGATCCCGCCGCACCGGCGTGCCGCACCGGCGGCACGGCTGGCCCGCGCGCCCGTACACGTTGAGGGACCGCTCGAAGTAGCCGCTCTGGCCGTTGACGTTGACGTACAGGCTGTCGAACGTGGTGCCGCCGGCGCTGAGCGACTCGGCGAACACCTCCTGAACCGCCCGGAACAGCTGGGTGATCGCGGCCGGCCGCAGCTGCTGGCCCTCGCGCGCCCAGTGCAGGCGCGCCCGCCACAGCGCCTCGTCGGCGTAGATGTTGCCGATGCCGCTGACCAGTGACTGGTCGAGCAGGGCGCGCTTGATCCCGCTCTGCCGGCTGCGGATCCTGGCTGTCACGGCCGCCAGGTCGAACGCGGGCTCGAGAGGATCGGGGGCGATGTGCGCGATCGCGGCGGGCAGCACAGAGCCCCCGACCGACAGGGACAGGTGGCCGAACGTCCGCTGATCGCTGAAGCGCAGGTCAGGGCCCGAGTCGGTGAAGGTGAGGCGGACCCGGACGTGCGGCGACAGCGGGCGTGACGGATCGCCGATCAGGAGCTGGCCGCTCATGCCAAGGTGCGCGAGCACCGCATCATCGCCGACCGGCAGCCACAGGTACTTGCCGCGCCGCAGCGCGCCGGTGATCTTGCGTCCGCGCACGGCAGCGGCGAAGTCATCGGGTCCGGCCACGTGGCGGCGCAGCGCGCGGGGATGCAGCATCTGGACCGATTCGATGGTGCGCCCTACGACGTGCCGCTCAAGCCCCCGCCGGACGATCTCGACTTCCGGGAGCTCGGGCACGCTCAGCTCCGCCGCGTGGTGCCGCGGCCGCTGGCTCCGGGCTCGTCATCGTCGTCGGCGGCCGGATCGCCGTCGACCGCGGCTGCCCCCGCCGCCATGGAGTTGCTCTCGGTGATCGAGGTCCACGCCGCCTCGGCGGCCTGCTGCTCCGCTTCCTTCTTGGACCGCCCCTCGCCCTCGCCATACGTGCGGCCGGCGATCCTGACCGAGGCGCGGAACGACTTCTGGTGGTCAGGCCCGCTCTCCTCCACGTGATACTCGGGCACACCGAGGATCTCCGCCGCGGTCAGCTCCTGCAGCGAGGTCTTCCAGTCGAGGCCCGCCCCCAGCCGGGCCGAGCGGGCGATCACCGGGTCGAACAGCCGGTGCACGAGCGCGTCGGCCTCGACGAGCCCGCGGTCGAGGTAGACGGCGCCGAGCACCGCCTCGAGCGTGTCAGCCAGGATCGATGACTTGTCCCTGCCGCCGGTGCCCTCCTCGCCCTTGCCGAGGCGGACATAGTCGCCAAGGTGCAGCCCGCGGGCGACACCGGCCAGCGCACGCATGTTGACCACGGCGGCGCGCAGCTTCGCCAGCTGCCCCTCGGGCAGGTCGGGATACTCGCGGAAGAGGGTGTCGGTGACGATCAGGCCGAGCACCGAGTCGCCCAGGAACTCCAGCCGCTCGTTGGTCGGCAGCCCGCCGTTCTCGTACGCAAACGAGCGGTGGGTGAGGGCGCGCTCCAGCAACTCGGGCCCCAGCGGGACCTCGAGGGCGTTCAGCAACTCGGCGGTCACGGAACTCGCGGCGTCGGGAACTGCCGGCCCACCGTCACCTGCTGCGCTAATCACGCTTCCCTCCTTTCCGCCGAGCCCGAGTGGTCGAGCCCGCGCCCCCGACTCTCCGGGATCAGGAGGGGTTGATCACCTGGCGCCGGTTGTACGTGCCGCACGTCGGGCACGCGGTGTGCGGCAGCTTGGGGTCACGGCACTGCGGGCAGGTCACGAGCTGCGGGGCGGTGGTCTTCCACTGGGCCCTGCGTGACCTGGTGTTGCTGCGCGACATTCTCCGCTTGGGGACGGCCACGTCAGCGCTCCTTCCTTGTCTCCGGCACGGGGGAACCGCCCGGCCCTGTCTCCGGCACGGAGGAACCGTCCGGCTTCTGATCGTTGATGCCCGCGTCGGCGTGGGCGTGTCCAGCCCTCGCGTCCGCAAGCCGTACACCGCATTCGGGGCACAGCCCCGGGCAATCCTCGGCGCACAACGGCGCGAGCGGCAGCTCGAGCACCAGCGCGTCGCGCAGGGCCGGCTCGAGGTCGAGCAGGTCCCCGTCCAGAAGATACCCGTCAGCGTCCTCGTCGCTCGCATCATGGGAGAACAGCTCGGTGAACCGGACCTCTGTCGCAGAAGCGAACAGATCCAGACACCGCGCGCACTCCCCCACCAGCGGCGCCCGCACCGTCGCGGTCGCCAGAACGCCGTCAGTAACCCTCTCGAGCCGGACTTCCAGCTCGAGCTCGGCCCCCTCGGGGACGCTCACCATCTCGACCCCAAGACCTGCGGGCGCCGGCGCGGTCCGGTTTACCGAGCGCACGTCGGCAAAACCGAGGCTCCGGGTGTCGAACACGAACGGCAACCGCGGGTCCAGCCGCTTGGAATGATTTGGGTTGGCTTTTGGCATGGCAGGCAAAGGTACGGACGGGCATTCGGGCGGTCAGCATACCTGGCTGCCTGCGCCAAACCCAAGTCGGCACCGGGCGCGGCCGGTGCCAGGCCGCTGTGCTGCGGCGCAGCACCTGCCGTCACGCTGCGCCGGCAAGCCGCCCCGCTGCGGCTCGCCGGTCCGGCCTCAGGGCGCCTCGGCCGCCCGCACCTTGAGCCGGTCGAGCACCGGGCCGGGCACCAGGCTGGTGACGTCGCCGCCGTACTTGGCGAAATCCTTCACCAGGCTCGACGACAGGAACGCATAGAGCGGGTTCGTGGAGATGAACACCGTCTCCACTCCTGCCTGGTTGTAGTTCATCTGGGCCATCTGCAGCTCGTAGTCGAAATCGCTGACCGCGCGCAGGCCCTTGACGATCGCGGAGACGTCGTTGGCCTTGCAGAAGTCCACGATCAGGCCGTCGAACCTGGCTACCTGGACGTTCTCCAGCCCCCTGGTGACCTCGCGCAGCATCTCCACCCGCTCGTCGACGCTGAACAGCGGGCTCTTGTTCGGGTTGCGCAAGACGGCGACGACGACCTCGTCATAGAGCTTCGCCGCGCGGGTGACGATGTCGAGATGTCCGTTGGTGACCGGGTCGAATGATCCTGGGCAGACCACACGGCGCACGCTGACTCCCCCTCCTGGCGGTGACGCTGCCGCAGGCCCCGCGCCTGCGGCCAGACCGTACCAGAACGTGGCCTCACCGTAACCGCGAGACCGGTCGGGCGTATACCCGGCTGGCCAGCTAAATGGGCCGG
>Ga0335074_10017454_pt1 | contig 10122 bp, 8 predicted proteins | sample Lox_Sample_23_FD_206715 | JGI IMG/M metagenome (GOLD analysis project Ga0335074, IMG submission 206715) | Soil microbial communities from Loxahatchee National Wildlife Refuge, Florida, United States - Lox_Sample_2.3 | ecosystem: Environmental > Terrestrial > Soil > Wetlands | place: USA: Florida...
AAGGCGGCGAGCGCCAGCCACATATGCTGGAAAGCGAGAGCCAGAAAGAAGCCGAACATCGCCAGAGCCAGCAGGAGCGGCGAAATGGTCTCTTTGGGCATTTTTGCAATGGCAAAGGGCTCCGCGTCGGTCCAGCGACTAACCAGCGTCAGCCGGCCTTCGGCGAACACCCGGCTGTCGTCGGGGTCGTCTTCCTCATCGAAGTCGTCCCACAACGGGTGACGGGTAGTGACGGTGGGGAGATGGACGCGCGCGTAAGGTTCCGGAGGCGAATCCGTGGCCCATTCCAGCGTGTCCGCATTCCATGGGTTTCGCCCGGCCAGCCTTCCGTGGCGCAGACTGTGCGCGATGTTGATCAGGGTCAGCAGAATGCCGATACCCAGCACAAACGCCCCGATAGTTTCCACCATATTCAAAGGTCCCAGGCTCAGTCCCGGTGCATAGGTGAAGATGCGGCGCGGCATGCCCATCAGCCCCACAATGTGCATGGGAAAGAATCCAACATTCAGGCCGGTGAACATTACCCAAAAGCTCCACTTGCCCAGGGTTTCGTTGAGCATGCGCCCGGTCATTTTAGGCAGCCAATAATAAAAGGCTGCGAAAACCGGAAAGACATTCCCGCCTATGAGTACATAGTGAATGTGCGCGACGACGTAATAGCTGTTGTGTGCCTGCCAATCCACCGGAATAATTCCAGTGAATGTTCCGTTGAGACCTCCGATTACCAGAAGGGCCACTGATCCGAGCGCGTAATACATGGATGCGGTCATCACGAGGCGTCCCTTCCAGATGGTGGCGACCCACGCGAACACCTGAATGGTGGTGAATATTGAGATCATCATGCTGCCTGCGCTGAAGAAACTCATGGCCATGTCGGACATGCCGACGGTGAACATGTGGTGCAGCCAGACACTGAAGCCGATTGCCCCGGTCAGCACGGTTGCCGTTGCAACCCATGCGTACCCGACGATCGGGCGCCGGGAAAAAACCGGGATGATCATGGAGAGCATGCCGGTTGCAGGCAAAAAGATGATGTATACCCACGGGTGTGCGAAGAACCAGAAAAGCTGCTGCCACAGGACCGGATTGCCTCCGTTGGCGATGCCATAGAAATGCGTGCCCCAGCGCCGGTCCAGTTCCATGAAGACGCAGGCTGCCGTCAGCGACGGCATGGCAAATACCGAAACCCAGGAGATTGTAAGCGTGCTGTAGAGAAACAGCGGCATGCGGTTCAGCGACATACCCGGCGCGCGCAGGCGCAGAATAGTCACGATGAAGTTGATGGCGCCGCCGGTCATTGAAATGGTGAACATGATCAGGGACAGCGCGTAGAAATCCAGACCATAGCTCGGCGAGAAGCGGTAGCTGGTATAGGGCATGTAGGAAAACCAGCCACCGTGCGGCGCCTGGCCGAGGCAGGGGGACACGTAGAGCAGAATTCCCGAAAGAACGAAGACCCAGTACGTAAACGCATTCAACCTCGGAAAGGCCATGTCGCGCGCGCCGATCATCAGCGGGATGACATAAATGGCGAATCCGGAGAGGATGGGCTGGGCATACCAGAAGATCATGGTGATGCCGTGCATGCTGAACAGCTGGTTGTACATTTCCGGCGACAGCATCATCTGATCGGGGCGCGTCAGCTGGATGCGCATGATGAGCGCCTCCACTCCCCCAACGATCAAAAAGATCATCGCGGTGAACAGATAGCGCTGCCCGATCTCCTTATGATCGACTGTGGCAAACCATCCCCACGGCGTCTTCGGCGTTTCCCAGATGTTCTTAAGGCGTTCAGCAACAGCGGTAGTGCTCATGCTTACCCCATGAAATCTTTGTTGGAAAGCGGGAAACGATCGGGACAGAATCTTGCGAATTCAGAACTTCGTCGCTGCATCGGCTGCTGAATGCTTGTGCTAGATGAGGAGAAGCCGGCGAGGGTTTGCGCTCCTCTCGGTTGCTACTGCAACCCGGCCGGCTTCTTAAGAGAGGCGCAGTACTCGCGGTAAGTGGCACCCTGCACCGCAGGGCGGAGGCCCGCACATTCGAGATAAATGGCGAGACGTGCGGCCCGCTTTGTCGCCGTGTTCACGACAGCACCTCGTCGGCGAACGCCGAGGACGTACAGATTGGTACGCCCTGTGCCGAGCAAGCTGAGCACGGCACTTCATCCTGCGTGAAATCCGTGTTGGACTGCGGCGGAAAGACGAACATACCGAGACCTTCGTGCTCGATTGCCTGACGCCGACGAAGCTGCGTACCTCGAGCGACCGCCGGGCCGCCACAAGTGCCTGGATTGATGTCCATAACTCAATGGACAAGAACTTCGAGGAATCGGACGGATTCCGCAGAGGGTCCGTATGGAGGTGGCCTGTCTGGAACCGCGCTATATCTGTCCACAGGCCGCCACGGCGAAGGGCGGCGGTGAAGACGTGCACGGAGGCGGCATCGAGGGTTTAGAGACGAATGGCATAAATCATGTGTGTAATCCTGGTTGTGCGTCGTTAGTGGTTTGCATTCCGACCGAGAAAAGAGCCGCGCCGCGCGAATCGGTAGGCAGAGCGGCTGGTCTTGAACGCGGAATGCGGTGAGGTTGGCGATTAGGAACGGAAACAACCGGCGAGGGCGACGCCCATCAGCAGACAGGTGACTGGAAGGAAGATCAGAATAAAATCTCTCGCTTCCTCCCAGGCGCCGCACAGGCAAAGATAGGCAGCGATGCCGGTGACCTCGATAAAGATCACGACAGGTAGGACGAGAACGTAGTCGCCGAAACGCAGCAGGCGATCGCATTCGACTGCGCGAGCTTGCGGGGAGCCGTGGGGCGTGCAAGGGACGAGGAAAGCTTTCCCCCGCCGGGTGGATGTTTATTCTTCACGATGGAATCCTGGATAGCTGACGCAGAGGCGATCGGGATTGCGGCCTTCATTCATGAAGGGAATCTCCTTTCGGCTGTGGATGGAAATGGGACGGGCCCATAACGTACGTTTCGGTGGAATTTGGTACCGGCATCTGGACTGACTCGGTCTCTTTGACCTCGCCTCCTGCCGCGATCAGTGCGAGTTCAGCGCGTTTGCGGAGTGCCATGCGCAGTGCGTGCGCAGGATCCCGCCCGACGGGGTCCATCTGTTTCTTCTTGCCGTCATACCAGCTGACGTAGAACGGGCCTTTTGAGAAATGGGAAGAATCCTCGTCCGCGGGACAAAGGATCCACTTGTTTTCGATTTTGATGGACTGATAGAGAACGACTGACTTGTTCGCCAAGCCCATGCTCCTTCCTGCGGTTGGGATGGAAGCGCGCATATGGGCTGAATTGAAGGCGTGCGAGTGCCTTCCAGCGGGTGCCAGCGGGAACCAACAGACGCCGAAAAGTAGTAAAAAGGAGTGCCCAAGTAAGGGGAAATCCTCTCTAACCCATTTATTTTAATAGATTTGGTGCCGAAGAAGGGACTCGAACCCCCACACCCTTGCGGGTACATGGACCTGAACCATGCGCGTCTGCCAATTCCGCCACTTCGGCAAGTGAAATCCGGCGCAGACCGCGCTGGACGGGCAGCAACTCCTAGTGTTACAAAGGCATCCACTCGTGTCAAACCTGCCTGTCCGACTGCCTTGACGCGTTATTCTGGCCGTAGCGATCCCCTGCTTATGACCCCACAGCCCCCATCGCGCCCCATTCCCGAATCGCAGGCAAAAGAAATCCGCCGCCTCTCGCACGATCTCAGCAACGCGCTCGAAATCGTGCTCCAGACCAGCTTCCTGCTCGGCACCGTACCTCTCGACGAGGACGCGACGAAGTGGCGAACCATGCTCGACAACGGGGTCCAGCAGGCCGCCGAGATCAATCGGCAACTCCGCGAGTATATCCGCGGCAACAGCTGACCTGGGTCCCTGCCGGCCTGGCGCCAGGAACGGGCCAATCCCAGCCCTCCGGGGTCCGGGTGAGATAATAAGGACAGCCACAGGAGCTCCTCTCCTGACCGGCGTCGCCATGGGGGCGTCACGGTTTCGACGGGATCGCTTGCGGTATAGAGGCATGCCGGGGTCTGGGCACCCGTAATCGCCTGGAAAACCATAATTGCCAACACCAATCAGCTGGCATACGCAGCCTAATTAATTAGGTTGCCGTCCTTCGCGGCTTCGCCCCTGGGCCGTGAAAGGACGTCGCACAGGGGGCTGGTCGGCGACCCTCGGTCCGTGGGCTGTCGACGAGATCATCGGACTAGTTCTCTGCGTTTCTTGTCGGTTCTAAGCGCAGGGAGCGAAACCTTCGAATCCGACTGAGCATGGAGTCTCTCTGCTGACAACGATTTCGGACGCGGGTTCGACTCCCGCCGCCTCCACCAGCCTTTGCCTGTTTGCTGCAGGCCAACGCGTATCAAGATCTATATCGCACTGCAGACGCGCGCGATTGCATTTGAGAAGTATCTGAAGTCGGGATCAGGAGGCCTTTTCGCGAAGACGCACCTCCAGGCCGCACCCCTTTCCACCCCTCCGTCGGATCAAAGCTTCTTCGCGTACTCATGGAGCCGCATTCCAAAGAAGTCCGTGATCCGGCCGGATGCTCTGAAGCTGTGCTTCTCATAAAAGCAAATCGCTCGCTTGAGCGGCTCGGTCGTGTCCAGAGTCACGCTTTCGCAACCCACCTCGCGAAGCCCGCTCTCTGCGGCCTGCAATAACGCGGATGCCACGCCCGTTCCCTGCCAATCCGGCAAAACAGCCATCCCCCGCAAGTGCCCTTTGGTTCCATGCGCCTGATACGCGATGGTTCCCACGACTCTCGATTCGGCAACAGCGACCAAAATCGTCATTTCTCCATGGCGATTCTCGAGCGTTTCCGGACAAAGAACCGTATCCTGGAACGCTTCCGCGGTGTACTCCTGCCGATGCGCTTCAAAAGCACTGCTCAGGCAGTTGAGGATCCCGCCGGCATCGCCCCGGCCAGCTTGTCGCATTTCAAACGACGGCATCGGATCATGGTGACACGGAACGGAGGCGATAGCCGATTTTCCGGTACCAGCTCCGCCTCCCGCGCCGAATGCGTTCCGGGTTGTAGACTGGCTGCTCGTGCCTTGACCCCGGCTTTCGGCCACAATGCTCATCAACCGGAAAGGCGGTGCGACGAATGATCACTCGCAGGCGGGCCCTCGCCCAACTGGGCAGCGCAGCTCTTGGCTCCGCGCTCGCTCCGTCGCTTCTTCCGGCCGAAACACACCAGCCGACGCCGCCTCGCAAACCTGCCTCCGGCAAGCCCAACATTCTCTGGATTACTACCGAAGGCGTACCCCTCAGCACGCTCAGCTGCTACGGAAGCAAGCTCATCGAAACCCCGAATATTGATCGCATCGCGAACGAGGGTATGCGTTTTGAGAACAGCTTCACCACCAACGCGCTCTGCGCTCCCAGCCGCGCAACTCTCCTCACCGGGAAGTACAGCCACCTGAACGGCATGACCTCGAATCCGGCCGACACGACCGGAGGGGAAACAAATCCTGCCTTCGATCCCGCGCAGGAGACGCTCCCCAAAATCCTGAAGAAGAGTGGCTATCAGACGGGAATCGTCGGCAAATGGCATCTGCCCGCCAATCCCGGAGAGTGCGGCTTCGACTACTTCCTTTTCAAGCGCGGCGCCGGCGGTCCGTACTACGATCCGAACGGCTATCTCCGCAACGAAAAGCTGGGCAGCAACACCATCGTGGAGAAGAGCTATCCCGGCTACATCACCGACAACATCACCAATTTCGCCATGGAGGCGATGCAGCAGTTCACCCAGCCCTTCTTCCTCATGCTGCAGTTCTTCAATGCCCATCGCCCCTTCGATCCGCCTCACCAGTACGAGCATCTCTACGACAACGTGCGGATCCCCGAGCCCGGCACCTTTTGGGACGATTACTCCCACCGCGCCGCCGCCGCGCGCGAGGCGCGCATGCGAATTGCCGACATGCCGGACTTCCACCCGCCCGCCGACCTTACCGGTCGCCAGCGGCAGCAGTGGAACTACCAGAAGCTGATGGCCCATTTTCTCGGCACGCTGCGGTCCCAGGACGACAACATCGGCCGTCTTCTCCGGTTCCTCGATGCCCACGGCCTCGCCGATAACACCGTCGTCATCTTCACCGGCGACCACGGCTTCTTCCTCGGCGACCATGGCTGGTTCGACAAGCGTTTCATGTATGAGCAGGCGCTCCGCGTTCCCTGGATGATCCGCTACCCCGGCGTCGTCCAGCCAGGCAGCGTCCGCAGCGACTGGGTCGTCAACATCGACAATGCTCCCACCGCTCTCGATCTGGCCGGAGTTGCAGTTCCCCCTGATATGCAGGGGCGCAGTCTCGTGCCGCTTCTCCATGGCCAGACACCCGCTGACTGGCGCAAATCCCTGTACTACCACTATTACGAATTTGCACCGCCGCACTGGGTCCTGCCGCACTACGGCATTCGCACCGAGCGCTATAAGCTCATCTGCTACTACACCGTGAATGAGTGGGAGCTGTTCGACCTGGAGAAGGATCCGGACGAGATGGAGAGTCTCTACGAGTGGGCTGGGTACAAGGTGGCGCCGGGCTACGAATCGGTGCTGGCCGATCTCGTCGCCCAACTGAAAGACCTGCGCGCGGCCTTTAAGGACACGACCGGCCATCCGCCAAAGATCTGGCCGCTGCAGTCGATCGATTGAAGACTGGCGCGCCGGCTTACGAGACGGCTTCCAGATCCCGTGCGCGCGCAAGATCGGCGCCCCAGGCCAGCTGTTCCATTGGATTCGCCGTCGGCCGCCCCAGCAGATAACCCTGCGCCTCGTTGGTGCCCAGCGCCCGCATCAGCTCCAGCTGCTCACGCGTCTCGATGCCCTCGACGATCACCTTCATGTGCAGGTTGTGCGCCATCGACAGCACCGACTGCACGAAAGCCCGCGTCTCCTGCCGTACGGCCAGTTCCGTCACGAACGTGCGGTCCAGTTTCAGTGCGTCCAGGAAAAGCCTGGGCAGATAACTCAGGCACGAGTAGCCGGTGCCAAAATCGTCCATGGCCACCCCAATCCCGCGCCCGGTGAGGCGCCGGATCAGGTCCGCGGCCCTCTCCACGCCCGTCAACGTCGCCGATTCGGTCAGCTCCAACTGCAGCAGGCTCGGTTTCAGTCCGGTGCGGTGCAGCGTCTCCTCCACTTCTTCGAGGAACGAATCCCGCGCAAACTGCACACTCGACACGTTCACCGCCACCTGTATCGGCCGTTTGGCGCGGGCCTGCCACTTCACCGCATCCATGCAGGCGCGCTCCAGTACATACGCTCCCAGCGGCACAATCAGACCGCTCTCTTCCGCGATGGGGATGAAACTCAGCGGGGGAATCGGTCCCAGGGTCGGATGAGCCCAGCGGGCCAGCGCCTCAAACCGCACAATCGTATTTGTGGCCAGATCGAATTCCGGCTGGTAATGCAGCGTGATTTCCCCATTCTCGATCGCCTGCCGCAGCTCGCCTTCCAGCATCAGCCGTTCGCGCGCCGCTGTTCCCAGCCCGTCGCCGAACTGCACGACCCGGTTCTTTCCGTTCCGTTTCGCCGCGAACATCGCACAATCCGCCTGGCGCAGAAGCTGGCCGCCCTCCTGAGCATGCTCCGGAAACATGCTGATTCCGATGCTGGCCGTCATCCGGATTGAATGGCCGTCCACATCAAAGGGCGCTTTCAGCACCTCCAGCGTGTCCCTGCCCACGGTGTCGGCATCTTCCGGCCCCTGCACGTTCTCGAGGATCAGCGTGAACTCGTCGCCGCCGATCCGCGCCAGCGTATCCGACTGCCTGAACCGCGACTTCATCCGCTGAGCGACCTGGCCCAGCAACGCGTCGCCCACGTTGTGCCCCAGTCCGTCGTTCACCAGCTTGAATCCGTCCAGATCGATGTAGAGCAGCGCTACCTTCCGGTTCTCGCGCCATCCCTTCGCCAGGCTGTGAGTCAGCCGGTCGATCAGCAGCCGCCGGTTCGGCAACCCGGTCAAATCGTCGAAGAGCACCATCTGCTGCAGCCGCGCTTCAGCTTCCTTCCGCGCGCGGTCCCGGCGCTGCATCTCGGTCAGCATCGCGTTGAAGCCGTCTACCAGCTCGGCGACCTCTTCGCTGCCGCGCACCGGAAAATGCACGTCGTAGGGCCGCTGTGCCGCCACCTGCAGCATCGACCGGGAGAGTTCCCGAATGGCCTGGGTCGTCTCAGACGCTTTCTGCAGCGCGCCTTCCTGTTCGCTTACCTGCCGCCGCAGCTTATTCACGCGCGACAGGACCGCCAGGATCGCCAGGCTCAGCAAAGCCACGGTTGCCAGCATCACCCCAGTCATCGGCGACGTCCAGATGGGCGTGCCTCCCAAGAGGATGGCTGAGTTTAATGGAAGATCGTTCAATGACGCCGCCGCAGCGGAGTGCGATACGACGGACGCGTGAGACCACGTGACCCCAAAGATCGCCACGCCCGCCACCAGGGCTACGCCTGCCGGAAGACTCTTACGGCTCATGCAACCATATTCAGAGCTCGATGGTTACTAAAGCCATACAACTTTGGACAGCCCCTGTCCCCATTTGGAGCCAGATGGGCGTCTCTGGCCCTGCGCACCGGCTCTCTTCCGCGTCTGCCGTCCGGCCCCATTACCAGGTGTATCGCACTGAATAGTCCAGCTTTCCCGTGCCATTAGCTGGAATTACCAGCGGAAATTCCAGTGTGTGACTGTCGGTCCGGGTATAGTCACTCGATTTCTCTGTGATCTCCCAGTTCTCGCCTCGGTTCATGTGCTCGACAATCGTCACCCTGACCGGCTGCGCCCTCTGGTTCGTCACCGTGATCTCAAAGGACTCGTCCAGGTCGTGGGCGTTCTGGTTGATATGAAAGTCCGTCTGGCGCCGGCTCCCTTTCACGTCGAAAGCGCTGCCGGTTGTGATCCGGATCGTATCGTTGGCCGCCGTATGGTGGATCATGCTCTCGCCCACGAACTCCATCTGGCCATCGCTGTCCCTGCGGTACAGGCGGATTCGGCCCGCGGGCAGCGTATCCCAGGGGGCCGGGCCGCGGCGTTGACGCCTGCCCGCCGGTACCCCCGCAGATGCCGAAATTTTGCCTCTCGGATACCGCCTGCAATGTCGTTTGACAATCCTGCGATATAACGGAAAGAGGGGGGTTGCTGCGGGGAAGCACCAAACTCGCTCCCGTTCCGGCACGCCAGCCGGTGGGTTGCCGGCGCGCAGAATGTATTCTTTGTTGAAGTTCTGGTCCTTATTTCTGCCTTGGGTAATCGCATTCGCCCCGTGCCATGCGCTTGCCGCCGCGTCCGGCGCCGCCGAGGCGGACAACGGGCGTGCATCTGCGAACGGCCCTCTTTCCAGTTCCGCCAACAGCTTCGGCTCTTCCTCCGACGGCTATATGCCCGTCCGCGGCCATCCGACGGTCATCATCCCCCGTCTCACCGCTGTCCCCAGGCTGGCCGACTTCCTCGTCAGTCCGGCGCAGGGTCTCGCCGCCAGCGAAATGCTCCGTATCCACCATTTCATCGAGCGCTATCCCGACGACGGCAAAACACCGCCTGAAGACACCGTTGCCTACCTTGGCTACACCCACCAGGCGCTTTTCATCGCCTTCGTCTGCGCCGACAAAACGCCGGATCTCATCCGTGCCCACATGCTCGCCCGCGACGCCCCGGGCGACGATGACGATGTTTTCGTGATGCTCGATACCTTTCACGATCAGCGCCGCGCCTTCCTCTTCCAGAGCAATGCACTCGGCATTCAGACCGACGGCCTCTACAGCGAGCAGACCGGCTACGACTTCTCTTTCGATACCGTCTGGGATACCTGGGGCCGGCGCACGCCCAACGGCTACGTGGTCCTGATGCGCATTCCCTTCGCCAGTCTCTATTTCGCCAAAGCCGACCCGGGCGAGCTGCGCACCTGGGGCATCATTCTCGGCCGCAACGTCTCCCACCTGAATGAGTCCGATTACTGGCCGCGCAGCAATCACAACATCGCCGGGAAGCTCACTCAGGACATGGCCGTCGAAGGCTTCCGCGACATCGAGAAGGGCCAGAATCTCCAGTTCGAGCCCTACTCTCTGGCGCGCAACATGCGCCAGCTCAATTCCGTCAATCCCGACAACCC
>Ga0335074_10017455_pt1 | contig 10121 bp, 11 predicted proteins | sample Lox_Sample_23_FD_206715 | JGI IMG/M metagenome (GOLD analysis project Ga0335074, IMG submission 206715) | Soil microbial communities from Loxahatchee National Wildlife Refuge, Florida, United States - Lox_Sample_2.3 | ecosystem: Environmental > Terrestrial > Soil > Wetlands | place: USA...
ATACCGTCATGCCGACGTGCCGGACAACCCTTTCAACCCCGGCGAAGGGAAGCCCGTTGCCGAAGCCATCGTGCAGCCCAGTCAGGCCCCCCGGGCCAAGCAGGTTCCAAATAGAATTGAGCGCTTATTACTACACGGCCTCCTAATGAAGCGATCATTGCCCGGGCCGGATGATGCGGGCCGTCGCCGTGGCCGTGGCCAGCAGTTCTCCGGCCTCATTGCGCAACTCTCCGGCCAGGAACGCTATGGATCCACCCCGGTGCACGACGCGGCCGGTGCCGGTGATCCGGCCCGGTGCCGCCGGCCGCAGGAAGCTCACCTTCAGCTCGAGGGTCGGCGCGAACTGGCCGTCGGGCAGGGTTGCCACCAGCGCGGGGCCGAGGGTGTCGTCGAGCATCGCCGCCAGGAAGCCGCCCTGCACATTGCCCATCGGATTAGCGAACCCATCGCGGGCATCGAAGAAGACCTCGATCTCGCCACGCTCCGGAGCCACCCACGACAGCTCCCACCCCAGCGTCGCGGCGGCCTCGGGCGCTGGCCGGCGTCCTTCGAGGAACTCCCAGAACGGGCCCGAGCGACTCACGGCAGACTGGCTCATGACCGCAGCCTGGCAGACGGCTCTGACAATCTCGGCCCCCAGGTCATGCCGGGTCGAAGGCGATCGGCAGCCGGGCCGGGCCGGTGTTGCCGCTGCTGGGCAGCCAGATGGCCTCGCCGCAGACGCGCGGTTTCCGCAGCCGGCCGGCCAGCAGCGGCAGGGCCACGCTCATGTCGGTGCGCGCCACCAGGTGGCCCAGGCAGTAATGGATACCCCCGCCGAATCCGAAATGCGGCGGCCGGCCGGTCGCGGTGATGTCGAATTCGGCGTTACCGAAGGCCAGCGGGTCGGTCCCGGCCGCCTCGCAGAACAGGTGAATGGTGGTCCCGGACTTGATGTCGAGCCCATCGAAGGCGAAGTCCGCTACTGCCTCGCGGGTCACCCAGGTGGTGGTGGGGCTGACCCGCATCACTTCCTCGACCGCGGCCGGCCCGAGTTCCGGGCGCTCGGCCAGCCGCCACTGCCGCGGGTGGTCCATGAAGACCTGCATGGCCAGGCCAAGCTGGTTGCGGGTGGTGTCGAAGCCGCCGAAAATCAGCAGCACGAGCGAGTCGCGCAGTTCCCGGGCGGTCAGGCGCTCGCCGTCGGCTTGCGCCCCGGCCAGCGCGGTCACGAAGTCGTCCCTGGGCCGGGCCCGGCGGTCGGCGATCAGCCCGTCGGCATAGGCATACAGGTTCGCCAGCGCCGCCTCGATCCGCGCCAGGTTCTCGCGGATCCGCACCCCCATGGCCAGGCCCACGGCCGCCGACTCGGCCGCGATCGTGCGCCACTCGTTCTCCGGGATGCCCAGGATTATCGCGATGACGCGGGCCGCGTACGGTTCGGCGAATTCGGCCATGAACTCACACCGGTCCGGCTCGGCGAATTCGCGGATAAGCTCGCCGGCCAGACCGGAAAAGCGCGGCACCAGGGCCTCGACGAGGCGGCGGGAGAACGCGGGATTGAGCAGGCGGCGCAGCCGCTGGTGATCCTCGCCCTCCTTGTTCAGCACCCAGCCCGACCACCAGTCGGCAAACGGCCCGGACGTGATGCCGTGGTGAGCAGGCCAGGCCACGCTCCCCTGGCGCACGGCCGGATGGCGGATCAGCCGGGACGCCTGGTCGTAGCGCAGCACCGCGACGCCGTAACTGGTGTGGGCGTACCAGTCGTTCTGCCGCGCCCGGTGCACCGCGGCCGAACTGACCGAGAAGGCCGGATCGGCCACATCAAAGAACGGGATCCCGGCTGCCCCGCCTGGTGCTGTGGGCCGGTCGGTGGCCCGCCCGCCGATCGGGTCCTGGCTGGCCATCAGCGGCGGGCGTTCACGGCCGCGTAGGTACGCTCGAGCGCTCGCAGCGTCTGTTTGAAGTTACGCTGTGCCACCGCGACGAACAGGCAGTCGACGACGGTGAGCGCGGCGATCCGGCTGGCCATCGCGCCGGACCGGAACGTCGTCTCCCGCGCGGCCGTGGTGAGCACATGGTCGGCGACGCGGGCGATCGACGACCCGGGGAAGTTCGTGATCGCGACCGTTGTCGCCTCCTGGTCCCGGGCCAAGGCCAGGCTGCCGACGGTGTCGGCCGTTGTCCCGGTGTGCGAGATGCCGATGGCCACGTCACCCGGCCTCAGCAGCGCCGCCGAGTTCAGCGCGCTGTGCGGGTCCGGCCAGGCATAGACGATCCGCTCAATGCGGTAGAGCTTCTGCTGCAGGTCGAGCGCGACGAACGCGCTCGCGCCGATGCCGTAGATGTCGATGCGACGGGCCCGGACGACCGCGTCCACGACGGCGCCGAGCGTCTCGGTGTCCAGTTGCGCGGCGGTCTCCTCCACCGCGCGCGCGTCCGCGTGCGTGATCTTCTTGATCACCTCGTCCAGGCTGTCATGCGGCCCGATGTCACTGCCGATGTCCTGCCAGCCGGTTTCCCGGCCGACCTGCGCGGCGGCGGCCAGGGCCAGCCTGAGCTCGGGGTAGCCAGGAAATCCCATCGCGCGGCAGAACCTGATGACGGTGGTTCCCGATGTCCGGCAGGCCGCGGCCAGCGCGGAAATGGTCTTGGCCGAGACCCCGGCGGGGTCGTCCACCACGGCGGCAGCAACCCGCTGCTCGGCGGGTGCGAGATTCGGAGTTAGCGCCCGCACGTGGGCGACCAGCGTTTGCGGAGTATGGACCGGCGACTCCTGAGCTGTGGCGCGACGTGCTGTTTGGGGCATGGCGTCACTGTACGACGGCAGGCAGCCGGCGCGCCTGCAAGTGCGGCTGCAATTACGCGGACACTTGTGGCTTGCCCGCTGCCATTACCCTGACGGGGTTCTTTTGGCTTACTACAGCGTCCTGCCGTCTCAAGAAAGGCTCCAGGCGTGGCGATCTACCAGCACATACGCCATCCGCGCATCGCGTCGCGGCTCGCTGACCGCCCGGTCAAGGTTGTTGATCTGCTCCCCCGCGGGACCGCGATCAACCGGTTCAACACGAACGTCGCGATCCTGGTCACCAAGGCGGTGGGCAGCATGTGGTGCGCATACCTATTCGCGTTGTTCGACTTGATCAGTCTCCCGGACGCGATCCGCACCGGTACGTCGGCGATCGTCACCTGGGTGGCGCAGACCTTCCTGCAACTGGTCCTGCTGTCGGTCATCATGGTCGGCCAGAACGTGCAGGCCGCGGCGGCGGACAAGCGCGCAGAGGCGACATTCCACGACGCGAGCGCCACCCTGCACGAGGTAGCCCATGTGCAGGGCCATCTCGCCGCCCAGGACGACCTGCTGACCCGGATCGCCGAGAAGCTCGGCCTGGATCCGGTGCCGGTTATCGACACCCCGGCCGACGGGCAATCCGACGACGAGCCGGCTGACGCTGACCCGGCTGACGCTGACCCGGCCGGCGTCGACACGGGCGGTCAGGGCACAGCCGTCGAGGAGCAGCCCGGTTAGCCAGGCCGGGGCCGGGGACGCGTCGGGGACGCGTCGGCGACGCGTCGGTCACGGTGGGGTTCACGATGCCTGGCCGGCGTCGTTCATCATGGCGATCCAGCTGTGGGGCGCGTCGTCGCCGAGCATGATGCCGTAGACGTCCTCGCCTCCTGCTTCGGCGGAGCGCCGGAACATGGCCTGCTCGCAGGCGGCCAGCGCGACCTCGACGTCGTCGGGGTGGGCGGCGATGGCCTGGCCGAGTTCGGCTCCGTCCTGCATGGCCGTGTTCGCGCCTTCGCCGTTCGGGGGCGCGAGGTGGGCGGCGTCGCCGATCAGGGTCACCCCGGGCACCCGAGCCCAGCGGTGCCCGGCCGGCAGTGTGCAGAGCGGGCGTATGACCGGTGCGGTGTCGCTGTCGCTGATCAGCGTGGTGAGCTCGGGCGCCCACCCGTCGAACTCGGCCAGGATCCGCGCCGAGACGGATGCGCCATCGGCCACATCGGTGTCGAGCCAATCCAGTGGCGCCTTGAGCTGTACGTAGATGTGCAGAGTGCCGCCTCTTTCCCGGTAAGCCAGCAAGCCCTGGCCCGGCGCGAGCGCGAACAACGACCCGGCGCCGACCGCCTCCGCTGCGGCGCGATGACGGATGTCCGCGTCGAACAAGAAGCACTCGACCGATGTGACGCCCACATACTCCGGGGTAGCGTCGGACAGCAGCGGACGGATCCGCGACCACGCCCCGTCTGCCCCGACCAGCAAGCGGGTGAGGACGGTGGCGCCGTCGGCGAAGCGCAGCTCATGGCGGCCCCCGCCGAGGGCCTGCACGCCGCTGACCTTGCGCCCCCATCGCACGATGCCGTCCGGAAGCGACTCCAGGAGCATCTGCCGCAGTTCGCCGCGCGATACCTCGGGACGCTCGCCCGTGCCCTCGTCGGGCCGGTCGAGCAGAACAGTCCCGGCCCGGTTCATGACCCGGTATGACTCGCGGCCGGGCAGGACCAGGTCGCGGAACTTCCCGATCAAGCCGGCCGCCTCGAGCGCTGGCTGGCCGTTCCAAGGGTGGATGTCTAGCAGCCCACCCTGGGTGCGCGCGGCCGGCGAGGCCTCCGCTTCATAGACCGTGACCGGGATGCCATTCACGTGCAGGACGCGGGCCAGGACGAGACCGCCCAGGCCAGCTCCGGCGATGGCAATCGGTGTCGTCATCGCGCTCCTCCGAACTCTTTGGATTGTCACTCCAACGAGGCTAGCAGAAGTTTGGAGCGGCGATCCATACGTGGCAGAATGGAGGTCATGGCGACCAATGCGGGGCGGGCCCCCCGGCGTACGGAGGCGCTGTCCAGGGACGTGATCGTCCAGGCCGCCACCGAGATACTCGACGCCGAGGGCGAGGACGCTCTGACCTTGCGCGCGCTCACCGTGCGCCTGGCCACCGGGTACGGAGCGATATACCACCACGTGGCGGACAGAAGTGACCTGCTCGCGGCGGCCACCGACCACGTCATCGCCCGCATCGTGACCGACCTCGTGGCCGGCGCCGAGCCGCAGCAAGCGCTGCGCGCCGTCGCTCTTGGCCTGTTCGATGCGATCGACGCCCACCCCTGGGTCGGCGCCCAGCTCACCCGAGAGCCCTGGCGGCCGGCGCTGCTGGACATCTACGAGAGCATCAGTGAGCAACTGCAGGCACTCGGCGTGCCCCAACGAGCGCTGTCCGACTCCGCAGGCGTGCTCGTGAACTACATCCTCGGCGTCGCCGGGCAGAATGCCGCCAACGCCCGTGCGCTCGCCAGCAGCAAGATGGACCGGTCAGCCTTCCTCGCCACCGTGGCCGCACAGTGGGCGCAGCTCGACCCTGCTAAATACCCAGCCGTGCACAGAGCCAGGACGCAATTGCGCGAACACGACGACCGCGAGCAGTTCCTCGCCGGCATCGACCTCATCCTGGCCGGCATCGAGAGCGTATGCGCACGGGCATAGGCGCGGTTCTGCTGAGCGCGGCGGCGGTACTGGCCGCCGGGCCGGGCACGGCATCACCGGTCGTTGCCGCCACGACGACCTGGACAGTGCACCCGGGCGGGGCCGTCACGGCGACGGCGGGCAAGACCACGCTGACCGACACCAAGACCGGCACTACGGTCTCGTGTGAGAGCTCGGGCCTGTCCGGGACGCTCAAGTCAGGCGCAGGGCTGCCCGGCGCCGGCATCGGGACGATCACCGCGGCGGCCTTCCGCTGCTCCACTCCGATCGGGTCCGCCAGGCTGAGCCCTCGCGGCCTGCCGTGGCACCTGAATCTGAGTTCGTTCAACCGGGGCACCCAGACCAGCCGCGGGACGATCAGCCACGTCCAGCTCGCCTTCTCGATCCTCGATGTCTCACCCTCATGCAGCGCAGTAGTCAGCGGTACCAGCGGCACCGCAGCCGACGGGACGGTGACGATCACCTACTCCGATCAGGGCGCCCGGCTGAAACTCCGTCCCGCCGGCGGCGACCTGCACTGGTACCACGCCCAGCACTGCCTGGGCCTGATCGGCAACGGCGACCCCGCCGCATTCTCCGCCGTCTACGCCGTCTCTCCGGCGCAGACCGTCACCAGCCCATAGCGGCCGCCCGGTCTGCGGGCTATCCGCGACCGGTGACGGCCAGGATCCGCGCGATGCTGTCGGCGAAGCGGGGCAGCGCATCGGGGTCGCCCGCGCAGCGAGTCGGGTTGAGTTCGCCGATCGACAGCGTCCGCACCCGTGGATCTCGCGCGGCCGTCATCAGCGCCTGTTCGGCTTGGCCGAGGGTCGGCCCGGTGTTGCGGCAGTCGGTGTTCTCCGCCAGCGGGGCATCGATGAAGTCCAGCACGTCGACGTCGATGTGGACCGCGAGCGGGCCGGCCGGCAGGTGGTCAAGCGCGGCGGTGGCGGCACCGGCCGGATCGGCGGCCATGGCCTGGCTGGTGACCACGTGCAGCCCAAGCCGGGCCGCGTGCTCGCGCTCGAAGTCCGTACCCAGCTGCGGCTCCACCCCGAGCCACGCGACCTGGTACGGCTCGAGCAGCGGCCGGGGGCCGAACGCGTCGGCGAGAGCGTCCACGCAACCCGGCAGGGCCAGCGCATGCGCCATGCCCATCCAGTCCAGCGCGCCGTCCGTGGTGCTGGCCGGGGTGTTCATGTCGTAGTGGCGGTCGACGTACAGCAACCCCGGGGCGCCGGTCTCCAGGCGCCGCAGCGCCGCCATGATCCCGAGCGCAATGGTGCAGTTGCCGCCGATCACCAGGGCAAAGCCGCCGTCCGCCAGCAACGGCCCGAGCCGGTCGGCCAGTTCCCGCACCGACGCGGTCGCCTGGCCGACGTTCTGGGCCAGCGGGTGCTCCCGGTCGGGTTTCCATACCTGATGCGGCAGGTCGCCCTCGTCACGCACCTCAAGGCCCGCCCCGGCCAGCCTGGTCAGCAGGCCAGCCGAGCGCAGGGCCGCCGGCGCCAGGTCCTGGCCCGCCGCATAGCTGGCCGCACTGCTCGGCACACCCACGATGAAGATCCGGCTCACCCGGCGAGCATACGACGCGATATCGCCACGGGATCGGCAAAGCCGTGTGAGGGCGTCATCCCTGCTGCCCGGGCTGGTAGTCACCGGCGGGCTTGAGCAGTTCGGCGGCGACCGCCGCGTGCACCCGCTTGCGCAGGCCGATCACCGAGTGCCCGGGACCGCGGCCGAAGTGCACCGCGTTGGTCAGCAGCACCGCCCACAGCCCGCTGCGCGGATCCACCGACAGGCTGGTGCCGGTGAACCCGGTGTGGCCGGCTCCGGTGGCGGGCCAGCCATCGCCCATGTTGTCGTACCTGTCCCCGCGCAGTCCCCAGGCCAGGCCCCGGCGGGCGCCCAGCCCCTCGGTCTGGCAGCGCAGCGCCTCGGCTCGCAGGCCGTCCATGCGCGAGCCGTCGCCCGCCCAGGCCGCCGCGTAACGGGCCAGGTCGGCCGCGGTGCCGAACAGCCCGGCGTGCCCGGCCACTCCGCCCAGCGCCTCGGCGTTCTCGTCGTGCACCACCCCGACCTTGGCCCGGCCAGTCTCTCCGATCCCGCCGATCCCGCCGGCAGCCCCGTGCCCGCCGCCCGCAGCGCCCGCCGCGGTGCCGCCGACGATCTCGGTGGCGGCGATCCGGCCCGCCCACCCAGCCGGAGGCCGGTACCTGGTCGAGGTCAGGCCGAGCGGGGTGCACACCACGTCCTGCACCAGCTCATCCAGCCCGCACCCGGCCACCGTCGCCGCCAGCTCGCCGAGGGCGATGAAGCCGACGTCGGAGTAGCAGAACGCGGTGCCCGGCTCGGCGACCAACGGCTCGGCCAGCGCGGCGGTGAGGATCTCGGCCGGATCCCGCAGCTGAAGGTAATACCTGCGCTCCGCGGGCAGTCCGGAAGTGTGCAGGAGCAACTGCCGGACGGTCACCGCGCTCTTGCCCGGGCCGGCGAAGGCCGGCAGGTAACGGCTCACTGGCTGGTCAAGGCCAACCTCGCCCTGGCCGGCCAGCTCCAGCAGGGCGGGCAGCGTCGCGACCACCTTGGTCAGCGAGGCCAGGTCGAAAACCGTGTCCGCCGTCATCGGCCGCCTGGCGGTCGCGTCGTGCTGCGCGTCTCCGGCCACGTGCAGCAGCCGGGGCTCGGCGGTGCGCACGCCCGCGGCCAGGACCGCGCCCGGCACGACTCCGGCCCCGACGGCCTCGTCGATCAGCTCGACCACGATCAGCGTGGCACCGCCCGGCGCGTCGTTAGCCCGCACGCCGCGACCAGCCGCCCGGCTCGGCTGCGGCCTGCGCCAGCCGGACGGCGCCGGTCACCGGTTGCTGCGACAGGGTCCGGATGTCGCTGCCCGGTCGCGCGCCTTCGATCAGGATCCGGACCGTGGTCTCGAGCCCGGCATGCCCGAACAGGCCGCCGGACAGCACCACCGGCAGCCCGGCGGGCGCGCCCAGCCGCTCGGCGGCGGACACCGCGAGGCTGGCCAGGGCACGGGCCGCGTCGGCCGCGATCTGTGCCGCTGCCGGGTCTGCGCTGGCCAGGACCAGCGGCGCGTAGCAGGCCCAGCGCCGCGGGCGGGGCTGGGCATAGAAGCGTTCATGAAGCGTGCCGATATGGTCCGCCCCGGCGGCCGACAGAAGCCGGTCACCGAGTTCGCCGACGGGAACGCCGCGGTCCCGGCGGTCAAGCAGCACGCGGAGCGCGGCCCGCACCATCCAGTAGCCGCTGCCCTCGTCGCCGAGGAGATAGCCCCATCCCCCCGACTGCACCTCACCACCCTGGTAGCTGCCGATCGCGACCGAGCCGGTGCCGCAGATCAGGGCCACGCCCTCGGCCAGGCCAGCGGCGGGCAGGGCGAGCATCGCGTCCTTGACGATGACCACGGTTCCCGGCCTGGTCAGCGGGGCCAGCTCGTCGATGAGGAACTGCCGGGTGGCGGGAACGCTGCAGCCCGCCGCGCCGGCGCAGATCGCGTCGAGGCGGTGCCGCGGCGCCAGTGGCAGCTGGGCCAGCAGGTCGGCCAGCGCGGCCCTGGCGTTTGCCCGGCCGACCGCAACCAGGCTGGCGCTGGCCGCCCTGCTCTCGGCCACCACCTCGCCGTCCGCGCACAGCTGCGCCCGGCTCTGGGTCCCTCCGATGTCGAGGCCGAGGACCCTGCTCATGGGGTGTCACCCACCTCCGGATCACCTATCTCCCGCTGGCCAAGCCGGGACAGGGCAACGCGCATACGGCCCCCGGCCTCGGCCAGCGCATCCGCGGCCTCCCGGGGTTCAAGACCTGACAACAGGCAGAGCAGGGCCAGCCGGAGGTCGCCGCCACACCGTTCCAGCTCATCGCGGCATGCCTCATTCCCGGCGCCGGATACCTCGCGGAGTATGGCCAGCTGGCGCTGGCGCAGCTTGGCGTTGCTCCCCGACATGCTGATCATCAGGTTGGAGTAGGAGCGCCCGAGCCGCACCATCGCCGCGGTGGACAGCGCATTGAGCACCATCTTCTGCGCGGTCGCGGCCTTCAGCCTGGTCGAGCCGGCGATGGCCTCCGGGCCGGTGTCCACCAGCACCCGGTGCTCGGCCAGCGCGGCCAGCGGCGCCGCCGGGTTGCTGCTCACCAGCACGGTCAGCGCGCCGGCCGACCGGGCGCACCGCAGGGCCCCGGCCACGTAGGGCGTACGGCCGCTGGCAGTGATCCCCACCGCGACGTCGGCCGAGGTCACGTCGCCCGCATCGCTGACGCCAAGCGCCTCGTCGTCCTCGACGCCCTCGACCGCGCTGCCCAGCGCCCGGTCACCCCCGGCCTGATGCGCGACGAAAACGCCGGGCTCGAGGCCGAAGGTCGGGACAACCTCTGCCGAGTCCATGACGCCTATCCGTCCCGAGCTCCCGGCACCGAAGTAGTGCACCCGGCCGCCCTCCGCCAGGCGGGCCACGATGCGGTCCACGACCGTGGCCAGAGCGGGCAGGACCGACGCCACCGCACCGGCCACCGAGGCGTCCTCGGCGTTCAGCATCCGCAGGATGTCCTCGGTCGGGACCACGTCGATATTGACGGTCCGCCAGTTGCGCTCCTCGGTGCGAGACGACACCGGCAACGGCGTCAGCAGTGCGTGGTCGCCCGGGTCAGACTGCACTGGCACCTA
>Ga0335074_10017456_pt1 | contig 10120 bp, 6 predicted proteins | sample Lox_Sample_23_FD_206715 | JGI IMG/M metagenome (GOLD analysis project Ga0335074, IMG submission 206715) | Soil microbial communities from Loxahatchee National Wildlife Refuge, Florida, United States - Lox_Sample_2.3 | ecosystem: Environmental > Terrestrial > Soil > Wetlands | place: USA: Florida...
TCTGCGCCATGAAATTGCCCCTCCAACCCATCCAACAAAGTCTCTCATGCGTAGGCACCTCGTCGTTCTACGGGGGTGCGAAACCTTGTTTCATCAACTTTGGTCAGTTAATTACACACCGAAAACGCATGGCGCAAATTCCACGAAGGCAATTCGGCAAAACCGGAGTTGAGATTTCGGCCCTGGCCCTTGGCGGCCACCATCTAGGCGACGCACAGGATCAGAAAACCGCCGAGCAGATTGTGGCGCGCGCCATCGACGGCGGCGTAACATTCTTCGATAACTGCTGGGAATATCATCGCGGCAAGTCCGAAGTCTGGATGGGTGCAGCGCTCAAAGGCAAACGCCAGCAGGTCTTCCTGATGACCAAGGTCTGCACGCATGGCCGCGACAAAGACCTGGCTCTTCGCATGCTCGAAGAGTCATTAAACCGGTTGCAGACCGATCATCTCGACCTCTGGCAGATCCATGGCGTCAGCTTCGAAAACGACCCGGCGCTGTTCATTCGTCCAAACGGCGCGGCCGAAGCGCTCGTACAGGCTAAGAAGGACGGCAAGGTTCGATTCGTCGGATTCACCGGCCACAAGGATCCGCAGATTCACTTGGCGATGTTGAAGACCGGCTTCCCCTTCGATTCCGTGCAGATGCCGCTAAATCCGTTCGACGGTACCTTTCGCAGCTTCGAAAACGAAGTGCTGCCGGAGTTGAACCGCCGCGGAATCGCGCCCCTCGGCATGAAGCCTCTCGGCGGCGCCGGCCCTGCTATCAAAGCCGGCGTTCTCTCGGCCGAAGAGTCGCTTCGCTATGCCATGAGCCTTCCCGTCGCGACCACCATTACCGGCATGGACAAGATGGATGTCGTCGAGCAGAACCTGAAAATTGCCCAGAACTTCACGCCGCTGTCGGAGGTTGAGATGGCTTCGCTGCGCACACGCTGCCAGCAGTTCGCCGACGGGCGATACGAGCTGTACAAAGTTTCTTTGAAGTACGACAATCCCGAGGCGCGTCTGGCTCACAGCTTCCCGATCGACATGACGCAGAAAGAAGTCAAAGAAATGATGAAGTCGACGGACAACACAGGCAAGCCCTTCCCGTCCATCAGCAAATGAGCACGTCCCGTCGCGCGTTCCTGCAAGGCGCAACACTTATAGGAGTTACATCAGCCATGGCCAGACCTGAGCAGCCCAATGGTTCCACCAGCAGCGTCCCGCGCCGGCCTCTCGGCAAAACCGGCACGGAGGTTTCGATCATCGGCGTTGGCGGGTTTCACCTCGGCTCCGCAGACAGCCTTGACGAAGCCACCGCCATTGTGCAGCACGCTCTCGACTCGGGCATCAACTTCTTCGATAACGCCTGGGAGTATCACGACGGCCAAAGCGAAGAGTGGCTCGGGAAAGCGCTCGGCGGCAGACGTAAGGAGGCTGTGCTGATGACCAAGGTCTGCACGCACGGCCGCGATAAGAAACTTGCCATGCAGATGCTCGACGAATCGCTGAGGCGTCTGCGGACCGATTATCTGGACGTCTGGCAAATTCACGAAGTCATCTACGATAACGATCCGGATTTCATCTTCGGTCCCAATGGCGCCGCGGAAGCGCTCGCACAGGCCAAGCAACAGGGCAAGGTGCGTCTCATCGGCTTCACCGGCCACAAGAATCCCGCGATTCATCTCAAGATGCTCTCGCATGATTTCCCGTTCGATACCGTGCAGATGCCTCTTAACCCATTCGATGGAACGTTTCGCAGCTTCGGAGAACACGTTCTGCCGAAAGCGCGCGAACGCGGAATGGCCGTGTTCGGTATGAAGAGCCTGGGCGGCAGCGGAGAGATGGTCCGCCGAGGCGCCATCACAGTTGCCGATGCGCTCCGTTACGCCATGAGCTTGCCGGTTACTACCACCATCAGCGGCATCGATTCAATGGACGTCCTGAAGCAAAATCTGGAAATCGCCAACAGTTTCTCGGCTATGAGCGACAGCGAGTTGGCCCAGCTTCGCAATCGCTGCCGCCGCGACGCAAGCGACGGTCACCTGGAGCTGTTCAAGACCACCACCAAGTACGACGGTAAAATTGGTCGTGAACAGCATGGGTACCCAACGGTCGAGGAATTACCTGCCTAGCGGTAGCTCGCCGGCCTTAACGCCTCTTCGAATTCACGCGTCCTTCCCGATTCCCCAATGTGGATAGTTCACCTCGCGCTCCGGCGTCCGTATACCTTTGTCGTGTTCTCGGTTCTGGTGCTGATCCTGGGCACGCTGTCCGGGGTCGTGCTGAACAAGGATATTTTCCCGTACATCAATATCCCGGTCGTAAGCGTTGTCTGGAGTTATAACGGCCTCACGCCCGATGAGATGGAGAAGCGCGTCGTCACCATTTGCGAGCGCGCCATGACCACCACAGTCAACGACATCGAGCACATGGAATCGGAGTCCTACACGGGTGTTTCGGTCATTCGCGTGTATTTCCAACCCAACGTCAAGGTCGAGCTGGCGCTATCGCAGATCACGGCCATTGTGCAGACCATCTTGCGCGTCCTACCGCCAGGGACGTTTCCGCCGAACATTTTAAAATACGACGCTTCGAGCGTTCCTATTTTGCAGCTCGGCTTGACCGGGGAGGGACTCACCGAGCAGGACCTGTTCGATCTCGGCCTTAATTTCATCCGCACTCGACTGGCAACTGTGCAAGGCGCGTCCGTTCCCTTGCCTTGGGGCGGCAAGTTTCGCCAGATCATGGTCGATATCGACCCCAATGCTTTATATGCGAAGCATCTCTCCGCACCAGACATTTCCAATGCATTGAACGCCCAAAATATTATTCTTCCCGCCGGCACGGCGCGCATCGGAAACCTGGAATATCTGGTCCGGACTAACAGCAGCCCCACCACCGTCGAAGCTCTGAACGACCTCCCGGTGCGCGCCTCCAACGGCGCCATCGTTTACATGAAGGACATCGCGCAAGTGCGCAATGGCTTCGCTGTTCAGACCAACATCGTTCGCGAAAACGGCCGCCGCGCCGCGCTTCTGACGGTCCTTAAGAATGGCCGTTCCTCGACGTTGAACATCGTCAAGGCCGTTATCGCCGCGCTGCCCCGCGTCAAAGCCGACCTCCCGCCGGCGCTACGCATCACGCCCCTGTTCGATCAGTCCGTCTTCGTGCGCAACTCCATTAACGAAGTGCTGCGCGAAGCCGGTATTGCGGCCCTGCTGACTGCTCTCATGATCCTGCTGTTTCTGGGAAGCTGGCGCAGCACTCTGATCGTCTGCATTTCCATTCCGCTTTCGATCCTCACTTCCATCTGCGTCCTCGCGCTGTTCGGCGAAACCATCAACGTGATGACCCTCGGCGGCCTTGCGCTCGCCGTCGGCATTCTGGTAGATGACGCCACGGTCGAAATCGAAAATACGCACCGCAATCTCGCCGAGCCCGGCAAATCGCTGGTTCACGCCATTCTCGATAGCGCCAGCCAGGTCGCCGCGCCTGCTCTCGTCTCCACGCTCTCCATTTGCATCGTCTTCTTACCCGTCCTGCTGCTTACGGGCGCTGCGAAATATCTGTTCACGCCGCTGGCTATGGCCGTCGCGTTCGCCATGCTCGCTTCCTATTTCCTTTCACGAACGCTGGTGCCGACCATGATGCATTACCTGTTGCCCGCTGAGGTCGCGCTTTATCAACGCCAGCCGGGCGACCCCGAACCGAAGGAAGCGAAGAACTGGGTGTGGCACGTGCATGAGCGCTTCGAGCATCGTTTTGAGCGACTGCGCGAACGCTATAAGACTTGGCTCGATTGGGCGTTGCAGCATCGCGCCATCGTTCTCGTGCTCTTCGGGCTATTTGTCGGCGGCTCCTTTTTCCTCACGTTGGTCATCGGCCGCGACTTCTTCCCGTACGTTGATTCGGGCCAGATGCGGCTGCATGTCCTCCCGCCGCAAGGCACGCGCATCGAAGAATCCGAAATGATCTTCGCCGCCATAGAGGCCAAGATTCGGCAGGTGATCGGAGCCGGCCGCATCGACATGATCCTCGACAACATCGGTCTCCCAAACGGGGGCTTCAACATCGCCTTCGGCAGCAACAATACCATCAGCAACTCCGACGGCGACATCCTGATTGCCCTGAAGCCCGGTGAGCGAAAAACGCTCGAATACTCGCGCAGCTTGCGCGAGCAACTCGCGCGCGCCTTCCCGCAGGAAACGTTCTTCTTCACGCCCGCCAACATGACCAACCAGATTCTGGATTTCGGCCTGCCCGCGCCCATCGATCTTCAGGTGGTCGGCCGTAATCCGCAGGCGAACTACAAAATCGCTCAGGATCTCTTGAGCAAAGTGCAGGCCATTCCCGGCATCGTCGATGCGCACATCCATCAGCAGGTGGCGTATCCCACCGTCGAAGTGAACGTGGACCGAAGCAAGGCGCAGCAGGTCGGACTGCGCCAGAGCGACGTCGCTAACAGCATGCTCATCTCGCTCTCCGGCACCGGCCAGACCGCGCCGAATCAATGGCTGAATCCGCAGAATGGCGTCAACTATCAAGTCGTTGTGCAGAGCCCCATCTATCGCATCGATTCCTTCGAAGCCCTGCAGCGCACGCCCATTACTTCCACTGCCGGAAACAATAGCCAGTTGCTTGCAAATCTCGCGAGCCTCAAGCGCAACGTCTCCACCATCGTTATCGATCACTACAACATCCAACCCACCTTCGACATTTATGCCGACGTAGACCAACGCGACCTGGGCGGGGTTGCGGATCAAATTCACAAGATCATCCGCCAGACGAAGAAGCTGCCCAGCGGATCTTTTCTGGACCTGCGCGGAGAGGTCGCCACCATGGAGAGTTCATTCGAGCGCCTGGAGCTGGGCATCGGCTTCGCCGTCATCATCGTCTACCTGCTCATGGCGGTAAATTTCCAGAGCTGGCTTGATCCGTTCATCATTCTCATGGCTCTGCCCGGCGCCTTCTCAGGCATTCTCTGGATGCTCTACCTGACGCAGACCACCTTCAGCGTGCCTTCGCTGATGGGCTCCATCATGACTATTGGCGTCGCCACCGCGAACTCCATCCTGCTGGTCGTCTTCGCGAACGACGAGCGCGCGGCGAACAAGAACCAAACCGAAGCTGCGCTCTCGGCCGGCTATATCCGCCTGCGTCCGGTCGTCATGACGGCGTTGGCGATGATCTTCGGCATGCTACCTATGGCTTTGGCGTTCGGCGAGGGCGGCGAGCAGAATGCTCCGCTCGGCCGCGCGGTTATCGGCGGCCTTATGGTGGCCACCGTCAGCACGCTTTTCATCGTGCCTATCATCTATTCGCTGCTGCGCAAACGCGCGCCCATCGACTACGACGAAAAAATCGACAAAGAATACAAAGGCGAGATTCTTCCGAGCGGTGAGCCGGTGCAGCCCAAAGGGCAACCGCGGCCGCAGGAATCCTGACCATGGCGACCACTGACAAGCCTGCAATGGACCCCGTTGCAGACGTTCCCGACAAGCCGGAGCCGAGGCCGCCCGATCAACAGAACCGTGGGCATTCGAAACTCTATTGGTTCATCTTCGCGGGCATCGTAGTCCTGGCCGCCATCCTGGTCATTTTTCTCGGCTGGCTGCCCAGGCATAAGCGGCAACAGCAGATCGAGCAGCAGGCCCGGGAGCGCACACAATCCGTTCCCAAGGTTCAGGTGCTGAAAGTAGTTCGCGGTCCGGCCATCTCCGAATTGATGATTCCTGGCACGTCGCAGGCGTATGAAGAAGCTTATTTATACGCCCGAGCTTCCGGTTACGTGAGCCGGCGTTTGGTCGATATCGGCGATCACGTACATACCGGCCAGTTGCTCGCCGTGATTGACGCGCCGGATCTGGACAAGCAAGTCGCGCAAGCGCGCTCCACTCTACGGCAAAGCGAATCGAACCTTGCCCAGATGGAAGCGCAGCTCCATCTCGCCGCGCTGACTTGGGACCGGTACAAAGTGCTGGTCGCCAAAGGCGTCTTTTCACGGCAGGACGGCGACACGCAGGAAGCCAATTATCGAGTAGCGGAAGCCAATGTGCGCGCCGCGCAAAACACGGTCCAAGGCAATCGCGAAAACCTCGAGCGGGAGATTGTGTTACAGCAATACGAGCGCGTGACTGCGCCATTCAACGGCGTCATTACAGATCGCAATGTCGATGTCGGATCTCTGATTACAGCGGAAGGAACCGGCCTCGGCGTCTCGACCGCCACCACGCCGGGTACCACGCAATCCGGCGCTCAGGGCAACAATCAAGGCGCTTCGGGCAGTCTCTCATCTTCAGTTGCACCCTCGACCGGCGGCTCGCAAGGCGGCGAAATGTTCGGTATCGCGAATCTGGACCCATTGCGCATTCTTGTCTCGGTTCCTGAAGCCTATTCGTCACTGGTGCGAGTGGGTCAGCGCGCGGATCTGTTCTTCCAGGAATTGCCGCAGGAAAAGTTTCAAGGGACGGTGACGCGCACCTCCGGTTCAATCGACCAGAACACCCGCACGCTACTGGTTGAAGTGCAGGTGCGGAACCGCAATGGCGGGCTGATGCCCGGCATGTACGTGGTCGTCAATTTCGTTCAGTTGAAGGCCATTCCGCCGCTCGTCGTTCCCGGTGAATCCATCGTTGTCCGCGACGCGAAGAGCACGCTCGCGGTGGTCGAGAACAATTACGTGCATTTCAAACCCGTGCAGATCGGGCGCGACTTCGGCAATCAAACCGAGATCGTGGGCGGGATTCAGCCGGGAGATATCATCGTCAAGACCATCACCGATCAGGTTCAAGAGGGCGTGAAGATCGAGCCCGAATTTCCTAAACAGCAGCCAGCGCAGCAGCAAGTTGGAGGACAAAGCAATCAAAGGGCGAGCCAAGAGGGACGTTACGGAAATCAAGGCCTGGACAAGCAAGGGTCGAACGCAGAGAATGGCAAGGGCAAGAAGGGCGGCGGGCAAAAAAAGAATAAGGGGTCCGGGAAACAGTGAGTGGCCGTTCCGTTCTTGCGCTCTTGCTGGCTGTGTTGAATGCAGCCGCACAGTCCCCTTCGCCGTTACTTAAGTCGGTTGAGAACGACAAAACCGAACCAAAGAACGAACGCGTCAGCTACCCGGCGCGATCTTCCTTCTTCGACTCTATCGCTCAATACCGGAGACCCACTGCGGGTCCGCTGCCGCTCACCCCCGCGGATCGGGCGCGTTCGCTGATCCACAACGGCGCGATTTATCTGTCTCTTTATGACGCTCTCGCGCTCGCGATTGAGAACAATCTGGACGTCGAAGTCGCGCGTTACAACCTGTCTATCGCGGGCACGGAAACTTTGCGTGCGTCGGGCGGCGGCAGCCTGCGAGGCATTGACTACTCGGTGGCTGAAAGTCCAACCGGCGTGGGCGGACCAGGCAGCCCGTTGCTCAATCAGGCAGCTTCTACCCTGACACCCAGCTCACCGACCATCAACGATCTCACCTCACTCAATGTGCTAACCGAGACCCAAACGAACCTGTCCGTGCAAGACATAGCCGGTTATGCGGCGGGTCCGACGGTCCCGCTTTTTCAGCCGACCCTGGTCGGGCAGAATACCTGGTTTCAGCGCGAGAACATCCCGATTCTGGCTACCAGTTCGGTGCTTCCGGCCAGCCCTGGGCAGTTGGACTTTGTCACTGCCAACTACTCTCTCGTCGAAGGCTTCAGCCCCGGCACACAGGTTGAAGTGGACTTGAACAACGCGTCTCAGGTCCTATATGGCACTCAAAACCAGCTCGATCCGTTCGCTACTCCCAACACCTCGCTGACCGTTTCGCAGCCGCTGTTGCGCGGGCGCGGCAGAGATATCAGCCTTCGCTACATTCGCATCGCCGCGATCAATCAAAAGATCTCACGGCTGCTGTTCTACCAGCAACTCATCAGCACGGTCTACGGTGTCGCGCGGCTCTACTACGATCTCGTGAGCTTGAACGAAAACGTGCGAGTCAAGCGCGAGACGCTGGCCGCGGCACAAAAACTCTATGAGGACGACAAGGCTCAAGAGGAGCAGGGAACGCTAGCGCCCATCGGACTCACGCAAGCGCAGTCTCTGGTGGCCTCAAGCCAGTTGGATCTGATCCAGGCGCAAGGCCTCGTCAAGCAAGAAGAGGTGATCCTCAAGTCGCAACTGGCGCGGCGTGGCACGGCCGATCCGATTCTAGGCAACCTGCCGATTGTGCCGACCGATCCGATTACGATTCCTCCCAGCGACGATCTGCCGGCGCTCGAAGCGCTGGTTTCGGATGCGCTTTCGATGCGGCCCGACTTGTTGCAGGCTTCCCTGCAAGTCGAGAGCGGCGAGATCGCCCTGAAGGGGTCGCGCAACGCGGTGCTTCCCGAAGTCGATCTCATCGGCAACTTTCAAACACGTGGCAGCACGGAGACGCCGTTCACCACGCTTGGCACTCCAGGTACGGGCCTGATCACCGCGCCGACCGATCTGGGCGTAGCTGGCTTGCGAACTTCGCGCATCTATCAGGCCGGTATCCAGTTCAATCTGCCGTTGAAGAATCATGTGGCCGAAGCCGATGCTGCCCGTGATGCGCTGGCGGTGCGGCAAGCCCAAGTGCGAACGCAGCAACTCGCGAACGAAGTTCGCGAACAGGTCCAGAGCTCGGTCATCGCTTTGCAGACCGCGCGCGAGGCATTGAAGGCCGCCATTGAAAGCCGGCAATATCAGGAGCAGCTCGTGGATGCCGAACGGGACAAGCTCTCGGTCGGCGCCTCGACCAATTTCCTGGTCATCCAACAGGAGAGCTATCTCGCGCAGGCCCGCTCTACTGAAGTGGGCGCGCGCAGCGTCTGGATCAAGGCGCGCGTCGCGCTCGACCGCGCTGTCGGCAATCTGCTCGAAAAGAACGGAATCACCTATGACGAATCGGTCGTCGGCGCGCTTCCCGCGGTGGCTACTGGCCGGCCCTGATCCTAATTAGGCGTGGGCCTTGTCGGCATGCACAGCCGGTACGGCGGCCAGGTGCTCGGCGATAAACCAGACCTGCAGCTCGTTCGTGCGGATCACGTTGCTGACCAGCAGATCGTTGGTGCCATCGTCGCCCGCTTCGTCGGCAGCCTTGGCATACTCATGCGCTTCTTTGAGAATCAGCTCATGCGCCTCGAGCAATCGGGATAGCTGTACCGGCACTTCTTCGCGATGGATGGGAGGCCGCTCGACCCTTGTGTGTTCGGAGACGTCCTGCGGCATCGCGAGGGCCACGCCGCCCAAAGCCTGAATGCGCTCGGCGATCTCATCCACCAGCTTGTCTTGCTCTTCGTAGTGTTTGTCGAGCAGCAGATGTAATTGATAGAAGGTATGGCCTGAGACCTGCCAATGGTGCTTCTTGTACATCTCGCGAAGCATGATGGTGTCGGCCAGAACCTGGTTCAAATTGCGTGTACTCTCGAGCCGGACGTCTGCTTCGAGTGCGGAAGGAAGATAAACGACGGTCCCGAACTCCTGGATAATTTTGCCGCGCTGGCCGAGCAGCGGCTGAGCTTCGGAGGTACGGTGGTTACTGGTGGTGTGTGTCTTTGCCATAAAAGTTAGATGAGATCACTTGAACTCGAGGATCTCTTTTTCTTTGGCTTTCGCCGCCTGGTCGATCTTTGAGATCTGGCCATCGGTGAGCTTCTGAATGGCATCCAGCGCCAGGCGCTCTTCGTCTTCGCTGATCTGCTTATCCTTGAGCATCTTCTTGAGCTGCTCGTTCGCATCGCGTCGAATATTGCGCAAGCCGACGCGGCGCTCCTCGGCGATGTGACTGAGCTTCTTGGCCAGATCGCGGCGGCGCTCCTCAGTCAAAGGTGGAATAGGCACGCGCACCAGCTTGCCGTCATTCGAGGGATTCAGGCCCAGATCCGCACTACGAATCGCCTTCTCGATAGCGTTGATAGTAGAAGTGTCCCAGGGCTGGACGGTGATCATGGCGGGCTCGGGAACATGGAGCTGCGCAACTTGGTTGAGCGGAACAGGCGAGCCGTAGTAATCCACGCGCACACTATCGAGCAGTCCAATCGATGCGCGGCCGGTTCGAATATGCGCCATCTCCTGCTGCAGCTCGGTAAGCACTTTGTCCATGCGGGAGCGGGCGTTTGTCTCGACTTCCTTCACGT
>Ga0335074_10017458_pt1 | contig 10120 bp, 9 predicted proteins | sample Lox_Sample_23_FD_206715 | JGI IMG/M metagenome (GOLD analysis project Ga0335074, IMG submission 206715) | Soil microbial communities from Loxahatchee National Wildlife Refuge, Florida, United States - Lox_Sample_2.3 | ecosystem: Environmental > Terrestrial > Soil > Wetlands | place: USA: Florida...
GCCACCCGTCAGGACCTTGCCGGAGGAAGGCACCACGGTGTTGTACGCGCGGGCGAGCCGCGTGATCGAGTCGAGCAGAATCACCACGTCCTTCTTGTGCTCGACGAGACGCTTGGCCTTCTCGATCACCATCTCCGCCACCTGCACGTGACGTGCGGCCGGCTCATCGAAGGTGCTCGAGACGACCTCGCCCTTGACGGTGCGCTGCATCTCGGTGACTTCCTCGGGCCGCTCGTCGATGAGCAGCACGATGAGGTATACCTCGGGATGATTGGCGGTGATCGATGTCGCGATGTTCTGCAGGAGCATCGTTTTCCCCGCCTTCGGCGGAGACACGATCAGTCCTCTCTGGCCCTTGCCGATGGGCGCAACGAGATCGATCGTGCGAGCCGTGAGATCCTCGGTCGATCCGTTGCCGCGCTCGAGCTTCAAGCGCTTGGTCGGATGGAACGGGGTGAGGTTCTCGAACAGCACCTTGTTGCGCGAGCTGTCGGGCGAGTCGAAGTTGATCTCCCCGACCTTCAGCAGCGCGAAGTACCGCTCCCCGTCCTTCGGCGGACGGATGAGCCCGGAGATCGTGTCGCCGGTGCGCAGGTTGAACCGGCGAATCTGACTCGGACTCACGTAGATGTCGTCCGGTCCCGCCAGATAAGAGCTGTCCGCAGACCTCAGGAATCCGAAGCCGTCCTGCAGGATCTCGAGCACGCCGTCGCCGTAGATGTTCTCTCCGTTGCGAGCGTGTGCCTTGAGGATCGAGAAGATGATGTCCTGCTTGCGCGAGCGGGCCATGTTCTCGAGGCCCATGGACTCGGCGAGCTTCACGAGCTCGTTGATCGGTTTCTGCTTGAGCTCCGTGAGATTCATCGACGCGCGCGACTGCGTGAGCTCGGCGGGGCTGATCACCTCCGCGTCGTCACCGCCGTCGAACACGTCGATGTCGTTCATCATGTCGTCGACGGGGCGGCCGTTGCCCCGGTTGCCGTCGCGGTTGCCGTGGCGCGGGCCCTTGGGCCGATTGCGGCCCTGATTGCCGAGATAGCCTCTCACAGGTTGTTATCCAGGAATGCCGATAGTTGGGACTTGGAAAGCGCGCCGACTTTTTGCGCCTCGACCGTGCCGTTCTTGAACAGAATCAGCGTCGGAATGCCGCGGATGCCGAACTTGGGTGGCGTCTGCGGATTCTCGTCGATGTTGAGCTTCGCGATCTTGAGGCGATCCCGGTACTCGTCGGCGAGCTGATCGAGTATCGGGGCGATCATCTTGCAGGGACCGCACCACTCGGCCCAGAAGTCGAGCAGTACGGGCTTTTCGGACTTGATTACGTCGTCGTTGAACGTCGCGTCGGTGGTATGCACGATGTGCGGGCTACTCACGCGGTCGAACCTCCACTGAGAGAGCTATGGGCGAATGGGGCGTTTTCGGGGACGAGGCGGCGATGAGCCTTCGGCGGACACGGGGTGGAACGGCGAAAGCCGTGCCAGAAACACCCGACAAACGGTTAAACTAGTCCTCGGTGACTACCGGTAAAGTCTACAAGGGAATCGGGATGGCAGGTGCGGACCCCGGTGGGCCTCGAGCCATCGCACGGGTTTCGCTGTCTTGAGCACATTTGTAGCGCTTCCCGGAGAGCTTTTCAAGGCCCCGCCCGGCAAAGTCGCTGGGAAGGATACTGATTTGGCAGCAACGAGTGATCAGCCTGCGAGTTCCGTCACGTTCGAGTCTCTGGACCTCGCACCCCCTCTGATGCAGGGCATCCGCGATGCCGGATTCACCCAATGCACGCCGATCCAGGCTCAGACGCTCCCGATCGCGCTTTCCGGCCACGATGTAGCCGGACAAGCTCAGACCGGCACGGGGAAGACGGCGGCGTTCCTGATCGCCCTCTATAACGCCCTTGCCACGCACCCGGCTCCGCATGGACGCTCCCGGACGTCGATCCGGGCGCTCGTGGTGGCGCCGACCCGCGAGCTCGCGGTGCAGATCCATCACGACGCGGAGATTCTGGGCCGGCACATGGGACTCAAGCTCGCGGTCGTCTACGGGGGCGTCGACTACGACAAGCAGCGCCGCGAGGTGGGCGAAGGGGTCGATGTGCTGATCGGGACCCCCGGCCGCATCATCGACTACTTCAAACAACACATTTTCGACATGCGCCACGCGCAGGTGCTGGTCCTCGACGAGGCCGACCGGATGTTCGATCTCGGATTCATCGCCGACGTGCGCTACATCCTGCGGCGGCTGCCCCCGCCCGAACGGCGCCTGTCCATGCTCTTCTCGGCAACCCTCTCACATCGCGTGCTCGAGCTCGCCTACGAGCACATGGCGAACCCGGAGCTGATCCGGATCGAGCCCGACAAGCGCACGGTCGATGAGGTGCGCCAAGTCGTCTACTACCCCGCGACCGAGGAGAAAGTGCCGCTGCTGATCGGACTGCTGCGACAGAGCGAGGCGCATCGCACGATGGTATTCGTGAACACCAAGCGCAGCGCAGAACGGCTCGAGCAGGTGCTGCGTGCGAACGGCTTTCACGCGCAGGCGATCTCGGGCGACGTTCCGCAGAAGAAGCGCCTGCAGTTCCTGCGACAGTTTCACGAGGGCGACCTGGCCGTGCTCATCGCGACCGACGTGGCATCCCGGGGGTTGCATATCCCGGACGTGAGCCACGTTTTCAACTTCGACCTGCCGCAGGATGCGGCGGACTACGTACATCGCATCGGACGCACGGCGCGCGCGGGTGCGGAAGGCGATGCCATCAGCTTTGCCTGCGAGGAGTCGGCCGTGTCGCTTCCGGAGATCGAGGCGTACCTCGGGCACAAGATCCCCGCCGGGACGATCTCCGCGGGTCTGCTCAGCCACCCCATCGCTTCGAGCCGCGCTGGCGCACACGGCGGCGCCGCGGGAGCGGCGCACGGCGGCCCGGGACATCCGCCGCGGCACGGTGCCGGACCGGGCGGCGACCGCACAGGGCGCGGCCCGCGCGGACGCCCGCGGGGCGGCCGATCCCGTTCCCGTTCTTCCAATTCGCGGCCGGGACGTTGAGCGTGGCGCTCGAGTTGCGCACGTCCCGATCGAGTATCATGATCGGCGCGTGAACCCAGGCCGCGGGCGGCTCCCCTCTTCACGGCTATGGCGGACACAGAAGACAACGTCGACCGCAAGCTTTTCAGGAATATGGAGAAGCTGCGCCAGCTGCGCATCGAGCACCGCGACCTCGACGAGATCATCACGCGTCTTGCGCTCGATCTGCACGTCGATGAGCTGCAGCTGAGGAGACTGAAGAAGCGCAAGCTGGTCCTCAAAGACCAGATAACGCGGCTCGAGAGCGAGCTGATTCCGGATCTGAACGCCTGAGGAAAGCTGCCGCGCTTGTGCGCGCCGCCATCCCGCCGGGCTGCAGCTCCATGCCCCTTCCGATCACGCCGAGCCTTGCGATCCCCGACGGAGAACTCGAGTTTTCGTTCGTGCGATCCTCGGGGCCGGGCGGCCAGAACGTCAACAAAATCGCCTCGGCCGTGCAGCTGCGCTTCGATCTCGCCGCATCGACCTCGCTTGCCGCGCCGGTGAAAAGCCGCTTGCGCGCGTTCGCCGGACGCCGGCTCACGCAGGACGGCGCCATTCTCATCATCGCGCGCAACCATCGGACACAGGAGCGCAATCGCGCCGAGGCGTGCGAGCGCCTCGCCGAGCTCGTGCGTCGCGCGCTCATCGAGCCGCGACAACGCCGGCCGACCCGCCCGAGCCGTGCGTCGCGGATGGCGCGGCTCGACGCGAAAACGCGCCGCGGCACGCGCAAGCGGCTGCGTACACGGGTCGATTGGAGCGAGTCTTGAGCGAGGCGGCGGCCGACGAGCCGAGACGGTCGGCCCCCGCGCGCTCCCGCGACGAGTCGGGGGCGCGAGCGCTGCAGGAAGCCGCGTGGCCGGGCGCGCGGGCGGCGTACTACACGCTCTTCGTGCTCGTTCTGTGCCTCACTTCCAATCAGCTCGACATCGGTATCGTTCCGTATCTCGCCTCGAGCATCAAAGCCGATCTGCACATCTCCGACACCTCGCTCGGGCTGCTGCTCGGGGCGGCCTTCGGGCTCTTCTATACGTTGATCGGGCTGCCGATCGCGTACTACGTCGACCGCTTGAGCCGGCGGTGGATTCTCGCGCTCGGCCTCGCGGTGTGGAACGTCGGGACCGCTCTCTGCGGCATCGCGCAGAACTTCTGGCAGCTCTTCGCCGCGCGGTTTCTCGTCGGTGCGGGCGAGGGCGTCAACGGACCGGCATCCTACGCCATCATCGGGGACGTCTTCCCGCGCGAGCGGATTCCGCGCGCGATAGCGCTGCTTCAAGCGGGCTCGGTGATCGCTCCGGCGCTCGCGATGTTCTTGAGCGCGTGGCTCCTGCATCTTTTCCTCGGCATGAAGCCCATTCGGGTGGGCTTCGGGGTCATTCACGGCTGGCAGTTGATCTTCATCCTCATCGGCTTGCCGAGCCTCGCGATCGCCGCGCTCATAGTCGTCACCGTTCCCGAGCCCGCGCGCCGTACGATCCGCAATCAAATGGCCGAGATCACCGCCGGCGCCGACCTCGAGCGCGGCGGCATCCGCGCCTGGTTCCAGGATTACGCGGTCGCGTTCCGCTACATGAGGTTGCAGCGGCGGATCTACGCACCGATGTTCGCCAGTCTCTTCGCCGGAGCGTTCTCGATCGGCGCACTGCAGTGGATGCCGATCTTCTATCAGCGCACCTTCGGATGGGGCCCGGCCCGGCTCGCGGCTCTGCAAGGCGGCGCACAGTTGATCGCAACGACCCTCGGGCTCATCGCGAGCGTCCTGCTCGCCGAGCGCTTCTCCCGGCGCAAGCGCGCGGACGCCGCTTTTCGCGTGTACATCCTATCGCTGATCATCGCGCTACCCGCGGTGTTCACGGTGCTGATGCCGACTCCGTGGATCGCTTTCGGGGTCGGAACGCTCAGCCTGTTCTCGGTCGGGATGTCGGGCGCCTCGCAGAACGCGGCGCTGCAGATCATCACGCCCGCGGAGCTGCGCGGCAAGGTAACGGCGCTCTATCTCCTCGTTTACAGCCTCGTCGGACTCGCGTTCTCGCCGCTGTTGTACGCGCTCATCGAGGACTTCATCCTTCGAGATGAAGCGCTGATCCGCTGGGCGATCTTCTGGCCGCTCCTGCTCTTCCGGCCTCTCTCGCTCCTCATCGCCTGCTTCGGTTTGAGGCCCTACGGACGCGAGGTCGCGCGCCTCGAGGCGCTCGAGAGCTGAGCGCTCGCGGGCGCCTCACGAGAGGATCGACGCCATCTTGCTCCGTCCGGCCTCCATCGTCTCGCGCACCGGGTTCGGCATGGCGAGTGCGGCCTGCACGCCCGGCCGCGCGGACATTCTGCCGTGCCAATCGAGGAGGCGCGGCGTGTCCTGTGCGTTCACCAGATTCGGCGACATGCGCGGCATGGCGGCGGTGATCGCGAAGCAGCTCACGTCCGCGAGCGAGAAGGCTGCACCGGCGAGCCACGCTGTGTCGTTGAGTTGCCTCTCCATGCGCTCGATCGAGACGCGGACCTGGCGGCCCCACTCATCGAGCTGCTCGCGCGCGTAGCCCTGTCGGGCCGAAGTGCGCCACTTGTCCTACTGCTCCTTGAGCGGGATGCGCGCGATCTTCGCCGTCGCAGACCTCGTCGAGGTATTCGTTGATCACCGTCGACTCGGTGATGACTTTCCCAGCGTGGATCAGCGCGGGGACTTGCCCGTTCGGATTGATCTTCACGTACCAGGGCTCGTGCTGCTGAAACTCGTGCAGGTTCACGAAATGACTCGTGAACGGCACGCCTTTTTCCTTGATCGCGAGCAGAACCTTGAGCGAGTTGGCGGCGGGCTCGGCGTGATACAGGTCCAGCATGGGCAGCTCTCCGGCGACGCGTGAATCTGCAGCATGCGCCCGAGCGGCCTCGCGGTGTCAAGCGGCCGACCTGTGGCTGCTCATCACGGGGCGCCCGGCTCCCCCGATCGCGCTCAGGCGTGCGTCACCTGCAGAATGCTGTGGCGGATCTCCTCGTTGAGCACCAGCTGAGCATCTTCCGCGACCCGCGTGAGCACCTCGCCGAATTCGAGCTTGCCCGTGGAGGAGGTGCTCACGACGCCACGCTCGCGCAGCAGATCGATGAAATTCTCGAACAGCGAGCGATCGAAGAACTCGGGCGAATCGAACCCGTAGACGAGGCTCATACGCTGCGCCATCAGATGGCAGCGCTCCTCGAGCATCGCCTGGGTGAGCGCACCGCTGCCCGCCTTGAGCAGCAGGGCGATGGTGAGGTAATAGCGCTCGATGGTCTGCAGGCTCGACTGGGCAAGCAGCGACAACTGCATGGCTTCGGCCGAGGTCGGCAGCGGACGCCGCCATGATCGGCCGTCCGCGTCGCTCTCGATGAGCCCGTAGCGGGCGAGCGCCTCGAGCACCGAGTCGATGACGGCGGGCACTTCCTCTTCACGAAACGCAAGGAACAGCTCGGAGGCGATATACGGATAGATGCGCCCCGCGAGCCGGTGGATGTCCTCGCGCCTCATGGCGGCATTGCCGAGGAAAACGCAGGCGACAAGCGAGGGCATCGCGACGAGGTGCAGCACATTGTTGCGGTAGTAGGCTGCGAGCACCGCCGATTCGTCGCTCATCTGCACGAGACCCCCGAGCGGGTGCGCGCGCCGCGAGACGACTTGCATCGTCTCGCCGTAGGCGACGATCTCCGCGCTCGAAAGCGGCGTCACGGTGATCCGCGGACCGTACGGGCAGTCCCTGAGCAGCGCGAGATGCACGTCGAGCTGGCGGATCAGGTCCGCCTCCGCGAGGATGCGTCGCGGCGAGGCGAGCAGCGCGATCGCGAGCAGGTTGATGGGCGTCACCGCGGCTGCCGCGTTGATCCGGCGCATGATGGTCGCGGCGAGATCGGCGACAGCGGCGTTCATCCAAGGCAAGCGCGCCTCATCGGACGCGCGGCTACGCCAATCGCGATCGTGTCGATCGAGTACCTCGGAGAGGAGGAAAGGCTCCCCAAGATTGACGTGCACGCGGCCGAATCGCTCGCGCAGCCGCGGCAGCGCGCGCAGCAGACCGAAGATGCTCTCCTTCTTCTTCGGAACGCCCGAGAGCTCGCCGATATAGGTCGCGCCCTCGACGATGCGCTCGTAGCCGAAATACACGGGCACGAACACGACCGCGCGCGCGGGATCGCGCAGGAAGCCGCGCACCGTCATGGAGAGCATTCCCGTCTTCGGCTGCAGCAGCCGGCCGGTGCGGCTTCTGCCGCCCTCGATGAAATACTCGATCGGGTGGCCGCGCGCCATGATGGCGGCCATGTAGGTCGTGAACACCACAGCGTAGAGGCTGCTGCGGAAGCTGCGGCGGATGAAGAACGCGCCGCCCTTGCGTAGCAGCCGTCCGACGATCGGCAGGTCGAGGTTGGCGCCGGCTGCGATGTGCGGAATCGCGAAGCCTTGGCGGTAGATGGCGTACGACAGCAGCAGATAATCCATGTGGCTGCGGTGGCACGGGACGTAAACGATCTCATTGCCGTCGGCAACCGCCTCCAGCGTTGCCGCGTGTTCGAAGTCCACGCCGTCGTACAGGCGATTCCAGAGCCGGGTGAGCAGATGCTCGAGGAAGCGCACGAACGCTGCCGAGTAGTTAGCGGCAATCTCCTCCGCGATGCGCTGTGCCGACTTGAGCGCCTGCCGGCGCGACAGTTTGCGCTCGCGCACCTCCTGCGCGACGGCGGCGCGCACGGCGCGCTTGCGCAGCACCTCCGCGACGATCGTCCGGCGATGCGACAGATCGGGACCGATGCGCGCAGCTCGCTGACGGCGGTAACGCGCGCGCAGTGCGCGCACGACGCGCCGGCATTGAACGTTCGGCGCGGCGACCTCGCCCACGAGCTTGCGCAGCGAAACCGCGTCGTCGATCTCGATGAGGGTGTTGCGGCCGTTGAAGAGCACCTGGAAGAGCTTGCGCATCCGGCTCGTGAATGCCCAGTCCTCGACGAGCAGCAGCCGGAACCAGGAGGCTTCGCGTTGCGGCGCGCGGCCCCAGTACACGGCAACCGGCACCAGATCGATGTCGAGCTCGGGGCGGCGCCCGATGAGTTCCACCATTTCCGCGAGCGCCGCGGGTGGACGCGGATCGATGCGCCCGTCCCACATGCCGCGCGGCTGGGTCAGATAGAAAAACGAGCGCAGATCGCGGGCTCCCGCCACCAGGCGCTTGCGCGGCCGCGGCAGCCGCGAGCGCACGCATGCGTTCTGCAGAACGGCGAGATCCGTGACGCTGCGCCGCTCGAGAACGTAGCACACGGGATTTTCGCGCTTGCCGAGCCGCAGCGGCGCCTCTTGGGGTCGCACACTGAAGCGCACCCACAGGGCGAGGATTCGTCGCAGCAGCCAGGCCATGTCTCAACCTGCGAGCGGCCGATCGAGCGCGATCAGGAAGTACTCGAACAAATAGCGAATCAGGTCGAGCTCGCCGTGCAGCCGGTGGTCGTCGTCGAGCAGATGGAGCGAGGCGCCGCACAGCTTCGCGAAGCGCACGCTGTCCTCCCAAGGAACGACTTCGTCGCGCCAGCCGTGCACGATCGCCGACGGGCAATCGAGCTTGCCCTGACGCAGCTCCGGAAGGCCCGCGGAGTAGATCGCGGGCGCGAGCAGGAACACGCCGCGTGCATGCAACAGCGCTGCCGCTGCGACCGAAACGTAGCCGCCGAGACTCGAGCCCACGAGGACGAGATCGCCCTCGAGCCTCTGACAGAACTCCATCAGCTTCGCGATCCGGTCGGCCGGTGCATCGATGCCGCGATAGTCGACAGATTCGGGCTCGAAGCCCTCGCTGCGCGCCGTATCGGCGAGCGCCGTGATCTTGCGACCCCAGGGGCCGCCTTCCTTGCCGTGAGAGAAGACGACATGGCGGCTCGGCACGATCAATCTCTGCGACCGACTCCGCGCGTATCATAGCTGGGATGTCACGCGGCTGGCGGTTCTCGATCGATCGTGGCGGCACCTTCACCGACGTGATCGGTATCGCACCCGACGGGCGGCTGCACGTCCGCAAGGTGCTCTCCGAGCGGGCACACGGCGGGACGGTCGGCGCGCCGAGCAATCCGGGCCTCGATGCCGTGCGGGCCATTCTCGATGAGCACGCGCGCTCCGCCGCGATTGCGTCGCTCCGCGTCGGCACGACCGTCGCGACGAACGCGCTGCTCGAGCGCACCGGCGAGCCGGTTCTGCTCACGACGACTGTCGGCTTCGCCGACGCGCTCGAGATCGGCGATCAGAGCCGCCCCGACTTGTTCGCGCTGCGGATCGTGCGGCCGGCTCGGCTGTACGGCGCTGTGATCGAGGCGCACGAGCGTGTCGATGCGCGCGGCGAGGTGTTGATGCCGCTCGATCGCGAAGCTCTGCGGCGCGGTTTCGCGGCCGCGCGCGCCCGCGGTCTGCGCGCGGTCGCGATCGTCTTCCTGCATGCCTGGCGGCAGCCGCGCCACGAGCGCGAGGCGGCGGTGCTCGCGCGCGAGCTCGGGTTCGATGAGGTCTCCGTCTCTCACGAGCTCTCGCCGCTCGTGCGCTACGGCGCGCGCGGCGGAACCACGGTCCTCAATGCCTATCTCGCCTCGGGCGTGCGGCGATACGTCAACGGCCTCGAGCGCGGGCTCGCCGCTCTCGACGCGCATGCGCGACTCGCGCTCATGCAAAGTCATGGCGGCCTCGCCGCTCCTGCGCGGTTCCATGCGTCCTCGAGCCTGCTGTCGGGACCGGCCGGCGGGCTCATCGGCGCGCGGACTGCCGCTGCGCGGCTCGGAATCTCGCGGCTGGTGACGTTCGACATGGGCGGCACTTCCACGGATGTCGCGCTCATCGACGGCGAGTTGCCGCGCCGGCACGAGCATTCGATCGCGGGCCTCACGATTCAGGAAACGATGCTCGATGTGCATACGATCGCGGCGGGCGGCGGCTCGATCCTCAAGCTCATCGACGGTCGCGCGAGCGTCGGCCCGGATTCGGCCGGGGCCGATCCGGGTCCGGCGTGCTACGGGCGCGGCGGTCCGTTGACGCTCACGGACATCCAGGTGCTGCTCGGGCGGCTGC
>Ga0335074_10017459_pt1 | contig 10119 bp, 8 predicted proteins | sample Lox_Sample_23_FD_206715 | JGI IMG/M metagenome (GOLD analysis project Ga0335074, IMG submission 206715) | Soil microbial communities from Loxahatchee National Wildlife Refuge, Florida, United States - Lox_Sample_2.3 | ecosystem: Environmental > Terrestrial > Soil > Wetlands | place: USA: Florida...
GAGCGGGTCGACTCAGGCGAGGTCGCCCTGCTCGGCGAGACCTCGTTCTCGATCCAATCGAGCCCGCGGGGTGAGGAGGCCGACGCGCCGATCGCCCCAGACAGCGCGACCTGCGTCGACTGCCTGCACGAGTTGTTCGATCCCGCCGACCGGCGCTACCGCTACCCGTTCATCAACTGCACGAACTGCGGGCCGCGGTTCACGATCGTGCGTGGAATCCCCTACGACCGTCCGTTCACGACCATGGCCGGCTTTCAGATGTGCCCGGCCTGCCAGGCCGAGTACGACGACCCCGCCGACCGGCGCTTCCACGCGCAGCCGAACGCCTGCCCGGTATGCGGGCCCTCGATAACGCTCCTGTCGGCCGACGGCACAGCCGCGTCCGACCGCGGCGACGCACTGTCCGCGGCGGTGGACGCGTTGCGCGCCGGCGCGATCCTGGCGGTCAAGGGGATCGGCGGCTTCCACCTCGCCTGCCGCGCCGACGACGAGCCGGCGGTGTCCGCGCTGCGCGCGCGCAAGCATCGCGAGGACAAGCCGTTCGCATTGATGTGCGCGACGTCTGATGACGCTACACAGCTCGTGGCCCTCGACGACGAGGAACGTGCGCTGCTCTCGTCCGCGGCGCGGCCGATCGTGCTCGCACGGCGCCTGCCTTCTGCGGCGGTCGCGGAGTCTGTGGCGCCCGGCGCCCCCGAGCTCGGCGTGATGCTTCCGTACTCGCCGCTCCACCACCTGCTGCTCGCCGACACCGGCGGCACGCTCGTGATGACGAGCGGCAACCGGTCCGACGAGCCAATCGCGTTCGCGGACGACGACGCCCGTGAGCGGCTGAGCCCGATCGCCGATCTGCTGCTGGTGCACGACCGGCCGATCGAGACACGCACCGATGACTCGGTCGTTCGTGTCACCGCGGGGCGCAGAATGATCCTCCGCCGCTCGCGCGGGTACGTCCCGACGGCGCTGAGGCTGCCTGGCGGGACGGCACGACCGCTGCTGGCGTGCGGCGCGGAGCTGAAGAACACGTTCTGCGTCGCCAAAGGAGACCGTGCCTGGGTCTCCCACCACATCGGCGACCTCGAGAACTACGACACGCTGAGCTCGTTCACCACCGGGATCGCGCACTTCGAGCGCCTGTTCGCGGTTCAGCCTGCGGTCGTGGCGCACGATCTGCATCCCGAGTACCTGTCGACCAAGTACGCGCTCGAACTGGAGGGGCTCGAACGGATCGGGGTTCAGCACCACCACGCGCATCTCGCGGCGTGCTTGGCCGAGCACGGCGTCGAGGGGATCGCGGTCGGGGCGATCTTCGACGGTACCGGGTACGGACTCGACGGCACGGTGTGGGGTGGAGAGCTGCTGGTCGGCGACGTAGCCCGGTTCGAGCGGGTCGGGTCGCTGCGGCCGGTGCGGCTCCCGGGTGGCGCGCGCGCGATCCGCGAGCCGTGGCGGATGGCGCTGTCGTGGCTGTCGGCGTCCGGCCTTGCCGGTCCGCCGCGGGCGCTCGCCGGGCATGTCGATCACGACCGCTGGGAGCTCGTCGAGAGAATGCTCGAGACCGGCCTGCGCTCACCGTTGACGACGAGTATGGGCCGGCTGTTCGACGCGGTCTCGGCGCTCTGCGGGATCCGTGCTGAAGTCAACTACGAGGGCCAGGCGGCGATCGAGCTCGAGGCGGCGTGCGATCCGGGCGAGCGCGGCTTCTACGATCTGCCCGTCGACGGCGCGGAGCTCGACGCACGCCCCCTGATACACGCGGTGCTCGCCGATGTTCAGGGTCGCGTGCCGGTCGGGACCGTCGCGGCGCGGTTCCACAACGCGGTCGCCCGCGCGACGGTCACTGCCTGCGCGCGAGCGGCGAGGACCGCCGGCACCGAGGTCGTGGTGCTCTCCGGGGGCGTGTTCGCCAATCGCAGGCTGCTCGACACAACCGTCGCCGGCGTGAGCGCCGCCGGGTTGCGGCCGCTCGTGCCCGAGCTGCTCCCGCCCGGGGACGGCGGGATCTCGTACGGACAGGCGGCGGTGGCGGCGGCGCAGCAGCGTTAGGGTGTGGGAAGTTTTGATCGTCAGGCGACAAAAACTTCCCACACCCCCTCAGGGCAGGGCAGATGGCTGACCTGGACGAGATCCTCGCGACGACGGTGTACGTCGACGGCGCCAACCGGCCGTTCGGCGAGCTCACGCTCGAGCACGTCCGCGGTCGCGCCGACGAGCTGCGAGCGGCCACCGGCTGGGGACCGACGGCGCGAGTGGCCCCGGTGGCGCGGGCGTGGCGCGAGCTCACGATGGCGCTCGAGCAGCGTGGCATCGCGACCGTCGGCGAGCTGCCCCCGGAGACCGTCGCCGACCTCGCTCCGAAGCTGTGGGTGGTGCCGCCGGGCGGCAGCCTCCTGCCTTAGCCGCCGGATCCGGCGATCAGTACGGCCGCGACCGCCGCCGGGTCGTCCCACATCGGGATGTGGCCGCAGCCCGGTAGCTCGCGCACCTTAATCCCGGGCGGCGTACCTTCGACTCGCGAGACCACCCGGTCGTGCTGCGGCCAGACGATCGTCACCGGCACGTCGATGTCGGCCAGCCGCTTGAACGTCCCCGCGCGCATCGCGCTGTTGACGGCGGTGAAGCCGGGTGCCTTCGCGTAGGCCCGGACGAGCTCCAGCGCGTCCGCCGCGGGCATCCGCTCCGGGTGGGCCATCGTCCCGAGCAGCACCGCTCGTCGGCCGCCCTTGGACCGGAGCAGCGCGGGAAGCAGCGGGCCGGCGATCCGCGAGAGGCGCCGCGCGACCTCTGGCTTTGGTGGAAGGGCGCGCCGCCACAGCCCGGCCGGTGCGATCGCGGTGACGCTCGCCGCTTCGCCGGCCAGCGCCAGCTCGAACGCGACCCAGCCGCCGAGTGAGTTGCCGCCGACATGGGGACGCTCGACGCCGATCGCGCGGAGCTCCGCCGCGATCGCGCGTGCCAGTGCGGCTGGATCCGTCGGCTCGCCGCGCGCGATCGGCTCGCTGTCGCCGAAGCCGGGCATGTCGAGGGCGATGCAGTCGCGGACGGGGGCGAGCTGCTCGACCACCGGTCGCCAGATGTTACGGTCCGCCCCGAGCGGGTGCAGCAGCACGAGCGTCGGCCCGGTGCCGGTGCGGCTGTACGCGATCAGTTCACGCGTCCAGCGAAGCCAGGAACCGCTCGATCTGGGGGTTCACGAGCTCCGGGTGGCTGAGGTTCGCCGCGTGGCCCGCGCCGGGCACGATCACGAACTCGGCATTCGGGAGCCCGTCGGCGAGGTTCCGCGCTACGTCCAGCGGGATCGATGCGTCCGCCTCGCCGTGGATCACAATCACCGGCACGTCGATCTCCGCCAGGCGATCGTGGATGTCGTCGCGCGTGGCGAGCGTCGTGAACACCTGCACGAGGTTGTCGTTTGACTGCCGGCTCCACTTGTCCTGCCACGCGGCGGTGTCGGCAAAGCCCTCGCCGAGGATCAGCCCGGCGATCACGTCGAGGGTCGCCTGGTCAGGGCCGTTTGCGACCCAGTTGTCGACCATCGCCTGGTAACCCGGCAGCCGCTCGGGCTCCTCCACGCCCGCCTGCGTGTCGAGCAGGATCAGCGCGCGCACGAGCTCGGGATGCGCGAGTGCGCAACGAAGTGACAGAAAGCCGCCCTGCGACATGCCGGCCAGTACCGCGCGCTCCACGCCGAGCGAGGCGAGCAGCGCCGCGAGATCGTCGGCCGAGTCCCAGTAGCTGAACGGACCCGACGGCTCCCCGGTCCGGCCGTGCCCACGTTCGTCCCACGCGATGCAGCGGTAGCGATCGCTGAGCGCCTCGACCTGTGGGTCGAACATCGACTCGTCCATGAACAGCCCGTGCGAGAACGCGACTACAGGCCCGTCGCCACCCGAGTCTTCGTAGTACAGGTGCTGTCCGTTGACGTCCGCATAGGGCATTGGCACACAGAACCTACAGATACGCTGACGCCGGTGCCGTTTTTCGCTGCTAGAGGCAGCCGTCCGGCAATCGAGCAATCATCATCCGTCCGTGCGCCTAGAGGGGATTCAGATCGGGGACATCGTCGAGGTCGACCGGCTCGGTCGCCGTTTTCACGCCCTCGTGACCGGGAATGCGCAGGGTGGGCTTGTGTTGGCGCCATTCGACCGGCGGGTCACGTACCGCGCCTGCCGAGCGCACGAGGTCGTCGGGCACTGGGCCAAGCGCGGCCGCCCGCGACCGGCGAACGAGCCGCTCGAGCCATCACCGCTGCAGCTTGAGTTCGATACGACCGAGCGCGGCTGATCGGCGGACCGTCGATCGGGGCTCAGGGGAGAGCTGAAGGCACTGGTTCACGACGACGAGCCCGAGCTCCGCTGAAGCGGTAGTCGGACATCGGGAAGTTCCGCGCCGCCTTGAAGGCCGCGCGCCCGGACGTTGGCCGCAGGTACGGGGTGTCGCCGTGGTGGTCGTAGTAGTAGCTGTTGGCGGTCGCGCAGTTGGAGCCATGCCAGAGTGCCTTCGACATCTTCTGCAGTACGACCTCGTGGTAGCGGTCCGTCGCGGCCTCGGTCACCTCGACCTCGGACGCGCCGCGCCGGCGGCACTCTTCGATCACGCGGACGATGTGCTTCGACGCCGACTCGACCAGCACGTGCCACGACGCTCCGGTCCAGCCGTACGGGCCGAAGATCATGAAGTGGTTCGGCAGCCCGGGCATCGAGATGCTCTCGTACGCCTTGAGGTGGTTGTGCTCGTAGTGGTCGGCGAGGTCGAACCCGTCGCGACCGCGCACCGGCCTCAGGCGATAGTTCTCGGGCGAGGAGGCCAGATAGAAGCCGGTCGCGAGCACGAGGGCATCGACCGGCCGCTCGGTGCCATCGGCCGCGAGCACGCCCCCCTCGGTGATGCGCTCGATCCGGTCGGTGATCAGCGACACATTCGGTCGATTGAATGCGGCCAGGTATCTGTTCGAGACGCTCGGCCGCTTGCAGCCGAAGTCGTAGTCGGGGGTGAGCTTCTCGCGGAGCTCCGGGTCGCGGACCGAGGCCGCGACGAATCGGCGGCTCGAGCTCTCCACGGCGCGGACGACGAACGGGAGCCGTTCATAGTGCACGACCATCGTGATCAGGATGAACTCGGTGATCGCGCTGGCGACTGCGAACGTCGCGCGCTGGGTCACCGGAACGCGCGCGAACAGCCGCTTGACGAGGTCGGGGATCGGGGGGTCGAACTTCGGAGAGATCCAGATCGGCGTGCGCTGGTAGACGTCTAGCTGCTCCACCTCGCGCGCGATCATCGGCACGATCTGGACCGCGCTCGCGCCGGTGCCGACGATCGCCACCCGCTTGCCCGCCAGAGAGTATGAGTGGTCCCAGCGCGCCGAGTGGATGACCTTCCCCGCGAACTGGTCAAGCCCGTCGATCTCGATCGGCTTGGGGTCGACGAACGCGCCGATTGCGGAGATGACAAACCGGGCGGTGGTCTCTTCGGTGCCGTTGAGCGTCAGTCGCCAGCACTGCTCGTCCTCGTCCCAGGCGCGCTCGGTTACGTCGCACGCGAACTGGAGGTGGGGGCGGAGGCCGTACTTGTCGGCGTAGTCGTCGACGTACTGCTTCACCTCGGCCCCACGGGCGAACACGCGCGACCAGTCCGGCTTCAGCTCATACGAGAACTGGTAGGCGAAGGTTGGGATGTCAACGCCGACGCCCGGGTAGGTGTTGTCCCGCCACGTCCCGCCGATGTCCTGCGCGCGCTCATAGATCACGAAGTCCTCGATCCCGGCCCGCTTCAGAGCCGACCCCATGCCGAGGCCGCTGAGTCCGGCGCCGATGATCGCAACGTCGTGGTCAGGCATCTCGCTGTGAATGTTACAGCTGCGTAGTAAGTCTCAGCGTGAGATGAACCCGAAAAGGTGCCCGGCGACGTTGCGGATCTGGATCTCCTCCGAGCCCTCGGTGATTCGGTAGCGGCGGTGGTGGCGGTAGATGTGCTCGAACGGCTTGCCGCGCGTGTATCCGATCCCTCCGTGGACCTGCATCGCGCGGTCGGCGGCGTCGCATACGAGCCGGTTCGCGCGGTAGTTGCACATCGACACTCGGTCGGACACGCCGCTCACGCGGTCTCCCGAGTCCATCAGCGTCGCTGTCTCCCGCACGAACGTCCGCAGCAGGGCGACGTCGGTCGCCAGTTCCACCAGTGGCCACTGAATCGCCTGCCGTTCGGCCAGTGGCTTGCCGAACGTGATCCGTTCCTTCGCGTAGGAGACGCTCTCGCGCACGCAGTAGTCGGCCGCTCCAACCCCGGACGCTGCCTGCCGGATCCGGTTCTCGTGCACGAAGAACATCGCGGTCTGAAGGCCGCGTCCCTCCTCGCCGAGGATCGCGCTCGAAGGCACGCGCACGTCGACGAGCTCGACCTCGGCGTGGTCGGTCGGCATGTTGAACGTCCAGTGGAAGTACGGGATCCGGTAGCCCGGATCGGACGTCGGAACGATGAACGCGGTGATCCCGAGCGCTTGGCCGGGCTCGCCGGAGGTGCGGGCGAACACGATCGCGTGCTCGACCAAACCTGCGCCGCTCGCGAACCGCTTTGCGCCATTGATAACCCAGTCGCTGCCATCGCGGACAGCTCGGGTCTCGAGCCAGGTGGCATCGCTACCGTGCGCAGGCTCGGTCAGGTTGAACCCGAACCCCGCCTCGCCGGCGACTGCGGCGTCCATGAACTGGTGTTTCTGCTCGCCGGTCCCGAACCGCTCGAGGATCAGCGGGAAGACGAGATTGCCGACGATCGATGCCTCGGTCTGGAGATCGTTGTGAAGCCCGAGCCCACGTGCGGCGAGGTGGTCGCGGATCACGGCCATCCCGAGGTTCGTGCCGTCGAGCCCGCCCATCGAGCTCGGGAGCGCGTAGCGGTAGATGCCGGCGGCGTCCGCACGCCGGCGCGCCTCGGCGAGGAGTTCTAGCCACTCGCGGCGGTGGACGCCGTCGTGCTCCCAATCGGTCCGGGCCCACTCGCGGCGGTGATCGAAGAACTCCGGATGCTCGCGCTCGAGCGGTGCGATCTCGCGCTCGATGAACGCGTTGATCCGTTCGATGAAGTCGTCGATCTCGGTCATCTGTCCTCCGGCAGCAGGTGGCGTGGATTGGAGATCCGCAGCTTGCGCACGACGCTCGCTCGTACGGCCTCATACACATCCTCGCCGTTCCGGACTGCGGCGCACAGCTCGGCGTCGGTCCTAGGGTCGCTCGGCGCGCCGAGTTCGAGCTCGCGCTCCACCTGCGCGAGCACGTTCGCAGCCACGCGCGTGTGGAACTGAAGCCGACCCTCGGTCGCGGGCAGGAGCTCGGCTTGAAGGAACTCGCGAACTGCCGCGACGAGCTCGGAGGTGGTCGGGATTCCGTGGCTCATGCGAGCGCCAAGAGGAAGTCGTATTCCTGCTCCCACACCCGTCGGCCGATCGCCGCAAGCTCTACCGAGCGCTCTCCGCCCGACAGATGGCGCGCGGCCTGCATCATGCACGCGCCGCCCCACCAAACCGTTCCGAACAGCTCCCACCACCGGACCGCGCGGGGGTCGACGGTGCGGCCAGAAGCCCGTTCGTAGGCGGCGAACAGCTCCTCGTATTGACCGAACCCGCCGACCGGTGGCTCGCCTCCGAACCGCCACGCACGTACGCACAGGTAACCGAGGTCCTGCATCGGATCGCCGCGATGTACGAGCTCCCAGTCGAGCACCGCTTCGATCCCGCGTTCGGAGACGACCAGGTTGCCGAGGCGGAAGTCGCCGTGCAGGACGACATCGTCGCACGGCGGCGGGCGGTTCTCGCCGAGCCACCGCAGCCCGAGCTCGAGGCCTGGCGCCGCGTCGTCGAAGGTGGCGATCATCGCGCGCAGCTCGTCGAGCGCGTCACGAGCAGCCAGGCCCGGGATCGCGTCGAGAGCGATCGAATGGATCCGCGCGAGGGCCTCGCCGCATTGCTCGGCGAGCAGCGACCGGCCCGCGATGAACCGCTCGTCGCGCAGGATCCGCCGCGCGATCGTCTCGCCCTCCACGCGCTCCATCACGGCCCAGTCCTTGCTGAACGCAATCACTCGCGGCTCGGGCACGCCGGCTCGCGCGGCCGCCTGCATCGCAACCGCCTCTCGGCCGACCCCAGCCCCGCGACGGTAGATCAGCGGGCGGTCTCCGTCGTCGAACGCCCACGTCTCGCGGCTCGCGCCGCCCGTCAGTCGCCGCAGACTGCGGATGTCGGTGAGATCTGGGAGGACGGCGCGGAGCTCAGCTTCGAGCACCCGCGCAGTCCATCAGATTCAGCCAATCACAGCTGGGCGCAGACCGACTTGACCTCGGTGTACAGCTCAAGTGCCTCGTGGCCCATCTCGCGGCCCCAGCCCGACTCCTTGAAGCCGCCGAACGGCAGCGACGCGTCGAACACGTTGTAACAGTTGATCCACACCGTTCCGGCGCGAAGCCGCTTCGCGAGCCGGTGCGCCTTCGAGATATCGCGCGTCCAGACCCCGGCTGCGAGGCCGTAATTGGTCTCGTTCGCCTTCGGGAGGATGTCCTCGGGATCCTTGAACGGTGAAACCGTCACGACCGGGCCGAAGATCTCCTCGGCCTCGACCTTCATCTTCGGGTTCGTGTCCGTGAGCACGGTCGGCTCGACGAAGTAGCCGGACTCGCCGTGCCGCTTGCCGCCGACCACCGTGTTGGCGCCCTCCTCTCGGCCGGAGTCGAAGTAGCCACAGACCCGGTCGAGCTGCTCCTGGGAGACGAGCGGGCCCATCTCCGTCTGCGGGTCGAGACCCGAGCCGACCTTGATGCTCTTCGCATGATCGGTGACGCCCTGGAGCACGTCGTCGTAGCTCGACTGCTCGACGTACAGCCGCGAACCGGCGCAACAGCACTGACCGTGGTTGAAGAAGATCGCGTTCGCCGCTCCCGGGATCGCCGTTTCCATGTCGGCATCGCTGAACACGAGGTTCGGCGACTTGCCACCGAGCTCCAGCGACACCTTCTTCAGGTTGCCGGCCGCGGCCTGCACGATCATCCGGCCGACCTCGGTCGAGCCGGTGAATGCGACCTTGTCGACGTCATCGTGTGCGGCCAGCGCGGCGCCGGCGGTCTCGCCGAAGCCGGTGACGATGTTGACCACTCCGGGCGGAATCCCAGCCTCCAGGATCAGCTCGCCGAGGCGCAGAGCCGAAAGCGGGGTCTGCTCGGCCGGCTTCAGCACCACGGTGACACCCGCGGCGAGCGCCGGAGCGAGCTTCCACGCCGCCATCAGCAACGGGAAGTTCCACGGGATGATCTGGCCGACGACGCCGACCGGCTCGCGCAGCGTGTACGCATGGAACTCGGCATCGGGCATGTACGGCACCGAGATCGGGATCGTGTTGCCTTCGATCTTCGTCGCCCAGCCCGACATGTAGTGGAAGATGTCGGCGGCCAGCTCGACGTCGGCGGCGCGCGCGATTGCGAGCGGCTTGCCGTTGTCGAGCGTCTCGAGTGCCGCGAGCTCGTCGCCGTGCTCAAGGACGAGGTCGCCGAGGTGGTGGATCATGCGGGCGCGCTCCGACGGCTTGATCCGGCTCCACGGGCCGGTCTCGAACGCTGCGCGCGCGGTCTTGACGGCGCGGTCGATGTCCTCTGAATCGCCGGCGGCAATGTGCGCGAGCACCTCGCCGGTGGCGGGATTGAAGGTCTCAAACGTGCTGCCCGACGCGGCGCTGACCCATTCAGATCCGATCAGCATCGGGCGGGTCTCTGAGGTGAAGCGCTTTGCGCGCTCGTCTACGGGGACGGATACGGCCATCGTGAAGCTCCTCTCGGCAGGGGTAGTCGGAGCCTCCTCCGATTGGGCCTCGGAAGCAAGCGTCTGGCGTGGGTTGCGAGAACGTTGCATCCGGGCATACCATTACGAGAGGAAGGAGTTCCACCGACGATGCGCGATCGCTGGGCCGGCCTGGAGGCTGGCGTGGACGCCCGCAAATGGGCGGGACTGCTTCGGCACGCCCACGAGGCGTCGCTGCGAAGTGGCCGCCCCTCGAAGCTCGTCCGCAACGTGATCGCGGACTCGTGGGACCGCTGCAAGCAGGCCGGCGTCGACGCGGGTAGCCCCGGAGCGCCGCGAGTGCT
>Ga0335074_10017461_pt1 | contig 10119 bp, 9 predicted proteins | sample Lox_Sample_23_FD_206715 | JGI IMG/M metagenome (GOLD analysis project Ga0335074, IMG submission 206715) | Soil microbial communities from Loxahatchee National Wildlife Refuge, Florida, United States - Lox_Sample_2.3 | ecosystem: Environmental > Terrestrial > Soil > Wetlands | place: USA: Florida...
AACAGCCGCGCCCGGGGTCCGTCCAGCGCCGCGCAGCGCAGGGCGATGCCCCACTCGCCGTTGCCGTCCGCGTCGACCCAGCCGACCGGTCCGGCATAGCGTCCCCGGTCCATGCCCTCGAGCTCGCGGATGAGTTCCATGGCGGCACCGGACGGGGTGCCGCACACCGCAGCGGTTGGGTGCAGCGCGGCGGCGAGGGCGAGGGCCGAGGCCCGCTCGCCCAGCGCGTCGCTGTGCCCGGGCACCAGCGGCGCGGCGAGCCGCCCGGTCACGTGCGTCGCCAGGTGCTGCAAGTTGGCCAGCCGCAGCAGTGATGGCTGCGCGTCGACATCGAGCCGGTCGCAGAGCGGCTCCAGCGCCCGCCGCACGTCGGCCACGGCGTACTGGTGCTCCTCGACATCCTTGGGCGAGGCCAGCAGCGCTGCGCCCAGCTTCCGGTCCTCGGCCGCGCTGCCACCGCGCGGTGCCGTCCCGGCCAGCACCAGCGAGCTGACCGCCGCACCCTCCCGCCGGATGTACAGCTCGGGCGTGGCGCCGACCAGGCCCGCGCAGCAGAACGTCCAGCAGTCCGGGTAGCGCGCGGCCAGCCTGGCCAGCAGCGCGCGAGCGTCGATCTCGTCTGACGCTGCCGCGTACACGTCCCTGGCCAGCACGACCTTGCTGAGATCGCCCGCCTTGATCCTGGCCACAGCGGCGGAGACGGCCTGCTGCCACTGCGGTGCGGTCAGGCTCCCGTCGTGCCAGCGCAGGCCGGCTGGCGCTCGCGCCGGTCCGGCAGGCTCCGGGGAGGGCTGGTGCCGGTCACCGATCGTGGTCAGCCACGAGCGACCTGAGCTGCGCCCGAGCACGACGGCGGGCACCACGAGGACCGAGCCATCCGACGTCGGGTCGAACGTGAAGCTGCCGAACGCGACCGGCCCGCAGCCGGGGATGGCCACCTCATCGGTGACCTTCGCCCGGTCGAACAGTTCGGCGAGCCACTTCTCGCCCGCCGTGAACCGGTCCTCGCCGGCCGGGATGCTGACCCGGGCCACCTCGCCCCAGCCGACCAGTCCGTCGCCGTGGCGGATCCAGGCAACGGACTGGCGGTGCGGCAGGCGGCCGACAAGGTCACCCGGATCATCGACTGGAACCGTCCGGACCACCAGCCGGTCGGGCATCAGCTGGCCTGGATCATCGCGCTGGGCTCCCACGGCAGACAACTTTACGTGCGGTAGCCCTACCCGCCCTGGCTGGGGCGCTGTCAGGGACTGATGAGCGGCCCGGCAGGCTCGCCGGCCGGGCGTCTCTCCATCCCATCACCATGACGGCTTCACCGGGCGAGCACGACCGCTTGATGCACTCATAACACGCTGGCCAGCGGAGCGCGGCGGTCGACGCCGGCTATCAGGTGACTATCAGCTCGCAGCGGGCGACTATCCACCTGGTGGACGCGAACTCCCGCGCCCCGAAATTAGCGTGATGGCATGGCTCGACCAGGGTCGCGAAACTGGCGATCAGAAAGGAAAGACAAGTCTGATGTGTGCAGTTATATCGGTATTCACGGCGGACCCGGATCGCGAGCGTGGAGCGGATAACGCTGGCCCTCGGCGTGGCCGTGGCCGCAAAAAGCAAGTCAGCATCTCCAGAAACGTGAAGCGGCTAAACGCGATACGTCGCCTCGCGCTAACCGAGGAGGGTCGGCGAGCCGCCATCGGAACGCTGGCCAGCGCCGATGTCCTGCTCATCTGGCTCAACACCGAACACGGTGCCACCGCACGCGACAGGCTCACGCACCGGGCCGCGGCGGCTGAGCTGCAAGCGCGCGGCCTATTCGGAGCCGGCTGGTCCGGACCGCAGCCGTTCCCCGTACCGACCGCAAGCTGACCGAGCTGGCCAGGCTAACCGGCAGCACCTTCCGTACCGCGAACTGAATGGCGATTCATTGGTTCCCCCGGTGCCCCCAAACAGGGATACTCGGCAGCAACCGGACCGCGCCGCCCAATTCGCCCGCGACGCGGAGCCCTACCGGAGGCAGCTGTATTCCGCCGCGCTCGCGATGACCAGGAACGCCAGCGACGCCGAAGACCTCGTGCAGGAGACGTTCGCCAGGGCCTACGCAAGCTTCCACCAGTTCCGGCCGGGCACCAACCTGCGGGCCTGGCTCTACCGGATCGAGGCCAACACGTTCCTGAACACCTGCCGGAAGCGTAAGCGCGAGCCTATCCAGGTACTCAGCGGAGGACTTCACGAGGACTTGCCCGCTGACTCGTACCCGATGCCCCCGCCGACCCAGTCCGCGGAGGCCGAGGCTCTGGAGCCGCTGGCCGACTCTGACATCCTGTGCGCGCTGCGCGAGTTGCCCGAGGAATTCCGGGCCGTGGTGTACCTGGCCGACATCGCCGGGTACCGGCTCAAGGAGGTTGCCCGGATCATGCGAACGCCGGTCGGAACCGTGATGTCACGGCTGCACCGCGGCCGCACCAGGCTCCGCCAGAGGCTGGCCGCCTATTCGCCGCCGGTGGAGTAACGAGCACGTCCGGTCCGCTCCGCGCTCACGATCCGGGCTCGCCGTCAATACGGCATTAGCTGCGCGCACGGCGCTTTTCGTTCCTTTCCGTCCCGAAGCCGCGAGACCTCGTTCGGACCACGCGAGCGTGCCAGCTACCGTGAAACCCGGGCAGTGGGGGCTGCCTGTAACGGGGGCTGTGTAGGGGTCTGTGATGTTGCTGGGTCGTCTGGCGGAACGTGCGACGCTCGACGGGCTGCTGGGCGCGGTGCGTGCCGGGCACAGCCGGGTGCTGGTAGTCCGCGGGCCGCCGGGGGTCGGCAAGACAGCGCTGCTGGGATACGTGATCGAGTCGGCGGCGGAGCTGCGCATCGCGCGGGTGTCTGGTGTCGAGTCGGAGATGGAGCTGGCGTTCGCGGCGCTCCAGCAGGTGTGCGCGCCAATGCTGGATCGGCTGGATCACTTGCCGGACCCGCAGCGTGATGCGCTCGGCGTCGCGTTCGGGCTATGGGCCGGGGAGGCGCCGGACCGGTTCGTGCTGGCCCTGGCGGTGCTCAGCCTGTTGTCGGAGGCGGCCGTGCCGCGGCCGCTGTTGTGTGTCATTGATGATGCGCAGTGGCTGGACAGCGCGTCCGCGCAGGTACTGGGGTTCGTGGCGCGCCGCCTGCTGGCCGAGCCGGTCGCGCTGGTGTTCGCGACGCGGGAGCCGGGTCCGGAGCTGGCCGGGCTTCCTGAGCTGGCCCTGGGCGGTCTCGGTGATAGCGAGGCGCGGGAGCTGCTGGGCTCGGTGCCCAGGGGGCCGCTGGATGAGGGGATAGCTGACCGGATCGTCGCGGAGACGGAGGGAAACCCGCTGGCGTTGCTTGAGCTGCCACGCGGGGTTCCGCCCGCGCAGTTCACGGGCGGGTTTGGCGTACCGGATGCGCCGGCGCTTTCTGGGCGGATTGAGGACACCTTCCAGCGCCGGTATGAGGCTCTGCCGGCTGATACCCGGCAACTGCTGCTGGTCGCGGCGGCCGAGCCGACGGGCGAGCCGGTGCTGCTGTGGCGGGCGGCTGGGCAGCTGGGGATCGGGGTGCGGGCTGCTGCGGCCGCGGAGGCCGGCCGGCTGCTGGCGATCGGGGACCGGGTGGCGTTCCGGCATCCGCTGGTGCGCTCGGCGGTGTACCGGGCCGCGTCGCCAGCGGCCCGCCGGGTCGTGCACGGCGCGCTGGCCGAGGCCACCGATCCGCGGACCGACCCCGACCGGCACGCGTGGCACCGGGCCGAGGCGGTACCGGGGCCAGACGACGACGTCGCCACAGAGCTGGAGGGCTCGGCGAGCCGCGCGCGTGCCCGCGGCGGGTATGCGGCAGCCGCCGCGTTCTGGCAGCGCTCGGCCGCGCTGACGGCTGACCCGGCACGCCGGGTCAAGCGGACGCTGGCCGCAGCACATGCGAAGTACCAGGCCGGGGCGTTCGATGCCGCTCTGGGGCTGCTGGCGGCGGCGCAGGCCGGGCCGCTGGACGACTTTCAGCGTGCCCAGGCCGATCTGCTGCGGGGGCAGGTCGTATTCGCGTCCGGTCATGGCAGTGACGCACCTCCGCTGCTGCTCAAGGCGGCCCGCCAGTTCGAGCAGGTCGACGTGCGGCTGGCCCGCGATACCTATCTGGAGGCGCTGTCTGAGGCGCTGTTCGTCGGCCGCCTGGCCGCCGGCGGCGGCATGCGCGAGGTGGCCGAGGCAGCGCTGGCTGTGCCCGCGCCGCAGCCCGCGCGCCCCCCCGATCTGCTGCTGGACGGCCTGGCGCTGCTCATCACGCAGGGGTTTGCCCGGGGGGCACCGACGCTCAAGCGGGCGGTGAGCGCGTTCCGCACCGTCGGTCTTTCCGACGATGAAGGGCTCAAATGGCTGTGGCAGGCCTGCGGCGCCGCCGGGAACGTGTGGGACTACGAGAGCTGGGACGTGCTGTCCGCGCGCCTGATCCGGCTGGCCCGCGACACCGGCGCGCTCACCGCGCTGCCGATCGCCCTCAGCACGCGGGCCGGGGTGCACAATGCCGCCGGGGAGTTCGACGCGTCGGCTTCGCTCGTCGCCGAGGTGCAGTGGGTGACCGAAGCGACGGAGAGCAGCATCGCCCCGTACGCGGCCTTGTCTCTGGCGGTCCTGCAGGGCCGGGAAGCCGAGGCCCTGGCCCTGATCGAGACCGGCACCGGGGACGTGCAGCGTCGCGGCGAGGGCGCGGGGCTGAGCTTCATCCAGCGGGCCACCGCCATCCTGTGCAACAGCCTGGGCCGGTACGACCAGGCGCTGGCCGCCGCGCTGCAAGCAAGCCAGGATTCGCCGGCCATGCGGTTCGCCACCTTCGCGCTACCCGATCTCATCGAGGCGGCGGCCCGCAGCGGCGCGCCCGAACGCGCGGCCAGCGCCCTGCGGCGGCTAGCGCAGAGCACCCGCGCCAGCGGAACGAACTGGGCACTCGGCGTCGAGGCCCGCGCGCGAGCCCTGGTCAGCGACGACGCGATCGCCGAGACCAGCTACCGGGAGGCGATCGACCGCCTGGGCCACACCCGCCTGCGGGTCGAACACGGCCGCGCCCACCTGTTGTACGGCGAGTGGCTGCGCCGTCAGCAGCGCCGACGCGACGCCCGCGATCAGCTTCGCACCGCTTTCGAGATTTTCGACTCCATCGGCGCGGCAGCGTTCGCCGAACGGGCGGGGACCGAGCTGCGTGCCACCGGCGAGCGTGCCCGCAAGCGCGCGCCCGGCACAGCCGACGCCCTGACCGCGCAAGAAGCGCTGATCGCCCGGCTGGCCGGCGAAGGCGCCTCAAACCCGCAGATCGCCGAGCAGCTGTTCATCAGCCCGGCCACCGTCGCCTACCACCTGCACAAGGTATTCACCAAGCTCGGCGTCACCTCGCGGCACCAGCTCGCCCGCGCACTCCCCACCCGGCCAGACGCAACGACGCCGGTCACGCCGCACAGCGAGCCATAGCGTGGGAGCCTCCGCCCACGCCCGGGCGTACCCGGTCGCGTCATGAGCTGGGCGCGGGCGACCGGGACGGACATCGGTGATCACCCGTGGCGTCAACGGGAGACGGTGGCGTTCTTTCCGGCGGCGTCTGACCTGGCTTTGGCTGCCTTCCCGGTCCGCTGGGCCAGCTCGCACAGTCCGTCGGAGCCGATGCCCAGGCCGATGTTGGTCATGTTGTTCAGATGCTCGCTGGCGACCAGCCAGACGATGTCGCAGATCTCGCGCTCGTTGTAGTGGCGGGTGAGGCGCGCGAATGTGGCCGGCTGGACCTGCTTATCGCGGGTCAGTTCGGTCGCGTAGTCCAGCGCGGCGCGCTGGGCGTCGGTGAACAGCGGGCTGGTCTGGTAGTCCGGCAGCGCGTCCAGGCGCGCCAGGTCGCCTGGCTCCCTGGTTATGACGTACCACCGGGCAGCGTCCATGCAGAACAGGCACATATTCGTGGTGGCAACCTGCTCGCGGATGAGCACCGCGGTCTGCGATGGGAGCTGGAGCTTCTTGTCGAGCTTGGACATCTTGTAGTAGTAGCTCATGAACGCCGTCGGCATCCGCGCGGCGAATACCCGCATCGACATCATCACCTTGCCGAACTGGCGGCGGACGAAGAAAAACGCCAGCTTCAGGTAAACGCCCCGCGGCTTGTCGATCGGGGGAAGGTACGTGCCCATGTTGGTTCCTCCTGACGCCACGGTCTTCTTGTCACATCGGCCGGCTTTGCCGGGTCACTATCTATGACACTCGGATATGGGGGATTGTGACGATGCGGCAGCGGACGCAAGACGGCGCCTGGCTGGCGGATGTGTTCGAACAGCACCGGGCACATCTGCGGGCGGTGGCTTACCGGATGCTCGGCTCGCTGCCCGACGCCGACGACGCGGTACAGGACGCCTGGGTCCGGTTCAGCCAGGCCGAAGCCGGCGGCGTGGACAACCTCGGCGGCTTCCTGACCACGATCGTCGCCCGGGTCTGCCTGAACACGCTGCGTGCCCGCAGAACGCGGCGCGAGGACCCGGTGGGTGTGCACGTGCCCGACCCCGTCGTCAGCAGCGAACACGGCGCCGATCCGGAGGTCGAGGCGCTGCTGGCTGACTCGGTCGGCCTGGCGCTGGTCGTGGTGCTCGACACCCTGGCACCGGCCGAGCGGCTGGCCTTCGTCCTCCACGACCTGTTCGACGTCCCGTTCAGCGAGATCGCCCCGATCGTCGGGCGCTCGCCGGCCGCGGCGCGGCAGCTCGCCAGCCGGGCCCGCCGCCAGGTTCACGGAGCTGGGTACCGGGCCCCGGACACTGACCGCGCCGCCCAGCGGGCCCTGGTGGACGCGTCGACCCGGCCGTCCCGCAGGCAACCGTGACCGCCACGATCAGCGCGGCGTCCTTCAGCACAGATAGCCCCCGCCGGGACAACGACATCCGATCGCCCAGGTTCCTGCACGCGGGCAGGTACCCCGAGCTCAGCTACCGGGCCAGCGCCCTGAGCCAGGACCACGGCCGCTGGGCACTGGCCGGTGAGCTGACCGTACGCGACGTGACCAGGCCGGTGACACTGGAGATCGACTCGGTCGAGCGGACCGGCCAGGGATTCCGGGCACACGCCACCACGCGCATCGACCGGGTGGCCTTCGGGCTGACCACCGCAACCTGGATGGGGGGCCGGATCTTCGAGATCGAGCTGACCGCCGCCGCCGACCGCCGGTAGTCACGTTCCGCCATCCCGGCCGGGGAAAATCAGGCGGCGACCTGGCTCGCGGGACGGGTGGGAAGCGTGGTACTGTTCTTCGCAGCAGAATCCAATTAAAACGATAGGCAAACTAGGATGCTACTCGCAAACGGTGTCGTCCAGCCTGGACAGGCCCGCGTCAACCGGGCCCGGGCCTCCCGAACTCGTCTCAGTCAGGCCCGCCTGGGCCAGATCGTCGGCGCGGTAGCTGCGCGCCCGGAGAGCTGGAGCGAGCTCGTGCGGTTTGACGCCGGACGCCGGTGGTACCAGCGCCTGGATCTGGCCGACGATCACGAGGTGTGGCTGCTGTCCTGGCTGCCCGGGCAGAGCACCGGCTTTCACGACCATGGCCGTGCGGTCGGGGCGTTCGCCGTCGCGCAGGGCCAGATCCGGGAGCGGACGGTGGCCGCCGGGGGCCGGCCACCGGTCCGGCATCTGAACGTCGCCGCGGGCGGCGTCAGGCCGTTTGGTTCACATCACGTGCACGACGTGGTCAACGCGTTCGCCGAGCCGGCCATCACGGTCCATGCCTACTCCCCGCCACTCACCGCGATGCGGCGATTCGAGCTCACCGACTCCGGGCTAGTACATACCGGAACCGAGTGTGCGGAGCAGGATTGGTGACGTACCCTCCTGCGGTGACTACTTCCGCCCCGCCGGGCAGCCGGACCATCGATCAGGTACTCGCCGCCGCCCGGGAGCAGCTGGACCGGGTGACCCCGCAGCAGGCCGCGCAGGCCGCGGCCGAGGGGGCGATGCTCGTCGACATCCGCCCCGCCGCGCAGCGGGCCGACGAGGGCGAGATCCCCGGCGCCCTGATCGTCGAGCGCAACGTACTGGAATGGCGCTTCGACCCGGCCTCGGATGCCCGGCTGCCGCAAGCCAGCTACGACCTGCGGGTGATCGTCGTCTGCTCCGCGGGTTACACCTCCAGCCTGGCCGCCGCCGCGCTGCAGGACCTCGGCGTCCGCCACGCGACCGATCTGGACGGCGGCTTCGCGGCCTGGCAGGCGGCTGGCCTGCCCACCCGGCCGGGTCACACGGCCGACTGAACCGAGCCCGGCGGCACGAGAGCCGGCCCTGTCACAGCAGCGACAGCTGCACCTCGTCGGGGGGTGTGGCTTCGGTCCTGGACGCCGCCCCGCCTCGGCGCGCGCCGGCCGGGGGCCCGATGCGCCGGGCCGCGGCCGGGCTGGTGCGCCCGACCCCGTACCGGCGGGCCAGCTCGGTGACCTGCTCGGCGATCCGGCCCTGGTAGGACTTGGGCGCGTATGCTCCGCGGCCGTACAGGTCCCGGTAGGCGGCCACCAGGTCCGGGAAGTTCTCGCCCAGCCACTGCAGGAACCACTCACGCGCACCCGGCCGCAGGTGCAGCACGATCGGGGTGACGTGCGCGGCCCCGGCCTCGGCGGCGAGCCGCACCGTGGCCTCGAGCTGGCCGGGGGAGTCGGTGAGGAACGGCAGCACCGGGCCCATGAGCACCCCGCACCGCAGGCCGCGCTCGGTCAGCGCGGCGCAGATCCCGATCCGGCGTTCTGGGCTGGGCGTTCCCGGCTCGACAGATCGAGAAAGCTCTTTATCGACAAATCCCACCGAGACGTTGAGTCCGACCTCGGTGACCTCGGCGGCCTCGGCCAGCAGGTCCAGGTCGCGCAGGATCAGCGTGCCCTTGGTCAGGATCGAGAACGGGTTGGCCGCGTCCTTCAGCGCGCCGATGATCCCCGGCATCAGCCGGTACTTGCCTTCGGCGCGCTGGTAGCAGTCCACGTTGGTGCCCATGGCCACGTGCTCGCCCTGCCATTTCGGCGCGGCCAGTTCCTTGCGGGCCAGCTGCGGCGCGTTGACCTTCACCACGATCCGCGAGTTGAAGTCGTGCCCGGCATCCATGTCGAGATATTTATGAGTATTCCTAGCGAAACAGTAGGCGCACGAATGGCTACAGCCTCGGTAGGGATTTATCGTCCAGCGGAAGGCCATACGGGAGGCCGGGGGGACCTGGTTGATGATCGAGCGGGCGTGCACCTCGTAGAAGGTCATGCCGCGGAACCCGGGTGTGTCGAACGTCCGCGCCACCGCGCCCCGCTCGAACAGGGCCGGCGCGCTCGCGCCGGGCCCTGGCCGCCCGTCGGCTTGGCCGTCGTCGAGACGCAGAGTATCCCATCGCATACCGTTCAGAATAGAATAATTGTTCGACCAGCTCAACCAGGTTACGATTCGCTCGCTCAGGTGTGTTGCCAGAGTCGTGCCGACAGACTTCGCAGAGCGTCGGCAAAGCGAGGGTAAAAGCTCATCAAGCGGGGGATAGTTATAAGTGGATCCCTGCCACTGCCGGGCACGTGGTGGCAGCCGGGCTTGGTGCGGAGGTGGCCATGGCGCTGTCCATGGACGAGCAGCGCATCCTCGAGGAGATGGAGCGCAAGCTTGTCGATGATGATCCCCTGCTGGCATCCAGGCTGACCTCGTTCGGGCGGCCGGGCCTGGCTGCCCTGATGCGGTCGCGGCGGGCGCGGATCGTGCTTTCTTTCCTGGCGCTGGTCGCGATCGCCGCGGTCTCGCTGGCGGTCTATGCGCTGACCCCGTTCCGCAGCAGCATGGACACCAAAGGCTCGCCGCCCGCTACACCGTCGCACGGCGTGAGCCGTTCGGTGACCCCCGTGCGGAACAGCGGAGGCCCGGACTCGTCCTGACTGAACGGCGCCGCGAGGACCCGGCGGGTTCTACGACTCGCGCCAGAGCTGGACCAGGTACTGCTCGAGTCCTTCGAGCCGCTTCTTCGCTTGCTGGAACTCATCGCCGAGCGGGTCGGCGTCCATCTCGAACAGCGCCGCGTAGCGCCGGACGGCCTCGGCGCGGTTGCGGGTGTACACGCGGACCCCGTAGTCGCCCACCCCGCCGGCCAGCCGGA
>Ga0335074_10017462_pt1 | contig 10119 bp, 7 predicted proteins | sample Lox_Sample_23_FD_206715 | JGI IMG/M metagenome (GOLD analysis project Ga0335074, IMG submission 206715) | Soil microbial communities from Loxahatchee National Wildlife Refuge, Florida, United States - Lox_Sample_2.3 | ecosystem: Environmental > Terrestrial > Soil > Wetlands | place: USA: Florida...
GCGAACTCCCCGACGATGCGGCCGCGATCGAGCACGAGGGCACGGTCGCAGAGACCGGCGACTTCCTCCACGTCGGAGGACAGCACCAGCATGGCGAGGCCGCGGGCGGCCAGGTCGCGCAGGCGGGCGTAGATTTCGCGCCGGGCGCCGACATCGACGCCCCGCGTCGGCTCCTCGAGGATGAGCAGCCGGACGCCTTCGACCAGCCATCGCCCGAGGCAAACCTTCTGCTGGTTGCCGCCCGACAGGGTACGCAGGCTCTGCTCCGGGCCGCGGGCACGAATGCCCAGCGCGCGGATCGTCTGCGCCGCGTGCGCCGATTCCGCGGCGCGGGAGACGAACGGACCACGCTGGAAGCGTTCCTCGAACGGCAGCGTGATGTTCTCGCGCAACGACAGGGCGGCGAAGATGCCCTCCTTCTTGCGCTCGGCGGCAACGAACCCGATGCCGGCGCGCTTGCCATGCTGCGCGCTGCGCGGCCGGTACTCGCGGCCGCCCAGTCGCACGCGCCCGCCGGCTGCCGGACCGAGTGCGCCGTAGACCGCGCGCCCCAGCACCTCGATTCCCGAGCCGACCAACCCGAACACGCCGAGGATCTCGCCGGCGCGCAGCGAGAACGCGATATCGCCCAGGCTGCCGGGCAGCGACAGGCCGGAGACCTGCAGCACCTCGACGCCCGGCGCCGCCGCGGCGGCGGGCGCGTACATGTCGCCCACGTCGCCGCCGAGCATCGCGACCAGCACGTCCGCGCGCGTCGCCTCGCGGGTCGGGAACAGCCCGGCGTTGCGGCCGTCGCGCAACACGACGATGCGGTCGCTGATCTCGAACACCTCCGCCAGATAATGCGAGATGTAGATCACCGAGACGCCGCGCTCCTGCAGCCTGCGGATCAGCCGGAAGATGGCGCGGGCCTCCTGTTCGGTCAGCGCCGCGGTGGGCTCGTCCATGACCAGCAGCCGCGCATCGCCCGCGAGTGCGCGGGCGATCTCGACGATGCGCTGCTCGGCCACCGGCAAACGGCGCACCGGCGCGGCCGGGTCGATGGCGGGGAAGCCGAGTTCCGTCAGCAGGGTTCGCGAGCGGGCGCGCATCGCGGCGTCGTCGATTCCGGGCGGGAAGCCGCGACGCAGCGGCAGGTCTCCGAGGTAGATGTTCTCCGCCACGGTCATGTCCGGCATGACCGAGACTTCCTGTGGCAGCATGCGAACGCCGGCGGCGACGGAGCGGGCAGGGGTCGTGAGATCCACCTCGGCGCCGTCGATGCGGATGCCGCCCGCGTCGCGCGCGTAGAGGCCGGCCAGGATCTTCATCAGCGTCGATTTGCCGGCGCCGTTCGCCCCGAGCAGCGCCACCACCTCGCCCGGTTCCACGACCAGATCGACGCGCGACAGGACGGTGACGCCGGCGAAGGATTTGTCGATGTCCGACATCACGAGCCGCGGCGGCACGGGCGCGGCACTCATCGTGCGGCCCGGCGATCGCTCGCGCCGGCCGCCCGCCGTCGGCGGCCGCTCCTTGCCGGGGTGCCGTGCGTCTCCGGCGCGACGGCGTACGGGTCGGGCATCAACTCGCCGGGATCAGGTTCTCAAATCCTTTCAGCGAGGGGTCGCTGCGCAGGGAGGCGAGATGTTTGGCGAACGCGGCACTCGGGAATTTGAAATCGATCTCGGGCACCTTGGCGCAGGGCTGGTCCGGGTAGAAGGTGCAGAGCGTATCCTTCGTGACCATGACGTGGTGCACCAGCACCGCCGGCGGCGTGGGCAGACCCGCGAGCTGCATCAGCGCGAGCGGAACCAGATAGTTGCCGTAGCGCTCGGGAAAGTAGCCGACGGATGCGACGAAGTCTGGATTGCTGGCGAGCGAGGCGGCCTCGTCCGCGCCCATGCCGACCGCGATCGCGTTCGCCTGCCTGCCGGCCTGGCCGACGGCGCGCAGCATGCCATTCACCGACTGATCGTTAATCGCCGTGATCATGATCGGCACGCCCACCGGTATGCGCGGCAGGACGTTGGTCATCTGCGAGAAGCTTTCCTCGAGTGTGTTCTTCGTGTCGATCTTGATGATGTGATCGGCGGGAAAGCCGCCGGTCTCGGCCAGGAAGCCGGCGATCTGGCCGCCGGTGCGCATGGCGGGGATCGCGCCCGATTGCGGCAGGTTGCCGACCACCAGGTAGCCGCCGTTCACCTTCGCCGCGCCGAACTTCGCCGCGGCCGCCTGCGCCAGGTAGGCGCCGCCCATGAAGCCGGAGCGCGGGTTGTTGGCGCCGAAGAAGGTGGCGCCCGGCATCGGAATGTCGATCGCCGTCACCTTCGTGCCGGCGTCGTCCATCTTGCGCATGATGGCGGCGCCGAAATTCGCGTCGGTCTGGAACTCGAAGACGTAGTCGACGCGGCGTTCCAGGAAGCTCTCGGCATTGTTCAGCGCGGTCGCGCCGTCCAGGTGGTTGTCGGCGACGATCAGCTCGATGCCCGCCGCCTTGGCGTTGGCGCGCAGCCCCTGCTCCACCTTGACACAGAACGAGATATCGCGCTGCAGATTGGCGAAGCCCATGACGTAGCGGTCGTCGTCATGCGGCTTGGTGTGCGCCATCGCCTGCTTCACCATCGCCTGCAGATCGGCGGCCGGCAGCATCCTTCCGTCGAAGGTCTCCGGGTCGAAGCCGTGAAATGACGCCGCGCCTGCGCGCCGCGCCAAAAGCGGCGCGGCAGCAGCCAGCGCCATGCTTCCAAGGACGGCGCGGCGGCCGATCTGGTGTGGCATGTTTCCTCCCGATTGGACAGGCCAATTCTGTTTTGCGCAGGCTACGCCCAAACCGCGACGTTTGCCAAGCAGGCGCTGGGCGCGTGAGCCGCCTGCCACCGAGCGCGCCGCCGCAGCCGCGCATCCGCGGTCAGGCCCGGCCTGCGCTCCGAACTTCCAGGGGATGGCGGCCCGATCGCCGCTGACCGGCGTCACGCGTCACCGCGGGGCGCGAGTGCGCTCTGTTGCGACGCTTTGGCGACGGCCCGCGACCCAACCCGAGTCGTCTCCCGGCCGCGCCGGGCTCCGCGTCGCGTCCGGGCGGGGGCGTCGCCCGCTCCCGGCAGGCTCAGCGTCGGCGCCCGAGGACGCGTCGGTTCATCGCCGCCTCGGCCGCGGCCGAGCCGTCGTGGAACGTGCCGAACCAGCGGTCGAGCGGCACCGTGCCGTCGCCGCCGTAGTTCACCTCGAAGTATTTGTGATGCAGGTAGTGGAAATAGTGGTCGTTCGGCACGGTGGCGTCGGCACCGAGTGCCACCCTCCCGAACCCCGAATGGCCCTGCGACGGCGCGAAGGCCAGGTGCTGCAGGTGATAGATCACGTGCAGCGGGCTCGACGGCACGATCCAGTGCAGCAGCACGCCGGAAAAGTACAACAGGTGCTCGACCGGGTGCATCGAAAGCCCCGACCATGGTCCCGGATTGACATTGGCGTGATGCAGGCTGTGCACGGCGCGATACAGCGGTGGCCAGTGGATCAGCCGGTGGATCAGGTAGAAATGCACCTCCCGGAACAGCGGGATGAACAGCATCAGCGCCACGCCGAACAGCGGCTGCGTCTTCCAGTTCATCGTCGGGATCAGGCCGTTTGCCTGCGCCCAGTACGTCAGCGCCTCGTACGCGGTCCAGATCGGAACACCGCTCGCCAGCGTCCAGAAGACGTTGTCGCGAAGCTGGTTGCGGAACAGGAACGCCGCGTTGTCCTGCGCGAGCCAGCGGGCCCGGTACTTGAACCGCGTTCCCTGCACGCGACGGACGTAGAGCGGCACATGCCAGGCGCTGATCACCAGCGTCAGGAGGGCCAGGTTGCGGGCGAGCAGGAAGGCGATCCAGCCGGGCGCGAAGGATTTCATGCGCGCGAGGTCGGGCGTCAGCCACAGCCAGGTCGGCAGGGCGATCGCGACATACAGCAGATTCCACGGCCAGAGATAGCCCGGGAAGCCGAACAGGAAGCGCAGGAACGCACGCGGCCGGGGCGGCCAGACGAACACCGGCGGCGTCGGGATCGGTTCGGGCGGTATCCAGTCCGCCGCCCGCTCTCCCGGCCCCGACACGGCTGCCTGCGACATGGCTTCGTCCTCCCTAGAACGCCGGCCCGGCGGCTTGCGACGGGTCGGCCCAGCGCGTGTTCGGCAGCAGCGGGAACCAGCCGGGCCGGCCGGGATCGCGATCATAGTGATAGCTGCCGACGCGATCGAAATACGCGGCGTATTCGGCGAGCTTCCCGCGATCGAGCGTGACGCCGAGGCCAGGCCCCGCCGGCACGGCGATCGTCCCGCCGACATAGGGCAGCTTGCCGCCGGTGATGACGTCGTCCGCCAGGTGATGGTAATGCGCGTCGGCCGCGAAGGCGAGATTCGGCAGCGCGGCGCCCAGATGCAGCATGGTCGCAAGCTGGATGCCGAGCTCGCCGGAGGAGTGCACCGCGATCCCGAGCTGGAACGTCTCGCACACGCCGGCCGCCTTCACGCATGGCCGGATCCCGCCCCAGAACGTCGTATCGAGCAGGATCACGTCCACCGCCGGATCGAGGATGTTGGCGGCGAGCTGCTCGAAATTGACCACGACCGTGTTGGTCGCGAGGGGGATGCGCACCGCCTGTCGCAGCCGGCGCATGCCGTTCAGGCCCCAGGTCGGATCCTCGTAATAGTCATTGGCGAGGCTCTCGATGGCATGGCCGAAGCGGATCGCCTCCTCGACGCTCAACGCGGCGTTGGGATCATAGCGCAGCCGGTCGCCGGGAAACGCGGCCGCAAGGGCGCGGTAGCATTCGAGCTCATAGTCGGGCGGGAACACGCCGCCCTTCAGCTTGTGCACGGTGAAGCCGTGCCGTTGTCGGAGCGACGCCGCGTGCGCCACGAGCTGATCGGGCGTGCGCACCTCATGCCGGCCTTCGGCGTCGGGATAGCGGAAGAACAGGTAGCTGGCGAACGGCACGGCGTCCCGGAGCTTGCCGCCCAGCAGGTCGTACACCGGCACGCCGAGTGTCTGGCCGCACAAATCGAGGCAGGCAAACTCCACCGCCGCATGCAGCTGGGTGCGGTTGTTGTACAGGCTGGCGGTCGGATTGCAGATCTTGAAGCGCAGCGCCTCCAGCTCGAACGGATCATGGCCGAGCAGGTACGGGCGCAGCCCGCTGAAGGCGAGCTGCGCGCTCTCGCCGCCGCCGCCCATTTCGCCCAGTCCGATCAGCCCGGTATCGGTTTCCACCTCGACGATGGTGCGGACGAAGCGCCCCCAATGCGCGCCGGCGGCGTGGCGCAGCGGCGCCTCCAGCGGCACGGCCACGGTGGTGGCGCGCAGATCGACGATGCGCGGACGCTTCATGGGGCATGCTCCGTCAGCAGGCGCAACACCGTGTGGCAGGCGCAGAACGGGTGATAGTCGGTCTTGCCGGGGGGACTCTTGATGGTCTCGCGGCGCGTGCCGTCTTCCGTCAGTACGCGGTACCAGCCGCCATGGCGATGATCGATCAGGTGGTTCCAGCTGTACGTCCACAGCCGGTCGTAATCCTGCCAGAACCGCATCTCGCCGGTGTGCGTGGCCAGGACGGCCGAGGCGGCGATCGCCTCGCTCATCACCCAGTAGTACTTGTCCCGGTCGAGCAGGGTTCCGTCCGGCGCGAAACTGTAGTGCAGGCCGCCAAAGGCGAGATCGGCGCCGCGCGCGCAGGCGGTCTCGTAGAAGTGCCGGGCACGCGCCGGCGCCCAGGCCAGCGGGCGATGCCGGTGCAGCAGCAGCAGCAGCTTGGCCCATTCGACCAGGTGCCCGGGCAACATGCCGTACGGCCGGAACAGGTTGCGCGGGTCGTCGCGGTTGTACTCGAGATCCGCGCTCCAGTCCGAGCGGTAGTGCTCCCACACCAGCCCTCCGACCGTGTCGGCGAGATCGACGCAGATGCGATGGGCGATGATCTCCGCGCGGTCGAGATAGTGCTGCTCGCCGGTCGCCTCGAAGGCGGCGATCAGCGCATCCGTCAGATGCATGTTGGCGTTCTGGCCCCGATAGGGCGAAGACTGCGTGAAGCCGGCGTCGAACTCGTCGACGCAGAGCCGGTCGGCGGGCGACCAGAAATGCCGCTCGAGGATCTCCCACGCCTCGGCCAGGAGCGGCTTCGCGCCGGGCACACCGGCCCGAAGCGCCTCGGCCGCCGCCAGCAGGACGAAGGCGTGACCGTAGCAATGCTTGGCCGCGTCGGCCGGGGCCCCGTCCCGCAACACCCAGTAGAAGCCGCCATGCGTGCGATCGCGGTGCAAGCTGTCCAACGCCACCAGACCGTGTGCCGCGGCGGCGATCAGCTCCGGCCGGGCGAGCACGCGTGCGCCGATCGAGAAATTGATGACGAAGCGGGCCGTGGAGACGAGGTGGCGCGTCGCGGTCGCGCCGAGCGTGCCGTCGTCGAGGAAGATGTTGAAGTAGCCGCCCTCCGGGTCGAGACAGGCCGGCAGATAGAAGTCGATCAGCCGGTGCATGTGGCCCCGCAGGAAGGCCGGGTCGTGGAAATCCGGCATTGCGGCAGCCATTCCGGGCACGGCTCCCTCTCTTGCGTGGCAGGGCTGCCATGGTAGCATGGCGCATCAAGCGGGCGCCAGAGCGGCTCCGAGGTCGACGGGGAGGCAATGCGCGGCCAGCGCGGCTTCGCGACGCGGCGATCGCGCGGCGCGGGTCTCGCGATGAGCACGATCGCACCGACCGTCGCGCCGGATCCGCTCGCGCCCCTTGCGCAAATCGGCGAATCGATCGGATCCGGACTGCTGCTCGGGCGGCACCACACAAACGGGAGGAACAGCCAATGAAACGACGCGAACTGCTCGGTCTCAGCGCCGCCGCTGTGGCCGCCTTGTCAGGCGTGTCGCCGGCGCGCGCCGCGGCAACCCTGAAGCTCTATCACGACAAGTATTTCTGGCAGGATTTCTTCAAGAAGATGGCGGCCTTCGCGGCCGGGCAGGGCCATCCGTTCGACCCGACGCCCTATGCGACGGACCAGTACCAGGCGTTCATCGCCGCCGGCATCCAGGCCGGCACGCCGCCCGAGCTGTTCACCTGGTGGAACGGCACCAAGCTTGCCGAGCTGGTCGAGGCCGATGCGCTCGCGCCGATGGATCCGCTCTGGCAGGCGATGATCGCGGCCGGCGAGGCGCAGCAATCGGTCGCCGACCTGCTCAAGGTCGACGGCAAGATCTATGCTCTGCCGCTCGCCGTGAACTACTGGGCGGTCGCCTATAACAAGGCGCTGTTCGCCAAGGCCGGCGTCGCCCCGCCCAAGACCTGGGCCGATTTGATGGATATCTGCGCCAAGCTGAAAGCCGCCGGCATCACCCCGTTCAACGCGACCATCCAGGACGGCTGGCGCGGCTTCATCTGGTTCGAGGAATTGCTGATCCGCACCGATCCGGACGCCTACGCGAAACTGAACGCCGGCCAGATCGCCTACACCAGCGAGCCGGTGAAGAAGGTGTTCCAGATCTGGGGTGATCTGTACGCCAAGGGCTATTTCACGCCGGCGACGTCGAACGAGGAGTTTCTCGACTTCGCCCGCGGCAAGGCGGCGATGTACCTGATCGGCGACTGGGCCTACGTCAATCTCCGGCAGGACGGGTTGCAGCCGGGATCGGGCTTCGAGGCGTTCATCATGCCGAACATCACGCCGGGCCTGCCGCCCTCCATCATCGTCGAGGCGGCGCCGCTGGTGATCTCGAAGAAAGGCGCGCAGAACCCGGACGTGATGTCCTTTGCCAAGTGGTGGATGTCGACGCCGGCCGCGACCGAATGGGCGAAGGACGCCTCGCTCAGCATCGGCAATCCCAAGGTGCCGGCGCCGAACGCCGTCGTCGCCCAGCTACAGGAAACCGTCGCGCGCGACCACGTCAAGACGATCACGCGCTACTGGGAGGCCTCGCCCTCCGACATCGTGCTGCCGGCGGTCGAGCAGTTCAACAAGTTCATGGTGAATCCGACGCCCGCCGTGGCGACGGCCTGCATGGCCAGTATCGAGCGCACCGCGCGCAATTACTGGTCGAGCAAGAAGTAGTGGCGGCAGCGGTCCGCGGGACGCGGTCGGGGGCGGCGACCCGTCGCCGCGACTTCCTGGCCGCGCTTGCCTTCATGGCGCCGGCGCTCGGCTTCGTCGGCGTCCTCCTGCTCTACCCGGTTGCCTACAACATCTACATCTCCTTCACCGCCTGGTCGCGCTTCGTCGGCTACAATCGTCTGGTCGGCTTCGCCAACTACCTGCATGCCCTGAACGACCCGAACTTTTCCGCAGCCGCCCAGAACACCGTCGTCTGGGTGCTCGCCTCCCTGGTTCTGCCGGTCACGCTCGGTCTGGCCTTGGCGGTGGTGCTGCGCGGCGTGCGCGGGGAGGAATCGCTCAAGACCGTCTTCTTTCTGCCGCGCCTGATCGCGCCCACGGCGATCGGCGCGATCTGGTACTACGTCTATGCCGGCAACGGCGTGATCAATACGGTGCTGCGCAGCGTCGGGCTCGGTGGCCTGGTGCGTTCCTGGCTGTACGAACCGGCGACGATCACCCCGGCGATCATCGTCACCTATGTCTGGCAGACCACGGGACTCGTCATGGTGCTGGTGCTGATCGGCCTCGCCGCCCTGCCGCGCGAGCCGATCGAGGCCGCCCATGTCGAAGGCGCCTCGCCCTGGCAGGTCTACCGCTACGTGATCCTGCCGATGCTGTTCCCGACCCTGCTGGTCGTCACGATCATTTCGGTGATTGCCGGCTTCACGACGTTCGACCTCGTCTGGGTGATGGGCCGCGACTATCCCGACCCGTCGACGCTGACGCTCGCGATCCACCAGTACTGGGAGTCGTTCCGCGCCAATCACTGGGCCTATGGCGCGGCGGTGGCGGTGATCCTGGGCGGGATCGCCCTGCTCATCACCTGGTTGCAGGTGGTCCTGCAACATCGCTACGAACGCACGCTGCAATGAGCGAGGTCGCCGAGTTTAACCTGGCCGCGGCGACGCAAGCGCCGGTGCCGGGTGCGCGCCGCCGGCGCGGCGGCCACGTCATGATCCTCGCCGCCGTGCTCGGCCTCGCCTGGATCGTGCCGTTCTACTATGCCGTGGTCACCGTCTTCAAATCGACAAGCGATTACGCTTCCGGCGGCCCGCTGTCGCTGCCCCACGCCATCGCACCGATCATCGGCAACGTCGTGGCGGCGTGGCAGCAGACGCAGATGGGCACCGGCATGGCGAACTCGCTGGGGTACGGCGTGTTCGGCGCCGGCGCCGCCGTGTTCTTCGCGGCGATGGCCGCCTATGCCCTGGCACGCATCGTGTTTCCCGGTCGGCCGGCCTGGTTCATGCTGATCTTCTCCGGCACGATCTTCCCGTTCCAGATCTACCTGATTCCGCTGTTCCAGATGTACGCACGGGTCGGATTGTTCAACACGCGGTTCGGGCTGCTGCTGGCGTACATCGCCATCTGCATTCCGTTCCCGACGCTGGTGCTGAAGAACTACATGGCGGAGATCCCGCGGGAACTCGACGAGGCGGCGCGGATCGATGGCGGCACGCACCCGCGCATCTTCGCCTCGATCATCCTTCCCAACTGCATCGGCCCGCTGGTCGCCCTGTTCCTGCTGCAGTTCACCTGGATCTGGAACGATCTGATCTTCTCGATGGTGCTGACGCAGGATACCAGCCGCCGCTCGGTGATGAACACGCTGATGGTGTTCCAGGGCAACTACGCCGGCAGCACGCCCAACCTCGTGATCACGGCGGCGGTGCTGGCGAGCCTGCCCACCGTCCTGGTGTTCCTGGTGCTGCGCCGGTACTTCATGCAGGGGCTGTCGTTGTCGACGGCGCGCTGAGCGCCAGGGGAGAAGGCGATGGGTGAGTTCGCTGGCAAGGTTGCCCTGATCACCGGCACGTCCGGCATCGCCCGTGCGGCGGCACTGCGCCTTGCCGGCGACGGCGCCAGGGTGATGGCGTGCGGCCTCGACCGCGCCGCCAATGCCGAGCTCGCCGCAGCTCTGCCGGAAGCGGTGCTGCGCGAGACCGACGTCGCCGATCCGGCGAGCGTCGCCGATGCAGTCGCGGCGGCGGTCGCCGCCTTCGGTGGCCTGGACATCATCGTCAATGC
>Ga0335074_10017464_pt1 | contig 10118 bp, 8 predicted proteins | sample Lox_Sample_23_FD_206715 | JGI IMG/M metagenome (GOLD analysis project Ga0335074, IMG submission 206715) | Soil microbial communities from Loxahatchee National Wildlife Refuge, Florida, United States - Lox_Sample_2.3 | ecosystem: Environmental > Terrestrial > Soil > Wetlands | place: USA: Florida...
ATCGCGCACAAGGGCCGCGCCCACGTCGCCCTCGCCCGGCAGCAGGGACAGGGCCGCCGCCGGCACGCCGCCGGCGAGCAGCGCCCGTAGGAGCATGAGGGCGCAGCCCGGAGACTGCTCGGCCGGTTTCAGCACCACCGCGTTTCCGGCGGCCAGCGCGGCGGAGGTCATACCGCAGGCGATGGCCAGGGGGAAGTTCCAGGGGGAGATGACGGCGGCGACGCCGCGGGGCACGTAGCGCAGCTCGTTGTGCTCGCCGGGAACCTGGAGCAGCGGCCGGGGGCGCTCGAGCTCCACGGCCTGGCGGCTGTAGTACTCCAGGAAGTCGATCGCCTCGCACACGTCGGCGTCGGCCTCGGGCCACGGCTTGCCGCACTCGCGCACGACCAGTGCGGCCAGTTCCAGGCGCCGCTCGCGCATCCAGGCCGCCGCGGCCACGAGCGCCCGCGCCCGTTCCTCGGCCGGCCGCGACCCCCAGGCGACGGCCTGGTGGGCCGCCGCCAGAACGGCTGCCCGCACATCCTCCACCGTCGCATTCGCCGCCCTGGCCACCTCGCGAGACGGCGTGCCGGGATCGCTCGAGACGAGCACGGCGCGCCCGCTCCTCACCTCCTCGCCGCCCAGGATGACCGGCACTTCGAGCGGCAGGCGGCGATCCAACTCGGCCAGGGCGTCGGCCAGCGCGGCTCGCACGGGCGCCCGTCTCAGCTCCAGGATCGGCTCGTTGCGAAACGGAGGCAGGTCCTGCGGCACGGTCCGACCTTAACATCCTCGCGATGAGTCCCCGCTCCACCTGCGCCGTGTGCGGATCGGCGGAGCTGGCGCCCTATCTCAGCGTCGCCGGGGACGTCGGAGCGGAGGGGCTGATACCCAGCACGAGCCGGTTCGGCGCGGCCCTGGGGGACATCGTGCGGTGCCGTCGCTGTGGCCACATGCAGCTCGATCCGCTGCCCGCCGAGGAGATCCTCGCCGAGGCCTACGGTGAGGCGGCCTCGCTGCACTACGTGGGGGAGGAGGCGGGTCAGCGCGAAACGGCACGGCGGGCGCTGGAGCGGATCGAGCGCTACGTACCGATGACGGGCGGCTCGCCGGCCCTGCTTGACCTGGGCTGCTGGGTGGGGTTCCTCCTAGCCGAGGCCCGCTCCCGCGGATGGCGGACGCAGGGGGTCGAGCCAAGCCGGTTCGCCTCTGACTACGCGCGCGAGCAGCTCGGACTGGACGTGATCACGGCCGGGCTGTTCGAGGTAGAGCTTCCCGACCGCGCCTTCGATGCGGTGACGCTCGGAGATGTGATCGAGCACCTCCGGGACCCGGCCGAGGCGCTCGCGCGCATCCGGGAGCGTCTGGCTCCGGGCGGAGTGGTGTGGATGGCTCTGCCCGACGCCGGGAGCCGTGTGGCGCGGGCGCTGGGGCGGCGATGGTGGTCGGTGATCCCAACCCATGTCCAGTACTTCACGCGGGGCTCGATCATGCGCCTGCTCGTGGCCGGCGGATTCGACGTGCTCGAGGCGGGGACGGCGCCGAAGGCATTCACCGTCGGCTATTACCTCGGTCGGATCGGCGGCTACTCACCGCTGGCATCACGCGTGCTGGTCAGCGCCGCTGAGCGGGCGGGGCTGGCCCAGCGGATGTGGGCCCCCGACTTCCGAGACCGGATCAGCGTGATCGCCCGCCGCACCGACTGACCTTCGCGTCCGGGGGGTCCGGCACGGGCCCCGCGGGGGCGCTACAGCCCGCGCTGGGCGATGACGTGCGAGAGGGTGCGGACGACGATCTTGATGTCGGTCCACAGCGACCAGTTGGCCGCGTACAGATAGTCAGTCTTGACCATCTCGCTCAGCGGGGGCCGTGTCCCGCCGAGCACCTGCCACGGCCCCGTGATCCCGGGGGCGAGGCGCAGACGGGCACGGTGACGACCCTCGACCAGGCGATCCTCGTCGAGCACGAGCGGGCGCGGCCCGACCAGGCTCATGTCGCCGCGCAGCACGTTGATGAGCTGGGGCAGCTCGTCGATCGAGGTGCGGCGCAGGAAGCGGCCCACCTTGGTGATGCGCGGATCATCCTTGATCTTGAACAGGCCGTCGGTCTGGTTGAACGACCGCATCGCCGCGCGCTTGGCGTCGGCGCCGTCGACCATGCTGCGGAACTTGAACATCTTGAAGTGGCGGCCGCCCCGGCCCACGCGCGCCTGGCGGAAGAACAGCGGGCCCTCCGAATCGAGCTTGATGGCCAGGGTCACGACGGCGAACAGCGGGGAGAGCACGATCAGGCCAGCGCCGGCGCCGACCAGGTCCATGGTCCGCTTGATCGCGCGGGAGGAGCGGGTCAGCCCGGGTCGCCGGACGCCCAGCACGGTGACGCCGCCGACGGTGTCGAACTCGACGGCCGAGCCCACCACCTCGAACAGGCGGGGCACGATCGAGACGTTGACGCCGAGCGCGGTCGTGCGACTGACGGCCTCGAGCATCGTCTCGCTGTCCGCGCTGGTCGGGATGAGCAGGACGCGGTCTGCGCGCATCTCGTGAACGACACGGGCGAGATCGTCGAAGGTTCGGCGGCGCTGGCGGCGGTTGCGCTCCATCCAGTCGTGGCGGGTCGCGCCACAGCGCTCGTCCTCGAGCGGGAGGAAGCCCACGATGTCGAGGCGGGCGGCCGGATCGGTCGAGAGGGAGTGCGCCAGCCGCTCGCGGGCGTGCGCGCTGCCGACGATGAGGATGCGCTCGTGCGGGGCGAAGAGCTTGGCCGTAAGGCGGGCCACGGATCGGGCGAGGACCAGGGCGGCGCCACAGACGAGCCACAACACGCCGACGCCGCCGCCCCCGAGGCTGAGGCGCTCGCCGGCCGCGAAGGCGAGCAGGGACCACGTGAGCGCCCACATGGCAGCCAGCGAGAAGAGAACCGGGATCTCGTCCAGGGTCGATCGCCGGAGCAGCATGTCCTCCTGGTCGTAGCGGCCCATGAGCTTGGCGATCAGGACGATCAGCGGGACCGCCACGAGGCCGGGGAGGTCGAACGCGCGTCCGGCGAGGAGGTTGAGCACGAGCAGGCCGCCGCCGGCGGCCATCAAATCGGCCAGGGCGAGCAAACGCCGGAAGGTGGCGTCGCGCCCGACCGGGGGGATCGCGGTCTCCTCGCCCGCCTCGGCCACGGGCCGTGCATCGGTCGGGTGCAGGTAGGCAACTCGTGTAGACGGGCTGGCGGGCGCGGGTGCAGGAGCGGGCCTCGGTTCCCTGCTCACGGCGGTCAGCGAGGCCGCCGCCGCGATGTTGGCGCTTACGTCGGACACCTGATCCGTGGTGCTCACTATTTCCCCTTCCTTAATCGCGGCTCGCGGGATGAGCCGCCTCCTGCGTTCTGTCTCGCCTCACGTGGTCTTCCCCGACCCAGGGCGAATCCCGGACGGCAAAAAAACTACCTCGTTCAGATTGCTTTCGCAAGTGCGCGCAACGACTTAATCACCGCGCGCGGTTCGCTTGATTACGGTGACGCCAGCAGTCGATCCAGGTCGACGCCCTGCGCCCGTGCGTACAGGAACGATTCGTTGCTCGTGTTCTCGAGCAGACGCCGGACCAGGTAGGCCATCCCGGCGACCAGGTTGCCCACCGGGCAGTAGGTCCGGACGCGAAGCCCCAGGCTCGCCAGCGCGTCCTGGAGCTCGTCCCCGAGACCGCGCAGCACCTGGATCTCCAGATCCTCGTCGGCTCCGCCCAGGGCGCGGTTGGCGGCGATCGCGTGCGCGACGGAGCGCAGGTTGTGTGAGGCAACGGCGACGCGGACCAGGGGCCGAGCCTCGAGCAGGCGGCGCGTCAGCACTTCGAAGTTACGGTCGCACTCGGCCTTGTCCTCGAACACCGGCGGCTGCCAGCCGTGCTGGCGCGCCTGCACCAGCTCGTGATCCCAGTAAGCGCCCTTGACCAGACGCACCTGCAGGGGCGGCGTGCGCCCGGAGGATCCCGCGAAGCGCAGCAGCGCGTCGAGCAGTTCCCCGCTGTCGCGCAGATAGGCCTGCAGCACGAGCCCGGCTGACGGCCCGTCCCGGAACTCCGGTTCGCAGAGCAGGACGAGGACGACCCCGAGGACCGCCTCGCGCGAGTCAAGGGACTCCATGTCGATGTGGACGTGCGCGCCGAGATCGCGCGCTCGCTGGAGCAGGGGACGCAGCCGCTGGACGGCATCCTCGCGGCCGAGATCGGGCGCGTCCGGACGCAGGAGCGGGGTCAGAGCCGAGACCTTGACCGACACGTTGGCGCGGGACAGCCGTCCCTGCCCGTCGTGCTCGAGCACCTGCCGCTGCGGCCAGTCCGCCGTCATCTGGCTCAGCTCGCCGATCGTCTTGGCACAGCGCTCGCCATAGGCGTCGGCCTCGGCCGAAGTCACCGTCGCTTCGCCGAGCAGGTCGACAGAGCACGCGACTCCCCGTTCCCACAGGCGTCGCAACGTCGGTTCGGCGCCGGCCAGGGTCTCGCCGACGATGAAGCGGTGGGCCATGTGACGAACACCACCCGCGGCCGCGGCCCCGAGCGCCGCTCGCCCTGGCCTGGTGTTCGCCATGCGTATGGTCGCGGCCACCGCGGCGGGGGTCTCCTCAACCTCAGACAGGAAGCCGGTGAGATGGCGGGCAAGGTCGTCCAGCGAGCGGCAGGCCGGCGCGACGTCGACGAACCGGAACAGCGCCGCCCGCAGCTCGGCGTCGGAGGCGGCCAGGTCCATGGCACGGGCGTCGACGCTGCGCAGCGGATGGCGCATCGCCGGGGGGAAGGCGGCCGCGAGCTCGTGTCCGATGCGCCGGATGTCGTCCTCGGACGGGGGTGGGGGGCTCATTGGAGGATGGGTGGGGTGGCCCGTTCGATAGCCGCCCAGCTCGTCGCAGCGGCCCGCTCACGCGCGTCGACGGCGCCCCCGCCGCGCAGGCCGAACAGCCGTTTGGCGAGCAGCAGATAGACGACGACCACCAGATTGATGAGGAATCCGAGAACCTTCAGGACCGAGACCCTGTGGACCAGCTCGTAGATCTCCGGGATCAGGAGGATGCTGGTGGCGAGGAAGGTGAGGTACTCCGCCCACCTGCGCTCGAACCACAGTCCGACTGACTCCACACCCTCGAGGACTGCATAGGCGAGGAGCACGATCCCGACGGTCCGCAGCGTGCCTGTGTCGAGAGTGAACAGGCGATCGAGGTCGTGGAACAATCCGTGGCCGTTCTGCTGCACTGGACCTCCACCGACGGCGTTCTGCAGGGCCGTCACCACTCGGTAGAAGGAGCTGCGGATATCGCGACGGGCGGCAAACAGGAGCACGGCGACTCCCAGCAGCCCCAGGATCAGGAAGTGGAGTGCGCGCTCGACCGCGATCGCCCTGAGCGCGATGCGATCGTGCAGGGCCTTGCCGCGCAGCGGCAGCTCGATCTCCTCGCGCGAGGGCGGGTGGGCCGCGGCCGGGGCGCTGGGCGGCTCGAGCGCGATCCAGCAGTCGCAGCGCAGGCAGCGGTACCAGCGCACGCCAGACATCTCCCGGGCCAGGGACGCATCGTCCTCGCGCAGTTCCCGAGCCTCCGTGCCGACCAGCCTGTGGCCTCGCAGGCCACATGCGATGAGCTCCCAGTCGACCTGGGGCCGCCGTCGCCGGGGGCGAAGCGCGCCGGGAGCGGTCTCCATGGCGCAACCGTAGCTGCGCGGGAAGGGGAGAGGTCCACCGACGCGAAAGGAGGCCGGATGAGACCCCGGATCCGTCTGATCGTCGGTGCCGGCATCGCGGCCGCATGTGTGTCGGGATGCGGAGGCGGCAGCTCGAGCACGGCGGCTGACCACGCCTCGACCTCCGTCCCTCCACCGGCGCAGACGGTGACGAAAACCGTGACCACGGCCAGCTCCCCAACCACCACGGGGTCGGGCACGACCACGACCGCGGCTAGCAATCCTCCCTGCACCGCCTCGGACCTGGGGCTCACTTTCCTGGGATCCAACGGGGCCACGGGCAACGTCGTCCTCTACCTCGAGCTGCGTAACAGCGGCACGGTGCCCTGCCACACCTACGGCTACCCCGGCGTCGAGTTCCTCGCCGCCGACGGTTCGGGGATCAACACGGTGACCACGCGTACGATCCACGACATCCTCGGCAACACCCCGGAGACGGCGATTGAGCTCGCTCCGAATGAGCGGAGCACCTTCCGCATGGTCGTCGCCGTCAACGGCCCGGAGTCGATCTGCACCAACGCCACCGGCCTCCAGGTGATCGCGCCAAACGACACGCAGACGATGCGCGTTGCCTTCCCGAACCCGATCCTCCAGTGCGGCAAGACGACGGTGTCTCCGCTGGAGCCGGGCCTCGGCGCCGTCCCGTCCGGGACCTGACCCCGAGCCGGCCTCACACTGCTTCGAACCTCGAGTGGGCGCCGTCGTCGTGCTCGATGACGGCGCCGTCGGCCAGCAGCATGTCCAGATGCCCGAGCACCTCGGACAGCGCCAGATAGGCCTGCGTCACGGCGACGTTGCCCCAGATCGAGATCGCGATCTCGTGAGCCGAGCGTGGACCGCCGTCCAGGGTGCGCAGGATCTTGCGGGCCCGGCGATCATGCATACGCAAGCGCTCGTCGATCAGGGACGCGGCGTCGGTGATCGGATCGCCGTGCCCGGGGAGAACGATCCGTGCGGGGATCTCCCGGGTGGCCCGCATCGACTCGATGTAGTCGAGCAGCGGGGTGGGGCGGGCATCGAGCGGGCCATCGCCCAGCGGCCGTGCGATGCTCGGATTGGACGAGATGTGAGGGAGGAGGTGGTCGCCGGCGAGCAGGATCCCGTGTGCCTCGTCCCAGAACACAGTGTCCGACGGGCTGTGTCCCGGCCGGTGGAGGACCTCGAAGCTGCGGTCTCGTAGCGCCAGGCGGTCGCCCGGCTGCAGCGGTCGGGAGACCTCGCCCGAGGAGCCGTAGGCCCTGAAGGCTGCGCTCAACGAAGCCAGTACGGTCGCGAGGTCTGGCGGTACCCCGTGACGCGCCATCATGGCCTGCGCGTACTCGTCGTCGGCCACGGCGCTCGCCCCGTAGTTGGCCAGCCAGCCCTTGAGCGGGGCGAAGGCGGCCACGTCGGCGCCCGAACGACGGGTGATGATCTCGAGCAGCCCGACGTGGTCCATGTGCTGGTGGGTGATGACGACGAGCCCCAGGTCCTCGATCGACGCACCGTGCGCGGCCAGGGCCCGCTCCAGCGCGTCGAGCGAGGTCCCTGAGTTCGGTCCGGTGTCGACCAGGGTCAGCGGCTCGTCGACGATCAGGTAGCAGTTGACGCGGCCGACGAGGAAGGGAGTCGGGATCCTCAAGCGGTGGATCCCTACTCGCGCTGCGAGAGCGAGCGTCTCGTCCGCGCCGGTGGAGGTGGCCGGCGTCCGAGGACCCGAGCCGCCGGTCTCGGTCAAGACCGGATCACGGCCAGCACCTCGTCACGCCGGCGCTCCATGTCCTCGTGGGAGCGCAGCGACTCCAGGCAGAGGCGCAGCAGCGGCTCTGTGTTCGAGGAACGCACGTTGAAGTGCCAGTCGTCGTAGTCGATCGAGATCCCGTCGAGCCGGTTCTGGCGGGCGTCGGAGTACCGGGCGGCCAGCTCCTCGATCTTGCCGGCGGGGTCCTCCACCTCCGAGTTGATCTCCCCGGAGATGAAGTACTTGGAGCGCAATGGCTCGAGTAGCTCCGAGAGCCTGCACTCACGGCTCGAGAGCAGCTCGAGGATGAGGAGGGCCGGAATCGTGCCCGAGTCCGCGCAATAGAAGTCGCGGAAGTAGTAGTGGCCGGACACCTCGCCTCCGAAGATCGCGCCCTCCTTCCGCATTCGGGTCTTGAAGAAGGCGTGCCCGACCCGGTTCATGAGCGCGCGCCCGCCCATGCGCTGCACGGTGTCGGCAACGGCGCGGCTGGCCCTCACGTCGTAGAGGATGGTGGGGGTGGGCGGGCCTGGATTTTTCTCCAGCATCGTCTCGGCCAGCAGGGCGGTGAGGAAGTCCCCGTCGACAAACGCGCCGGTGTCATCGATGAAGAAGCAGCGGTCGGCGTCGCCGTCCCAGGCGATGCCGAGATCGGCCCCGAGGCACTTGACCTCGCCGACGATGAACTCGCGGTTCTCTGGTAGCAGCGGGTTGGGCTCGTGGTCGGGGAAGTTGCCGTCGGGCGTCCAGTAGGCCCGCTCGAGCTTCAGACCCAGGCGGTCGAGTAGCGGCCCGACCATCGGCCCGGCCATCCCGTTGCCACCGTCGACGATGACATTCAGGGGCTTGATCGTCGCGGCATCGATGAACTTCAGCGTCGCGGCCTGGAACTCCGGCGCGATGTCGACCGGCTCGATCGTCCCGCCGCCGGGGGGTGGTTCGTCGAGTCCGTTCTCGATCGTTGCCTTGACGTCAGCGATGCCGGCGTCGCCGGACAGCGCGATCGCCCCGCGCTTGACGAGCTTGGCTCCGGTGTAGGGCTTTGGATTGTGCGAGGCCGTGCACATCAGGCCGCCGTCGAGCTCGCGAGAGCCGACGAGGTAATAGAGCATCTCGGTCCCGACCATGCCGGCGTCGAGCACGGTCGCGCCCTCCGCGGCCATACCCTCGGCGTAGGCGCTGGCCATCTCCTGGGCCGTCAGGCGCATGTCGCGCCCGAGACCCAGGCGGACGTCCGATACGGGCTTGCCCTCCAGCTCTGCGATCACCTGCGCGAAGGCACGCCCGATCTGCTCGGCGCCGTACTCGTCCAGATCCTGGCCGTAGATGCCCCGGATGTCGTAGGCCTTGAAGACGTTCTCGTTGATGGCGCTCATCCGGGATTGATCCTAGCCGCGCAGCCGGGTTGCCTCTCGCCTTGTACCCGGACTTCAGGCCCCGTCCGCCCCCGCCCGCCTCACTAGACTGAGGGCTGTGTCAGGTCACTCGAAGTGGGCTTCGATCAAGCACAAGAAGGCCGTCGTCGACGCGCGGCGCGGCCAGCATTTCACCAAGCTGACCCGGGCGATCACGGTGGCGGCCCGGGAGGGAGGCGGTGACCCGGACGGCAACCCGGCGCTGGCGCTGGCCGTCCAGAAGGCGCGCGATGCGTCGATGCCCAAGGACAACATCGAGCGCGCCATTCAGAAGGGCACCGGCGAGGGAGTCGATGCCGACCAGTTCGAGACCGTGCTCTACGAGGGCTACGGCCCCGGGGGCGTGGCGCTGCTGATCGAGGCTCTCACCGACAACCGCAACCGGACCGGCGCCGACGTCCGCCATCTACTGGGAAAGCACGGAGGCAGCCTCGGCGAGCCGGGGTCCGTCTCCTACCTGTTCGACAAGCAGGGAGTGATCGTGGTCGACGCGGGGCGTTACGACGAGGACGATCTGATCGGCGCGATCGACGCCGGGGCGCAGGACATCGCCCTCGACGAGGACGTCTATGAAGTCATCACCGCACCGGGCGACCTCACCCGGGTGCGGCAGGCTCTGGAGGAGTCCGGCGTGGAGTACGAGAGCGTCGAGCTGACGCAGCGGCCCAAGGCACGCGTCCCGGTCGCGGAAGCGGAAGCGACGAAGCTGATGAAGCTGATCGATGCCCTCGAGGAGAACGACGACGTCGGGGCAGTTCACGCCAACTACGACGTGGACGCCGAGGTCCTGGAGCGCATCGCGGGCTGACTCGCTACCCTGCGCCGTCGATGAGCTTCAAGGCAGGAACAGCGGTGCTTGCCGCCGCGCTGCTCGGTTTCGGCGTGGCCGGCTGCGGCAGCTCGCGGGCGCCGGGCGTGGTGCTGGCCCCGTCGGGCGGTGCGACCAGCGGCTCCACGACCCCGGTCAAGGGGGCCGCCACGACCCCCACCTCGACGACATCGACCACCGCGGTCAGCACCCCGTCAAGCGGCCCGCTCTCCAAGGAGCCCAAAATCACCGTCCCGACGGGTCCGCCTCCGACCCATCTGGTGATCAAGGACCTGGTCAAGGGCGTCGGGACCGCGGCGGCGAAGGGCAGCTCGGTGACCGTCAACTACGTCGGGGCCCTGTACAGCAACGGCAAGGTGTTCGACTCCTCCTGGTCGCGCCATCAGACCTTCGGCCCGTTCACGCTCGGCGAGGGCGCCGTGATCAAGGGTTGGGACGAGGGGCTGATCGGCATGAAGGTC
>Ga0335074_10017466_pt1 | contig 10118 bp, 7 predicted proteins | sample Lox_Sample_23_FD_206715 | JGI IMG/M metagenome (GOLD analysis project Ga0335074, IMG submission 206715) | Soil microbial communities from Loxahatchee National Wildlife Refuge, Florida, United States - Lox_Sample_2.3 | ecosystem: Environmental > Terrestrial > Soil > Wetlands | place: USA: Florida...
GTGGCGGCGCGGCCGCCGCTCGTCGCCTTCAACGTCGAGCTGGCCCCGCCGGCGACGGCCGAGGACGCCCGGGAGATCGCGGCGCGGATCCGGGAAGGCGGCTCCGAGGGCTTGCCGGGCCTGCGGGCGATCGGGCTGTGGCTGGACGCCCGCGGGGTGGCGCAGGTCTCGACGAACGTCGAGGATCATCGAGCGGTGCCACTGGCCCGGGTGGTCGAGGCAATCGCGGACCACGCCACGCCGCTCCGGGCGGAGCTCGTCGGGCTGGCGCCGGCGGCTGCCTTCGAAGGCTTCCCGGACGAGCTGCCGGTCGCGAACCGGCGCACGGTCGAGGACACTCTGGCCGGATGAAGTGTCAGCCCGCCGGCCCTGAGGCTGGCGCGGTCACCGTCCCTCCTACTAAGCTCCATTCACCATGGCCCAGACGAAGCGCAAGCGCCGCACCAAGCACCGGGGGACGCCAGCCGGCACGATCCAGGCGCGGGGTCGCACCGGTCGGCCGCTTTCGGCGGACGAGAAGAAGAAGCAAACCCGGCTGGACGCCCGCGAGCGGCGGCTGAACACGCCGCCCACCTGGAAGTCTGCCGCCACCCGAGCCGCGCTGGCTGCAGTGCTGATGTTCGTCTTCCTCGCCCTGCTGGGGCCGAAGCACGATCGGATCGAGAGCGCAGTCCTGTTCGCGCTGTTCGCGCTCGCGCTCTACATCCCCGGTGGCTACTACATGGAGCTGTGGCTCTACCGCCGGCGCCAGAAGCGCAAGCAGGAGGCCGCCAAGTGAGTCAGCTCGACGTCCGCATGTTCACCGTCGGACCGGTGCAGGAGAACTGCTACATCGTGCGCCGGAAGGACGCGTCAGGCGCGCTGATAGTCGATCCGGGCGACGAGGCGCCGCGGCTGCTCGCCGCGCTGGAGAGCCTCGGCATAGACAAGGTCGATGCCATCCTGATCACCCACACCCACTTCGACCACATCGGCGCCGTGGCTCCGATGGCGAAGGCGACGAATGCGCCGGTGTACTGCCCCGAGCTCGAGACGGAAGTCCTGGCCAACATCATGGACTACGTTCCCTGGCCCGGATTCGGGCCGTTCGAGAGCTACCAAGCGGATCACACGGTGGCGGGCGGCGACTCGCTCGAGATCGCCGGCCTCGGTCTCGACGTGATCTTCACTCCCGGGCACAGCCCCGGCCACGTCACCTACGCCGTCCGCGACGAGGACGCGCTCTTCTCCGGTGACGTGCTGTTCCAGGGATCGGTCGGGCGCGTGGATCTGCCCGGCGGCGACTGGCCGACGCTGCTCCGCTCGATCGAGACGCTGACGAACACCTTCTCGCCGGAGACGACCGTCTATCCGGGCCACATGGGGGTCACCACGCTCGGGCGCGAGCGCGCCACCAACCCGTTCCTGCGCGAGCTCGCGGAGCGGTGAGCGTTCTGTGATTCAGGCCCCCCGAGGCACATTCGACATCCTCCCGGAGTCGGCGGCGCGGCGCAAAGCGCTGGAATCCCAGGCCGAGAAGATCCTCGGTGCGGCCGGCTACCGGCGGATCGAGACGCCGGCCTTCGAGGCCACCGAGCTGTTCACGCGCGGGGTGGGGGAGTCGACCGACATCGTCCAGAAGGAGATGTACACGTTCGACGACGGTGGCGGCCGGTCCCTGACGCTCCGCCCCGAGGGCACGGCGCCCGTGTGCCGCGCGTACCTCGAGCACGGGATGCACAAGCTCGCCCAACCCGTGAAGCTCTGGTACCTCTCGAGCTTCTTCCGGGCCGAGGCCCCCCAGCGCGGCCGCTACCGCGAGTTCTGGCAGGTCGGGGCCGAGGCGATCGGGTCACCCTCGGCCGAGACCGACGCCGAGCTGATCGTCCTCCTGGCGGATCTGCTCGAGGCGACCGGGGTCAGAGGCACGCGTCTGCACCTCTCCAGCCTGGGGACGCCCACGACGCGCGCCGAATACCGAGACGAACTGCGGGCATACCTACACGCGCACGAGGACGATCTGTCCGAGGAGGTCCGCAACCGGATCGATCTGAACCCGATGCGGGCGTTCGATTCCTCGGACCCGAGTACCCAGGCGGTCATGCGCGACGCCCCCAAGCTGCTGGACCGCCTGGCTCCCGAGGACGCCGAGCACTTCGGGCAGGTCCGGGCGCTGCTTGACGATGCCGGCATCCGTTATCAGATCGACGCTGCCCTGGTCCGAGGCATGGACTACTACACGCGCACCGTGTTCGAGTTCACGAGCGATGCGCTCGGCGCTCAGTCCGGCGTCGCCGGCGGAGGCCGCTACGACGGTCTCATCGAGTTGCTCGATGGACCGCCCACGCCGGCGTCGGGCTGGGCGGCCGGAATCGAAAGGATGCTGCTGGCGTCGCACGAGCCGACCGTGGCTGCCGAGCTCGTCGACCTGTTCGTCGCGCTGGCCAAACCCGGGGGCGCCCGGGCCGGGTTCGAGCTGGCGCGCGAGGCGCGCCGGGCCGGGCTGCAGGCTCAGCTCGAGCTCGCCGGCCGCTCGCTCAAGGGCCAGCTGCGCCACGCCGACCGGATCGGGGCTCGCTACGTGGCGATCGTGGGCGAGAACGGGTCGGCGCGCCTGAAGAACATGGCGTCGGGTGATGAGCACGACATGGCGCTCGGGAGCGTGATTCCCGAGATCCTCCGCGAGTGGCGGCTGCTGTGATGCACGCGCCACGCCCGAACCACTATCGGGACGTCTGGTGCGGCCAGCTGACCGCGGACCGGGCCGACACAGAGGCTCGCGTCGCCGGCTGGGTTCACCGCCGTCGCGACCACGGGGGTCTGATCTTCATCGATCTGCGTGACCGCTCGGGGATCGTGCAGCTCGTGTTCCATCCCGAGAATGCGCCCGAGGCGCACGAGCGCGCGCACGCCCTGCGCTCGGAGGACGTGATCAGCGTCGCCGGGCGGGTCGCCCGGCGCGATCCACAGAACGTCAACCCGAACCTGGCGACGGGCGAGATAGAGCTCGCCGTGGCCGAGCTCGAGATCCTCGCCGACGCCGAGACGCCACCCTTCCCGCTCGACGAAGCGGCCGGCGTTGACGAGATCCTGCGCCTGCGCCACCGCGCGCTCGACCTGCGTCGACCCCCGCTCCAGCGGATCATCGCGCTGCGCCACCACGTGGTCTCGACCATGCGAGAGGTCCTAAACGGGCGGGACTTCCTCGAGATCGAGACGCCCTACCTGACCCGCTCGACGCCGGAGGGCGCGCGCGACTACCTCGTGCCCGCGCGTGTCCAGCCGGGCTCGTTCTACGCGCTGCCGCAGTCGCCCCAGCTGTTCAAGCAGCTCCTGATGATCGGCGGCATGGAGCGCTACTACCAGATCGCGCGCTGCTTCCGCGACGAGGACACCCGCGCCGACCGCCAGCCGGAGTTCACGCAGCTCGATGTCGAGATGTCATTCGTCGACGAGGACGACGTGATCGAGACCATGGAAGCGGTGATGGGCGCCGTGTTCGAACGCGAAGGATTCAAGGTGCCGTCCCCGCCGTGGCCGCGGATGACCTTCGCCGAGGCGGTGTCGCGCTACGGGATCGACCGGCCCGACACGCGCTTCGGGCTCGAGCTGCACGACCTCGGCGAGGCGCTGTCAGGCACCGAGTTCAAGGTCTTCGCGGACGTGCTGCGCTCCGGCGGCGTCGTCCGCGGGATCAACGCCGGGACGCGCGAGCTGCCGCGCTCGGACCTCGACGCACTGACCGAGCTGGCCAAGCAACACGGGGCGAAGGGCCTCGTGTGGGCGTTCGTCCAGGAAGGGGGATGGCGCTCGCCGATCGCGAAGTTCCTGTCCGAGGCGGAGATCGAGGCGGTCAGCAAGCGCCTGGACGCGTCGCCGGGCGACCTGCTCCTGATCGTCGCCGACGAGGTGACGACCGTCGGCCAGACGCTGAGCGCGCTCCGCATGGAGCTCGGACGGCGATTCGGGCTAATCCCCGAGGGCCGCCACGACATCCTCTGGGTGGTCGAGTTCCCGGCGTTCTTCTGGGACGCCGAGGCGCAGCGGTGGGATGCCGCGCACCATCCGTTCACCTCGCCGTCAGGCGATCTGAACGATCCAGCAAACCTGAGCTCGCGCGCCTACGACCTCGTGCTCGACGGCTCGGAGATCGGCGGCGGCTCGATCCGCATCAACCGGCTCGACGTGCAGGAGCGGGTGTTCGAGCTGCTGGGGATCGGCCCTGAGGAGGCCAGCGCGCGGTTCGGCTTCTTCCTCGACGCGCTCCGCTACGGCGCGCCGCCCCACGGGGGCATCGCGATGGGGATCGACCGGATCGTCGGTCTGCTGGCCGGCGCCGAGTCGATCCGCGACACGATCGCGTTCCCGAAGGCCGCCAGCGGCGCCGATCCGCTGACCGGCGCGCCGGCGCCGGTCGACCCGGCGCAGCTCCGCGAGCTCGGACTGCGCCTCGGCTGAGGCGCCGCCGACCATCCTCATAACCGGCCGAGCGTCCGTTCTCGAGCCCACGGATTTAAAAGTCGGCGCGGAGCTGCCGAACACATGGCTTGATGAGGAGCATGCCCAAACCACTGATCGGCCTCTTGGTGGCCACCGTGGTGTTCTTCGCGCTGTGGATCGTCGCGCTGAAGCCAGGCTCGTCGACGTCCGGAGGCTCGCCCGACGGACTGGGTCAATACCAGTCGGCGATCAACAAGGCCCATCAGGCCGTCGCCACGTCGAACGCCGCCAACGCCAAGCTGGGAGCGCCGGTCACCACGGTGAACTCGCCGGCACCGACCACGGTCAAGGCCGCCCCCGCGGCCAAGCCGGCGGTGAAGGCCCCGGCGGCGACGGTGACGCCGGCCAAGCCGGCTGCGAAGGCTACCGCCGCCAAGGTCGTGGCCAAGCCCGCGGCGCCCTCGGCTGCCGCCGAGGTGAAGTCGCTCGAGAACGCGGTCGCCGCCCACAAGGTCGTCGTGGTGCTGTTCTACAACCCCGCCGCGGCCGACGATCAGGCGATGAAGCACGAAGTGGCCTCGGTGCCGACGCACGGTGGCCAGGTCGCCAAGTTCACGGTTCCGGTCGCAGAGCTCGCCCAATTCCAGGCCATCACGGCCCAGGTCCCGGTGGTGACGGCTCCGACGCTCGTGGTGATCGACCCGACGCGTCAGGCCGCGATGCTGACCGGGTTCGCGTCCCAGCTGGAGATCAACCAGCGGGTCGCAGACGCGCTCGCGGTCAAATAAGCGAATCGTGGCGGCGCCTCAGCGGCGGTCTATGCTCGCCGGCGATGGACGTCATCGCCTTCGAGCATCACCTGACCTCGCCGCAGGGCCACGGTCGGCATCCCATCGATGCATCTACGGCGCGGGTCGGCGGCGGGTCGTGCTGCGACGAGGTTGAGCTCTCGCTCGCGATCGACGGTGACCGCGTGATCGACGCAGGATTCGAAGCCCGCGGCTGTGGCGCCGCCACCGCCGCCGGAAGCGCGGCCGTCGCCCGCGTTCGCGGAGGCTCGATTCTCGACGCTGCGAGGATCGGACCGCGGGTAATCGCCGACGAACTCGGCGGGCTGAGCCCCGGCAAGCTGCACGCGGCCGACATCGCCGCTGACGCGCTCGCCCGTGCCCTCGGCGCCGCGGTTCGGGAGCGCGCCGCGCTGGCACCGCGACCGGGCGGCCGCACGCTGGTGGCGATGAGCGGCGGCGTCGACAGCGCGGTGGCAGCGCTCCTGTGCGCGCGCGACGGCGAGACCGCGGCGGTCACGCTCGAGCTCTGGTCGGACCCGGAGAACGACGCCGAGCGCAGCTGCTGCTCGGCTTCCGCGGTGGCGCAGGCCCGCGCGCTGGCGCACGCGATGGGCCTTCCGCACTTCACGATCGACCTGCGCAAGGAGTTCCGCGCCGGCGTGGTCGAGCCGTTCATCGCCGGCTTCGCCGCCGGCGAGACCCCGAACCCATGCGTCGGCTGCAACGGCCACGTGCGCCTCGACGCGATGCTCGAGCTGGCCGACCGGCTCGGCTGCGAGGAGCTGGCCACCGGCCACTATGCGCGAACGGCCGAGTCCGATCATCCCGACGGACCGCTGCTGCGCGTCGCCGCCGACCCCGCCAAGGACCAGACCTACATGCTCGCCGCGCTCACGCCGGCGTCGCTCGCGCGGATGCGCTTTCCGCTCGGGGGCGTGACGAAGCCCGAGGTCAGGCGGATCGCCGCCGGCGCCGGCCTGCCGGTGGCGGGCAAGGCGGACTCGCAGGACCTGTGCTTCCTGGCCGGCACCAACCGCGCGCGCTTCCTCGCCCGCCACGGCGGCGTCGACGACGCGCCCGGTCTCGTCGTCGACCTCGACGGCAACGTCGTCGGCCGCCATTCCGGACAGCATCTCTTCACCGTGGGTCAGCGGCGCGGGCTCGGCGTCGCGGCGCCGGGCGAGCCCCTTTACGTGCTCGACAAGGACGCCGCAACCAACCAGATCCGCGTCGGCCCACGCGCGGCGCTCGAGACCACGAGCGTCCGCGTGCGACGCGCCCGGCTGACGCGGTCGGCGGCGCGTGTGGACCGCGTCAAGCTCCGCTATCGCTCACGCCCGGTGCCGTGCCGCGTGATGGGGAACGCGCAAGCGGGGCGGCATGCCAGGTTGCAGCTAGACCTTGCCGAGTCGGTCGACGGCGCGGCTCCCGGTCAGCTCGCGTGCCTGATGGACGGCGAGCTCGTCGTCGGGTGGGGAACGATCGCCCGCGCTAACGGACCTTGAAGTCCGCGTTCTGCACGAGCATCTTCGCGTAGGCCGGCCAGTACTCGCCGGTGGGCGGCGCCCCGGGAACGCAGCTGCCGCCGGACTCGCCCGGGTTGCTCGTCCACGCGAACATGTCGACGTTCGGGTAGCCGGTGTTGGCGGTAGGAAGGGGACCAAGGCCCCGGCCCGGCGGGTTGCACAGCACTTCGAGCCCCTGGTGGACGATGTCGTGCGGACGCAGCGGCCCCTGCCCGTTCTCGCCGGTGTTGACGACGAAGTGCTTGCCGCCGGTCATCCGCGAGATCTGCTCGCCGTAATGGATCTCGTGCAAGGTCCAGTCGAAATGGGTTGCGTTCAGGAAGAAGCCTTGGATCTTGGCCACGCCGGACGCCCGCAGGAAGCGCGCCGCTTCACGTGCGCTGAGTGCGTCGGCGGCGCCGGCGTCGAGGTAGATCACGAGGTTCGGGCAGTTCGCGGTCAGCGTGTTGATCGCGTAGCGCAACTCGGCCTCACGCACGGCCTGCCCGTGCTTGGAAAGACACGGCATCGTGATGAGCGAGTCCATCTCGAGGAACAGGACGGCCCGGTAGGAGCCGATGCCGGCCGCGAAGCCGTTGATGAAGTTGCGGTAGGAGGCGACGTCGGATGGACGATCCGACCAGTGCCCACAATGACCGTCCACGATGCGGTAGGTGGCCAGCAGCGGCACCGATCCCGGCTGCTCCACCTGCGCTCGGGACAGGTAGCGGGAGACTGCCGTTTCGATGTTCGGCACACCGTTGGAGCCGAAGCTGAACTTGCCGAACCGGGCTGTGCCCGGCTCGCGGGCGATCACGTCCAGGGCCGGATCCGACTGCGCGGCGTGCGCCGCCTCGCTCTCGGGGTCGACGAAGAAGGTGGCACCCGCGAGCGGATTGCCTGCGGGCGGCGCCGTGGCTAGGTCGAGCGGATTGTTCAGCGCGTGGACGGGCACCTGATCGTTGTTGAGGATCGTCAGCACGCCCTTGCTCGGCGAGGCCATGCCAATCGGCGACGGGCCGAACAGCGCCACCTGGATCGTCTTGGGGACGCTGGTCACGCCGTGATCGACGATCGGCACGGTGAACGACTCGCTGCCGACGCCGACGGGGAAGTCGAGCATGCCCTTGACCGAGGTGAAGTCGATCCCGTCGACCGCGGTGCACTCAGCCGGCCCGCATGGGGTGCCGTCGCCGAGCGTGATGTAGCGGATCTGCGCGTCCTCGCTGGTGTCGCTGCGTTCGATCGTGATCACGGCCTGACCTGCGTCCTCGTTCACGAACAGCTGCGAGGACTGCAGGTGGAAGCCGGTCGGGTCGGTCGCGGCATCAGCATTCGCCGCGGCCGGCGCGAGCAGCGCGCACAGCAGAGCGGCGGGCAGGAGCATGACACGGCGCAGGCGTTCCATCACCGTCTGCTTCGGCTCGCCTGGAACGAAGCTTTAGTTTTAGTCGAATGGTCGGCGGCGCCTGACGGCGGCGCCTCAGCGTCAGCTCCCGGACCTCGACTGCCGTCCGCCTACACTGCCTTACCCGAGCCATGACTATGACCTCCGACGAGATCCGCAGCACATACCTCGAGTTCTTCGAGCAACGCGACCACTTGCGGCTGCCCTCGGCCTCGCTGATCCCGGCCGAGCACGATCCGTCGGCGCTGTTCACGGTCGCGGGCATGCATCCCCTCAAGCCCTACTTCCAGGGTCGCGAGAAGCCGCCTCACCCGCGAGTCACCACCTGCCAGAAGACGTTCCGCACCGTCGACATCGACATCATCGGCACGACCTCGAGGCATCTGACGTTCTTCGAGATGCTGGGCAACTTCTCGTTCGGGGATTACTTCAAGCGAGAGGCGACGCAATACGCGTGGGAGCTTTCGACCGACGGCTTCGGGTTCCGCCCCGAGGACATCTGGATCACGGTGTTCGCCGGCGACGACGAGCTCGGGATCGGGGCGGACGAGGAGGCGATCGAAGCGTGGCTCGACATCGGTGTGCCCCGCGAGCGGATCGTCGAGTGCCCGCGCTCGGAGAACTTCTGGCAGGCCGGCCCGACGGGACCGTGCGGGCCATGCTCAGAGCTGTACCTGGACCGCGGTCTTGAGTTCGGCAAGCCCGAGGACCTTCCGGGCGGCGACAACGAGCGGTTCCTCGAGTACTGGAACCTGGTGTTCATGCAGTTCGACCAGAACCCGGAGAACGTGCTCGCGCCGCTCCCGGCCAAGAACATCGACACCGGCCTCGGCCTGAACCGGCTCGCCGCGATCCTCCAGGACAAGCCCTCGGTATTCGAGACCGACCAGTTCGCGCCGCTGATCGCGCTGGGCGAGGAGCTCTCCGGCCGCCGCTACGGGCAGGACTACCCGACCGATCGTGCCCTGCGCATCCTCGCCGACCATAGTCGCGCAATGACCTTCCTGATCGCCGACGGGCTCGTCCCCTCCAACGAGGACCGGGGCTACGTGCTGCGGAGGATCATGCGTCGCGCGATCCTGCAGGGGCGAATGCTCGAGCTCGGCCCGGGCTTCCTCGACGTGTTCGCCGATCGCGTGACCGAGATCATGGGTGGCGAGTATCCCGAGCTCCACGCGCAGCGCGACACGATCCAGAAGTGGCTGGCGGCCGAGGAGGAGGGATTCGGGCGCACGCTCGAGCACGGGCTCGGGCGGCTCGATGAGCTGATTGAGCGCGCCCGCCGGACCGGCGCGGAGGGGATCGCGGCGGCCGACGCATTCCTTCTGCACGACACCTACGGCTTCCCCATCGACCTCACGCTGGAGCTCGTCGCCGAGCAAGACCTCGGGGTCGACGAGGAGGGCTTCGAGGCGCTCATGGAGGGCCAGCGCGAGCGGGCCCGGGCCAGCGCCGGGCGCTTCGCCGGCGGCGGGGAGCTGCGCGAACGTGCGCAGGCCCTGGTCGATGGGGCCGGGTTCGCCACCGACTTCGTCGGATACGAGACGACCGACAGCGAAACCACGATCGGCGCGGCGGTGGCCGAGGACGGCAAGGTGCTGGTAAAGCTCGTGGAGTCACCTTTCTACGCCACCGGTGGCGGGCAGGTCGCCGACGCCGGCTATGTGGAGTGCCTGCAGGGCGATTGCCGCGCGCGGGTGGAGGACGTCCTGCGTGTCGGCGATGACCAGGTCCTAGCGGTCGTGCCCGAGCGAGGAACGATCCAGCCGGGGGAGCGCGTCCGCGCGCATGTCGACCGGGCCGCGCGCCACGCCACCGAGTGCAATCACACCGCGACGCACCTGCTCCACGCCGCCCTGCGCCGACGGCTGGGCACCCACGTGCGGCAAGCCGGCTCGTACGTCGGGCCCGACAAGCTGCGCTTCGACTTCACCCACGGCAAGGCGCTGACGCCCGAGGAGCTGCACGACGTCGAGGAGCAGGTGAATCGGTGGA
>Ga0335074_10017469_pt1 | contig 10117 bp, 9 predicted proteins | sample Lox_Sample_23_FD_206715 | JGI IMG/M metagenome (GOLD analysis project Ga0335074, IMG submission 206715) | Soil microbial communities from Loxahatchee National Wildlife Refuge, Florida, United States - Lox_Sample_2.3 | ecosystem: Environmental > Terrestrial > Soil > Wetlands | place: USA: Florida...
TATCCAGGCTCTACGGACGGATTGCCGTTGATGATGGGTTTGCGATTCTGCGCCACCCACCCCGAAAGCCCGTGCCCAACAGGAATGCGCAAGGAGGAGAATAAGCGGTAGTTATCCCCATTCACGTATTCGGGAATCAGTTCGTCTTCGCGGCGCACGTATATTGCAATGGCGTCATAAGGCACCATCGGTTTCAGCTTGACCGAGAACACCGAGAGTGTTTCCCCCAGGCTGAGCGACGCGCCTAAGTCCTGGCTGAGTTCGAACAGGGACTGCGCTTCCTGACGAGCCGCGGCGATCGATGACAAGAATGTCGCTTCCTTGCCCACGTATTCCTGCGACGTGGCATTTTCGAATCCGGCCGCAGGTTCCAGTCCGCGCTCGATCTTGATCGCGGTTGAAAGCGGGCCGTTGGTGTCTTCCCGCGATTTCGCCTGGGCCAGGCGCTCCAGTTGTTCATAACGTCTCTGCAGAACGTCGACAACTTTGGGATCGAACGACTTGCCCGCTTCCGCCGCCAGCTTCTGCATCACATCGCGCAGGGGAAGAGCTCGCCGATATTGGCGGTCCGAGGCCAGCGCGTCCAGGTAATCGACAGCAGACAGGATGCGCGCTCCGATTGGAATCTCCGCTCCCTTCAGTCCCAGCGGATATCCCGAACCATCCCACTTCTCATGGTGAGCCCGGACGATGGGCACAACGGGATACGGAAATCGCACACGCTCGAGGATCTCCGCTCCCACGAGAGTGTGGATCTTCATCTTCTCGAACTCTTCCGGAGTCAGACGCCCGGGTTTCGAGATAATGTGTTCGGGGACGGCCAGCTTGCCGATGTCATGCAACAGCGCGGCCGCGTGCAAGGCCTCCAGTTCGGAGCCGGTGACTCCCAGATCTTTCGCAACCTCGATGGCGTAAATGCGAACCCGTTGCAGATGTTCGTGCGTCGTATGATCTTTTGCCTCGATGGCGAGCGCGAGCGCCTCAATCGTGCGCAGGTGCAAATTGGCCATCTCCTCGACGTGGCGTTTCTCATCCTCCAGTTTGCCGAGATACAGGCGGTATGACCGATAGATGACGTAGACGGCGGGAACCAGCAGCAGCGACGTTTCCCAGTTGAAAAGATGATTGAGATAGGCGATGCCGCCGGCAATTCCGGCTCCGACCAGATAGTAAGGGAATGACCAGAAATAGCAGTCGACGAGAATGCGCGTCAGCGGACGGCGTTCGGTCAATGAAATGACCGTTGCGATGGATCCGGCATTCGCAATGAAATAAACCGTTGCCGCAATCCCCAGAAGAATCGGACGGCTGTCGATTATGAGATTCGCGAGCGGGTGGTGGTACACCAGGTAGGCGAGCGCGGTCGAGATCGCACCCGCGCACACATTGAACGTCACCTGAAGAGCTTGCGGGCGCTCGGGATACAAACACTGAGCCAGCATGGAGACTGCGCCCAGAATCAGCGTCTCCGTAAAGCTCAGCTCGATGATTCCGATCAGAATGAACAGGAAATTGACTGACAATGTGCCCGTGATTCCGGGCAGCGTCACTTTCAGACGCGAGGCGAGAATCGCAATGCCGAGGTAACAGATAAATTCGGCGATATTTCGGCTGCTCTGATGGATGCCGCCATACGCCAGCACTGCCGTTCCCGCGATAATGATGAGGGCGATAAACAGCTTGGCGGGGACAGACAGTCCTCTCCACGATGGCGATCGGGAAGCACGTCCTTCTGCGATGCGGGTTGCACCGGTCATAGATTCGCCCACACCAAGATCTGCGCACACCGAGACTTGCGCAGACCCAGGCGGATAGCTCACACCTCGGCCCCGGGAGCAAGCTCCCGAGACTCTAGAGATATCAGTTAAATGGGTTTAAAAACAGCAATTTGGGCCGATTGCGCGAAACTTCAGTAACCCCTTTTTGAGACTACGGGAAGGTTGACAAGGAACCGGGAGTTCCGCATGCATAAACGGCCGAATCCAGCGCAACTTTAGATAGCCGGATCCAGAATTTGCAAACCGCGGAGTCCGTCCGTTAGTCTTGTAGTCTCCTTCGTCCCTCCCTGAGCCGGGATGGCGGAACTGGCAGACGCAGCGGACTCAAAATCCGCCGGTACTTAGTACCTTGGGGGTTCGACTCCCCCTCCCGGCACCAGAAATCTCCAATGTTTGCGCGGCTCGGGACGCATTTTCATCTCGGGCTGCAACGCTCAGCTTTTCGGTTGATTTTTCCAGTGTGCCCACTTTTGTGCCTACCTCTGCGTGCTTCTGCCTCGCATTACCGCGCAATCGCTTTTGCTTGATTTTGCCGTGTGCCATCGCAAAAACCCGTTCGATCGCGTCAGCCTGCGGATGGACGTAGCGCATCGTAATCACGATACTGCTATGCCCAGCGATTCGTGCCAGCGTATGCGCGTCCGCTCCTTTCTTAGCTAGATTAGTCAGCGCGGTGTGCCGAAGGATGTAGGGCACAAAGGGAGTCACGCCACAACTTTCCAGGGCACGAGCGTGCTGATCCTTCGCGACGTTGCCCGTAAAGTGCCCCTCAGCTGATTTGCTGGGAAAGACATAACCATCGACTGGCCGACCGGCGGCGTCGGAGCGTTTGGCTAGTAGGGCAAACACGTTTGGGGTCATTGGCAGCACACGCCTCGCGGCCTTCGATTTTCCATCAGCGATTCGGATGAGACCGCCGTGCTCATTCAACAGGATGTGCTGCCACTGAAGTGCGAAGACTTCGCCGGGGCGCATGCCTTCTTCGGCAATTATGGTGGCGCAGTCCTTCCAAGGTTGTGGGCACACGTTTAAGTATTCCGACAGTTCGTCGTCTGTGAGCACACGATCGCGTTGTCTCTCACCTTTTGCTAGTTTGATCCGCACCGGCTTTTCGATCCGGGCCCACTGATACGCGAGATTGAGAGCGCGACGCAGTGTTCGGAGTCCACGATTGATGCCAGACGGCGAGAGTTCGGAGTATTCAGCTTCGAAGTGCCGAGCGTTCTGGTCAGTGATCTGGTCGATCGCAAGCCCCACGATTTTCGACTGCTTCAACATGTCGCTGCCCTGTTGGTAGTAGCGCAGCGTGCCAGGCTTCATTGCGTGGGCTGTCTTAGCATACGGTAGGAATTCCGACTGCAGAAATTCCTTCAGAGTGGGCGCTGGCTTTTTCTCGCGGATCCCGACCTCACCTTTGGCAAGGGCCGTCCGGTGCGCCGCTTCCATTTGTCTGGCGACTTTGTCGTTCCCCTGCTTCGTCGATTCTCGAATCAACTTCCCATCGAAAACAAATCGGTACCAGTAGAACTTCCCCCGCTTGTAAATCGACATGTGCTCCTTTCGGAGCATCAGGAAGAGTGTTCATTGAAATGGATTGCGACTTGTGAACGCTCATGATTTTTTCGGGATCCTTTCATCCCGCACATCGAGCAGTTGCTGCTCTGAAGCACCGTGGCCGTTTTCGGCTCGGTTGCTGGACTCGGAGATCAATTCCGAGTCGCTCCTGATGCTGAAATAATTGTACTCCATCGCTCACAGCAGTTTAACAGCCGAGCTAACGAGCGCTGAGGCTCTATAGCCACTGGATATAGTCCAGCCAGCACCCAAATTCCTCTACAGAGGAATGCTCATGTTCGCCTTTTTTTCGCTTATAGCGGGGTGTATATTTCAGACAGTTTGGAGCAGCGCGGACGAGTTCCCGAACTGCGGCCCAGATCGGAGGAATAAGAACCGTGGCACTTGAAACGTTGTACTCGGTCGAACAAGCAGCGCAAAAGCTTGGCGGGCTTAGCCCATGGACTATCCAGTCCTGGTTGAGTCAAGGTCGTCTGCGACGCACCAAAGTCGGACGACGCACGATGATCGCTGAATCAGAATTAGAGCGCTTCATCGCGGAAAGCAATTCACCAAAAGCAAGTCGAAAGCGAGAGAAGGTTCAGTGAGTAAGGGTCCCAAAAAACCGAAAGAAACAGCTGAATCCTCAGTTTCTACGCGGTCGAGATCTCACCATCGCCCTCTTAGAAGCTGCAACATTAACCAAGATAACCAAGATAAACAAGATTTTCAGAAAATCACGAACGACAACGAAAATCAAGGATCTTCAGAGACCAACAAGGAGTCCGATGGGCTCCAGAACGAAGTGTGCGTTCCGTCTTTTGCGGGGTGGGATTCCGTCGCAAATCGCAGCGAGTCGACGAGGTCTTCACGCAGTTACGACGGAGCTAATGCATATGACACCCAAGGTCTGTTTGGTTCCTACAATATCGAGTTCAATACCGCGCCCATCTCAGGCACAAGCACCGACAACTATCGTGAATCCGACGAAGCATCCGACGATGCCCCGTCAAGTGGCTCGAACCTCCTCGAATTTGTCGCGGGGGCACTGCGGTACCATCCCAACCCCCGGCCCGGTCAGAGCAAATATCGTTCGCCTCTTTTTGATTTCGTCCGGCTCATAATGGCGCACCCGGAAATGCAGGAACTCGATGCATCCACTGCCGCAGTAAGAGTCGAGGATGTCCTCCGCCATCTTCCGGATTTTGATTCACGTGTCGATGTTTGGGACCAATTCTTTTCGGATCGCGGTTTCGAGGACTATCGGTCGGAGTTCATCAATTGTTGGGAGAAGATACGAACTCCGTTCGGCTTTGATGCGATCAAGGAAGCCATCCGAAAGGCGAAGGAGAAGCCTCTGGTTCCACAATGGGACCGAGGCGACAGATTTGCACTGTTCGTGAGTATCGCAGGTTGGCTTCAGGTACGCCAAGGCGGGTGTCCTATCGAACTACCCGTAGAAAGGCTCGCCAAAGAGCTTTCAGTCACCCCTAATATGGTCAGCACATATCGAAGATGGGCCATAGCGGACGGCTTGCTCACGAAAATAAAGGACTACGTTCGCCCTTCAAATGGAAGCCGGGGGAGAGCCACCGAATTCCGCTTTTCCATTGAAATGTTCCCAGAACTGAACGGAGGTGATAAATCGTGATCGTTCCTGAGCGTTATTGCACATTTTGTAAGCAGGAAATTTCGTTGAAACGCGTTCGCCGCGGTTCTTGTTATTGCTCGCGTGAATGCCGCAGAAAGGCGAAGAACAATATGCGTGACTTCCGGGCGCAGTTCGCTTGTCGGCATTGCGGCCGACCACCCATGAAGCGGCAGATGAGAGCAACGCCCGTTGATTCCTCGATCGCGGCACCGGGAGCAAAATCGGACGAGCAACTACAAGTTGAAAGCATGGCTGAATTCCTGCACAAATTTGAACGTGACCTAAAGCAGGAACCGAGGGACCAATTAACCGTCCAGTGATGCTGTTGCCCTCCGGACCTCACATTGGAAGCTCCTCTCCGAACGCGCGAGAGGAGCTTCAATTATTAGGGGCAATCATCGATGACAGCTTCTGCTGTTCCGCTGCTTCGATCAGGCATCGTTGGGCTTCTGAGCTAATGTTATCTGGCAAATAACCGCATGCCATTTGTACCAAGACATCTGCACGAATGAATTCAAAACCTGCGGCATTCAGCTGCGTAAGAATCGACACTGTGTGCTTCGGGTCGAAGTAGACGTACGGAGAATCGTGCATAGGCGATCGTCTCTCAGCGAAGTCGTGCAAAATGTCTTTTGGGCACCATTGCGAAACCAATCGCTGTGGCATTTCAGGCCACATTCCGTCGGCGCAGGCATCGATCGCCGAGCATTTTTCTTCTGGCAATGGATATCGTTTGTCACGCTCACGCGCTCGGTATGCCTTAATGGAGTCGCGAAACCACTCCATGGCCTCCTGCTCCGGCCATGCGAGCGCCTGGTACAACCAGCCTCGGCAAAAATCAGCAAATGAAATTCGATCTTTATCGTTTAAAACTTCCCCCAATACGCTATGTGGCACCTTGGATGCGAATTCGCCCCATGTTTCCGAGGAAGTGAGAGCCCAATAGATCCGCGCCAGCCGACAAGCATCGGCGTGCCGGACGAAGACGACGCCGTAGTCGCTCACGCTACCGTAATAAAGAAGCTTTGTCTTCGGTTCGTCGGGAATCATTGCGCACCAGGCCATTTCAGAGCGATCTGCAGCGACGAGAGATGCCCCACGGCACTGAACTTTAGCCCGTATTCGTAGTCTCCGACCGTGTAGGAGTACAGGGCCTTTTCGTTAGGAGTCGCGGGATCGGCGCAGCAGGACGGCAGCCCGAGTCTCTCGTCGATTTGAAATCGGCAATCGTCCCAACTGAGGCCTAATGGCAATATCCCTTCAAAGGAGGGAGAGAAGACTACGTAAGAAAGTAGATCATCGACGAACCTGAGCTGCATACCATGCCCGAAATAGTCGGCAGTTTCGCTGGCATTTACTGGAATATCTCCTGCTTTTGTCGCCGGCAAAAAAGTGATGAGTGGCTTGGGCAGTGTGCCTGCTCCGATCCGCATCAAGACCTGTTGCACTTCGGAGTCCTGCATTCGTTTTCCGAGTAATTCGCGCAGGTGCGATGCGTCCATCGTGCTCGCTTCCTGCCTGCAGAATTGAGCTGCTGCCTCAAACCACGGAGTAGGCAGCGGGTCTGCTCGAGCCGCGAACAAACGGTCGACTGCCTCTATTGGGATTGCAAAGTTGATGTTCTGCCCTTCTTCGAGGGATGCTGTGGTAATTCCAACCAAAGCCCCGAATTTGTCGAACACCGCGCCGCCGCTGCTGCCGTGAGAAATCGGAGCGGTGATTTGCAACCAGTCGGTTCCGTCGATCACCCGTTTGCTGGCTATGACGCCCTCGCTTACAGAACGAGCCAGGCCTTCCGGATTGCCGATGACAATAACCTTGGCGCCAGGCAGCAGATCTTTGCTGGAACCAAATGCTAGTGCAACAGGGGTGGTGTTTTCCGTCGAGATCGCGACGAGGTCGTGAGATTTGTCCACAGCAACCAGCCACCGAACCGGTACTGGAGTCGCGCTCTCTTGCATTTCGATAGACACGTTGCATGCCCCTTCCAGCACGTGATAATTCGTCAAGATCAGACCCCCCTGCGCGATCACAACCCCGGAAGCCTGAGCCAGCGGAGTCCCGGCACGATTCGCTGTTCTGATCAAAACCACCGAAGGACTAAATTGTTTGAAGATCTGCTCCGTGGTCAGTGGCACGTGATGAATTTGCCTGCGAACGCTTGGGGGTACCGTACTAATTCGGGGTTGTGGCAGCTCGTCGGGAGGAGGCGGAATAGGGACTGATCTGCTCTGTGCGAACAGATCGATTGTCAGACCAAACAAGAACAAGACGAACATCAAAGATGACCGGATAGCTGCAGTTTCAAATATTGCACGCGAACTCGTCATCGGAACCTCCGTGACTGTCGGCGAATTCCGCTGATCAAGAGCGTCCGCCGAGTCTGATACTTGGACTGCGACAATCTCATGGGCACGTACACCGTCGTATTCGTGATGACTATAGTCTGTCGCACAATAGTCATCAATGACCGAATGATTGTGCCGTATGCAAAAGGACACGGCACGTCGAAACATCAGTCCCGAATCTGCATTCGGCCGTGTTCTGCGACTATTTCGAGAGACCCGCAAGTTTTCTCAAGACGAACTCGGCGCCAAGAGCGGTTACCACCGCACGTACATTGGACAGCTTGAGCGCGGGGAAAAAAGTCCATCCCTTCGTACGATCTTCAATCTGGCCGCGACTCTTGGAATCGCTCCGTCTCTCTTCATCAAGAGAGTCGAGCGAGCCCTTCACATCTAAAGGTCGGCAGCTAGCAGTCGGGGATGAATGCTTTACCGCAGCTGAAGACCGGCCCCGAGAATTCCGCTAGCGATGTCGCTGATGTAACGATGTTCGACAACCACGGCGTCGCCGAAGCTCAGATAGTCGTCAGCAAGATTCGCATCGATCCAGCCGTAAGCCGCTGGTGTCAGTGGGCGCAAGAGGAAGATGTTGCCTTCATTATCGACTTCGAAATCTGCAGTCTTGTCGGGAGTGGAAACGTATAAGGAGATTTTCATAATGCGTGCTCCTTTCAGGTTGAACACGCATCAGGATTCGATCCAACAAAAATGCCGCCCAGCATCAGGCGGCTATCGTGGAGGCATTTGCAGAACCATCTGCCGCATCGAGCCTTTCGGCTCAAACCACCGTGCGCCTCCGCGTCGGTTGGTAGCGCTTGCGCGCTGTCCTGATGCGCAAGAAATTATATTCTTAATCAGTTGTGAGTTGCGTGCTATTTTTCTCGATGACGAAGAAAAAGCGAAATGTGGTAGAATTGATTTCAGGGTCTAGAGTGATTGAAAGCAAAGGATGAAAGTATGCGAGTTCACCCCAGGTTTAACGGCATAAGCCATAAAATGTTCAAGGCTGATGAGTCGGAGTTTAAGCTGTCACGGAGGACCATAGAGAAGATCGAGGCTCTACCTCGACGTAAGCAGGCATATATTGCTGGCCGGCTACAAGGGAAGTCAAAATATGCCGCTGCAATAGATGCTGGCTACTCGAAATCTACCGCCGCATCGGTCAAAGCCCTGATCGAGACAGTGGATGTCGAAGACGCCTTGGAGAGTGTGTTGCGGGATGTGATTCCCATCAAGCACCTGGCACAGCGCCTCGCTGAGGGTCTTGACGCAGTTGAGATTGAGACCATCCAACTTACTCCCAAAGGAGACAAGCATCCTCGTTTCAAGCACTTTACGAGAGTGAACTGGGCTGAGCGTCGACAGTATGTGGTGCTTATCTCAAAAATTCTCGGCGTTGAATGCTTTCGCAGAACTCTTCATAAAAACCGTGAGCCCAATGTCATCGTTGAATTCGATAACGTCGTCTGCAGTCCAAGTATCGGACTGGAATCACAAGGGGACCAAGTATCGAATCCTTCCGCGGTCACCGAACTGAGTCGTGATTTGTTTACCTTAAGAGGTGAAGAGACCACTAGGCATCAAGTCTGACTCGCTGTCACGAGCCAGCGATATCGGAAAATATCGGAAAATTTGCTCGTGAGCCAATTCCGCATCGCCAAAAGCTCCGCCCATCTCTCACACATGATCCGTGTATCCCGTTTTGCATTGCGCGAGTGACCCTTAGCATCTGCTGAACTCGACGGCAGTCCACCAGCAAAATAAAGCATCGCCGGCATTGGCGGAAGTCAAAACGGCAGATCGGCCAGTACACGCGCAGAATTGTCGGGCTAACCGACTGCGTCAAGATCATTCGAAACATGATTGTGGCGGGCGAGACTCGGCCGGAATAAAAGGGTTGCCGGTACACTGCCGGGCTAGGTCCGACAACACAGGGAGTTGAATAGATGAGCGAACTTCGTCTCCCGCAATCGCCTGACCTAACTTCGCGTTCAACAATTTAACGCCCACCGTGCCATTGTTCGGTTCTGATTCCCGTGGATCGCCTTTACGAAGTCGTGATTGTTTCGGATTGTGGTTGTGTTGAAAGGTCAGCCCGAGAGAACGATCTCGTCCTGTTTGGCCCCCACACAAGAAGCAGGACGAGTCAACTCTCTTTCCCTGCAAATCCCGGCTTCTGAGCCTAGCTGAGTGCAGATGTGCTGTCTTGGTAAGTTCGGTCCCCTGAGAGCCTGTGCGCCGGGCGCACAGCGGCTTTCTAATGCCTTCCGCCTACGAGTTCTATAGACAGAGGGAACGCCCAGTGTGCGAACCGGGAGCTCCATTCGGAAGGCGGCACGAAAGGAACTAAGAATCTCAAGGGTCTTTAAGAACTACCGCTCATGCCACTTAGAATCAGGGAGTTGCGAGCAAGCGAATGCTGGCCTGATCTTCTGTGCCTAGTTTTGTGCACACTCTCATACTCTCGGGCTCTCACTCGTAAAGGTATGCGATCCGACGCACGTGATTTCGGGACTTGCAGCGTAATCTCCCCGTGCCGGGAGAGCCATCACCCTGGACCGACGTTACGCCGGGAGTCGTGCAGAGAATAACTCGTTTTCACCTGCCGCGCACCGAACGCACACAAGGATATGCCAAACACCCACCTTCTTGCGAATCTCCACTTACCGACAGTCAGCCGTTCCGATGTCAAGCTTGAGCTCTGAAAATGGCGGTGAGAGTGGGCAAGGAAGGCGAGGCGGCAGGTAAGGTCTGCTTTCAGGTACGGCAGATCGGGGTTGGATCGACAG
>Ga0335074_10017471_pt1 | contig 10117 bp, 6 predicted proteins | sample Lox_Sample_23_FD_206715 | JGI IMG/M metagenome (GOLD analysis project Ga0335074, IMG submission 206715) | Soil microbial communities from Loxahatchee National Wildlife Refuge, Florida, United States - Lox_Sample_2.3 | ecosystem: Environmental > Terrestrial > Soil > Wetlands | place: USA: Florida...
GGGGTCACCCTTGATCACCTCGAATGCCGTCGCATCCCCTTCCCGCCAGAAACGGATGTCGAGCTTGCGGCTGCCGATGTGAAGGTCATAGACGGTGAGATCGGGCAGCCATTGCGGCAGCGACGGATCGATATACAACTTGCCGCGCGGCGCATCCGGCAGAAAGCCGAGCAGCGCCTGTGTCAGCATAAAAACCGAGCCCGCCGCCCAGGCTTGCGGCACGTTGGCGCCGATGTATTGGACCGGGAAATTGGTTTCTGTGCGCTCAAAGGCGGTGTACAGCTCCGGCAGCTGGTTGAGCCGGAAATGGCTGGCCGCAAAACTGATGTCGTGTGCGATCCGCGCCGCCTGCGCAGCGAAACCGTAATATCTGAAACCCATCGCAATGATCGCGTTGTCGTGTGGCCAGACCGAACCGGTCTGGTAATTGTAAGGATTGAACGCCGGGTTGCTGGTCGACAGCGTGCGGATGCCCCATCCGGTCGCCATATCAGGCGCCATCAGACGCTCCACGACCCTTTGGGCGCGATCGGGTGGGACAATGCCCGACCACAGACAGTGCCCGGGGTTCGAGGCAACGGTCATGACCTTGTTCTTTTCGCCGTCGAGCGCATAGGCGTAGAAGCCCAGTTCCTCATCCCAGAATGCGACATTGAACCGCTCGAACAAGGCGGCAGCTTTGGTGCGCAACACCTGGGCGCGGTCGGGGCGGCCCAGCGCGTCGAACACTTCGGCCATCCGCACCCAGGCGGCGTAGACATAGCCCTGAAGCTCGCAAAGCGCCTTTGGGCCCTTTACCAGCGAGCCGTCCGGATAGACCACCGAGTCGCCCGAATCCTTCCACCCCATATTCTCGTAGCCGACCGGAGAGCGGGTCTGATACTCCTGGAAACCGTCGCCGTCGCGGTCGCCATAATCGTCGATCCAGGCGAGGCACCCCTCGGCCGTCTCGAGATGTCGTTCCAACAGCCTCCGGTCGCCGATGGCGCGCCAGGCCGTATGCAACGCGATCAGATAAAGCGGTGTCGCGTCGGCGGTGCCGTAATAGGGCGTGTGCGGGATCAGCTTGAAATGTGCGAGTTCACCACAGCGCCTCTCGTGCGGTATCTTGCCGGGCTCAGCGTCGCGGTAGTTGTCTTCCTGCTTTGCCTGCAATGAGCCGAGAACTTCCAGCGTTCCGCAGGCAAAGTCCGGGTAGATCAGCGCGTTTTGCAGTGACACGATCAAACTGTCGCGTCCAAATGGGGCGACAAACCACGGAAGACCGGCGGCCGGAATAAAGACCAGATGATCGGTGCCGGCGATCGGCAGGCGCAAGGCCGCCATATCCTCGAGCGCCCGGCGGAACAGACGGTAATATTCCTCATTACTTGTCCGAATTTTCACGACGTTTTTCAGCCAATCCGCCATCGTCTCGGCATGGGGCGATTTATGGCTGTCGTCGATGCAATGGGGCGGCGGAAAAAAATGTCGGTCGCCGTCTGCCAGGGTGTAGTGGAGGCAGCAATGCCACGTCTCTGCCGGTTTGAGAGCGACCTCGAAGCTGAGCCGACCGTTGGCATAGACAGGCTTTGTCGATGAGCGGGAGGGCGAGATTGTCACTGCGCGAGTGAAGTCGCCATGCCGGTAGGTCGTGCGCAGATGCTGGTGCGACCACTCCGTCGTGATCCGGCCCCGGCGCACGATCTGGCCTGCTTTGACCTCAAAGATGTCGGCGAAGTCGCAGCGCAGCGCGATCTCGAGCTGGAAGACCAGCGGTTTCATGCCGCGATTGACGACGTCGAGGTCCTCGTGCATGCCGCCGCTGATTGATCGGCCGACAACGAGTCCCAAGGTGCGCGGTGCGATCGCGCCGTCTTCGGTCAGAAAAGAGCGGTTGGTCAGAAAGATGCGAGATGCGTAATAATTGATCGCGCCGCCGTTTAGCAGGTCCCAGGGTTCGCCATTCGCATAAATCGTCCAGCTGCTGACAACCCGAGTATCAAAGAAATAAAGGCCGTTTTGGCTGGGCCAATTGATCTGCCCATCTTCCTCGCTTATCAGTACCGTTTGACCCTGGTGGATCGCGATCTGTGGCGGTCCGACTTGAACCTTGATCGTCATGCGAGGCTCCGGCTTTGGCGGTGGCACCCTCTATGATCTGATGGGCTTCGGCGAGGATCAGCGGCATTCGGGTCGCCCGGGTGACCCACCCTGGCGGCACTCAACGGTCTACAAACCCCACACCGCGATGAGTGGTTCTCGTAAACTCCAGATTGACTAATCAAACCTGGCGGACGCACGGCGCTCGCTGTTGGGCCGAGCGCCTGCAGGCCCGGACAGCGCCCGGCCGTCGCGGCGGACGACGGGAAAGGAACGATGGGCACGGCGTATCCGGCTCATCGCGATTGACCGATCAAATCTGGATCGATCAATCTAAAACGCGTCATGCACCGGTCTTGAGAAGTGCCAGGACCCCGTTGACGGCGCCTTCCATTACCTCGCGCAGCGGGCGAGACCGCGCCAGCACGCGAATGCCGAGCAGTACGCTCAGCAGCAGCTGCGCGGCTTCACCAGCCGGGCGGGTTGCGACAATCGAGCCATCCTTCTGTCCCGCCTCGACGCAGCGGCGAAAAAAGGCCTCGATGAACATCATCTCCTCGGCGACGAGATGCTGGAATTCGGGATCATAGGGCGCGAGTTCCAGCGCGGCGTTGACCAGCATGCAGCCGCGGCGCTGCTGATCGTCAACCGAGCGTTCGATGATCTCGTCGAAAAAATTGGCGAGCGCCATAGCCGGCGCCAGTTTTTCGAGCCGCGCGACGCGATCGCGCACCGTCTGGGCGAGGTAATGGACGAAGGCCCGGCGGTAGAGCGACCGCTTGTCGCCGAAAGCATTGTAGAGGCTGGCGCTGGTGATCCCCATCCGCTGCGCGAGATCACGCACTGAGGTCTGCTCGAACCCTTGCGCCCAGAAACAGTTCATCGCTGCCTCGAGCACTGTCGTCTCGTCGAACTCTCTTGGTCGCGCCATCGCACGCCTCGCCGCAGCCACCCTCGATCGGCGCCGCTATCCTGATGATCCGGCGCCAAAATTTTAGAACCGCCGTGCCGGAACGGCAAAGCCGTTGTCGACCTTGCGCCCGAAGGTCAGCGTCTCCTCGTCCGGTCTCGGCCTACCCCGCCGGTTGTCATTGTGCAGAATTATCAGGCAGCGATATTCCTGAGCCGGCAGGACAGTGTCGTCCTCCGGACGGCTGCTCCGGCAATCGGCGACAGCAGCTTCGATCGCAGCAGCGGGTCTCGTCGACCGATTGCTGTCGTGCTCTGGCAAGCCGGCAGTGCCATAATGGCCTCGTGGTCTGCGGACCGCGCGACCCGAAGGTGGGCGGGTGAAAGGCATTTGGCGCAATGACCCCGCTCGACCCGATCGCGCCGGCGGAGCAGGGAAGGGGACTGGCGGTTTCGTTCAGCCTGGACGGGTCGACGGTCCTCGATGACGAGGAGAACAGGGATGGCGGTGCGTGATATACTGGTCTGCCTCGATAGCACCGCCGCCGGAAAAACGCGGCTTGAGCTGGCGTTCGATCTGGCGCGAACTAACAAATCCCATTTGATAGCCGTTTATACTGCAGCGGAGGTGCACGCGGCAGGCGCGGCACCAATCGCATCCGGGCTGCCGCCGACCGTTCTCGGGCCGGTTTCACCCGACGGCGCCAGGGTTATCGGCGGCGAGCCCTTGATCACCGACCGGTCGGCGGCGACAATCCTGCCCGAGGCGGAGCAGGCCGCTGCCATCGAGCAGTGTTTTCATCAGGAACTGTCGCTGCGGGCCGTCGAGGGCGAGTGGTTCCAGCTCAGCCGCAACCAGTTGAGAGAGCTGGTCCAGCTTGCCAAGACCATCGATTTGACGGTGCTCGGGCAATTTCCGGGAAACGATTCGGAAGGCATGACCTGGCTGCGACCGGATGATGTCCTGATCGACATCGGCCGGCCGGTTCTGGTCGTCCCGTGCGCCGGCACAATCGAGCGTCTCGGGACCCGAGTCCTGATCGCGTGGGATGCTACGCGCGAAGCCAACCGGGCGCTCCACGACGCATTGCCGTTGCTCGCCGGCGAGGCGATGGTCACGGTGATCCATGTCGGGGCGCACCAAGCCGACCTCGATCGCGACCGACCTTGGCTCGAACGCGTGATCCGTCACCTCGCTCGGTACGGGATCAACGCGCAAGCGGAAGAACTCCTGCACTCCGGCGCCGCGATCCACGACGCGCTGTTGTCGCGCGCCGCTGCTCTCGGCGCCGACATGATCGTGGCCGGAGCCTACCACCACTCGCCATTGCGCGAGGGCCTGCTCGGTGGGGTCAGCCGCGCGCTGCTCGCGCATATGACGATACCGGTGCTGATGTCGCATTAAGCGCGGCCAGCCGCGCGACGGCGTCGATATGCCGCCGGCGGCACCGAGGGCGGCCAAATCCAGCTATTGGCGATGCCGTCAGGACGATGGCCGACTCGCCGCCCGGATCGCCTGCCATACTTTGAACGGGGTGGCGGGCATCGTCAGATCGCGCACGCCCAACGGCGCCAGGGCGTCGAGGATGGCACTGATCACGACCGCCAAGGCAGGCGTGCAGCCGCCTTCGCCGCCGGCCTTGATGCCGAACGGGTTGGTCGGCGACAACACCTCGACAATCCGTGTCGTAAACGACGGCAGATTGTCCGAGCGCGGCATGCCGTAATCGAGGAACGAGCCGGATAATGGCTGGCCTGAGACCCGGTCGATCGCACATTCCTCCCACATCGCCTCGCCGATCCCCTGGGCGGCGCCGCCATGGGTCTGGCCATGGACGATCAGCGGGTTGATGCAGCGGCCGACATCGTCGACGACTGAATAGCGGGTGATTTCGACCATGCCGGTCTCGGGATCGACTTCGACCTCGCACACTGCACAGCCATTAGGGAAGACCGGGTCGTGCATCTCGTTATCGGTGACGACGGCGATTTCGCCATCGGCGCCGAGCCGCGCACCCTCCTGCGCCAGTTCGAGAAAATCGTAGCTGCGGTTGTCAGGCGGCGCCGAGAACCGGCCGTCGGCAAATCTCACCCGAGCGGCGCTGGTATCGAGCAGAAAGGCGGCGACCGCTTTGCCTCGGGCAATCAGTTCAGGAGCGGCCTTGGCGAACAGGGTCGCCGAATGGCGCATCGAGCGGCCGGAATGCGAGCCGCCGCCGAGGCTGACGACATCGGTGTCACCCATGATCACGTCGATTGCCTCGACCGGCACCGCCAGAACCGCGCCCAAGACCTGGGCGAAGCTGGTTTCGTGCCCTTGCCCGCTCGGCCCGGTGCCGATCACGAGTTCGACCCGGCCGGCCGGCGTCACCGTGATCTCGCTGCGCTCGCGCGGCGCTCCGATCGAACTCTCGACGTAATTGGCAAGCCCCAGCCCCAGCAATCGGCCGCGGGCTTGGGCGGCGCGCCGTCTCGCCGCAAAGCCGTCCCAATCGGCTATCCGCATCGCGAGATCCATATTGGCCTCGTAGGTGCCGCTGTCGTAGCGGGCGCCGACGGCATTTGGATATGGCATCGCCTGTGGACCGATCAGGTTCATCCGGCGCAACGCGATAGGGTCAAAGCCGAGCCGGCGGGCCGCTTCGTCGACCACCCGCTCGATCGCATAGGTCACCTCCGGCCGGCCGGAGCTGCGATAGGCGTTGGTCGGCATCGTGTTGGTAAAGACCGCGCGCGAGCGCAAGGTCGCGGCGGGAATGTCATAGGAGCCGGTGACCAGCGCCGAACCTTTGCCGAGCGGCGACAGCGAGGCGCAGCGGGCGCCGACATTACTCACATTGTCGGCGCGCAATCCGAGAAATCGTCCGTCGGCGCGCATCGCCAGCGCCACCCGGGTCAACAGGTCGCGGCCCTGAAAATCGGTCAGGAACACTTCCGCGCGCGTCGAGGTGTATTTGACCGGGCGGCCGAAACGGCGGGATGCCCACAACACCAGTCCCGATTCGACGTAAAGCCGGTTACGCGTGCCGAAATTGCCGCCGACGTCAAAGGACAGCACCCGAATCCGCTCGAGCGGGACACCTAGGACCGCGGCCAGCTCGGCCTTTTGCCGCACCACCCCGCCGCTGCCGGCCCACAAAGTGTAACGCTCGTCCGCCGGGTCCCAGTTGCCGAGGGCAGCGCGCGGTTCCATCGGCACGCCGGTGACGCGGCCGATGTGAAACTCCATCTCGACCACGTGATCGGCCGCGGCAAACGCCTGCTCGGTTGCCGCCGGGTCGCCGAACCAGGTGTCGACCAGCACATTGTCCGGCGCCTCGTCCCAGACGACCGGTGGGTTCGGCGCCAAGGCATCCCGAATCTGCGCCACCCACGGCAATTCCGTAAATTCGACGATGACCGCCTCGGCGGCATCCTGCGCCTCAGCTGCGGTTTCGGCGATGACCACCGCCACCGCCTCGCCGACATGCCGCACCCGGTCAGCCGGCAGCAGCATTTGCGGGCCGATAAAGATCGCACCGCCGCCGGGGCCGGTCAGTTTCATGTCGTAGCGGGTCTGCGGCACCGGGCTGTGCGGGATCGGCTTGAGCCCGTCGGCAACGCAATCACGACCGGTCAGGATGCCGAGCACGCCGGGCATCCCGGTCGCGCGCAGGGTGTCGATCTCGCCGAGGCGTGCATGTGGCCAGGGCGACCGCACGATCGCCATATAGGCTTGGCCGGGCAGGGTGAAATCGTCGCTGAACCGGCCGCGCCCGGTCAACAGCCGCTCGTCTTCCCTGCGCCGCAGCGGTTGCCCGATCGCACCGAGGCTCTTCAGTTCGGGAAGTTCGATCACATCGTTCATTGCAAGCCTCGGGTCATGGCTGATGCCGGCTGGGCGCAGTGTAACTCTCCGGCGCCATGTCATACATTGGCGGCGGAGGAGACGGCGATGAATCCACAACCCGAGAATCAAGCGCCGGACAAGACTGCCAGCCGCGTCAGACGGCGCGGGGTCGGCGATCTCGTCAAGGGCGGCGCGCCGATCGTCGGGTTGACCGCCTACACCGCCCCGATCGCGCGGCTGCTCGACCCGCATGTGGATTTCCTGCTGGTCGGCGATTCGCTGGGCATGGTCGTCTACGGCTTCGACAGCACGCTGCCGGTCACGGTCGAGATGATGATCGCGCATGGCGCTGCAGTCATGCGCAGTTCGGCACGAGCGCTCGTTGTCGTCGACCTGCCTTTTGGCGCCTACCAGGGATCGCCCGAAGAGGCGTTTCGCAATGCCGCGCGGATCATGGCCGAGACCGGCTGCGCCGCGGTCAAGCTCGAAGGCGGCGAGGAAATGGCTGGAACCGTGCGCTTTCTGACGCGGCGCGGGGTTCCGGTCATGGGCCATATTGGGCTGATGCCGCAATCGGTGCATGCGGCCGGCGGGTTCAAGGTACAGGGCCGCGGCCTCGAACAGGCGGAGGCGGTCATCGCCGACGCGATCGCGATCGCCGATGCGGGCGCGTTCGCGATCGTGATCGAAGGCACGGTCGAGCCGGTGGCGCGCGCGATCACCGAGAAGGTGGCGGTGCCGACGATCGGCATCGGCGCTTCGCCCGCCTGCGATGGCCAGATCCTCGTGATCGATGATCTGCTCGGCGTCTACACCGAATTCACCCCGCGTTTTGTCAAGCGCTATGCCGAGTTGGCGCCATTGATCTCGGCTGCGGCGAAGGGCTATGCCGCCGATGTCCGCGCCCGCCGCTTCCCCGGCCGGGAGCATTGTTTTGATGCGGGCCGAAGCGTTGACGCAATTGTGCCTGCGCCGAAAGGATCGGCCTGACTTGTCCGCGTCCGTAGCGGGCGCGCCCTTACCGGCAAAAACGGCGTGCGAGGTAGCCCGATGATCGAACAGACCTTGGACATCGCCACCAAGGATGGGGCGATGGAGACTTTCCTCTGCCACCCGGAGCGCGGCGGCCCGTTTCCGGCGGTGTTGTTCCTGATGGACGCGCCGGGCATCCGCGAGGAATTGCGGGACATGGCGCGCCGCCTGGCGACGGTCGGATATTACGTGCTGTTGCCAAACCTTTACTACCGCGCCGGCCGCGACACGATCTTCGGCCCCGATGTCCTGGAACAAGGCAGCGCCGAGCGCGAGCGGATGCGGGCGGTGCGCACCCGGATGACGATCCCGCCGGTCATGGCTGACGTCGCGGCGATGCTCGCCTTTACCGATGGCCAGAATGCTGCCAAGGGTGGACCGATCGGTGCGCATGGCTATTGCATGAGCGGGCCCTATGCGCTCGCCGCCGCGGCGCGCTATCCCGACCGCATCGCCGCTGCGGCGTCGTTTTACGGCACCTGGCTCGTTTCCGACGCTACCGAGAGCCCGCATCTGTCACTGGGCACGGGCAAGGCCGAACTTTATATTGCCTGCGCCGAGCATGACGATCTGGCGCCCTTGCCGATGGTCGCGGAGTTGCGCGGGCTGTTCGAGCGCTCGGGTGCTGCGGGCGAGATCGAGCTTTACTCCGGCGTCCACCACGGCTTTGCCTTTCCGCAACGCTGGTGCTTTGACAAAGCCGCGGCCGAGCGTCATTGGGAACGGCTGATCGCTCTCTACCGACGTCATCTCGGCTGAGTAGCGGCGATGGCGCAGGCATCACGACCACCGGCGCGCGCCGACGGCGAAGTTTTGATCACCGCGCGCACCGGCTGGGATCTCCTGGCCGATCCGCTCTTGAACAAAGGGACCGCCTTCACCGAGGCCGAACGCGACATCTTTGGCCTGCACGGGCTGTTGCCGCCGCATATCGGCACCTTGGACGAACAGGCCTCGCGCCGCCTCCTGGTGTTGCGCCAGTTTGCCACCGATCTCGAGCGCTACGCCTTTCTGCGCGAATTGCACGACAACAACGAGACCTTGTTCTTTGCGTTGCTCGAGCGCAACATCGAGGAATTACTGCCGCTGGTCTACACGCCGACGGTCGGTGCCGGCTGCCAGCTCTTCAGCCAATTGTTCAGAAAACCGCGCGGGTTGTTTTTGAGCCTGCCACACAAACGGCGGCTCGATCAGATCCTCGCCAACCCGCGCTTTCACCGGGTCGAGGCCATCGTCATCACCGATGGCGAGCGGATCCTCGGGCTCGGCGACCAGGGTGCGGGCGGCATGGGCATCCCGATCGGCAAATTGGCGCTTTACACCGCCTGTGGCGGACTGCATCCGGCGACGACATTGCCGGTCATGCTCGATGTCGGCACCGACAATCAGGACCGGCTCAGCGACCCGCTGTATCTTGGCTGGCGGCACGAGCGGGTGCGCGGCGCCGAATACGACGATTTTGTCGAGGCGGTGGTCGCGGCCATGACCCGCCGCTGGCCGCATGTCCTGCTGCAGTGGGAAGACTTCGCCAAAGGCAACGCGACCCGCTTGCTCGAGCGCTATCGGGAGCGGCTGTGCACCTTCAATGACGATATTCAAGGGACGGCAGCGGTTGCCGCCGGCACCCTGTTGGCGGCGGTCGACGTCACCGGCGAGCCGCTCTGCGAACAGCGCATCGCGGTGCTGGGCGCGGGCTCGGCCGGCTGTGGCATCGCCGGCCTGGTCCGGAAGATGATGGTCGAGGCCGGGCTCTCGGAAAATGTCGCGGCCCAGCGGTTCTACATGATCGATCGCGATGGACTGCTGGTCGAGGGCATGAATGCAATCGAGACGTTCCAACAGCCTTATTTGCAGAAACGGTCGGTGATCGAGGGCTGGAAGCTCGACCATCCCGACAGGATCTCGCTTGTCGATGTCATCGCCAACGCCAGGCCGACCGTGCTGATCGGGGTGTCGGGCCAGCCCGGCGCCTTTTCCGAGACGGCGGTGCGGATCATGGCGCGCAACCACCCCCGACCGGTGATCTTTCCGCTGTCAAACCCGACCTCGCGCGCCGAGGCGACACCGCAGCAGATCGAAGCCTGGACCGAAGGCCGGGCGGTGATCGGCACCGGCAGCCCGTTCCCACCGCTGACGCGCTACGGCGCCAGGTTCAATGTCGACCAAACCAATAATTCGTATATTTTCCCGGGCGTCGGCTTGGGTGCCGTCGCGGTCAAGGCGCGGCATATCAGCGATACGATGTTCATGGCGGCGGCAAAGGCC
>Ga0335074_10017472_pt1 | contig 10117 bp, 7 predicted proteins | sample Lox_Sample_23_FD_206715 | JGI IMG/M metagenome (GOLD analysis project Ga0335074, IMG submission 206715) | Soil microbial communities from Loxahatchee National Wildlife Refuge, Florida, United States - Lox_Sample_2.3 | ecosystem: Environmental > Terrestrial > Soil > Wetlands | place: USA: Florida...
TAGTCGCCAAGCGCCAGGCGGTGTGGTGGGAGTATTTCCGGCTGGCCGCTCTCTCGGCCGAGGATCTACTCGATGAGCGCTCCGGACTCTCTGGTCTTGTCTTTGCCGCGACGGCCGGCGGCACAGCCAAGGCGCCGATCCATCGTTACCGTTTCCCGCCGCAGGAGACCGAAATTCGCGGCGGCGAGGAAGTCTGCAATCTCGGCGGCGCCAAACTCGGCAAGGTCGAGGCGATCTCCTTTGCGGACAATACCGTCGATATCAAGAAGCGCCAGGATACCGCCAGCCTCCATCCGCAAGCCGCGTTCGCCCACAGCTATGTTGGCGGCCAAGTGATGGCCGAGGCGCTGGTGCGGATCGGCGATTATGTCGCCGATCACGGCGTACGCGGCGATGGGCCTTATCAGGCGGCGCGCGATCTCCTGCTCAGAGAAAGCCCGCGGGTCGGCCATGAGCCGCTCCACCGCGCGGTAGAGACGACGGTTGAGGCCGCCGTGCGTCTCTGCGGCCACCTGGCGGGCGGCATTCTCCCGATCCAAGGACCGCCGGGTGCCGGCAAGACCTTCACTGGCGCGGAGATGATTTGCGAGCTGGCGCGCCGCGGGAAAAAAGTCGGCATCACGGCCAATAGTCATAAGGTCATTCGCAACCTGATCGATGCGACGATCAAGGCGGCCGACGAATTGGGAATTGCCCTGCAATGCTGCCAAAAGGCAGATGAGGTCGAAGACCCGCAGCACCGCCTTTCCTTCGCCAAGAGAAATGAGGACTTGTTCGCGGCGTTGAGCGGGGGCGCCACCTCGGTCGGCGGTGGCACGGCTTGGCTATGGTCGCGGCCGGACGCGTTCGAGACGGTTGACGTGCTTTTCGTGGACGAGGCCGCGCAGATGTCGCTCGCCAATGTGCTCGCAGTGTCGCAGGCGGCGAAGATGGTGGTGCTGATCGGTGATCCGCGGCAACTCGATCAGCCAATGCAGGGCAGCCACCCGGAGGGCACGGACGTGTCGGCGCTCGATCATCTTCTCGGCGGCGAGCGGACGATCTCTGCGGATAAGGGCCTGTTCCTCGGAGAGACCTGGCGGCTCCATCCTGCGATCTGCACCTACACCTCCGAGGTCTTTTATGACGGCAAGCTCCGCTCGAAGACCGGGCTAGAGAAGCAGGTCATCAAAGGGTTCGGACCGATCAGCGGGTCTGGTCTCTACCTTCTCCCTGTCGTACACAGCGGCAATCAGAACTGCTCGCCTGAGGAGGCACAAGAGGTCGCCCATCTCGTGCGGGCGGTCCTCGCCAGTAACGCGACCTGGGTCGATCGCGAAGGGCAAGAGAGGTCGATCACGCTCGACGACATCGTCATCATCACGCCCTACAACGCGCAGGTCTTCGAGATTCAGCAATGCCTGCCAGGCGCGCGCACCGGAACAGTGGACAAGTTCCAAGGCCAGGAGGCGCCGATCGCCATCTATTCCACGGCGACATCAAGCCATGCGGATGCCCCGCGCGGGATGGAGTTCCTCTACAGCCTCAACCGGCTCAACGTCGCGACGTCCCGCGCCAGATGTGTGTCGATCCTCGTCAGTTCGCCGCAAATCTTCGAAGCCGAGTGCCGTACGCCGCGGCAGATTCAGTTAGCGAGCGCCTTCTGCCGCTATCTCGAGATGGCAAAATGCATATCATTCGGCTGAGGATCTCGCTCGGTAGGGCACGATCTCCGGTCGCATTGAGAACCGGCGTACAAAGTCGTCTGCGGCTACCACCGGATATGGCCGACTGGTCATCGCTCTCCCCAGACTCGGCGCCAAGCTTCGAATTCCGACGGACGGATCCGATAACGAGCGAAATTGCCCTCATGCAGGCTCGTGAGTTCGGCTTCGACGATTTCCGCGAAACGCGCCCGGTCGTCTCGGCCGATTTCTTTCTTTGACCACGCGGCTAATCGCGCCGCGACATCCTTGCGTCCAATGCGAGCGCGGATGAGGTCGGCGATCAGCTCCCGAATTTGCTCCCGATAGCGAAGCCGGAACGGATCGGGTTCTCCGAGCGATTGACGGACCGCGGCGTAACGGGCGGCGGAACGCTCGTAGGCCCAGATGAAGACGTCCTTGAGAAGATCGACCTTGTTCAGCTCGTAAACGCCGAGCACGGCTTCCGTATAGATCGACCGGGGCACGTCGGCGAACGACAGCGGCGACAAGTTGCCTTTGATGAAGGGGATGTTAGCCGCGAGGCGCGAAACGCGCTTGTTCACGTCGTCGAATGGCTGCAGGTATGGGAGCTGCACCATGACGAAAAAGGCTTGCTCGAAGGGATCGTTGATCGCGGCGGCGGTCGTCAGGATCTGATCGAAGCTCTCCTCGATAAGCTGCGGCACCTCGAGTGGATGGAAAGCCGAGCGTTCGATGCCGACAGCGATATAACGCAGTCTGCCGGCCGCGGTGGGGTCAGCGAGGAGGTTGTTGGCCAGGAGGGCGTGGAGATTGAGAACTGTGTAGCGGTTGAAGCCGATCTCGTCGGCAGCGCTGACCAGGAACTCGATCGCATCCTTGTGGTTCAGGATCATCTGTGCTTCGAGGTGCGCGCGTCCCTCTGCTTCCTCGCCGAGCTCGATGAGGCGCTTGGTGTCGAGGAGCGAGTAGGTGTTGCCTTCGAGGCGGCTTGAGTTCCAGGCGAGATCGATCAACAGCCTGCTGAGGATCTGCTTGGCGTAGGTGCCGGCAGGCTGTTCGGCAATCGCTGGGCGGCCTACCGCCGCCAGATGCGCACGGTCCTGGTCGGTCAGGTAGAAGGACGCGTTCGGCCGATAGCGGTCGAGAAAATTTCGGTCATAACCGACTGGCTTGCGTGCTTCCGGTGCCTGACGGACATAGTTGCGGATCGCTGTTCCGGCTTCCGAGATCGGAATGACAGGTTCGTCAGTACCTTCCCGCGCCGCCGCGTCGATCGCCTCGTCCGGCAGCCGGTATCGCGCCCACCGCCCTTCGCCGTCCATGATGAGGCGCTTTCGGGTGACGAGATGTTTGAGGCGATATTGGAGAGTTCGCGGTGGCACAGGGATCGCCAGGGCGCGCAGAATCTCCGGCGCCGGCACGCCGCCAGGATGGCGGCGGACGGCATCTTCGATTGCGGTCAGCGCTTCTTCAGGGATCTGGTTCGCCAAAGCGGCCTTTCCTGCGCATATGGTCTAGACGCAAGAATGATGCCGATAGACGCAATAATCAAGCCTATGCGCAATGGCGGTGCCGATAGGCGCAGGAATCGCACATAAGCGCAGGGATGACATCTAGGCGCAAAGCCGATTGCGTGTAGGCTGTCCTCCGCTATAAAGTCTTATATAGAAGACTATAATGCCTTCACAGGCCGTGATACGAGACCATATGATGCAATCGTCTGCCCTGGACTCGCTTCCACCAAAGCTGCGTCGCTCCCTGACCAAGCTTGGGGGCGACATCGCCATCGCTCGCCGCAAGCGAAACCTGACCACGATGATGATGGCGGAGCGGAGCGGAGCGGCCAAATCTACCTACCTGAAAATCGAGAAGGGTGATCCGACCGTTTCGATGGGCCTCTACGCGATGGCTCTCTTCGTGCTCGGGTTTGGCGACGCGATCGGCGACATCGTCGATCCTCGTCGCGACGACGTCGGCCTGTTGCTTGACGCCGAGCGGCTGCCGAAGCGCGTGCGTCCCAAGAAGGCGCCGACCGGGCTATGAGACGAACGATCCGCGCGGCGCTGGGGGAAAACGCCCGCGATCTGGGCACCCTCCGGTTCGATGCGCAGGGCGCACGCGAGAGCGTCGCCTTCGAATACGACGCCCTGTGGCTGGCGGCCGCGGATCGCTTCGCGATCGATCCCGGCCTCCCCCTGGTCACCGGTCCGCAATTTCATCGCAGGGAGCGCGGCGGATCGGTGTTTCACGGCGCGATCGCCGATACCGAGCCCGACGGCTGGGCGCGCCGCGTCATTCTGCGCGACCACGCCAAGCGGCGGCAGGAAGCCAGGCGCGCCGGCAGGGCGGTCGAGAGCCAGCCATTGAACGCGCTCGATTTTCTCCTGGCGGTCGATGACGCGAGTCGCGTCGGCGCATTGCGTTTTCAGGACGAGGATGGGGTCTTCCAGCGTGCGGCCGAGGAAGGTCGGCGCACAGCGCCGCCGCTGGTCGAGCTGGCACATTTGCTATCAGCGTCGCAGGCGGTCGAGACGCACACCGAGACGGAAGCGGACCTGCGCTACCTCCGAGGACGGGGCACGTCGCTCGGCGGCCTGCGCCCGAAATGCACGGTCGTGGACGATGACGGACGCCTGTCGATCGGAAAATTTTCCAGTGTTGCCGACGACCGCGCGGTGACCAAGGGAGAGGTCCTGGCCCTTCGGCTCGCCACCACTGCAGGGATCAACGCGGCCGTGGCTCGCCTGGTGGAGAGCGACGGGACGCCGGTGGCCCTCGTCCGTCGCTTCGATCGGCCCGACGGCGGCGGCCGACTGATGTATGTCTCTGCCGCGACGATGCTCGGCGTCGACATCGCCGAGGCGGGCGAGCACGCTTACACCGAGATCGTCGATGCGCTCAGGATGTATGGCGCCGCGCCGCAGGCCGATATCGAGGAGCTCTGGCGGCGGATCGCCTTCTCCATCCTCATCACCAACGTGGACGATCATCTGCGCAACCACGGCTTCCTGCACGTCGATCGCGGGCAGTGGCGGCTGGCGCCGGCGTTCGACGTGAACCCGTTTCCGGACCGGGTTCGCGAGCTGAAGACATGGGTGTCCGAAGACACGGGCCCAGAGGCGACGATCGAGGCACTGATGTCAGTAATTCCGTATTTCCGGATATCCGCCCCCCGTGCCCGCGAGATTCTTCGGGACGTTGAGCACACCGTGTCACGATGGCGATCGGTGGGGCGTAGCCTCGGCATGACGACGCGGGAGCTCGACGATTTCGCTGAGGCGTTCGAGCATGTGGAGCGGTCGGCAGCCAGGCGTCATTTAGAAAGTTGAGGATTGTCGTAGCTGGGCTACGACAACCGCCGCACCGAATGGACGGTCGGGTTTGTTATTGTCAGCCAGATCGAGGCTCTCATGCCAAAAAAATCGAAGAGCCGGCGCAGGTCTTCAGAAGAGGAAGAAATCCACACGCACCTCGCCATTCGTGTGAACGACTATAGCGCGCGCGTGAGCGCCTCAATCAATCACGAGATATACAACGAAAGAGCTTCTTGGACCGCCGAAGAAGATCCCGTCTATAGCTTTACCACAAACCTGGCGATCAGTGGGATTTCAACCGACCCGAAGGAGCGAGCCGGCGATATCTACGAACTCACCATTCATGGAGACGACGCTCCATCGCGCGGACACGAAATCAAACTGAAGGACATCCAAGCGCGCGACGAACGTGGCTCTCTTCAGTATCGGACTTACCGCGGTAAGGATGTACCGGTTTACGATCGACCTGGGAGCCTGGGACTTCTCAACAAGATGAGAGGCGAGGCACGGTGGACCGGATGGCTTTTTACCTCGACCGGATTCGTCAGGGACATGTTGGTTTTATTGAGCCACGGTCGGGACTTGTTCTTGGCGCTGCACGAGCGCCGGAGCGGCCGAACGAGGTGGATACAGGGTCTGTCACTGCAGACGAACGACCCCACGGATGAGTGACGCATTTCAAGATCCAGCCACGCGGCTCATGGCAAAATTCACTTCTCGCGATTGCCCAACCCGTGCCGCCTCAATTCGGCTCGCGCGAGTGCCCGCTTGCTGATCGCATAGCGACGGTCAGGATAGGTCTGTCTGTAGGCTGCCCATGCCCGTGCTTCGTCGACGTCCGGGCCGACCGGAACGCGGGCGCCGCCAATGACATCCAGCACAGCGGGCGTGGCGAGTCGCCTGACGGTCATTTCCATTTCGACGACGGGGCTCCTGCTGGCATAGGGCTTGAGCGGGATCTTTCTCAGCTCTCGAAATTCCCGATATTCCGGCTCCGGCAACGGCGCGAGCATCACCTCGAACCAGAGGCCGCCAAGGCGCCTCAGTTCACGATCGGGACCGAGCGCAATCCGATCCGGCGACGCGGGAGGGGCACCGCGAGCATGACGCCGCGCTCTCGCCTCGGGCAGCCGATCGGTGCGTTTGAGGAGCCCATCTTTTGGATCGACATAGAACGGCTCGAACCACAGACGGTCGTAACGCTCCTTGCTGCCGTCCAGTCCGAACAGGCGACCCGACCGCCGGCGAGGATTGATCGCGACGAAATCCGTGAGGTGATCACGAACGTGCTGCTGGACGGTGTTGTCGGCCCGAAGATGGCGGGCAATTTCGGAGTAGATCTTGTTCCAGGGGCGACCAACCTGACGCGCCAGATAGCGTCGCAGCGGCGAGAGGTTCTCGTTCAGCATTTTGTATTCGCCGGACAGAACATGCCGGCGCCGAATGCCTTCCTGTTTCGGCAGATCATCGAACGCCACAGATCTTCCCTTGCGGCTTCGATCGCCGCCGACACGCGGCCGTTCGACGATCACGCGCGACATATCCTCACGCATGGCTCAACTCCTGCCCTGGGGAGGCCGCACAAACACATACGCCCGCGCGACCGTTGAGGTGGCGGGCGGCAAATGGCCAAGGATGTCTGAACAACGGTGAGTGTCGGCGGGAGCCTTATGCTTGGTTGGCGTCGCCAGGTCAATCAGTTTGATCGGTCGTACGGCGTAAGAACGGCTCGGCGCGATGATGGGGCCACGGTCTGGCTCGGGCGCCAATCAGGTCTCATCAGCCCCGCTCGCGCCGGGGCCATGGCGTGCTTGGAAAGGCACCAACCTTGAATAAGCGACCATCCTTATTGAAGGATAACGGCCTATCTTTCAACAACGCCCAGGACCAATTGAAGGATCGTGCGTGACGGACAGGACATCGCGATGATGCGGGAGACGACGGGTCGTAGGCGCGGACGGATCTACGCCTATACAGGCTGTCTGGCCTTGCTTGATCGCGGGATCGATCCGTTACCTGCCTAAACCGTTCAGGAGCCGAGCTTGTCGTTGATCATCGCGAAGCGTCTACCGGCGGTAACCCGAACCGGTCATTTGCGGGGTGCTGTCGGTTCATCGTGGCGCTCATTCGCGACGGTTTCGCTGAGCGCTCGCCGCAGGCGGATGGCATCGGGTCCGCCCTCGGCGAGGCGCGCGATGAGCAGGCGGATCAGCTCGCTGTCGTCCTGCTGCGACTGCCCGCGCGCTTTGCCTTTCGCCCGTTTCTCGCTCGCCGGCTTCCCGGCCAGAGCATCAGCGATCTTCTTCGTCACGCGGTTGGCGGCCTTGCGCGATGGCTCGAGCTGGACGTGCGCGTAAATTGCCGTGGACCGTTGATTGACATGCCCAAGGATCGCGCCTGTCAGGGCGAGAGCCTCGCCCGTCGAGGTCGATGTCGAGCCCATGGTATGCCGCAGCGTGTGTGGCGTAATGCCGGGCAGCTTGGCTATCTGGATTGCCTTCGACCAGACGCTCTTCATACCTTGAAAGTGGCCGTCGCCGCGGACCGCGGGGAACACGAAGTCTGTGCCGTCCTGCTTATTGATGCTCTTGAGCAGCGCTACCGCGGCGGTGCCGAGCGGACGGATCGACTTCCCGGTCTTGCTGTCGTCGAGTTGCAGGACGCCTTCCTCGAGGTCGACCTCCGACCATTTCAGGCCCGCGATCTCATCGCGTCGGCAGCCGGTCAGCGCCCAAAGGCGGGCGATATTGAGCGCCTTCAGATTGGCACCCTTCTGCTCGAGTTGGTCGAGTGCCGCGCCGAGGCGGGTGACCTCGTCGAGCGTGAGGAATCGCTGTTTCGGGCTATCCGTCTTGCGTATCGCGGCTGTTTCACAGGGATTGCGGGGCACGATTTCGTGCCGGCGCGCGAAACTGAAGACGGCGGAGAGATCACGCACGACCTTCCGCGCCGCCCCGTCTCCTCCTCGAACGATGATGCGCTTCCGCGGTCCGACCTTCACATCCCGGGCTGTCTTGCCGGCCGTGACGTCGGTGACGAAGCTTTCGATGTCGCCGGCGTTGAGTTCCGACGCCCTGCGATGGCCGAGCAACGGGAGGACGTGGTGGCGAAGACGCGCTAATGTGTAGGCCTTGGTCCGCGGCTTCATCGGCTGGCCCTGGCGCTTGCCGCGCTGGATGATGCAGCCCTTCTCCTCGTAGAGATCGATCAGAGCGGCCATTGTCATCTCGCGCCGCTTGGCCTGCAGCTCTGCGGCGGGATCGTCACCGACGGCGACGCCGCCGAGGATCTTCTTGGCCTGCTTGCGAGCCTGGTCGGCCGTCACCGTGCCGAAGCGCCCAATCGTGACCACCCGCTGTGTCGCCGTGCGGCCACCACCGTTTGCGCGGTATTTGGCGATGAAAGTCTTCACCCCGCTAGGCTCGACGCGCAGGCCGAAGCCCGAGTATTCGCTGTCCCATAGGTGGTAGCGCGTGTCGCGCTTTTCGGCAGCGTCGACGATTGTCTTGGTGAGGAAAATGCCCGCCCGTTTACGCATGACGCCACCCCAACCCTGCCGCTTGATCCATCGCAACCCATCGATCCTGGACACCACCCAGCCACCACGGCGAGCGGAAAAATCCGGATGGCACGGGATGTGCTCAGGATAGACGCAAAGGACAGATTATAGCAAGATCAAATGGTTATGGGGCTACCGGATACCCTGGGATAGGGCCGGATAGGTCATGTGCAACTTTGCCAAGGTTGGGGTCGAGGGTTCGAATCCCTTCGCCCGCTCCAAATTATCTCAAAGAAATCAAGATCTTATATGGCCGATGCCCCTCGGAACGCTCTGCGCCCCAGAGCGTGGGGCACACATGGGGCACACCGAGCGGCCAAAGGTCGGGCGCTTCGCCGCGCCGCCTCGCCGCTCCGCGCTAGCGAAGGCAACGGCGCCGTACAGTCAGAGAGCCGCCTCGCCGCCTTCCCGGCTCCTGCCCTACCGGCCAGTCCTCCGGAAGGCGCTACGGGTTGAAAGACGCCGACTACTACGGAAGCCAAGGGCGGACATGCGGCTTCCGCCTCGATTTATCATCTCTGCGTCTGACGTGTCGTTGCCGATCGGGGGACGGAAGGGCTTGCGCCATTCGGCTTCGATAGTGCGATAGGCCGAACCGGGGCCGCGAAGCTCGACCGCATGGCGTCAAGCGCCGCAAGGGCGGCAACGCGGAATGATTCGCAGTAGCAGTTGAGAAGCTTCAGCTTCGGCAGCTTCGCGGCGATCCGCTCAAGGGTGGCCTCGGGCATGATCGCCCCGCCATATCCGCTAACGCGCCAGGCGGAAAGATCCGCTTTGTCGAAACTCGGCGCGAGCAGGCAGAGATTAAACATCGCCGGCACGATCAGCGAATAGGTGATGCGATGACGAGCAGCGGAATCGATGAATTCAGTCGCCTTGAAGGCCGGCATGACGACTAACGTCCCGGCGCAATGGATCATGGCGTCGACCAGCCCGTCACGTGGCTCATTGGAACCGCAAGAAGCCCGCGGTCCTCTTCGGTCAATTCCATTATGACGCCTGGCGGCTGCGAACTGGCGGCGCTGTTTCCGAGCCCGTTTTGAGCCATTTCAGGTGCTTGCGGCGCCATTCCCGAGTCGCAGAGCAGAGCGCAGCGTCGGCCGCGCGAGCCCGAAGTCGCCGTTGATTTCCTGGTCTTTGCGTTTTGGGCCTCGACGAGGCGGAAAACCAAGCAAGAGCGAAGGGGATCATTTCGCAGGGCAAATGAAGTATTTCGCCGGGTGGGCCTGTGAGACAGGCGAGCCGGCTTGCCGTTCAGTTCTGAACAACAGCAACAGAACGCCCGTCAGCTCGTCAGGCCAATGTCGATTTTTTGCCCAGCGATCCGCCCCTTCGACGGGCGCATCCGGCGCCAGCGGGAACCGCCCAAGCGATCCATTCAACGAATCGCTCCTCTCACAGATCCGGCGCCGACCGGCGATCGCATGGGCTCAATGGATCGCCGCGTACATGATCTTTTCCTCGGTCGCTTCCAGCGCCGAGAATTCCTCGACCACCTTGCCCTGCCGGGAGACGAGGATGCGGTCGGACAGCGCCATGATCTCCGGCACGTAGGACGAGATGACGACCACCGCCTT
>Ga0335074_10017473_pt1 | contig 10117 bp, 10 predicted proteins | sample Lox_Sample_23_FD_206715 | JGI IMG/M metagenome (GOLD analysis project Ga0335074, IMG submission 206715) | Soil microbial communities from Loxahatchee National Wildlife Refuge, Florida, United States - Lox_Sample_2.3 | ecosystem: Environmental > Terrestrial > Soil > Wetlands | place: USA...
AGCAAGCGCCTCGACTTGCCGTCAATACCATCTGCCGCTTACAGTCGCTCGCCCAATGGTGGGTGCGGCTGAACCACGCCCCGCACACAGAAATTCGGACACTCCCGACCATCCCGTCGCCCGCCATCGGGCCCAAAATAGAGTACGGTCGGCTACGTCATGCAGACTTTGCACCTGCTCAGTAGTGAAAACCATGCGGTTAGGCCAGACGGCAACAACGCGAAGACGGAGATCACCAATCCAACGATACTGAGGACCATGCACCCTCCCTCTGAGTAACCTTGGACTACCTGCGACGCTTCAACCCGTCCTGGCTTTCTCCCGCAGCTCGAACTTCTGGATCTTCCCCGTGGACGTCTTCGGCAACGGCCCGAAGGTGACGAACCGCGGGCACTTGTAATGTGCCAGATGGGTGCGGCACCAGGCGACGATGTCGGCCTCGCTCACCTCCCGTGCCCCGGGTTTCAATGTCACGAACGCCTGTGGCGTCTCGCCCCATTTCTCATCCGGTCGCGCCACCACGGCGGCTTCCATCACGTCGGGGTGCTTGTACAGCACCTCCTCCACTTCAAGTGAAGAAATGTTCTCGCCTCCGGAAATGATGATGTCCTTTGCGCGGTCCTTGATCTCCACGTAACCATCGTCATGCATCACCGCCAGATCGCCGGTGTGGAACCAGCCACTGGCGAATGCTTCGTCCGATGCCGACGGGTTCTTCAAATATCCCATCATCACCGTGTTCCCGCGCAGCATCAGCTCGCCCATTGTCGCGCCGTCCGCCGGCACCGGCGCCATCGTCGCGGGGTCCAGTACCGCTGCGTCCTGCAGCGTCGGCGTGTTCACACCCTGCCGTGCCATGAATGCCGCCTTCTGCTCCATGGGCATTTCGTCCAGGCCCGGCTGCCACATGCATACCGTCGATGGTCCGTAGCTTTCCGTCAGGCCGTACAGGTGGGTCACGGCGAATCCCATTGCTTCCATCTGCGAGATTACCGTGGAGGGGGGCGCCGCGCCGCCGGTCGCGATCTGCACCACCTGATGGAATCGCCGCCGCGCGCTGTCCGGCGCATGGATCAGCATGCTGAGCACCACAGGCGCGCCGCACATGTGGGTAACCCCATGCTCGGCGATGGCGGCGAAAATCGGCGCTGGATCGACGCGGCGCAGGCACACATGCGTGCCGCCCGCCAGCGTCACCGCCCAGGTATAGGTCCAGCCGTTGCAGTGGAACATCGGCAGCGTCCACAAATAGACAGAACGCGGCGACAGACCAAAGGTCAACGCATTCCCCACCGCGTTCAAATAGGCGCCGCGATGGTGCAGCACGACGCCCTTCGGATTGCCGGTCGTGCCGGAGGTGTAATTCAGCGCGATCGCCTGCCATTCATCGTCGGGCAGTGCCACGGGAAAGTCCGGATCGCCGTTGGCGATGAACGTCTCGTAGTCCATGGCACCGATGCCTTCGCCGCCAATAGCTTCCGGATCATCGATATCCACCACGAGCAACCGCTGGCCGCCCTGCGCCAACGCGCGCGCCATGACGGGGGAAAACTCGCGATCGACCAGCACCGCCTTGGCTTCGGAATGCGCCAGGATGAACGCGACGGCCGCGGCGTCCAGCCGCACGTTGATCGAACACAGCACCGCGCCCAGCATCGGCACGGCATAATGCGCCTCCAGCATTTCGGGGATGTTGGGCGCCATGATTGCGACGGCGTCGCTCTTGCCGATGCCGGCGCGTGCCAGAGCCGAGGCCAGGCGCCGCGCCCGGTCCAGGAACTGCGCATAAGTGTAGCGCCGCGCACCATGGATCACCGCCACGCGCGGCCCATACACGTGCGCCGCGCGCTCGAGGAAAGACACTGGGGACAGCGGCACGTAGTTCGCCGGCCGGCGATCGAGATCCATGGTGAAAGCAGACACACGCGCCTCCAAGATCAACGGTTCGGGCTGCACCCGCCGGAGCGCCCCGGGGATACGTCCTCGGGACCTGGCGGGGATTGACCCGACCATTCATCGCGCCACCCTGCCTGGGCAGATGCGCGGGTCAATCCCCGGGCCCGAGGATTTGGTTCAGCTATGGCAGGAGGACGCACATGGCCGGCATGATCAAACTCACCGTGCAGGACTTTATCGCCACCGTGGTGATGGACCGCCCGCCGGTGAATGCGCAGAACTCGGCATTCCGCCAGGAGCTGATCACCACATTCGACTCGCTCACGGACCGCGACGACGTGCGCGTGGCCATCCTGACGGGCACGGGCAAAATGTTCTCCGCCGGCGCCGACATGCGCGAGCGTCCGAACCCCGACAATCCGGGCGAGTACTGGCATTTCAACCGGCTCGCGCGCGAGGGATTCAACGCGATCCACGAATGCGCCAAGCCGGTGATCGCGGCGGTGAACGGTCCCGCTCTGGGTGCCGGCCTTGGCCTCGTCGCCGCGTGCGACATCATCCTTTGTTCCGACAACGCGGTGCTGGGCATGCCCGAAATCGACGTTGGCCTCGCCGGCGGCGCCGCCATGCTGCAGACCCTGTTCGGCCGCTCGCGGGCGCGGCGCATGTTCTATACCGGCTGGCGCGTGCCGGCCGACGAACTCTATCGCACCGGCGTCGCCGAATGCTGCGTGAAGCTGGAGCAATTGATGCCGGAAGCGATGCAGATCGCTGCGGAGATCGCCGGCAAGAGCCCGGTCGGCATCCGCTATGCGAAGCAGTCGATGAACACGACCATGCATATGCCGCCCCGCGACGGATACCGGTTCGAGCAAGGCATCACGGTGATGCTCAGCAAGACCGAAGACGCGCAGGAAGCGCGGCGGGCGTTCCTGGAGAAGCGCAAGCCGGTGTTCAAGGGGCGTTAGGAACCGGACACAGAAACGCGCACGACACGGCATGGCATGTTATTGCGAGACAGTATGTTATTGCGAGGAGCAAAGCGACGAAGCAACCTCGTTCAGGAACGCCCTGTACTGTTCTCACGCCAGCACGACCGGGGTTGCTTCGTCGCTTCGCTCCTCGCAATGACATGTGGGTGGCGAAGATGGCAGCGCCGGGGCCGGCCATGACGATGAGGGTCGGGGCCGCTACCAGTCCCGCCCCGGACAGGGCATGATCGACGGCGGCAGACGACAGAGGGAAGCGGAACGATGCGACAGATGGTGCTGGTAGGTTTCCTGCAGGCGCAGAACTGCACGATTCTGGCGAGTTCCTGGCGCCATCCGCTGTCGCGCACAGATTTCACCTCAGCCGCCTACTACCAGAGGATCGGCCAGGTGCTGGAAGAAGGAAAGTTCCACATGTCCTTCTTCGACGATCGCCTGGCGATGCCCGATATCTATGGCGGCAATCCCGCCGAGGTCGTCGCCAACGGCGTGCGCGTGGTGAAGATGGACCCGGTCGCGACATTGCTCGCGATGGGATTCGGCACGAAGTACATGGGCATCGGCGCCACCGGTTCGACCACCTACTACGAACCGTTCGATATCGCGCGCCGCTTCCAGACCGTGGATCACATGATCGGCGGGCGCGCAGCGTGGAACGTCGTCACCTCGGTGAATGACGGCGAGGCGCACAATATGGGCCGCGAGATGCATCTGGCGCATGACCTGCGCTACGACCGCGCCGACGAGTTCATGGAAATTGTGCTGTCGTGCTGGGACTCGTGGGACGACGATGCCGTTGTCGTGGACAAGCAATCCGGTCTGTTCGCTCATCCGGAGAAGGTGCATCGGCTGGAATACGAAGGAAAATTCCTGAACTCGCATGGCACGTTCACCGTGCCGCGTTCGCCGCAGGGCCATCCGGTGATCATCCAGGCCGGCTCCAGCGACCGCGGCAAGTCGTTCGCCGCGCGCTGGGCGGAAACGGTGTTCGTCGGCTACCCGGATTTCGAATCCGGCCAGCGCCAGTATGCGGATTTCAAGGCCGCGGTGGCGGCGCAGGGGCGCGATCCGGACCTCGTCACGGTCAATACCATCGCCTTCCCGGTGGTGGCGGAAACGCGCGCCGAGGCCGAGGACAAGATGGCTCTCGTCGACTCCCTCTACCGCGAGGTGGACGGACTTTCCTTGCTGTCGGAAGCGATGAATTTCGATTTCAAGAAGAAGGGCATGGACGAACCCTTCACCGATGATGAAATCGAATCGATGACCGGCATGCAGGCGATGCGCGACCGGGTGGTGCGCCTGACCGGCCGCAACCCCACGCCGCGCGACTTCATCGACGTCACTCGCCGTGGCCGCCCGCGCGAGGCGATTGTCGGCAGCGGCAAGGATGTGGCGGACCGGCTGGAGAAGTGGTTCACCGAACGAGCCTGCGACGGTTTCGTGATCGCCGCCACGCACATTCCCGGCGCGTTCGAGGATTTCGTCCGCTTCGTCGTGCCGGAACTGCAACGCCGCGGCATCTACCACAAGGACTACAAAGGTGCGACGCTGCGGGAAAACCTCGGCCTGCCGCATCCGCCTCTGGGATGGTGGCAGCGGCAGTGATCGGGATCGCCGGCGCCCCCTTGCCCTGACCATGCGGCGCGTGCTGCAACGCCCCCGCGGCTGAACCGCCGCGCTCGCCCCGCGTTTTCCGGAGACCGTGGATGTACCGTCGTACCCTGATGCTCGCTGGTGTCTCGCTGACCGCTGCCGGCCTGGCGGCCGGCACCGCGCGTGCCCAGAAACCGGACCCGAACAACACGATCTACCTGGACCTGAAATATGGCCGCGTGGTGATCGAATTGTTCCCCGACCTGGCACCGAAGACGGTCCAGCAGATCAAGACGCTGGCGGACCAGGGCTTCTACGACAACACACCGTTTCACCGCGTGATCGAGGGCTTCATGGCGCAGGGCGGCGACCCGACGGGCACCGGCACCGGCGGCTCCAAGCTGCCGGACCTGCCGTTGGAGGCCACCACCGAGCGGCATTTCCTGCGCGGCACCTGCGGCATGGCCCGTGCCTCCGCCCCAAATAGTGGCAACAGCCAGTTCTTCATCATGTTCGCGCCGGCGCCGTCGCTGGACGGCAAATACACGATCTGGGGACAGGTGGTGAGCGGCATGCAGTATGTCGATCAGATCAAGCGCGGCAGCGGGGACAGCGGCATGGTGACGGATCCCGACCGCGTCATCCGCATGCGGGTGGCGGCGGACGAGAAATAGCCTGCCGGGACTGACAGAGAGGAGTTTTACCCATGAGTGATGTGACACGGGACCCGGAAAACACCCTGTACCTCGAGACCAAGGACGGCCGGGTGGCGATTGCGTTGCGGCCGGACCTGGCCCCCAGCCATGTCGAGCAAATCAAGACGCTGGTGCGGCAGGGTTTTTACGACAACACGCCGTTCCATCGCGTGATCGAAGGGTTCATGGCGCAAGGCGGTGATCCGTCCGGCACCGGCCGAGGCGGCAGCGACCTGGCGAACATTCCGGCGGAGTTCAGCCGCGCGGAGAAGTTCGAACGCGGCACCTGCGGCATGGCGCGCACCGGCGATCCGAACAGTGCGAACAGCCAGTTCTTCATCATGTTCGCGCCGGCGCCGCATCTCGATGGGCAGTACACGATCTGGGGCAAGGTCGTGGAGGGCATGGAGCATGTGGACGCGATCAAGCGCGGGGCGCCCGGCAGCGGTGCGGTGCAGGAGCCGGACCGGATCGTGCGCATGCAGGTGGCGGCCGACGCGGCATAACATCGGGGATGATCCGCAACTTCTCCGATCACGCGGCGAACGAGCGGACATTCCTCGCCTGGGTCCGCACCGCCATCGCGGTGATGGCGTTCGGATTCCTGGTGGCGAAATTCAATCTGTTCCTGGAGATCGCCGCGGAGTCGCTGGCGCGGGAGGGGCATCCTGTGCGGGTGCCGGGCGGCGTCTTTGGCGGCGTCGCAGGGATCGTGCTGATTCTATTCGGCGTCGTTATAATAGCGCTGGCGGCGGTGCGGTTCCTGCACACGGGCCAGGCGATCGATAGTCCGGAGCAAAAGTCGGACCCGGCCCGCATCGATGTGATGCTGGCCGGGCTGATGGTGGTGTTGGGTATCGTGCTGGTGGTGTATCTCGGCCACACGCTCGTGACGGAGTTTTGATTTTCCGCCTTTGATGGGTGCGGCGTGCGACCACGGGTGCGGTCTCGTGGCGGGCGCGGGTGTATTTCCGCTGATGCTGGTATGTGGCTGCCTGGAAGGATTATCCAACCGTTCTCGGTTGCCCTTGCGCCTCATGTTGGCTCAGCACTGCGCGCACCATGTCATCGCGAAGAGTAAGGCTAGAAAGCAATCCTGGTCGTGCAGGTGCACGGACGGTGCGGAGGGTGCCTCGAACGAGGTTGCTTCGTCGCTTCGCTCCTCGCAATGACATGGTGTTAGCATGACATGGTGTTAGCATGACACGGTGTTAGCGTGACACGGTGTTAGCGTGACACGGTGTTAGCGTGACACGGTGTTAGCGTGACATGGTGTTAGCGTGACATGGTGTTAGCGTGACATGGTGCTAGCGCTCCATCGCCTGCGCCTGCGGAATCACTGCCTGGATCAGTTGCATGCACTGTGCGCGGTCGCCGGCTGCCAGCGCCTGCAGCGCCTGGGTGATCTGCGCCACGGCCGGATTGGCACTCGGATCATTGGTCTGCCCGTACGGCACGGCGCGGTCCAGCAAACGCGTCTGCGCTTGCTCCAGCGCCTCCTGCGCCTCACCGGTGCGGCCGGACGCCAATGCACCCTCGGCCGCGCGCAGGTAATCCACCGGCGACGCGTTCGGTCCCACGTTCGGCGACGGCAGATTGGGGGCGACCTGGGACCGCGTGTCCTGCTGGTCGATATTGCTCGCGCTGCGGCCCATCGGCATCGACATGCCGGTGCCGATCTGATTGCCTGGCCGGGCGCCCGTCTGCGGGTTGGCTCCGGGCGGTGCGGTTGTGGTGGGGGGTACGTAGGATGGAACCGGCGTGCCGGGTGGCGGCGGCGGGGAGGTCGGCGGCGGAGGATAAGCGGGCGCAAAGCCGGTTTGTGCCAGGGCCGGCGTGGCGGCCGATGCGGCCAGGCAGAGCGCCAGAGCAGATGCCGATAGAAGCATGAAGCGCATCAATGCGGTTTCCCTTGCTGCGAATGGAGTACCTGGTTGCTACGAGTATCCTGCGCCGCAATTGTGGCGGCCGGCACGATGGGGCAATGACACGGGGTTAAGTGACGGACATGTTCGGTCTCGGGCCGGCACGTTCGGTCTCTTACCGCCAGCGGCGATGGAACCACAGCCATTGCTCCGGGTGTTCGCGAATCCAGCGCTCTACCACTTGCGTAATCATCTGCGTCGTCGCCGGGATATCTACAAGGCCGGACGCGTCACGAGGCAGAGTGAACGGGCCCTCGGTCATGACGTGGAACCGCCGGTCGGGCAGGCGTACCACGCGCGCGCCGACCACGGGGCAGTCGAACTGGCGCGCCAGGCGGGCGATGGTGGGGTTGGCGCGGCAGCGGCGGCCGAAGAAGGTCACGTCCACGCCGCGGGTGAAATGCTGGTCCACCAGCATGCCCAGGTGCTCTCCATTCTCCAGCGCCGCGGCCATTTCCAGTGCTGCCTGGGCGCGGGTGCGGATCAGGCGGCCCATCAGCGGCGCGCGGATGCGGACGATTTCCTTCGCCACCGCCTTGTTGTTCGGCATGCGATAGACCACCGCCGAGGGGAGCCCGTGGGCCGCCGCCGCGACCGCCGGCAGTTCCCAATTGCCCAGATGCGCGGCGAAGCACAGCGCGGGCTTGCCGTCGTCCAGCAAGGCCTGGAACAGGGGCTCGCCGTCGGTCAGGATGCGGCCGCGGTTGGGGTGGGCCGGGTCGTAATCCCATAGCCGCGCGAGATGCACGTATTCGCCCGCCACACGTCCCAGATTATCCCAGGCGCCGCGCAGGGTGGCTTCGATCCAGGCGGCGTCCTTGTCCGGATAGGCCGCGCGCAGGTTGGCGCGGCCGGTGCGATGGGCCGGCAGCTTCGGTCCGACCGTGCGCGCGATGGCGGCGCACAGGTCCGCGGAGCGGTCGGGATCGGTGCGGCGCAGCAGGTGCAGCAGCCATTTCACGATCCGCCCGAGGATGCGGTCGGCGTAGAGCGACAGCCGGCGCTGCATTCAGAGATCGACCAGCAGCTTACCGAACACGTCGCGGTTTTCCAGGCGGGCGAGGCCGGCGCGGAAGTCCTCCAGCGGGACGACAGTGTCGATCACCGGTTGAACGCCTGATGCGATCCGGTCCAGCGCGCGGGCCAATGCGGGCAGAGGGGCCCCGAACGAACCGATGATGCGGTACTGCTGCTGGAAGAGCTGCATCAGGTTGATGGTTCCTCCCGGCCCCGAGGTGGCGCCGCAGGTTACCAGCCGGCCGCCCCGCTTCAGCGAGAACAAGGAACCGGCCCAGGTGTCGGCGCCGGTATGCTCGAAGACGACGTCCACGCCACGGCGCCCGGTGAGCTTGCGGACGACGCCTTCGAAGCGGTCCTCGCGATAGTTGATCACGTGATCGGCGCCGAGCATGCGCGCCTTCTCGGCCTTGTCGCTGGTGCCGACGGTGGTGATGACGGTGCAGCCGAGCGCCTTGGCGATGCGGATGGCGATGCTGCCGATGCCGGAACCGCCGGCGTGCACCAGGATCCATTCGCCCGGCTCCAGGCGGGCGTTGTCGAACAGCATATGCTCGACGGTGGCGTAGGCGACGGGGACGCAGGCGGCATCGTGCAGCGTGACGCCGGCGGGGATTTTCACCGTGAGCCGGGCGGGATGGTTGGTGAGTTCCTGGGCGAAGCCGTCGATATGGAAGCCGCGCACGCCGGCGGGGTTCTCGCACAGGTTCTCGCGGCCGGTGCGGCAGGGCTTGCAGGTGCCGCAGACGAGCGCGGCGTAGGGTATCGCGCGGTCACCTGGCGCCAGATCGGTCACGCCGTCGCCGACGGCCACGACCTCGCCGGCCGCTTCGGCGCCGACGACCAGCGGGTACTGGCGTTTGGCGAAGGCCATGCCGCGGAAGCCCCACACATCGATGTGGTTCAGCCCGATGGTGCGGATGCGAAGCTGCACCTCGCCCCGCGCCGGTGGCGGCGGGGGATCGCCTTCGGACAGCGCCACCTCGCGATCGGCGAGAAGCCGCAGGGCGCGCATGGATGGCATCGGTTTGCAGGGGCTCCCGTCAGGTTGAGTTGCGCAGCGTCGTACCGGTTGGGCCGGGTGGCGGCAATCCCTTCGGAGAGGTTGCCCGTGGCGTGGTGCCCCCGTTACGGTTGCGGCAGCAAAAGAACAGGGGGAGCGGATGATGGGCTACGCGTGGCGTATGGTGCTGGCGGCGGCGCTGCTGGCGACTGTGGCGGTGACCGCGCGGGCGGCCGATCCGCGGGTGGAGCGGGGCCACTACCTGGTGGAATTCGGCGGCTGCAACGATTGTCATACGCCGGGCTATTTCATGGGGAAGCCGGATATGACGCGCTATCTCGGCGGGTCGGATGTCGGGTTCGCGATTCCGGGGCAGGGCGTCTTCGTCGGGCCGAACCTGACGCCGGACAAGGCGACGGGGTTGGGGAACTGGACCGTTGCGCAAATCGTGACCGCCATTACCACCGGCGTGCGGCCGGACGGGCGTGTTCTGGCGCCGATCATGCCCTGGCGGGCGTTTGCGCATCTGACGCATGTCGATGCGCTGGATATCGCGTTGTTCCTGAAGAGCCTGCCGCCGGTGGAGCACAAGGTGCCGGGGCCGTTTGGTCCGACGCAGAAGCCGGACGTATTCGTGATGACGCTGCTGCCGGCTGACGTGTACGCCGGGATGCAGAAGCGGTAGCTGGTACTCGCTGCGGGGGAAGCGTTGGTCTTGGGGCCCGTGTCATTGCGGGGAGTGTCACCGGCGAACCGGTCGTGCGGGTGCGCGGACGGGCCGGATGCTTTCCCGAACGAGGTTGCGCTTCGCTCCTTGCAAGAAACAAGGTCTCCCCTCCCCTTGTGGGAGGGGGCGGGGGAGGGGTCGAAAGACGGTGTCTGATCGACCCCGGGCCCCCCCCCCCCCCCCACCCCCAACCCCCCCCCCCCGACCCCCCCCACCCCCCACCACCCCCCCCCCCCCCCCCCCCCCCCCCACCCCCCCCCCCCCCCCCC
>Ga0335074_10017474_pt1 | contig 10116 bp, 9 predicted proteins | sample Lox_Sample_23_FD_206715 | JGI IMG/M metagenome (GOLD analysis project Ga0335074, IMG submission 206715) | Soil microbial communities from Loxahatchee National Wildlife Refuge, Florida, United States - Lox_Sample_2.3 | ecosystem: Environmental > Terrestrial > Soil > Wetlands | place: USA: Florida...
GGCTACGAGTCCGCCGCACGTATCCGTGTGTTTCGAGGCGGTCGATCAGTTCCACCGCGCTGTGGTGTTTCAGCGCGAGCCTCTCGGCGAGCGTCTGGATCGTGGCGTCGCTGCCTTGCGGCAGCCCGCGAATGGCGAGCAGCATCAAGTACTGCTGGGGCTCAAGCCCGACAGCCCGCGCTTTAGCATCTCCTTCCCGCACAAAATGCCGGATGAGGTAACGCAATTCAGCCAAGGCCCGGTATTCGGCGGGTGTAACATCCCGTACCATGGACTAAGTATATCGTAATGCGATATACCTTGCCAGACGGCACCGAGGATGTGCCCGCACATAGTCACTGGACGGCAAGCCGGCGGGGTTTCAGAGCGGCTTCCGGAAAGCCTTCTGCGTCTTATAGTGTTCGTAACCTTGCCGTTCGTAGAATTTGTGAGCCCGTTCGCGGATCACATTGGACCGTACAGACATGATTGGGCAACCCCGTTTGCGCGCCCAATCTTCGGCGGCATCGAGCAGCTTTGCTCCGGCTCCGAGGCCACGCTGGCCTTCGGCGACCACAAGCCCATTCAGCTCCGCCACCGTACCAATCTCCAAAAGATGCCTAACGCTCACGTTCGTCCAGCCGACAACTCCCGCTGCCGGGGCTTCTGCTACGAACAAAACGTTGTCCAATGTCGTCTTTAGCTTTCGCATTCTTGTGACGATCTCGGAGACTGTCGTTGGGTATCCAAGCTGGCTGCTTAGCTCGGCAAGGCTCGGGGCGTCGCTGCTTCGCGCCCGCCGAATTAGAACGCCCTGGTTGCCCGACCTCTTAGCCATATCTCAGCCTGCTCTTCTTCGCAGCCGCGCCTGAACCGCTTCGCTCTTCAGCTCGCGAAGCGCGTCCGCCGTGATCCAGCGCGCTGAGCGCGAACTCTGCCGCCTGATTCGTTCTGCGGCGCGAACCGCCCCGCGGTTGAGACGCAGATTTCTCTTTCCGATATTTCGCAGCGCCCAGTTGACGGCCTTTCTTACAAAATTCCGCTCATCGTGCGCTTCGCGTTCAATCACGGAAAGAAAACGTTCGAATCGCGCGTCTCCCTCAGTTTTATCCTTATAGCTCAGATAGGCAGCAAGGGAAAACGCTGCGCGCTTTTCGAACTCCGCTTTGCGGCTGCTCCACTCATAGACTTTCCTCCACGCCGGCTTTGCGAAGGCGTAGAGATAGCAGCACACCGTATCGACCACGTCCCAGGAATCGAAATCGCGCACCCATCTTTCCATCTGTCCAGCGGTGATCTTTTCTGGTTCGCCGATCAGTGCGGCGAGAATTCTTCCTTCGTGAACGCCCGAAGACCACAGTTCCTCCGCCAGTTGCTGATCTTTTCCGATCTCCCGTGCCAATCTGTGTAGCTTCGGCGTTGAGATCCCATGAGCCTTTGGAACGTTGACGCCGAAATATGCCATCTTCGCGCGTACGGTTGGATCGGCGAGTGTATTCAGCTCGCGAAGCACCCCGGCCTTGGTCCGCTCGCAAGCGGATCTCGAACCGCGCTGCGAGCTAGAACGTTTTGTCCGAATCGAGGAGGATCGTGACCGGCCCTTCATTCACCAGCTCCACAGACATCGTTGTTTGAAAAATTCCTGTCGCAACGCGCACACCAAGCCGCTGCATCGCTCGCGTAAATTCTTCGTACAAGGCCTTGGCCAGTTCCGGGGGAGCGGCTGAGATAAAGCTCGGGCGGCGCTGCCCACGCGCGTCGCCGTAAAGGGTAAATTGTGAGACGACGAGGGCCGCGCCCTGCACGTCCAAAAGCGAGCGGTTCATTTTCCCCTGGTGATCCTCGAAGATCCGCAGGTTTGCCACTTTTTCTGCCAGGGTATCAGCGACCGCAGAGGTGTCTTCCCGGCCGACGCCCAGCAAAATCATCAGCCCCGCGCCGATTTCTCCCGCCACGCGTCCCTCGACCGTTACGCACGCGCGGCTCACCCTCTGGACCACAACCCGCATTCATTTTTCCTATTTTTTGGCTCGTTTCACCGGAAGAGGCAGCAGAAGCGCAGCGCATCCCCTCGGCGCCGGCTGGCACTTGGGGCAGAAATAGCTGCTCCGCCCCGCGACGATCGCGCGGCGTATCCGCGCGCCGCAACGGTAACAGCCCTTGCCCTCGCGCCCGTACGCCCGATGGTGCCGCTGATATTCGCCCGGGTGGCCGTCAGCATCCAGAAAATCGGAAATGGAGGAGCCGCGCAGCGCGATGGCTTTCTGAAGAATTTCCCGCAGCACGCGGTACAGGGCCGCGGCTTGCTTCTGATTTAGAGTTGCTCCAAGGCGCGCCGGATGGATCTTCGCGCGCCAAAGGCTCTCATCCGCATAGATATTTCCGACACCGCGCAGGAAGCTCTGGTCCAACAGCAGGGCTTTAATCCGTGCGCGGCGAAATCGCGTCCGTTTCACGAATTCGTCAACGCTTACTTCCAGGGGATCGGCTCCAAAGCCCCGCAACTCTTCTGCGAGAGGCTCTGCCGAAAGATAGGCAAGCCGACCGAAACGCCGCGCGTCCGTATAGCGAAGCTCGCGACTATCGTCGAGCACGAAACAAGCGTGCGTATGTTTCTCGCAAGGCTGGGCCGCGGGATTGGGGGCGATCTGCCCGGTCATTCCCAGATGCACGAGAAGTGCCGCAGGGGCCGCATCGCCGTTCGCAGCGGGAGCGGCGCTGCCGTTCGTCGCGGAGAGCCGCAGCAGCATGAATTTGCCATAACGCTCGACGGCTTCGATTTGCCTTCCCGGCAAATGTTGCTCGAGCGCGGCAGGATCATCTATAAAATCCGTTTTCCCTAGTCTTACAGATACGATTCGCCGGCCCACAATCGTTCGGCGCAGGCCGCGCGCTACTGTTTCGACTTCGGGAAGTTCCGGCATGACGGGATCGAATCCAAAATAGCACATCCCCCATGTTGCCGCAGCCCACGGACACCAATCCCTTCAAAACCGGCATCGCGCCCAATTTTTGCAAATCAATTCTGGTGATAGTTCGGGAAAGGCGGATGCTTTGGAATCACCACTGGGTGTTCCTTGAGCGCCTCAAGCGTTACTTCTACGGCTTTCTCGAGCTGCGGGTCGTGGCCGGCCGCGACGGACGCCGGATCGTTTTCCACTTCGATGTTCGGAGTAATGCCGTGATTTTCCACTTCCCACTCGCCATGGAGGCCAAAGATCGCCACCCGCGGAGCCGTTACGCCTCCGCCATCCATCAGCGGCGGGTAATTGTAAATGCCAACCAGCCCGCCCCACGTTCGCGTCCCGACCAGCGGCCCCACTTTGTCCTGCTTGAACATCCACGGCAGGGCATCGCCTCCTGAGCCGGACATTTCGTTGATGATCATCGTTTTGGGGCCATAGATTTGCGCGAGCGGCGAGCAGAATTCATCGCCTTCGCGGGTTAAGTTGCAATTGCGCAACGGCCGTTTGAGCAGGTCGATGATGTAGTCTGCGATGTCGCCGCCGTGGTTGTACCGCTCGTCGATGATTGCGGCCTCCTTGCCCACCTGCGCGAAGTAATACCGGTTAAAATTCGTGAAGCCTCCTTCGGCGGTGTCGGGTACGTGCACGTAAGCAATCTTGCCCCCGCTCAACCGATCGACCTCGCGGCGATTGTCTTCCTCCCAAGCCAGGTTGCGCAGCTCAAATTCGCTGGCGAGGGGTACGACAGTCACTTCGCGAGAATCCGTGCCGTCTGCGTTCGGCCCCACCTTGATTTTGATTTGAGTACCGGCTGTATTTTCAAAGTAACTGTAAATGTCCGTGGGCGGGCGCACTTCGCGGCCGTTCACCTCGAGCAAATAATCTCCGACTTTGACGTCGACACCCGGCTGGGTCAGCGGCGCATGCAACTCGGGATTCCAATTTTCGCCGTTGAAAATGCGTGCAAAGCGGTAGCGCCCGTTTTCCACCTTATAGTCTGCGCCAAGAAGCCCGCCCTTGACCCGCGTGGGCTGCGGCACGTCCCCGCCCCGAATGAACATGTGTCCAACAGTGAGCTCCCCGAGCATTTCCTCGAAGAGGTGGTTGACGTCGGCGCGGCCGCCTGCTCCCTTTAAATACGGAGCATACTTTCTCTCCGCCAGAGTGAGATTCAGTCCATGATGATTGGGGTCGTAGAAGAAATCGCGCTCGATCCGCCAAACTTCGTGGTACATCTGATTCCACTCGGCGCGCGGATCGACGTAAACCTCCATTCCGTCGAGCTTCAGCGCGCCTTCTCCCGGTTTGGGCGCCGCAGCCGTGGCCGCGATAAACCACGGAGCGCTAGGTCCAGGTCCTTGACGGTAAAGGGCCTTCTCGCCATTGGCCGAAACCACAAACGCGCTCACGCCGCCGAGAAATGGCTCTGTCTTGCGCGTGCTCAAGTCAAACTTTGAAACCGAAACCAGTGTCGGTTCGTCGAAGCGCGGCACATCCGGAATTTCGCTCAAGAACAATACACCGCTCTTGCCCACATCGAGGCCAACGTAGTTCGCTGCTTTGATAGGCAACGCCACAATTCGCTGGCCGATTCCGTCCAGGTCAATTGTGACTTTTACTTCTTCCTTCTTCTCGCCTTCTTTCCCTTTGTCCGCAGTCTTGCTGGCTTCTTTGGCCTTTTCGTCGCTCGCGGCTTTCTCCTCGTCGCTCTGCGGTTCGACCGGAGACGGATCGCCTTTTTTCAGCACCACTGCATAAATGTTTCTCAGCACCGGGTGCTGAACGCTGGAAAGATCAAGCCACGCGATCGAGAGTCCCATGTCCGTGCTGTCCGCGAAGTATAGCGATTTTCCATTCTTGTCGAACACCGGGAAACGCGCGTCGCTGGTCCCATCCGTGATTTGCGATTCCTTGCCCGTTTCAAGCGAATACACGAAAACGGTTCGCATGTGATTTTCGAGAAACTTCGCATAGGTCAGCCACTTGCTGTCCGGCGACCAGGTTTCGTTGAAGGTGGAGGTCGGATCTTCGTAGCGGTCCGACGTTACCTTGACCGGTTGCCCCTTTTCCACGTCCACGTACCAAAGATTCAAGCGCTTATCCGTGTAAGCGATCTTCTTGCTGTCCGGGGACCACGTCGGGCTATAAAAGAATGAAGGTGGGTTTCCTAGATTGATCTTTTTCACCGCTCCCAATCCGCTTTGGTCCACGATATGTAGAGCGTATTCGCCCGATTCGTCGGAGAAAAAGGCAATAGACTTGCCGTCAGGCGACCACGCCGGATCGCGTTCCGCAACCGCGGTCGTTCGCGTGAGGTCTCGTACATCGCCCTTTTCCGCTGGAACAGTCAGAATTTCGCCGCGCGCTTCGAAGACCGCGCGAACTCCCGTCGGTGATATCGCGGCGTTCTGAATCTTGTCGGCCACCTTTTCAAAGTGCGGCCGCGTGGCCGGCAAATCGCCGGAGATCTGAATGTCCACTTTGCTTGCTTTTTCGGTTTTCAGATCGAGAGTGTAGATGCCGCCGAATTGCTCGTAGACAAGCGCGCCAGGCCCGGCGGAAAGCGATTTCAAATCGAGCCCTTTGTTTTCGAGCAGTTGTCTCACTTTCTGGGTTTTTGTGTCATAGGCAAAGATCGTGACGGGCCCTTCGCGGTCGGAAAGGAAATAGACCGTGTCGCCGATCCACACCGGATCGTCATCATTCGAATTTTCACGAGGAATTTTCTCGAGCTGCAAGTCCCTCAAGCGCAACAAATAAATCGGCGTCGTCTGTCCGCCGCGGTAGCGCTTCCACGCGGCTTGCCATTTCAGATTTGGCACATACGCAATACGCAGAGCATCCGGCGAATAAGAAGCCGCCTCGCCGCGCCACATCGGCAGAACTTCCGGCACGCCGCCGGCGGCCGGCACGGTGTACAAGCGGTCAAAATCTGCATACGCTTCGCGAGGCGACCGGATGAGGATCTCTTTGCCGTCCGGTGTCCATCCATCGACGATGTCGGGCGCGGGATGCCAAGTCAGACGCTTGGGCTCGCCGCCCTCGGCGGGCATCACGTAAGCATCGATATTGCCGTCGTATTGGCCTGTGAAAGCGATCCATTTTCCATCCGGAGAAAACCTTGGGCCGCTCTCGTGCCCGCCCGTCGTAAGCTGTCGCGCCTCGCCGCCTTCTCGCGGCACGCTCCATAAGTAGCCGCCGTACACGAATACGATTTGCGTCTTGTTCATGGTGGGCGCCTGCACCAGCAGCGGAGTCTCGTCCGCCGCGGCAGCACGGCCCACTGTGCACAGCAACGCAAACAGCAATGCCCCGATCATTCCCGAGATTCGAAAACGCATCACTCCTCCTGAAGAACCTCAATCACACCAAACAAAATCAGTGCACTGCGCAAATCGCGGCAAATCCCTATTATTTTCGCCCCGGCCGGCGACGGCCAAAAACCGGGATCGCTTTTGCGGCAATCGTCATGGTTCTCTGCGTCGCCGGAAATTCCTTCGATTGCCCCGCATTGGCTCGGCGCGCACGCTCACAGCACAAAACGCCTCACGCACGTTGCAGCGGTGTTGACTTGCCTTCACGAATCCACACTCGGACGAAACCCCTACCTTCTTAAGACGTAAATAGCAGCGCAAATGTTTGCGTTTTTCTCGATCCAGGCATCGACGTTGGCCGATCGACTTCGCCCATCACCAAGCCAAAGCACCCCTCCGCCGCTGGTAGTGTGCGCGAACGCCAAGACTCGCGTCTTCCCGGAGACGATTCCCGCAAAGCTGCCCGTCAGGGCAGCGGAATACCTGGCGAGGCCACGATCCCTGCCATACGCAAGATTTCCTGATACTCGGCTTCCGTAATCTGCGAAACCAGCACTCGCACGTTTTTCAGCAGCTTCATTTTTTTCAGCGCGGGGTTGGCGCGAAGTTCCGCCAGCGAGACCTGTCTCGGCAGCCGGTCGAACGCTCTCAGGTCCGCCACGAGGTTCTTCTCTTTGTGGTCGTGAGGATCGGGGTAAGGGTCCCGCGTGATCTCCGCGATCGAGTAGAGCGTCTTCTCCGGCGCGGAGTGATAGCACAGCACGCGGTCGCCTTTGCGCACCTGCTTGAGCGCGCGAACGGCGTCGGGTTTGGATTCGGCGCCGTGCCACATTTCCTTGCCCTTCACGAAGAGCGTGTCCCAGTGGTAGTGGTGTGGGTCGGCGCTGAAGATCCAGTAGTGTCGTTGCGAAGTCGGGGTTGCCATCGAGGCGTCGAGTCGGCAGCAATATACACGGGGACGGCCAAAAAACGAAACAAAATATGGGGGTTAACTGGCTTCTTGCGGTCGCCACTTGAAGACGGCGATGCAATCTCCGCCTCCGCGATTTGCTTCTATCTAATTCATTTATAATGATTTAGCTCGATTCTCAGGGAACATCCACAAAAACCTCGTCGCCGCGCACTTCGGTAGCGTAGCAGGCTACGCCCATGGTGGGGTTCTGCGTAACTTTGCCGGTCGTGACATCGTACTGCCAACCGTGCCACGGGCAAGTCACGACGTTTCCTTCGAGTTCTCCTTCGCCCAGGGGCCCTCCCCGGTGTATGCACACGTCGTTGATTGCGTAAAACTTACCGGACTCATTGGCAAGCGCGATAGCGGTTCCACCCACTTGAAACTGGTGGATTGTTCCCGATGGCACTTCGGCAACGCTAGCGGCACGTGTGAATGGCATACTTGCTCCTCGACGAGTGGGATACCGGACGAAATGAACCGCGCAGAAATTCCTGTGTTTCGCCGCGGAGTATATCTTCTTAGAACATCCAGCGTCAAAACGGTCACGAGAGTCAATCGCTCGGCGAATTGCAATCAGGAAGCCCGCTTTGCCATCATTTTCCAATACGTCGCGGGACGCAACCGCTGCACAATGTCAATTTGGCGCGCATCGCGTCCAACGAGAATCCGTGGTTCGCGCCGCTCGACCCCTTTCAATATTCGGGCCGCTGCCGATTCCGGCGAGGTGGGGGTGAGCTGATCGAACCGCGCAATGGCCTCTTCCCTCTTGTTTCGCGGAGCATTCGCCCCCAGGCGCGCACGTTTCGCGATAGGTGTATGAATTCCTCCGGGGTGGACGCACGAAACAAATACCGATGTGCCTTCCAGTTCGTGCCGCAACGACTCCGTAAACCCTCTCACGGCAAATTTGCTCGCCGCATAAGCGCTCTGCCCCACAGGAGCAATAATCCCAAACACGCTCGACAGATTCACTATATGCGCCCGCGGCTGCTGCTTCAAAACCGGCAGGAAATATTTCACCCCGTAAACAACGCCCCAAAAGTTGATCCCCATCACCCATCGCAAATCATCGAGTGATATTTCCTCAAACGTCCCGATCAATGCCACGCCTGCGTTGTTAATCAGCAGCGTCACGCGCCCATGGCGCGCCGCCACGTCCTCGGCGAAGCTTCGCACGCCCTCTTCGTTCGAAACGTCCAGTACGTGCGTCGAAACCGCCGCTTTTTTGCTCGTCAGCGAGGCGGCCGTTTCGGTCAGTCCCTTCTCGTCGATGTCCGCAATTGCCAGCGCCGAACCCTCTGCGGCCAGTTGCTGCGCCAGCGCCCGTCCAATCCCGCTCCCTGCGCCTGTGACAACAGCCACCCCTTCGCTCAAAAATGACATTGCCCAATTCCGGTGGGGAAATTCTCGATTGACCCAACTTGCATCCTAGGCGCCTTGTACTTTGGCCAGCAGCTCGACGAACTTCTGCTTCCGCTCGGTCTGGTCGTGCCCGCCCTCAGCGTCGGCAAGCTGCGTAATATTCATCGAACAGAATTTCGGCCCGCACATCGAGCAAAACTTCGCCTCTTTATAAAAATCGTCCGGCAAATTCTCATCATGCATAGCCTTCGCCGTCGCCGGATCGAGCGACAATTCAAACTGTTTGTTCCAATCAAACAAAAACCTCGCATAACTCAGCGCATCGTCGCGGTCCCGCGCACCCGGCCTGTGCCGCGCCACGTCCGCCGCGTGCGCCGCAATCTTATAGGCGATCACGCCCTGCTTCACGTCCTCGGGATTCGGCAGCCCCAGGTGCTCCTTCGGCGTCACGTAACACAGCATCGACGCTCCATGCCACCCGATCATCGCGGCTCCAATTGCGCTCGTAATGTGGTCGTACCCCGGCGCGATATCGATCACCAGCGGCCCCAGCGTATAAAATGGCGCCTCGTGGCACCATTCCATCTCCTTATCCACTTGCTCCTTGATCTTGTCCATCGGAATGTGCCCCGGCCCTTCAATCATCACCTGCACGTCGTGCTCCCAGGCCTTCTTGGTTAGCTCGCCGAGCACTTTCAATTCCGCGAACTGCGCCTCGTCGCTCGCGTCCGCAATGCACCCCGGCCGCAGGCCGTCGCCAAACGAAAAGCTCACATCATGCTTCTTGAAAATCTTGCAAACCTTCTCGATGTTTTCGTACAGGAAATTCTGCTTCTTGTGGTGCTCCATCCAGTGCGCCATCAACGACCCGCCGCGGCTCACAATCCCCGTAATCCTCTTCCGCACCAGCGGCACATGTTCACGTAGCACGCCAGCGTGAATCGTCATGTAATCGACGCCTTGCTCGGCTTGTTCTTCAATTACTTCGAGCATGAGCTCTATCGTCAAATCCTCCGGCCGCCGCACCCGTGAAATTGCCTCATACACCGGAACCGTTCCCACCGGTACGGGCGACGCCTCAATAATCGCCTTTCGAATCACGGGTATGTCGCCGCCCGTCGAAAGATCCATCACCGTATCCGCGCCGTAGTGCACCGCGTGATGCAGTTTCTTCAGCTCTTCCTCGATATTCGAGCTCGTCGCAGAATTTCCGATGTTTGCGTTGATCTTGCACTTGCTCGCAATCCCAATCGCCATCGGCTCGAGGTTTCGGTGATTCACGTTTGCCGGAATAATCATCCGTCCGCGTGCAATTTCGCCGCGAACCAGCTCCGGCTCGATTTTTTCCCGCCCCGCCACGAAGCGCATCTCTTCCGTAATCACGCCTTGCCGCCCAAAATGCATCTGCGACATGTTCCGGTTGCCGTTTGAAGCCGCCGCGTCTTTTTCTCTTTTTGTGAGCCAGCTAGCGCGTATCGCCATGAAGCCCCCTCAGAAACCGCACCAAATATCGAAACATCGAATAGCCTGGCCTGTCCCT
>Ga0335074_10017475_pt1 | contig 10116 bp, 10 predicted proteins | sample Lox_Sample_23_FD_206715 | JGI IMG/M metagenome (GOLD analysis project Ga0335074, IMG submission 206715) | Soil microbial communities from Loxahatchee National Wildlife Refuge, Florida, United States - Lox_Sample_2.3 | ecosystem: Environmental > Terrestrial > Soil > Wetlands | place: USA...
GGGTGAAATCCGAGTAAGCCATCGCGAAGCGGTGGACCAATCAGGTCGGGGGCCAGCCGAGAAAATCAAAATCCCCACACCGTCGCAGAGAACACGACAAGGGTGGGCAACCGTATCGTATTTCCCGGGCAGCCAACTCAACTCTGCCGGAAAGATGCCGGCGCCGCGATCTCTGGTAGTCTTTTCTCTTCTGATTTTTTCCGCATGAGAAGGAATTTTCGAACTGCGCTGGTGGTGAGTGTGGGGCTGATGTTGATGGGGTGCGCGGGCACGGCGCCGCCGCAGCCTCCGACACTGAATCTGCCGAAGCCGCCGGGGGATCTGCGGGCGGTGCGGAAGGGCGAGCATGTTGAGCTGACATGGACGATCCCGACCGAGACGACCGACCGGCGCGGGATCCGGACGGTGGGAGTGACGGAGATTTGCCGCGGCGGCGAAGCGCGGCTGACGGAATGCGGGAAGCCGGTGGGAAATGCTGCGGCTGAGAGGGTATCCGCTCCGGCAAAATCGAGTAAGCCTTCCCAGAAGAAAGAGACGGAAAGCTACATGGACACGCTACCGAATAGCGCGCTGAGCGAGAATCCCAAGGCCTTTGTGATGTATGCGGTGGAACCGTTGAATGAGAATAACCGAGGGGCGGGGCTTTCGAATCAGGTGCAGGTGTTGACGATCCGGACGCCGGATCCGCCGCGGGATTTTTCCGCCCGCGTGACTGCGCAGGGAGTGGTGCTGAGCTGGACGCCGACGTCGGGTGCAGGAAGCGCGGATGTGCATTACAGCGATCGCATTTACCGGCAGCAACTAGGCAGTGCACAGGCGACGGTTGTGGGCTCGGTCCCGGTAACGGGGCAGAGCGCCGCAACGCTGACCGACGGAAACATCGAGTGGGAGAAGACCTACGAATACTGGGCCGAGACGGTGACAGTGATTGCCGAGCCGGGCCGGCCGGAGGTGGAAGTTGCCGGCGACGACACGGCCAAGCTGAAAGTGTTTGCCAACGATGTGTTTCCTCCGGCAGCGCCGACGGGATTGCAGGCGGGGTTCTCCGGGCCGGGGCAGCAGCCGTTTGTGGATTTGATCTGGGCTCCGGTGGCGGCGGTGGATCTGGATGGGTATAACGTGTACCGGCGTGAAGAGGGCGTGGGCTGGACGAAATTGAATGCGGAGCCGGTGAGGGTTCCGGCGTATCGCGATACGAATGTGGTGGCGGGGAGCACATATTTCTATTCGGTGTCGGCGGTAGATGTGCGCGGGAATGAGAGTGCGCGGTCGGAGGAGACGAGCGAGAGAGTGCCGTGAGAGGCTGGCATCGGGCTTCAGGCGTTGGGATGTTGAGCTGAGGTTGCGCCGCGATTTCGCGATGGACCGCTTCCCATGTCTCGCAAAGACGGCGAGACATGGGGCATCCCTTGTAGTTGGTTGATTCGAAATTCTCTATCTGAATGAGCGAGTGAGCTATGAAATATTGCCGGTTTCAAGTGGATGGGCAGGCGCAGTACGGGCTGGTGGAGTCCGTGGGCGGGCGGGAGTCAATTGTGCGCGTGTTGCTGACTCCGCCGGAAGAGGCCGATGGCGACATGGAGAGTTTGCGCACGCGGCGGATTGCTCCGATTGCGCTCGAAGAGGCGAAACTGTTGGCGCCGGTTCGTCCGTCAAAAATTGTTTGCGTGGGGCGGAATTACCGCGAGCATGCGGCGGAGCTGGGCAATGAAGTGCCCAAGGAGCCGCTGATTTTCTTCAAGCCAACTTCGGCTCTGCTGGCGCCGAGCGCGACCGTGCGGCGTCCGAAGCTTTCGGCGCGCGTGGATTATGAAGGCGAGTTGGGAGTGGTAATCGGGAAGAAGTGCTATCAGCCCGCGGGGGATATTGATATTCGTCAATATATTTTGGGCTATACCTGCGTGAACGATGTGACCGCGCGGGACTTGCAGAAGACTGACGGGCAATGGACGCGGGCGAAAGGTTTTGACACGTTTTGCCCGGTGGGACCGGTTGTGACGGATGAGATCGATCCTGGTTTTGCGGCGGGCGCAGGCGTGGCTGTGGAGACGCGGGTGAATGGCGAAGTGCGGCAGCAGGGGAACACGCGCGATTTTATTTTTTCGCTGGGTGTCGTGATCCGATATATTGCGCAGGCGATGACGTTATACCCCGGAGATTTGATTCCGACAGGAACGCCGGCGGGAATTGCGCCTGTGGTGGCGGGTGACGTAATGGAGGTCAGCGTCGAAGGAGTGGGAACGCTGCGAAATCCGGTGGCGGATGAGTGATTAGGGCGCGCGATTGTTTTGCACGACTACCTGAGCCATCGCCGGTAAAAAAGTCCTAGCGACTGTGAGCAGCCGCTTTCTTCAGAAACGCAATTTGCCCGGCATGATAGAGCTCATGCTGCGCGACCCCGTGCAGCTGATGATAGAAATCGTAGCGCTTGCCGGGAACGCGATCGCTCAAGCGCTCGTCCGACAATCCCGCCACGATCTTGATTAACTCGTCGTGCGTCTTCTTGGCAGCCGAAACGGCTTTGCGCCAGACCGCTTCCGTGGGCTTGGACGGAACGGGGAAATTCTTGACACCTGTGGGCTGAGATTTTTTTCCAGCAAGTCTTTCGATGGTCACTCGATCCCACACCTCGACGTGCAGCAGCAGCTCCCAAATGTTATGCACATTCGCGATGGGATGGGACGCGGCGGTCGCGGCGTCAACATCCGAGAGAAGTTCCAGCACCGCTGGGCCGTGCCACGCCGATCCATAAAAGGCGCGCCGAAGCTGATCGGCGATGCGCTGCGCTTCCGTTCCGTGTTGTTTCATCGGAAATCCCTCCGTTTCGCGGGTGCGCGTATTGTGCACTCTGCTATTCGGCGAAAATGGCGATGCCGGCTGCGTTGGCCGCGTCAATCGCTTTCTGCCCGTCGAGCAATAAACATTTTCCGGCATCGACGGCGAGACAAGTCGCTCCGGCAGAGTGCATGACTTCAATCGTCTTCACGCCAATCACCGGAACATCGAAGCGCATATCTTGATTCGGTTTGGCGATTTTGACCACAGTGAGATCGCGGCTCAAAGTCGACGCATCACCGTGCAGCGAGCGCATGATGTGCCCGGCGCGCTCGATCGTCGCATCCGTTCCCTCCATGGCCTCGACGGCGACGCAGGCGCACTCGGCGATGACGACGGTCTGTCCGATATCGTGCTGCGCGAGTTGGCGGGCGACGTTGCGGCCATAGGCGATGTTGTTGCGCTCGGCTTCGTTGGGAGCGCGCGCGGTCAGCACGCCGGCCTTGACCAACAGAGGATCAAGCAGCCATGTGGATTTTTCGAGCGTGATGCCTTCGTCCTCCAGTACCTTGGCGATGGCGCCGATCAGCGAATCCGTATTCCGCGTGGTGAGCGAAAGCAGCAATTTGGCCAGACGCCAATCCGGGCGAATGCTGGAAAAAATCTGCTTGTGCTTGACCTGTCCGGCCATGACGGCGCGGCGCACGCCTGCCTGCTGAAAAGTTTCGATCAGCTTTGAAAGTTCGCCGAGCGAGAGCCAGTGCACCGCAGCGGCTCCGTGCGATTCGATTTCCGAGGAAGTTTCTTCTTTGATGGCGGCGACGACGACGTCATATCCTTGCGCCCGTGCCGCATCGAGCACGAGAAAAGGAAATTTGCCGTTACCGGCGATAAGGCCGAGCTTTTCGTTGGGCGCAGGCATCAGTGGCGCAACCATTAATTGAGAGGAATCCGCGCAGTCAGTCTAGCATTCGCGAATGACCGGACGCGGTCGGACTTTCATGACCACAGGGGACACGGAGGATCACGAGGATTGAGTTCAGACGTTTAGAACAGGTAAATCAGGTTCACGGCGGTGGTGAACTGGCCGTTGGTGAAACCGGTGCCCTGTCGGAAGGTCGGATGGTCGGAATAATCCTGGCGAAACTCGCCGCGAAGGATAAATTTTCCGTCGAAATGCCTGAAGTCATGGCTCACACGCGAGAGCTTCGCGGCGAAATCATATTCCGGCGTGAGCGTGAAACCGCGCAGCGTTTGCGAGGTCCCGGTGCGACTGCCGCCGATATCGGCAAAGACCTCGCCGCGAAATGCCAAAGAAAAAGCCGGAGTGAAATTGTATTTCGAATATCCGGCGAGACCTTTCCAGATGGCGTCACTGCCATTGCTGGCGGCGTGATCTTCGTCGGCGTAGAGCCCGTCGAAAGCGAGGCTCAAACGCGGGATGACCTTCCAAGAGCCGACCAACTCGTAAAGGCTGCGCTCATCGTGATCGTTGTGAGGTTTCTCCGGGCCGTGCAGAAAAGTAAAAGTCAGGTTAGTCGTTTTCGAAGTGACGGCTGCGACTTGCGCAATGGCGCTTACCTTCCCGTTGCGCGGCGTAATCGAGTCGCAACCGTTGGTGACGAATGCGGCGGAGGAAATCCTGCTGTTGAAGGAGTAGCTGGCTTTCAATCCCGTATGGGTGAAAGGAATTCCATAGCCGAAGATATAGCCGCGACTGAAGTTGTCGTTATAGCCGTCGTAACCGCCGATGACTTCGTATCCGAAGGGCGTGGCGAACTTGCCGAGATCAAAGCGAAGTCCCTTGCCCAGCGGCGCGATGTAACTGAGATACGCCTCGGGAATGTCGAAAGTGCTGGCGATTTGCAGTCCCTCGGAGGCGGTTACGCGGGGCACCGCCGATCCGGCAATCGAGTTAAGGCGAAATCCAAACTGCCCCGACTCGCTGACCGCGTGCTGAATGACGAGTTGAGCGACATCGAGTTGAGGCTCGTCGTCGTTGAAATCGAAAACGCGAAACTGATTGAGCCGGGGAATCGGATCATTGGTGTTGTAGGTGTAAGAAAGAGACATGTAGCCGTTGACGGCGATTTTCGGCGGAGGGTCGTTGGGCGAGCTCGCGGGCGCAGCGGCGGTTGGAACGGGAGGAGCAGCGATGGGCTCATCGTTGCTCTGCGCCCAAACGAATAGGGGTGATGCAAGCACCACCCCCAAAAGAAGGATCCCGCCCAGAGGACGAAGAACCGCCATTTTGGCAACAGCCATGGTCACGCTACTCTGGTGATCTGCGTTAGACCTTGCTCTTAGCTTCTGGCGTTGCCGAATTCACCAGCTCACGAACCACATCGCGATCGGCCATTTCATAGGCGCGCTCGCCGTGGATCGACTCATCGAGCCCGATCTCTTCCGACTGCTCACTGACCTTTACGGTCGTGAAAGCATCAATGATCCGCAGCATGGCGTAGGTGAAGATAAACGCCCACACAGACGAGAACACGACCGCTGTCACCTGCTTCAGCAGGAAGACGGGATCGCCATAGAGCAGGCCGTTGGCGCCTTGCGGGTTGAACGCCTTGTTGGCGAAAATCCCCAGCATGATGATGCCGAGAAAACCGCCCACGCCGTGAACGCCCCACACGTCGAGAGCGTCATCCCATTGCAGCTTGTTCTTCATTTCTACCGCGTAGTAGCAGACCACGCCGGAAACTACGCCGATGATGACGGCAGTGGTGGGAGAGACGAATCCAGCAGCCGGAGTGACTGTCGCGAGTCCGGCGACTGCGCCGGTGAGCAGGCCGAGGAATTTCGGCTTCTTTTCATTCAGCCATGCCACCAGCAGCCAGGCGACGGCGGCAAACGATGCAGCGACGTCGGTGTTCAGGAAGGCTGTTGCCGTGACCGAATCAACGCGCATTTCACTGCCGGCGTTGAACCCGTACCATCCGAACCACAGCAGTCCGGTGCCCAGCGCGACCAGCGGAATGCTGTGCGGTCCGCGGTCAGCGACGCGGCGTTTGCCAACGTAGATGACCGAAGCCAACGCGGCGAGCCCTGCGATGTTGTGCACCACAATGCCGCCGGCAAAATCTTTTACGCCCCATTGCTGCAGAAAGCCGCCGCCCCAAACCATGTGCACGAAGGGGAAGTAGACGAACGTCAGCCACGCCGTCAAGAACCACATGTAGGCCTTGAAGGTGACGCGATTGGTGAACGCTCCGGAAATCAGCGCCGGAGTGATGATGGCGAACATCATCTGATAGGCAATGAAGACGAAGGCGGGAATGCTATCAGTGGGCCCGGACGGCGTGGAGAGATTCACGCCGCGCAGGAAGGCCAGATGGAGATTGCCGATGACGCCGTGCCAGTCTCCGCTGAAGCACAGCGAGTAGCCATAGAGATACCAGATGACGGTGGTCCAGCCCATGGAAACGAAACTCTGAATCATGATGGCGAGGACATTCTTTCGACCCACCAGGCCGCCGTAAAAAAATGCCAGGCCGGGCGTCATCAGCATGACCAGGCTGGTGCATAAGATCATGAAGCCGGTGTTGCCGGTGTCGAGATGAAGCATGCGGATCCTCCGACCGAAATGTGTGTGAGAAGTGGCTCGCGGGAGGGCGAGCGGGGGTCCGAACCACCAAGAATCGCGCGGGAGGAGGGCCCTCAGACCCAGCCGCGCAAAAGCGGTATTGCAGTCAGAGCGTGAACTCAGCCGCGAAGAAACGCAGTGAGATTTGTCACTGGAGGGTGTGATGGGAGACACGGGCCCGGCGAGATGGTTCCCCAGCTTGGCTTTGCCACGGTTTGGGCTGACAAACTTGATTCGACCGATTTACACAGCCGCGCTGATCTCATCTCATTGCGCGGCTCATTCGAAGCGCATATCCGCAGTGATAGATAAATTCGATTCGTGCCATGCAATAAAAGCGCGGGTGTGATGAAGGCTTTCCATGGTTAAATGCGGCCAAGTTAACGCCGGAAGTGGCCTATGGGGAGGCACAGCATGACACGAAGCAATCTCTTCATCGCATTGGTCGTCGCATCGGTCGTCGTGGCGAGTCTGGGAGCGGGGTTCGCGCAGAAAGGCATTCCCCGCCAGCCCGACAAGAAAGTCATAGCCGTCGAGAACGTCAAACAACTGCTGCTTCTGATGGACGCCGACAAGAGCGGCAAGATCACCAAGCAACAATGGATGGCGTTCATGGAAGCCGAATTCGACCGGCTCGATCTGGAAAAGACGGGCAAGCTCGATCAGGCGGCCATCCGGCAATCGACTGCTTACGTCAGGCAAGCGCGCTCGGCAGATCTGGGACGGTAACCGACAAGCTCTGGGCGGTTGGTCCCAGCCTTTGCTCCGGTTATTTTGTTGGCACTATTTCTGGAGTGGGTGCCCAATCCCTTCGACTGCGCTTAGGGCAGGCTCTTGCCCAACCAAGCAAGGATGGAGCACCCTTTCAGGTCAACTGCACGTGCTTCAATCGGCACTCGCTGTGCAAGGTGGCAAACAGATCTATTTACAATTCTCAATTAGAGCTTTGGCTACCGCTTCAGCGCCGTCCAAAGAGTCCGTAATAATGTGCGGCGCATCCGCCACGCAGCCTCTCAACGTCGGGCTGGTGATAGTAGAGCGGTAATACTCGCCTTGATTGGGCGCCGTCCCGGAACTGTCCTTGCCGCCGTACAAGAATCCTACAGTAATCGAGTAATGGGTGCTGGCTCCCGGAGCACTGATCGAGTCGGCGAGGAACATGGGATCGAGTTCTGTGGAATGGTTCTCCTCTTCTGTCGAGCAGGCCGCGGCATAAGTTGGCTGATAGGCTGGGTCGATAAAATCCACCGCATTCGGAATGCCTACCTCCATCCCACGCTTCAGGTTCGTGCAATACTCCACTGTGCTTGGCTGAAGCGCATCACAGGCCCAGTCGAGCCTAGAGAATGGCGGACCGGAGGTCAGCAGGGCGAAGTTTAAGATTCGATCGATGCCGTAATGTGCCAATCCGTATGCGATGTCGGCCGAACCAGCGGAATTTCCCGTCGCACAGAATGGCTTGCTCGGCGTCAGGTTGCTCTTGATCCAGTTGGCGATCGTCGAATAACGGCATGCGGCAGCGGTCATGCCCGCGCCATTCGTTTCCACTTGCCAGCCCTGCACCTGGTCGGGGGACACAAACGGAGCGCCGAACGAAATTTCGACGACGCTGTAGCCCGCAGAATAAAGTTCATCCACGGTCACCGAGCCATAAGTCGTACTCTCGTACAGAGCATTGCCCAGTCCGCCTGTGCCCAGCATGACCATGCCAACCGGAGAAGAATGCGTGAAAGCCTTCAAGTACGCCGTGTAATCTTGCACTTTAGGACAGGAAACCGTGATAGCGCGGCATTCAGCCCCGCTGAGCCCTCCCGTCGGACAGTCGATGGTTGCATCCGACTCCACTACCCCGAGTTGGTTTTGAGCGTGAAGAAAAGCCGGGGTCGCGAAGAAAAAGGCGAGCGCAAGAATCGTTTTCATGGGGTGTGTCTCCTTAGAAGTCGGACATGCTACTCCGAGGGGAGGAGAAATCTCGGATGAAACCAGGCGAGTGGAGCTAGGGCCAGGGGAGGAATTAAACCGTTGAAAGGATAATAGGAAACCGTCCTCCGTGGGAAGGGGCCTTTCTTCTCTGGCCCAGAGTACGAAGCTACCCTAGTGAAATCAGCAGGCGAGGTTTTGGCGGGACAACGTGAGATCAGTTGATGGATTGCTGCTGAACGATGGCCAGCATTCAGTGCGAGACTTCGAGCGATTTGGCGGGCAGGTTTTCGGGGATACGGGTACGTCTGCACGGTCCGAGGACAACTGTCGATAAATCCAAATCTCACTCAAGACCTCACCTGTGGCGAAGGCGGCCGGAAGTGGGGCACCCATATGTTTGTTTACCTCGGCGGCGATGCGTAGAGTTCGCGCTGCGCGATTGCGCCCCACTCAAGCCAAAGATGGGCTTAGTGCGCCACCCTCCGGTTATGCGCGGGTGCGGGGTGAGCTGAGCACCAACTGCGCGAGACGCAGCATCGTGTACCAGCAAAGTGCCAGAGCTACGAATACGCCGGCGGCTCCAAATACAGAATGGCCTCCGATGGTCTCGCGAGGCATGAATACAGTTCCAAGGTAAAAACCTACCCGGAAGGCCAAGGTCTGAGTGAACACGTCGTCTCCGGCGGCTGCTAAGGCGCACATCGAGGCGAATCCGAGTAAGATTGCACGCCCCCAGTTGCGTTTGCAAAGCCAAGATATTCCGCTGACAAGGTTCTGGAGTTTGTTCGCGGCGGGGTCAATTAGAGGGTCCATGACTTCTACTTGATAATTCCGCGCTCGGCGGACTCGATGAAGCGGATCAGCATGTCGACGTCTTCTCCGCGGTTGGGCTCGGACTTCAACTTTTCCAGCGCCTGCGTAGTGTTCAGTTTCGAAGCCAGCAGAATTTTGTAGGCGTGATGAATCTTGGCGATGCGCTCGCTGGAAAATCCGCGGCGCTCCAGCCCGACTTTATTCATGCCATAGGCGTGCGTGTCGCGCGCAGCGGAGGTTTTGGAAAACGGCAGCACATCCTGGGTGATTGTCGTGCCCCCGCCGACGTAAGAATGTGCGCCGATGCGGACGAACTGATGCACTGGACACAACGCGCCGACGACCGCCCATTCCTCGACGGTCACATGGCCGGCGATGGTCGCGCCATTGATCAGCATGGCGTGATCGCCGATCACGCAATCGTGACCGACGTGCGTGTAGGCCATGATGAGGATGTGGCTGCCGATTTTCGTCAGGCCTCCGCCTTTGACCGTGCCGCGATTGAGCGTGACGTACTCGCGAATTTCGTTATGATCGCCGATCTCCAGGCGCGTGGGTTCGCCCTTGTAAGTGACATCCTGCGGAGCCATGCCGATGGCGGCGAAGGGAAAGAAAGTATTGTGCGATCCGATCTTGGTTGGCCCTTCGATGGCGACATGCGAAATCAGCCGGCAATTCTCGCCAAGCTCGACGTCGGCGCCGATGACGCAATAAGGCCCAATCGCGCACGATGCGTGCACTTTCGCTCGCGGATCAATGATGGCCGTGGGATGGACGTTCATGAAGAGTTGTCAGCAGGAACACAACGCACTACCAGTTGCAAACGCCGCGTCTTAACTTGAACCGCAATGGCCGCAAAGCGCGCGAAGGCCGCGAAGCGATCCGGAAACTATTCGCCGTTTCCCTCCGCCGAGCCGCGGCCGCGCGCGCTTTCAATCAGCTGACACGACACGATCGCTTCGGCGACGCGTTTTTCGCCGACATACGCGTAGCCCTGCATCTTGGCCGCAGTCAGC
>Ga0335074_10017476_pt1 | contig 10116 bp, 9 predicted proteins | sample Lox_Sample_23_FD_206715 | JGI IMG/M metagenome (GOLD analysis project Ga0335074, IMG submission 206715) | Soil microbial communities from Loxahatchee National Wildlife Refuge, Florida, United States - Lox_Sample_2.3 | ecosystem: Environmental > Terrestrial > Soil > Wetlands | place: USA: Florida...
GCGCTTTTCCGCGGCTCCGCTCTCTCCCACCGCCACATAACTATATGCTCTCGAGCAGCTGCAGCACCCTGTCCTTTGTCTTGAATCGAGCCGGTTGCTTGCCCGAGATCGCGGCCTGGTGGAGCCCCGGAAGCGGAGCATATTGTTTAGTACTTAAGTTAAGTCAATCTCAGAGTGATGGTTTGATTAAGCTGAGAGACGCAATTACTGCTGAGAGAGCAACCATTTCCGCTTCCGAGCTTCGAGGGTTCTTCGGTCTTAGCGAGGACCCTTGTAATAGGTTGGATACCGTGATTAAGGGGGGGACTATTAAGAATTCAGGAGACGCGTGTGACTTAACTGCGGATCCTACAGAACTACCCAGACAACTTACCGGACTTCGTGTTACGGTGCAGGTACCGGGAGTGGTACTCGGTACCATGAAAAAGGATGCGGGCATGACCCTTGTCGATTTTCCGTATTCGCAAATGAGGGGTAAATTGGAGTTGTCGAATACTCTCCTCGATGCTGATTGGGGAGGTGACATCAAAAGCATATACGTAGATAACAATAGTGTGGGGTTTTCTGTAGGGGACTCTGCTTGTTACAGAGTCGTCCTGCAGTAAGTTGCGGCGGGGCGGCGCACAACAATAAAGCCAGTTTAATTACAATCGTTCAAAAATCGTAGAAATCTTTTTTTTTGGCAACCCACCTTCCGCTTCCGGTTTGGCGAGGGCTTCCCCGCCCAAGGCGGGCGTCGCCACCGACGACCCCCTCCCGGCGCGTCTTGTTTGGCCTGCCGGAATCGGGAATGAACAGTGGACGGCCCGCGCCGGTCACGCGCCATGTTCGTCATCCTCGCCAAGCAGTAGGTCTGACGGCCTACAGTCTTACCTATACGGCCTCACACGTGGCGCAGCGTTACGATTAGACCCTGTGGCCGCTCGCTGGCGAGCGACGATCCGGCGCCCGTCAGGCTGACGGCGGCTGAGTAAGGGCGGAAGTCGTCGTCGCTATCCTGATCTTCGGCGTCTGCGGCTTCGCGCCCGTCTCCGCGTTCGAACAGCGAGCCGTCGTCTCGGTTATCATGCAGCCGGGGATCGGCCTCGTCATCCCGCTCGTCAATCTCGCGATCTCGAATGAGCTGGCGTCGCCGGTTCATCGCTCACTCCGCCGCCGTCGCCATCGCCCGAAGCTTGGCTTCTTTCTGACATTGACGAAATCGCCTGACACACTCGCGAACCACAGCCCGATGATGCTCGGCAGTGACCCTCGGACGCGCGGGCTTCGGCGCGGGCGGCGGCTTCGGCGCCTGTCGCGGGGGCGGAGCCGCGCGAACAACCGGAGCGCGCGGAGGCGGAGGCGGACGCTCACGCCGAAGCCGATCATGATAGCGGCGGTCGGACTGACGCCGCTTCTCGCGCACCTCGGGATGCTGGGGCAAACGAAGCGCCGGATCGGGGAACGGCCCCTCCCAATCGTGAAGATGAACAGCCTCGCTGCACGGCAGCTTGAACGGAACCCCAGCCCGCCGCAACGCCTCCAACGCAGCCGCAACGCTGCGCGCCATCCACCAATCGCACCCGACCGCGACCAGCTCGGCGCGAATCTCCTTCTGCGCCTTCGATGCGTGGCCCGCTTTGGATTTCAGCTCAAGGAACGTCGGCCTCGACGCAGCGCGGGGAATGAACATCATGTCCGGCAAACCAGAGCGCACGCCCCGCTTCTTCTGCAACAGCCCGTTGAGCCACGAAGTCGGCTTGTTCTCGAGGCTCGTCCAGAAAACTTCCTTCGGATCGATGAGAGCGTGAAGCTTCGTCGCCAGCGACGTGTGAATCCGCCACTCCTCGCGACGATGCCTTCGCCGCCCAACCCCAGCTTTCCGGTCGTCGGCCTTTTCGTTTGTCGCGTTCAAGCTTGGCCGCTTCCGTTGCCGGGACTGTCAAGCGGCGGTGCCACCGGAGGCGATTGCGGGATCGCCCCCGCAATGTCCGCAATGCTCTTGGCCGCCAACATCCGGGTGTGAAGCCCAGCCTCCGAGTTCTCGCCAAAGGCAATCGCAGCCTGCAACCGAACCACGTTCGCCAGATACACTCTGACGGGCTTCTTGCGCGCGGGCCTATAGACTGCGGCTATCGCATCGATTGCGAATAGGCATTTCACTTCAAAAGCCGTTCCTGCCCTTAATTGAAGCGGCTCGTCGGCGCAAAAGCCCCGCCGCAGACGACTTCAATGTCCACAAACTCCCCGGTTTCGTGGGGGTCGTTGTCTGCTTCGTGCGCGTGATTGGTCCGGCGCCCTTCGAGTGCTCTGGAGTGATCTTGCCCAGGAATTTGCCCGGTTATCAACGCGCCAGATCAAGTTCTAGCGCATCGCCGATAAGTTCAAAGCCGCCGGCGAGAACTCTTCAGCTCAAAAGGGAGCACTGAGATGAAATCCGTACTTCTCGCTGCGATAGCGGCAACAACGCTTTTAATGGCTGGCGCCGCGCTCGCCGCTGATGCTGATCCTGAGGCGGACAGCGACGTTGCGCCGGCCCCGCCGTCGATCGGGGCGGACGTGCCGCTGACCTATTTCGGCCCGTCTCCATCCGAGGTCAAGCGCGAGTACGTCGGCCCCTACCAGGAGCTCAAATCGGGGAAGGTCGACCTCGACGCCGGAACGATCACGCTGCCGCTCTACGAAGGCGCGATGAAGAGCGGCCAACTCGTTTGGTACATCGTGACGGACACGGACGACAAGGAAAATGCCGACGCGCTCGGGCTTAACTTCTCACCCAAGCTGACCTACGCCGACACCGGGCGCGCCGTTCGTAAAGCCACGCTTGAGAAGGGCTTGAAGCTCGTCTTTGAATCCGGCACGGTCGACTTCGCTCAAAAGCGAAGCATTACACCGGGGGACGCGCCAAATTTCTTTCCGCCGAAAGAATTCCATCCGCCGAGCATCGGAGACAAGGACTACTCGCCCCTGGTGAAAATCACCAACGCCGGCGAGCATATCTACAACGCTCCTATGGTGGCCTACAACGTCTCGGCCGATACTCTCAATCAATTCTGCGACGGCAATCCGGATCACAGCATCGTCCACACGAAGGTGGTCAAGATCTGCCCACGCACCCACACAGTCACCATGATGCTCACCCCCGGCTTCAGCTTCGTCAAGCCGGTTTTTTACCTGTCCACGGACACGAACAACCCAATGACCGCGACGCTCGAGGGCGCGACCTACGCGCCGGGCCTCGAGGATATTCAAGGCGGCGCGGACGACAGCCTGTTCAGCCCGGTGGAACGGATCTTCGTATTCGTGAACGGGCCGACCGGGAAGGACAATCCGCAAAGACAGGGCCTTGACAGCGCGCTGTCGGACGGCGGCTCGCCGCTGAACGTGCTCGGCGGCATTCCGACCGTCGCGACCGATTATAGCCCGATCTGGGATCTCGATCCTGCGGTTTGGACTCAAGAGGCGATCGAGAAGGGCTACCGGTCCCGCATGACGGAGGAATTCTCGATCCTCGGCATGGTGGAAAAGGGTTGGCTCACCGGGCTCAACGGCAAGAAATTCGGCTCCGTCGGCCTCGTCGTGAACTGCCCGATCGTCTACCGCTTCCTATGAGCGAGGATCGCAGCGAGGGGGTTCGGCGTCTCGCCGGGCTCCCCCATCCCTTTCCCTGGAACGCCGGTGGAAACGCTCCCATGCGCATCGTCGGGCGCCTCATCCTAAGCTCTTTTCTCATCACGATCGCCGCCGCGTCCGCGCGAATGGCGCTCGCGGCCGAAACAATCATGCTGCGCGCAGGAGCAGCGACAGGACCAAACGCTATATTCGCTTTCGACAAGAGCGCGAAGCCCCACCGGATCGTGGTGCGCACAACCCAGGCCGGGGTCGCCGGCTCGCAGATCGAGGTCTTCGTCGACAAGGCCAAGCGGCCGGCGTTTCACCACCTGTTCGCAGCCGACGAATGCAAGTTCGGCGACAGCGGCAGCCGGTGCGAGGTGATCATCCGGTCCTCGAGCTCCGCTTATGCGGCGATCCTCGCTGAGTTCAGACGGGGCCGCGTGGCCAGGGTCACCGTTGATGATGCTGGAGCGATGAAGATGGACCAGACGGCGTCGCTCAAGGGCTTCACCAAGTCGTTGCGTTGACGTCAAGGCGGGAGGGCGAGGCGCGGCGACGAAGCGCAGGGCTGAGGGGCTGTCGCATCATCGGGAGAAAAGACATTGATCAGGGGTCTTTTGTGCGCCGCCCTTGGCCTGATCCTGGCGATGCAGGCCTCGACGGCGAGCGCCGCCTCGATCGTGACCGAGTGGCTCGACCAGGCGCTGCCATACGCGCAGGAAGTGGCCTGGGAGCCAACAGTCGGGTCGCGGTTTTTCGCCATCCTTGAGACAGCGATCTATGACGCCTGGACCGCCTACGATCCGGTCGCGGTCGGGGTCGTCTCGGGGACCGCGCTCAAGGGACAAGGCGGCGCGGACAACGAAGCCAACAAACGCGAAGCGATCAGTCACGCGGCCTTCACCGTCCTGACGAAGTTTGCGCCGCAGCATCGGCATGCGCTCATCGAGCGGATGCGCGAGCTCGGCTATGATCCAAACGCCGACACGTTGCCGGCCAAGGTTGGGCGGCGGGCCGCCGACGCCGTTCTCGCGAGCCGCCGCGACGACGGCGCAAACGAAGCCGGCAATTTCGCCGACACGACAGGCTACGAACCGCAGGCCTCCGGACCGCCGGATGCTTGGCGGCCGATCGACTTGTTCGGCAAGCGCCAGCTGCCGACGACGCCGCAATGGAGCCGCGTCATGCCGTTTGCGCTTACGCGCGCCGATGAGTTCCGCCCCGTTCCGCCGCCGGCGCTCGGATCTGCCGAATGGTCGCGGCAAATCGATGTGCTGATCAAGGCCAGCGCCGCGCTGACCGACAAGGAGAAGGCGGAGACGGAATATTGGGGGATATTCGGCATGGCGCCCGCCCCGGAACTGATCGAGATGACCAAATTCGCCTCCGATACGAACGATCTACGCCTCGACGACGACGTCAAGCTGTTCTTCGTTGCCAGCAACGCAATCTTCGACGCCTCGATCGCATCGTGGGACGCGAAGTATGGCTACGATTATGTGCGGCCCATCACCGTCATTCGCGCACTCGGCGACACGCCGATCAAAACATGGCGGCCGCGCTCTGCATCCCAGGCGCTCGCCTACTCCACGGCGGCCGCGGAGGAGGAGGCCCAGTACTCCCCAGCCGTTCCCGCTGGAGTCGGAGAGGCGCCAGCGGCCAATTGGGAGCCCTATCTGCCGACCCCGCCATTCCCGTCATACATTTCCGGCCATAGCGCGTTCACCGCGGCTTGGGCCCGCGCCATGGAGCTCGCCACCGGAGAGCCGGACTTCAATTTCAGCACGACGGTGAAACACCTCTACGTCGAGCAGCGCGAATTGGCTAAGCCGGTCACGCTCTTCTATCCGACCTTCGCTTCGGCCGCCCACGCGGCCGGAATGTCGCGCATCTGGGCCGGGGTTCACTGGCCGGTGGATAATGAACGCGGCCTCGAGCTCGGTAGCAAGGTCGGCGAGAACGTCTGGCGGCGGGCCCAGCAGTTCGTGCTCGGCACGGCGTCGCCGGCCGCGGCCATGTTCGCGACGCTACGGCCGCCTTATTGGTTCCACGACAGCGAAACGCCAGATCATCCCGCCCATTTTGAAGCGGCCTCGGGCCTGGCGATCGACTTGGCGCCTCATGGAGCGGGTGCGTGGCGGAGCATCGTGGTCGACCCGATGCCCGCCGGCGCATACGCGCTGAAACTCACAGTCAAGGCAACCGGCGATCAGCCCGTCCGGCTCAAGGTCGCGATCGAACCGAGCGAAAGGTCGCAAGCTCCCCTCGCAGCGACCGAGGCGGCCATTCCCGCGACTGGCGCCGCGAGCGTCCTGACCATTCCTTGGAGCAGCGACGGCGCCCAATCCTTCCGGGTATCGATCGAAGCGAGCGCCGATAATGGCGCGGCCCAGCTTCTCGTCTCAGCCGTCAAAGCCACTCGCGTCTGGCCGATAGTCGCCGGGTCGCCCCGTTTCTACGAGCCAAGTTTGGTGGGTGAGGCAGGCCAATAGCGACGAGCCGGGATAGCTCAAGCGCAATTCTTGGACGATGCTACGAAGGTTCGCAGAGGTCGCCAAGACCTCGCCGAATCCCTTGAGACGTCTCAGCTTGCAGGTCGTCGCGGCAAGTGCGGTGTCGGCTTTCAGAGCCGCATGTTGCGCCGCCTCGACCTCCCTGACCTGATGCTCGATTAACGCAAGCCGTTCGGTTTCGCGCCGAATCTCCGCGAGCAACGCTACGCCCAGAGTCCGGCCATCGCCGGTGCACGCGACAGTGAGTCGATCTGGCCAATCCCGCGCCCTGACTTTGATGGCCGTCACCCCTTGGACCGCCAGCAAGCCTTGGATGCGGTTGCGGTGCGCCCCGCGCTCGCTCACCAGGCGCTCGCGCTCGCGCGTATGCCGACGGGGTCCTCGATGGCCGGAGCGGGCACCCATAAAGGCCCCGTAAAGGAGCAGGGTCATCAGGGTCAGCCCGATGAAGTTTGCCGATCCAAACAAAGAGAGCGGCATCATCGCTCCTTCGTCGCAGATCTTCTCAACGTAAAGGAACCCCACGAGCAACAAACCACCGGCGCCAAGGACGCAGGCGGTTCCGACCGACACACCCTTTTGATCCGACGCGACCGTGAGACCCCATGTGAGCGCCAGCAGCGCTGTAGCGATTAGACCGGCGCCTAGCACGTCGAGGGGCGGCTGGGTTTCGACGCGGTCATTATCGAGATAGCGTGCAGCGAGTGCGATCGACGCGGCGCCAATCGGAAGATTAATTAAGAAAATCGAACGCCAGCCCACGACGTCGATTAGCCAGCCGCCAAGCAGTGGTCCCGCAGCGCCGTCGGCAGCTCCGACTGCGGCCCAGATGCCAACGGCGCGGCCGCGATCCTCATCTTTGAAGGCCGCGCCTAAGATCGCCAAGCTTTTGGGCATCAGCATCGCCGCGCCGATCGCCTGCAACGCCCGTCCGGCGGTCAGCAGTGGCAGGTTCGGAGCCGCGGCGCACAGCACAGAGGCGAGGATGAACGCCCCCACGCCTAGAATTAGCAGCCGTCGACGGCCGAAAACATCGCCCGCCGCGCCGCCGATGAGCAGCAGCGCGCTAAGTGGCAGCAGATAGCCGTTCACAACCCACGAAAGACCCGCGCCGCGAGCGGAAAGACTTGTCGCGATCGCGGGCAGGCCAACATTGACCACGGAACCATCAATAAAAGCTAAGCTCGACGCGAGTATGGTCGTGGCGAGGACCATCCTTGAGTCGGTTGGCGTCGGCGAGCCCTGTTGGGCCGTCTCTATGATGGCGCGGTCGCACCAGGCATGCAGGGTGCCGCTCATCTCCGTAGGACAGCTTTCCTAAGCTGCGGGACATCGACAAAATGCCGGTCCTCGGCCACACGCCGTCGGAAAAAAAACCGGCGGGAACCGCGAAGATCAAATTAGACTCTGGAGCAAATTGTAAGCAGCGGTCGGCGCTCGCGCCTTGATCTTATTGCTGTGGCGCTTCCCCCAGATGCTTGAGGAAGAACGCAACCACATCAGCGTTGAATTCCTTGTGGAACGCTGCGCGCGGTCGAAGCGGTGCCCGTCGGCGCAAATCGTTGGCACCATCTTGGCGAGGTCCGCCAAACACGGTGCGAGAAAATCAAAGTGCTGGGAATTGGGCGCGACGCGAAAGTCGGGCTTCGTCGGCAACCAGCCCGCGATGTCCCTCACGTTTTCCGGCGTTACGCCGTCACCGCCACGCCCGGACCCCCAGAGCTGCACCGGTACGCTGACATCTCGAAAGCTGTCTGCGGCGAAAAAGATTCCGAGTGGGTCAGCGATCACGGCCGCCTTGATGCGCGGGTCGTGGACGAGTTCTGGCGGCGTTCCCTTACGCACCTGATCACAGATCGGGCTGTCGTTGCCTTCGCAGAGCCGCAGCGTCTTGCCTAAGCTCAACTGAGCGCCAATGTCGACGAGGCCGGTATATCCTTCGCGAGAGAAGCCGAAAAACCCGATACGGCTCGGATCGATCCGCGCCGAGGCGGACCACGCGCCCAGCATGAAGTCGATCGTCCGTTTGATGTCGGTCGGCCGTTCGAGGAAGATAGAGGGATCGTCGGTCCGACTCATGTCCCTAGCCGTATCGCCAGGATGATTGATCGCGACGGCGACGAAACCCGCGTCGGCCAGCGCCTCGGCCGTGTCGTGGTAACCCAGGAAGTCACCGCCCCTGCCATGCGAGATGACGACGAGCGGCAGCTTCCCGCCCGCCGTCGGACAATCCTCGGTAACGGTCAAAACATATGGACCGATCTTCAGCTCACCCGGCGGTTTGGCGCACGGATACCAGACCGCGCCTTTCAGCGGTGGCGAAAGCGCGCCACTGGCCGGGACCTCGATGCGCTGAAGCGAGCGACTCGTTGAACTTGATCAAGTGGGGTTTTGCGACCGGAGTCGGAGAAAGCCGTGCGAAGAAATGTTCCGGCAGGCGCGCATAGCTGTTGAAGAAGACAGCAATCGGGCTGCCGGCGCGGTCGGCGATCAGAGGCTTTTCGATTGATTCACTTAGCGGCATCCGTCGCAAATCCCCTTTTTGAAGACGCGTTGTCGATAGCGCGGCATTGATTGGTCAATGTCGCAAGCCCAAGCATCGATGCCGCCGTCGAGGTTGACTGCGCTGTCAAGTCCGGCCCCTCGAAGAAAGTCGACGACCATCTGACTGCGAGCGCCATGATGGCAGACGACCACCAATAGTCGGTCCGTCGGGAGCTCTTCAGCGCGAGCCGGAACCTCCGCCATCGGAATATGCAGAGCGCCGTCCAGCCCACAAACATCAAGCTCTTTCGCCTCCCGGACATCGAGAACAGTGTGCCTCTTCCCTGCGCTCCGCATATCCGCAAACTCGCGAACGGAGATTGCATTGGATTGTCTGGGAGATTCTATGGACATAGCGAGGTTCCTCCCGTGACTTACACTATGGCCGTACATATGGCGGAGTAGAAGTAGGACAAGAATCATTGGCGCAGCGCACCACTTTGGCGACGACGAGTATCGCGCCAAGACGCTAGAGGCGGTGAGCGAAGCGGAGGTCTAGACCGAGCTGGTTGATGGCAGCCAGAGCACGCGGAAACACCTCGCGTTAGTGACGCATAAGACCCAGGAGTTCAAATGAGCCGAAAACAGCATCTTCGGATCGCTCCTCCGCGGCAGACGAGGACGGATCGACGGTGATGTCATTGTTGCGGGCGATAGCGATCCATTTGCCCCACGTTCGATCTGCTAACTACCGGCGTGCCATTCCGGCTCGCAGTGCAGCCCACCACGAGTCAGCTTGCAGAGCCCCGCCGAAACTGTAGTTGAACGCATAGCTCCCGTGGGTGCGCGCTCGAATGACAATCCGCATGATGCCACATGCGAGCGAGTTCTCGAGTACTCGCTGGGGTGCTCAGCCCGAATCCCCGGGCACTCTTGATAAAATCTGTTATCGATAATAAGTATTGTAGATACAACCTGTGCACCTATTCTTCTGAATTCGTCAATGGGTGCGCTACATTTTCACTCGAAAGTCAGAGCAGTAGGTTAAATTACCGCGGCCTCGAGTTCTTCGACCGACACACGCATTCTTTGTCATCGGCGTGAGCTTGCCCCCGACGTTGGATCAGGCCGGTTGGGAAAGTCCGGCTTTATTAACTTGCCAACGCTGGGCCAGGCCGGCTGAGAGCGCGCCAAGACGGCGCGGGCGCGGTCTAGATCGCAAAAGATCGTTTCGTTGAGCAGCTCGTCGCGCATGTCGCCATTGAACGCCTCGCAGATACCGTTTTGCATCGACTTGCTAGGCGCGATGAAGTGACAGGCGATCCGGCTGCTTTGCGCCCAGGCAAACGCATTGGGCGCGGACCCTATCCGATAGCGGCACGTCCGTTCGATTTGAACTGCTCCGCGATGATGCGGAGTCTTTCTTGGAGCCGAGGTGCTACGAAATCCAAGAAGGCGCGTAGCTTCAGCGGCTGTTGCGGGTGTGCGGCATGCACGAGTTGCACAGGCAATGGCGACGGCGTCC